>Ga0164290_1001848_pt1 | contig 22193 bp, 21 predicted proteins | sample Micstemetagenome_FD_108782 | JGI IMG/M metagenome (GOLD analysis project Ga0164290, IMG submission 108782) | Contaminated culture microbial community from soil near Moab, Utah, USA - Microcoleus steenstrupii SON62 (Illumina Assembly) | ecosystem: Environmental > Terrestrial > Soil > Soil crust...
ATGCTCTCCAAGGCGAAGTCGAGCGTGGTCCAAGAGGCCCCGCTTGCTCAGGTCGCCGTGAAGCTTGGGCTCGAGGAGTTCCTCGAGCTCAGCCCGAGCGAAGAGGCGACCGGCGGCCGCCAGCGGCCGTCGATCCTCGCGGACGTCGTCGAAGCGATCATCGGTGGCATCTACCTCGAGTCGGGACTCGAGGTGGCGCGATGGTTCGTGCTCGAGCAGCTGCATCCGTACCTGATGCGCATCTCTGGGGGCGACGTAAACCCCGACGACTTCAAGTCGAAGCTGCAGGAGATCTCGCAGTCGATCTGGCGCAAGTCTCCCTCCTACCGTGTTGCACGTGAAACAGGCTTCTCGCACGACAAGCGGTTTCAAGTGGAGGTCGTCTTCGACGACGAGGTGCTCGGCGTGGGAGAGGGTCGCAGCAAGAAAGAAGCCGAGCAGGACGCGGCGCGCAGCGCCCTCACGAACATTGAGAACCACCGGCGCCTTCGCGAGACCGCCAGTCCCAATCCGTTCTTGTAATCCTTTGCTTCGGACGCTTAGCGGAGGCGGGGTACGAACCACTCGCCGCCAAGCCGCGCAACCTCTTCCAAAGCTCCCGGCTCCTCGAACAAGTGTGAGGCGAGCGGTACCTTCTCGAATCGCTTATCCGACGTTCGGAGTCGATCGAACGCCTGCTCGTTCAGGCTGATGACCGGCCGGTCCTCGCTTCCGACGATCAGCAGGGTGGGCGGCAGGTCGTGTTCGAGCGCGTCGCCCGCGAGGTCGGGACGCCCACCGCGCGAGACGATCGCCCGCACCGCCTCGGGTCGCTGCACGGCGGCCACGATTGCCGCACCGGCTCCCGTGCTCGCTCCGAATAACCCGATTCGCAGCGACTGCGTCTCCATGTCCTGACCTAGCCAGTCGACCGCCGCCACGAGTCGGTCCGCCAAGAGCCCGATGTCGAACCGCAAGTGATGCGTGTTCCGCTCGATCGCCTCTTCCTCGTCGGTCAGCAGGTCGATCAGGAGGGTGGCGAGCCCCGCGTCGTTGAACGATTTCGCGACGATGCGGTTGCGAGAGCTCAGTCGGCCGCTGCCGCTGCCGTGGGCGAACAGCACCACGCCGTGGGCGAGATCTGGCAAGGTGAGGTCTCCGGTGAGGTGGACCTCCTCGGCAGGAATATGAACGGTTCTGACTCGCGGTTGTGGCATAGGGATCTCTGAACCTAGGGCGGTCAAGGGAGCGATCTCGGTTCCTTTTTCGGGACACGCCGTATAAATGCTGGTTTATGGTCCCATTGGGGTCCAGTCCGGCGCACGGGGGCTCGACGTTTAGTATCAATGAGGGACCTTGAAGGGGCTGTCGAAATAACCGCCCGCCTTCCGCAGGTGAACTCATCGAATTGATCGCTGCCCGTGCTCTGAGAACGACGCCGTTTGGTAGCACCGCCGACTTCCGCAGGAGTCAGACGGCGGCCTCGATGCGCGACGTCCTCAGCCTTGCCCGCGCCGCCGCGCGCGCCGAGGCTGCTGGTCTGATCGTCGCTACGGAAGACGGACAAGAGATTCTCGCCACCGACGGCGAGATCGCGCAAGCGCAAGTTCGAAGCGCGGAAACCTCCTTTGCCTTCACCGCGATTGATCTGGCGTGGGCCGCGTCTCCCGGGGGCGGTTACGTTCTGACCGTTCCTTTGCCCGATGCTTCCGGCGCGATCGTCCTCACCACGGACCGTGCGCGAAGGCTAACGTCGTTTCGAACCGACACGCTTCGGGCCTTGGCGAGCCAGGCTCAAGCGCGTTTGGAACTGGAGCGAGAGGCGGAGCGCCGCCGACTCCTCTCTCGCGTAGTGCTCGAGACTCAGAGCGCCGTCGTCTTCACCGACGTGGCGGGACGAGTCCGGTGGACGAACGAAGCTTACGAGCGAATGACGGGATACCCCCTGGCCGAGATGGTGGGCCGCAAGCCGGGACTCATCCTGCAGGGGCCACTTACCGATCCTGACGTTGCCCGTCTGATCGCTGCGTGTGTCCGCGCCCGCACTCACTGCGAGACGGAGATCCTGAACTACCGCAAGGACGGCACGCCTTACTGGGCGCGCATGGCGATCGCGCCGATGTTCAGCCCGGAGGGCGAACACGAGGGGTTCTTCTCGATCCAAACCGACGTTACGGAGCGGCGACTCGAGCTCGCGTTCTCGGAGGCGGAGTCTCGTACGTTGCGCCTTCTCGCCGACGGAGCCGGACTGCACGAGGTGCTGGAAAGCGTCGCGGAACTCGTAGAGGCACAGGACCCGGAGCTGGTCTGCTCGATCCTTTCGCTGGACGAAACCGGACGCATGTGGTTTCAGGCGGCGCCGCAGTTGTCGCGAGACTTCATCGAGGCGGTCGATGGTTTCTCGATGGGGTGCGGCGTGGGTTCCTGTGGCACCGCGGCGGCCGAGGGGCGCATCGTGATCGTCGCCGATCTCGAGACCCACCCGTACTGGGAGGGGATCCGGCACTTCCCTCTCTCGGCTGGGCTGCGTGCCTGCTGGTCCGTTCCCATCTTCGCTACCGATGGCTCCGTCGTCGGCACATTCGGTACCTACCATCGGCGCCCCGTGGCCCCTACGGTTCGCCACTTGGAGCTGATGCAGACCGCCGCCCACCTGGCGGCCCTCGCAATGGAGCGGCGACGAGGCGAGCGCCGGCTGGCCGAGAGCGAGGCGTTCCTCCGAAGCGTGGTGGAGAGCAGCCACGACTGCATCAAGGTGCTCGGCCTGGACGGTCGCCTGCTCTGGCTGAACGACAAGGGGCGATCGCTTCTGGAGTGCGGATCCGATCCCGCCCCGATTGGCTGTGACTGGTTCGCGTTCTGGAGCGGACCGACGCAGGTGGAGGCGAGGGACGCGGTCGCGGCGGCGGCGGCGGGAGAAGTAGGCAAGTTCCGCGGTTTTTGTCGGACGTTCGCCGGAACGCCGAAGTGGTGGGACGTCGCCATCACGCCGATCGACGACGGCGACGGGGTGGTCTCGCGCGTGCTGGCCGTCTCCCGCGACGTCACCGCGACGGTGGACGCCGAGCGCGAGCTTCTGCGGCGCTTGAGCGTGGCCGCCGAGTACCGGGACGACGCCACGGCCGCGCACAACCAGCGCATCGGTGAGGCCGCCCGGATGGTCGGCTTGCGCCTTGGCCTGGACGAGGCGCGGTGCGAGCTGCTGCGCCACGCCGCGACGTTGCACGACGTGGGCAAGATCGGCGTGCCCGACGCCATTCTCCGCAAGCCTGGGGCGCTCGATCCCGAGGAGCGGCGGCAGATGGAGCGGCACGTGGAGATCGGCGCGCAGATCCTGGAGAGTGCCGACGATTCTCTCCTCCGGATGGCGCGCGACATCGCGATGACGCACCACGAGCGCTGGGACGGCAGCGGCTACCCGCACGGCTTGGCCGGAACGGAGATCCCGATCGAAGGGCGGATCGTCGCCGTGTGCGACGTGTTCGACGCTCTCGTGAACGAGCGCTCTTACAAACCGGCTTGGCCGCACGAGACCGCCGTCGCGGAGATCGCCCGGCTGTCGGGCTCGCACTTCGACCCGGCGGTCGTCGGCGCCTTCTTGGACTGCCTGACTCTCGCCGGATGCTGCGGCCAGTCTTGTGACCGCCAGGCCGTCTCGGTCTAGTCGCTATTTCCCAGCGTTCTGTCGCCGGGTAGCCCAACCTTTCTTAGCGGCTTCGCTGCGCTTGGCGTGAGATTGAGAGGCGCCTCCGCTCTCCGCGGCGTGGCTCTCAATCTTCTTCCCGCGCCCCGATCCGCCCGGTTTCTTGCCTCCGCCGGTCTCCTTGTTCACCGTGGCCCACGCGATCGCCTCGGCTCGCTCGTGGTTCATCCCGCGCTCTTCGTACCCCTCCTCGATGTGCTCGGCCATGCGCTTCTGCTTGTCGGTGTACTTGCTCTTGTCGCCCCTAGGCATCTCAATTCACCTCACCGCTTGGACCACCGCCCAAAGGGATGGGTTTCTTGAACGAAGCCCCAGTAGCGCGAAGCGCCCTAGACTGCGGCGATTCATCGCCGCTTTTTCAGCCGTCCAGAAGCAGGCGGCACATGAAGAGGGCCCCTTCCGATTGGAAAGGGCCCTCTCAGAGAATGAGCGCTGCTGGGCTTTAGTCTTCCTTGTGGCCGCTCTTGTTGTGGTCACCCTGCTCGCGGGCTTCCTTCTGGAGGCGCGCGTACTCTTCAGGGCTCAGGGGCTGGCCGGCTCCCTCGGGGCGGCCCGGATCCGGCTCACCCACGTTGGTGTCGCCTTGGGTGTCGGAGAAGCCGTCTACGGGCTGGTCGGTCGGATCGTAGTTCATGTGTCGTGCTCCCTTCGGCGCGCTCGCGCGCGATTCATCGTCAGACTACTGCGAGACGGGCCGATCGGAGGTTAAGGTTCCGAGCGCTCCCTTCAGCTGTGCCGGGCGGCTCACGAGCACGGTCGCACCGGCCGACCGCAACTCCGACTCGCTTCCGTACCCGTAAGTCACTCCGACGCACGGAATGCCATGGCGCGCCGCGCCCCGCACGTCGTGCTCCCGGTCACCGACCATCACGCACTCTCGGGGGTCCAGGCCCTCGGAGGCGAGGAGGTGGCCGATCAGCTCGCCCTTGTTCGCGCGGGTGCCGTCGAGCTCGCATCCGTAGACGGCGGTGAAGTGAGGCGTGAGGCCGAAGTGGTCGAGGATTAGCACCGCGTACACCGTTGGCTTGGACGTCGCCACGTACAGCCGATGCCCCTCGGCCCGAAAGTCGGTGAGCAGCTCGGGGATGCCGTCGTACACCTGGTTCTCGTAGAGCCCGACGTCGGCGAACCGCTCGCGATAGAACCCCAGGCACCGGCGGCATGCGGCTTCGTCGGTGGTCTCGAGGATCGTCGCGAGCGACTCGAGAAGAGGCGGCCCGATGCACCAAGCGAGCCGGTCCGGATGGGGCGGGACTCGCCCCATCCGCGTCAAGGCGTCCGCGATGCTCGTCGTGATACCGACCTTCGGGTCCGTGAGGGTGCCGTCGAGGTCGAAGAGGACGTTCAAGCGCCGACGACGAGGATCGTCGGACTCGGCTCGGCGTTCATGCTCTCGTGGCCGCTCTCGGTCGCCACGACGATGTTCTCGATGCGCACTCCGAGCTCGCCCGAGTAGTAGATGCCCGGTTCGATGCTGAAGGCGTTGCCGGCCTCCAAAGGCTCCGGATTGGAGGCGGCGATGTACGGAGCCTCGTGGCCGTTCATGCCGATGCCGTGGCCCGTGCGGTGAAAGAACGCCGGGCCGTGGCCCGCGTCCTCGATGACCTTGCGCGCGGCGGCGTCCACGTCGGCTCCGCTGACTCCCGGCCGAATGGCGGCGCGGCCCGCGGTGTGGGCGGCGTGGACTACGGCGTAGATCTCCTGGGCTCGCGGGGTGGCGTGGCCCACGGCCACGGTGCGGGTGATGTCCGACTTGTACCCTTCGAGATCACAGCCGAAGTCGAGAATCAGCACGTCGCCTTCCTTCAGCACGGTGTCGTCTGTCAGGTGGTGCGGCTCGGCAGAGTTGGCCCCGGCGGCGACGATGGCGAAGTAGGGCGCGCCGCCGCGGGCGGTCATCGCGTCGACCAGGAGCTTCTCGACTTGGCGCTCCGTGAGACCCGCGCGGATCTGCGGGGCGACCTCCACGAACGCCTCGTCCGCGATTTGCCCCGCGCGGCGGAGCAGGTCGATCTCCCCGGGCTCCTTGCGCGCCATCAGGGCGCCGACCACGGTCTCGCCGTTGCGGAAGAGGGCTGCCGGCAGCGTGTTCTGCATCTCAAGCAGCATGCGGGCCGGCATGTCGGCATCGACGGCGAGAATGGCGCTCTTGAGGCCCCAGTCTTCGGCGAGCTGCCGGAAGTGGACCTGCGGGTCTTCCCCGTCCTTCCACGGGCGAATGTCGGTGAGCCCGGTGCGACGCGCCTGCGACTCCGAGAGCGCCGGGCAAATCATCCGCACGTCGCCCTTCGCTGAGATGGCGAGCACGAGGAACCGCTCGGCGGCATGCTCATGGAAGCCGTACAGGTACCCCATGGTGATCGGCGTCGTCGCGAAGAACGCATCGACTCCCGCCTCACCCAAAGCCTCGGCCAGCTTGGCCACTCTCGTCCGCTCTGAGACCATGGAGAGGAGTTTAGCGCGAGCCGGGTCTTTCGGTCTTTCGGTCATTGGGTCATTCGGGGGAGGGTGCTAGCTTCCCCTCCGAACGACCGAACGACCGAACGACCGAACGACCGAACGACCGAACGACCGAACGACCGAACGACCTACCCCTTGCTCACCCACCAGACCGCCACCGTGAACAGCGCCGGAAAGATCCAGGCGCACCAGCGGTCGAGACGGGCGGCGCGGGCTTCCTCGCCTCGGTTGAAGTAGGCGAGGGAGATGGCGGAAGCGGCGATCGATAGGAAGATGCTGAAGAGGCCGATCTGGTGGATCCGGTCGGCCATGGTAAAGGCGGCGTGTTCCGGTAGGTTGCCGGCCACCAGGATGTGCGACGACACCGCGCCGAAGATGCCGGCGATGCCGACGCCGAACCGTGGGTCCAGCGCGTCGACCCGGATGAAGAAGGTGAGGAAGGCGATGGCCACGGAGATGATGAGCGGGAGGAACGCCTTGAGGTAGACCGCCGCGCCAGAGTGCCGGGCTCGGATCTCCAGGATAAACCGGCTGTAGCTCAGCCGCTCCCCCTTGCGCAGGCTAGGATCGCCCAGGTTGCTGGCGTACTGGTACGTCTTCGCTTCCGTGCGAATGCCGGTGATCTTGTAGCTGGGAATGGTGGCATCGCCCTGGAGCGCGGAGTCCGGGTCGGCGACGTACCGCATGCGCCGCGCGTCGAGGTGGGTGTCCTCGATCTCCAAAGGCAGCACCTGCTCGTCCCATGGGTACCGCTCGAGGTTCATCTGCGCCCGCACGGTGGCTCGCACCCGGAAAGCGGCGTGCCGAGTGCCGTCCGGCATGATCTCCTCATCGGGCGGCCCGAGATTGTCGACAACGCCGTTCATGATTTCGAACCGCGTAGGGTCGAACTTCCCCTTCCAGCGGAAGTAGAGGTAGAAGTCGAGCACGAACGTGCCCGCCTTGACGTCGACCGCCCCGACGTCGAGCACGAGCGCCCCGACATGCACGGTCTGCGGCGCGGCCGGGATCGCCGGCACCGCCTGGGATCGACCCAGCGGCAGCAAGAGGAAGAGAGCGAAAAGGAGAGAAAGCACCCGAGCCATCGTCGGGGCCAAGTATAATCACCTCCGGTTTGCCGGATCGTCTAATGGCAGGACAGCGGTTTTTGGTGCCGCACGTCTAGGTTCGAATCCTAGTCCGGCAGCCATTTTTTGTATTTGGACATCTCCTAAAGGGGCGAAATGGTACAAGAATGGTACAGATATGGAGGCCCAGCCGGGGTACAGGAACGGGGTCGTTGGCACACTTTGCCAACGACCCCGTTCATTAACAAGTCGCAGTGATCGCGAAGGTTTCACTGCTCAACATGTTGTGGCGCAGGTCTACGAACTTAAGGTCTTCGGGTTAAAGTTCGCTGGCTTGGTAGCCGATGTGGACCTGATGGGCTACCGGACGACTTGCGCTTACGAAGTGAGTTCCAACTGCCAACCTTCCGTCTGCCGATGTGAATGTGCTCTGTCAAAGGACGAGGCATTGCCCATCTATTCGCGCCTTGGAGCCTAGGACTGTCCTCGCTACAGGATTTATGCTTAGGGGCGCTTTGAGTGCCGGAGGATCGACCATCGCTGCTTCATAGCGGGCGCGCTTGACGACGTCGCCATTCATGTCCTCGTTACGCACACCCGACATGAATTTGCGGTCGAGCTCCGGCGCTTCCCAGCCGCTCGGGTGCATGAACCACTAAAGGGCGGGCCCCGTCGAACCTCAAGTAGAAAAGGATCCTCGGCGCCATGTGAGTTTGTTGGCGCCCCTTATTGAACGCGGCCATCTCGGGATCGGAGATCTTCCACGCGGCGTGGTAGCCATCGACGGTGTTGCGAACGCCGCTCGCGGCGAGAAGGAGCGCCAACCGGCGCTCCTTCTCGCCGTCGTGCGTCGCAACGGGAGCTTTGGTCATAAGTGCTTCTTAAAACGTATAGCTTCTATCTATCAGATTCTGGCGCCGGCAGAGATCGAACTCCCGCCCACTCCCGCGGCTGGAGCGCGGCCCGGCCGTTTTCAGCCAAGACAGCACCTCTTGTGCTTCTTCCCGCTCCCGCAAGGGCAGGGGCCGTTGCGCCCGACCTTCGCCACGCGGCCGGCGCCATCCTTCCCGTTCAGCTTTCCGACCGGGTACTCGTGCTCCGTCCCGGCGCTCACGTTCACCTTGCGGAACAGCCCTCCCTCCTCGTGGAGGTACTTGGCCGTTCTCTCGAGCTCCTCGCTCCATTCCGACGCGTTGAGGTAGAGGGCGTCCTCGCTCATCCCGCCGTCGTGGGCGGAGTTCGTTGCGATGCCGCAAATGTCGCGCGCTTCGGGATGGAGGTGCTTCACCACGTAGCAGTAGGCCTGCAGCAGGGACCGCCGCCGCTCGAGATATGCTTCCCGGTCCCAGCCCGATTTCCCCTCGGGCAGCACCACAAACACCCAGAAGGGGTCTTCCGGCTTGGATGGCAGAAGGAACGAGGCGTTGCCGGACGGGCGGGGGTTCTCCGCCATTGCAACGAGCTTGCGCGCGAGCAAACGGCGGCGCGTGCGGTTCTCACGTGCCATCCACCGTGGGACGCGCTCCATCTCCGCCAACGAGGCGCTGGTCGAGTACGAGGAGGTCCCTCCGCGCATGTGGAACGAGAACTTCTCGATTAGGCGGTCCCAGGCGTAACTGACCCTGTCGGCGGCGGCTTTCGCCGCCCGCTCCCGGCTCCGCAGGTATCGTTCCCAATACCCTTCCGCCACCATCACGTGGGTCGCCTCCCCGTCGAAGACGAATTCGTGCTCGCCGCACGGGCCTATATCGCTCAGGTACAGCCCGAGGAGTTCTTCCTCTCCCGCCGCGAACACCGACGGCCCGGAGGTGAACAGCCCCTCCTTCGCTCGGAGGTAGGCGACGAGGTCGCTGACCGTATCGAGGTTCCCGAGGAGTTCCGAGAGGACGGCCTCGTCGATAACGTGGACGAAGCCCTTCTCCGGGAAGGGCGGCGAGACCGTGAATGGGCCGACTGTCTCTCCTCGGTCCTCGCTGGCGACCATCAGGCTCCCACTCCCGCCGTGCACCCTCCGGCAGGCGTCCGCCGCCCCGTGCACCACGACAACCCGGTGGAAGCGCGCCCGTTCCGGCCCGGGGAGGGAAACCGGCAAGGGCACGGTGCATGCCCGGTCAAGGAAGACCTTGCCGGGAAATTGCTTCAGCCAGCGCTCAGCCCCAAAGAGCTGCTTGGCGCCGCCGGCGACGGCGTCCCGGTACCACCGCGCCCAGTTCACGCGCGCGTCTCCCTCCTCCTTAAGTGCGACGTTCTTGTCGGAGAAGATGACGAGGTCGTCGCCGAAGACGACCAGCAGGTCCGCCAGTTCCTTGCCGTCGCCGCTCTCCGCCGCCCGCTGATCGCGGAACGGGTTCGGGTAGCTCCACATCGAGAGGAACGTCTTCTCGCAGAGGCGACTTAGGAATGCTTCGGTGGGAGTAACTGAGCCCTCTCGCTGCATGGGTGAACGTATGTACGATCCGGGTTACCGTCGCGCGATCCTTCGACGTCGTCACACGACCATCTGGTTCTCCATTTGCTTGCGAACTAGGATGTCGGCGAGGCTCTGCCCTCGCCCCAAAGCCGCCAGGTCTTCCTCGGTGAAAACGAGCACCGCGATTCCCTGCTTCATGAACGATGCAAGCGCTACCTTGTCGGCGGCCTGGCGCTTCTTGTCTCCTGTGAACCCCTTTTTGGACATGAGCACACCGGTCTTGCATCCGGAGAGATTCATGGTCGCGATCAGCTTCGCCGCGACGTTGATATCCGCCCGCTCCTCCCAGTTCTTGCACTCGACGACGACGGTCCCGCCGAACCTACGCGCGAGGTAATCGTTCGAGGAAATGTCTACGAGGACGTCCGTCTCGAACATGCCCTTGAACTTTCGGCGCGTGAGGGAGCCGGGCAGTGCGCCGAAAAGGATCGATGCGAAGACTTCCAACGAATCCCCTGGGCTCTTCACAACCGCTCTGTCGAGATCGCCCGAAAGCAGGCGCTGGAAGAAGGCTGGCGATCCGGCCGGAACGCTGTAGGTGGAGCTCGCCGCTCCCGCGCCCTGCAGCCCGGCCGTCAGGGGGGAGGCCGCCAGGAGTTGCTCGAGAACCAACTCACACCACGTATCGCCGTCCTTCTTGCCGTTGATGGCGTTCACGGCTACGGCGAACTCGTCGAGTTCCGCCGCGCTCAGCCCGAACTGCGCCTGGGCTTGGAAGTACGCCCCGCTCTCGTCGGGAACGAATCGTCCATCCTTGGTGTCTCGCAGGGCGTCCTCGATTAGGGTGAGCAAGGCCATCCGGCGCTTCTCCCAGTCCTTCCCCATGTCCCGGTAGAAACCCCACAGACGGAAAAAAGGAAGACCTTTGTGCACCCACGCGCCTTGATCGGACTGGGCCTGAGCCATCGAGAACCACATGTCCTTCGCGACCCAGATCCCGCACTCCGTGCCGAGCCCTCCAGCAACCATACAGAGCCGATCCCACGCCGTATGGATTTCGACCGCGTGAGCGAAGGGCCTCATCTGCTCGGAAGCGTCGACGATCCGGCTGAAAGCATCGTTGTGGAAAACACGCTGTACAGATTGTTTGCCATTGGCATCTGTAATGATTTGTTTGTCTCGAAACAGACCCTCGTAAGCCTTGTTCACAAGCCGGTTCGCTTCAAGTAAATTCATGGTCCTGTAACTCCTAGAGAGGAAATGTGGTGATCCTGTTGAGACCCATTCTTGAACGGTTCAGGCTCGGGAGCAACTTCAAGTTGCAGGCAGCAAAACAACGAGCTCCCGGCGCTTGCACGCGGTCTCGGCGGCGCTTCATGACAGTGGATTAACGGACTGGCACCTCCGGAATATCCATCCGAGAGCCCATTTGCAATCGGGTGTAACCATCAGAGCACCTGCCAATATTACCAAGTTATTGCAGGTTGGGCTCCGCCCAATGTTCTTTACACGTCTTTGGCCATGCGAGCCGAGCCAAGTCTGACCAGATTGGGTGACCTTTCCCATTTGCAAGTACGTGGTTACTCGCTACGACTGCCTCATGTACCTGTCCGAAATCTACGCTGAGAACTACCGGATCTTTGGGACGGAATCCGATGGCCTAGCCCTCAGGCTCCCCCTCGCCCGCGGATTAAACGTGCTCGTCGGTGAGAACGACGGGGGAAAGACCGCCGTCATTGATGCCCTGCGGCACTGCCTTTCAACAACTAGCAACGACAGGAACTGGGTTACCGAGGACGATTTCCATTGCGGACCTACGGGGCGAGCACGTGAATTCCTGATCAGGTGCAAGTTCGATGGACTCGACGCCTCCGACGCAGGCACGTTCATGGAATGGCTAACGTTCCCGTCCGCGACACATCCGGTTCTCTACATCGCCATGCGGGCCAGAATGTTCGACACCGGATCACAGACGAGGGTCGCGGTTACCGTGCATTCTGGAGAAGATGGTACAGGCCCCACCCTTGAAGGCGTTGCTAGGGAACTCCTCCGTGCCACGTACTTGAAGCCTCTTCGAGACGCGGAGGCGGAATTGAGCTCCGGACGCGGTTCCCGACTCTCGCAAATCTTAGCGCATCACCCGGGTATTGCCTCACAGGCAGTCGACGATTTCGCCCCAGGAGACGGGACCAACGCTGAAACTGGCGGAACGACACTCGTCGGCATCGTCCGAAGGGCCGAGCACCATATCAAGCTAAATGCGGCCGTCGTCGGCGCGCGGGACGAGATCAACACTCGCTACCTCTCAAGGCTGCAAGTCGGCACAGACCGGATCGAGAGTGAAGTTGGCGTCGCTCGCGACGTTGGGCTACAGCGGATTCTTGAAAAGCTCGAGCTCGCCTTTGCGGGCCCAGAGGGAGTAGCAGCGCGCACGAGGCGTGGTCTTGGACTAAACAACTCCCTGTTCATGGCGACCGAGCTCCTCCTCCTTGGCGCGCGGGACGAGTACCCCCTGCTGCTTGTTGAAGAGCCCGAAGCTCACCTCCATCCCCAACTTCAGGCCCGAGTGATTGACCTGCTGAAGTCCAAGGCGGCCGATGATCGCACGGTTCAAGTCATCCTGACCACTCACAGCCCGTATCTCGCGTCATCAGTGCCCTTGGAAAACCTAACCTTGATCTGCGGGGGCAAGACATATCCCCTGGGCGAAGGGCAAACCAAGCTTAACGGCTCCGACCGAAGGTTCCTCGAACGATTCCTCGACTCGACAAAGGCGAACCTCTTCTTCGCTCGTGCCGTTGCGATTGTTGAGGGAGACGCGGAGAATATCCTCCTGCCGGCCTTAGGGGAGAAAGTCAGCTGCTCGTTTAGTGAGAACGGGGTGAGTGTCGTCAACGTCGGCCACACGGGCCTTTTCCGCTACTCGAAGATCTTCCTGCGGGAAGATGGGCAGCACGTGCCGGTGAGGGTGGCCTGCCTCCGCGACATGGACGTGGCTCCCGACGATGCGGACGAGGCAATGGCTGGAAAGCTCAAGAAGGCCGCCAGTTATGGATCCGCCGGCCTCGCTGCTCGCAGAGAGCACCTGTCGAAGGACGACGAGGGGCCGATTCGGTCGTTTGTTTCGGACCACTGGACCTTGGAATACGACCTCGCGACCGCATCTTGGCCGATGGCAAAGATCATGCACAAGGCTATCCAATCCGCCCGGCTCGCGAAGAAGACTGACGCAAAGGGCGCGTGGCCTACCGAAAAGGAACTTGAGGATTGCCAAGCCGACGCAGCGAAAGAGGTCGAGGCGTGGCAACAAGGAGGCGTCGCCCTCACCAAGGCTGGCCTCGACATTTACCGCCCTCTCCGGATAGACGAAGCGAGCAAAGCGGTTGCCGCGCAGTTCGCGGCAACGATGGTTTCCGAGTCGGACATCAAGATGGCCGACTTGCCCAGCTACCTCCAAGGCGCCCTCTCTTATCTCTGCGCGACCCAGTCTGAGACCCAGGTTATCGATGCCCAACCCAATCAGTAACTTCTTAACTGATGAGGCGATCGCCAAAGTCGCGAGCGAGCTGGACCTGCAGCTTCCTCACGCTGAGCAGTGGATGTTCCTCAAGGCAACCAAGTCCCTGGACGTGCAGGCCGCTCCTGGTTGCGGCAAGACCACACTCGCGGCAGCAAAGCTGTGCGTCCTTGCGGAGACGTGGACAAGTTCTCGCCACGGGATCTGCGTCTTGTCCCACACCAACGTCGCGAAGGACGAGATCACCAAGATCGTTTCTTCACACGAGGCGGGGCGAAAACTCATCGGCTACCCTCACTTCATCGGGACGATCCACTCCTTCGTGAGCACGTTCCTCGTGCTGCCAGCCCTGAGGGCGAAGGGCATTGAGCTGCGCGCGATCGACGACGACGTCTACGCTCGTGTCGCGGAGCGGAAGCTGACGTCTGGGAGGTACCGAAAACTCAAGTCGTTCGCGACCTACAACGGTGGCGCTTTCGCCGCGGTCCTTTCTGCCACTTACAAGATGTCTGGGAACACGCTCACGGCTTCGAGTGAGGGAGGCAAGCTGCCGTTCGGCGAGACGGCCGACAGTTACAAGGAGTTCGCATCGCTCAAGAACGAGATGCTCCAGGCCGGGTACCTCCGCTACGCTGACGTCTATCCCTTGGCAATGTATCAACTCACGAATCATGCCTCGCTCGCCTGCAGCCTTCGGACCCGGTTCCCGTTCGTGATGATCGACGAGGCCCAAGACACGGACGACGACCAGACTCTGCTTCTAGAACAAGTTTTTCGACACCAGGACGTTGTGCTTCAGAGGATTGGCGACGTCAACCAAGCGATTTACGACGGCGGGCTATGTACGGCGGCCGGCAGGTTCCCGCACCCCAAGCCGATGCTGCTTCCGGCAACAATGCGGTTCGGCGGAAGCATCGCGACGGTCGCATCGGCGCTGGCCCACTCCAGCCCACTGCAGATTGAGCCAAACCCTGCCAGACCCAGCACGCCCGTGTACATCATGCTCTTTGACGAGAAGAGCATCAAGAGGGTCGTCCCGACGTTCGCAAGTTTGGCGGCCGAAAAGGTGCCCAGCGAAGAAATCGCGCGTTATGGTGTGCACGTGCTCGGCGCGCGACGCGAGGCCGGCTCCGCCTTCCCGTCCCACCTCGGCGATTACGTTCCGCACCCAAACCAACCGACCCAAAAGGGAAAGCCGACAAGCTTCGCGGGATGGGCATCACGAGCGAGAGCCGAGGCGGCCCAGTCTGGAGACGCGGTGAAGGCGTCGGCCCTCATCTGGGAAGGCATCGAGGCAACGCTTGACCTCGCCGGCGTGCAAATTGGGTCGAGGCGCGCCACGAGGAGCAGAATCGTGCGTCACCTGGCAGACGACGGCAGGCTGTCCGAATGCAAGCAAATGATCTACGAGATCGGGTTCCTTCCGACGTCTACCAGCCTGGAATGGGACCAGCGACTTGAGGCCCTGATTACGAAGCTGGCACCCGGAATTCAGAGAACTGAGGAGCTCAAAGACTTTCTCCGGTACGCAGAGGAAGAGTTTGCGTTGGTTCCAGATACTACAAGCAATTCATTCGCCTGTCCGATCCGCGTCGGCACAATCCATTCGGCCAAAGGCGAGACCCATGCCGCTACACTGATTGTGGAATGTTGGTCGAAGAAGATCTTCGACCTCAAAGAAGTCATTCCGGTTATCGTTGGCAGGCATGATCCGAAACGGCTTTCCACTACGAAGACCGTTCAAGAAGCGGTCCGCCTCGCATTCGTCGGCATCACCAGGGCGCGTAACTTGGCCGCCTTCGCTCTCATGAAGGAGCATGTCGAGCCGTTCTTAAGCGACTGGGTCGCCGCGGGATTGGAGGTCGTGGACCTCACTGCCAGCTAATGAAAAGGCGGCTCATACGAAGAAGATTGAGAAGTTCGATCCTCGTTCTTTTTGGGTGCCCTAACTGATAGTAGTTTGAACCTGCGAGCGCAGGCGACCTCTACTATAAAGGTGGACGGAACAGCTACGGCTGGTCTTCCACGGGAGACCAGCCGTCGTGCGTGGTTCGAGGGGGCGACAATACATCCAATTGCCTTAGCCGGCAGTTCAGCGGACTACGGGTGAGGCAATTTTCGCGAGGTCGATCAGCGTGGGCGGGCCCGCTTGGTCGGTGAGGGCCCGAGTCATCGACTCGACGCTCCACTCGGTGGAAGCCGACAGCGCCCGTGCAATCTCCTTCGGCACGGCGGCCCCTCGGCCTAGGACCCCCACGAGCCAGATCGCCTCGGCGTTCCCTCGCCCCTCAGCGGTAAGCGCCCAACGGAAGCCGCTTCCCGACACGAACGCGGCCGCCTCCGACGAAGCGCGCACCGGGGAGGGAACCGCGAGCAGGCAGCCGCGATCGCCCTTCGCCGCCAAGCCCAGCCCTTTGGCCAACTTTGTCAGGTCGGTCCTCTCGCCGAGCAGGTCTGCCCACCCGGGCGAGACGACAATCGCCGAGACCGCCTCCTGGTCCCCGCGCCCCAGCCGGCGCTGGAGCTCGCGGTAGTGGCGGTCCACCCGGCCGTCCTCGTCCAGCAGCCGCGGGAGGTCCCCGAAGCGCGCCTCGTCCTCCTCGGCCCGCAGGTGCAGCGCGCGGATCTTGCGCAGCGACTCGCGGCTGAGCCCCACGTGCCGGGCGATCGCCTCGTCGAGCCTTCCCTTGCTCGCCGCCACCTCGAGGAGGCCGCCGACGGCCCGCCTGCGCCACTCGGGGTCCGCGGCCCGCTGCCGCAGCGCCTCCGTGACCGCGAACTTCTCGCTCGCGAGCAGGGGCTTGCGGTCCCGGTCCTCGGCGACCGTGGCGAGCAGCGGGTCCTCGATGTCGAGCACGATGACGGGGATCCTCTTCCAGCCGAGGTGCCTCGCGGCGAGGACGCGGCGGTACCCGCACACGAGCCTCGTGCCCGCGTCCACGATGGGCGGCTGGAGGAGTCCGTGCTCCTCGATGGAGCGGGCGAGCCCCGCGACGTCGCCGGGGTGGGCGCGGAAGCGCCCCTCCACCACGATGTCGTCGACGGACACCTCGATGAGCTTGCCCTTGCGGGGGGCGGGCTTCGCCTTGGCCTCGGGGGAGGCGGAGGGGACGGTGCCGTCGGCGATGGCGGCCTCGGAGGCCGGGCTGGTGAGCTGTGTTTTGTCCACACCTCAACATGCCGATTGCCCCAGGGAGCTGCGCAGCCGCTCGTGTCGTGAGTTTCGACTACGACAAGGACACCTAGGTACTCCTACGTGGCCGCGTGGCGCGCGAAGCCTGGCGCGGCTTGCCCTGGCACACGCGGTGGACGGAGGAGATGGACCACGCCGATCCCGACGCGGTCGCCAGCCCCTCCTCGGCGAGCGCCAGCGCGATGCGGGGGAAGCTCGCGCCCTCCGCCCGCAGCGCGAGGATCCGCTCGACGCACGCGGCCTCGTGCGCCGCGGGATCCAGGTGCGCCCGTACGTGGGCCTCCGTCACGCCGGCCGCCGCCACCGCCACCTCGTACTGCGGACGCCGTGCGAGGTACTGCCTCAGGTTGCTCTCGCTCCACTCGCGGCCCGTGAGGCTCCTGAGGCCAAGGCGGTTCATCTCCTTCGTGATGGCGAGGGCCCTAAGCCCCTCATCCTGGAGGGCGAACATGGTGGCGAGGCACGCCGCCTGCTCCGTGGTGAGGCTGTGCACGGAGTTCGGTGGCGGGATCGCTGTGGGGCTGCTCAGGACGAGGTCGTCCGGAACGGCGCACCGCCTCCTCGTCTCCACCGTCCCGAAGAGGTAGGAGCGGCTCGCCGGATCGGGGCGGTGATCCAGGATCGGCTGGTGGGCGACCTTGGCGGGGTTCTCGATCGTCCTCGTGAAGAGCGCCTCGGCCCGGTACGCCGCCTCGTTCCTGAGCATGCGCCTGATCTGCCCCTGGCGCCAGCCGAGTCTCCCGCCGAGCCGCGTCGGTATTCCCCATCGGTTGAGCGCGGCCGCGATTGCGCTCTGGTTGTAGCGCATCTCGTAGAGGAGGAAGATGAGGCGCACGACGCGGGCCTCCGGCTCGCACACCGCCATGTACCCCTCGCCCGCCGCGAGATAGCCGTAGGGCGTCTCGCCGCCGTTGGCGGTGCCCTCCCGCTCGCGCTTCACCCTCTTTCCGCCGGAGAGCCGGGACTTGATGAGCGCGAGCTCGTACTGGGCGATCGCCTGGAGGATCTGGCGCAGGAGGTCGCCCACGGGTCCCTTCGGGATGTGCTCCGTCGCCGAGCGCAGGGCCACCCGCCGCCTGAACGCCTCGCGGTTCACCGTCTCGGCTAGCCACTGGTTGCGGGCGATGCGGTCCAGGCGCTCCACGGTGACGCTCGCTACGACGCCGCTCGCCATCGCCTCCATCACGAAATCGAGTCCCACGCGCGTCTCCTCGCTCCCGGAGTCCACGTCGTAGACCCACATGTCCACGCCCCGCTCGGTGTGGGCGATGGAGTGGCCCACGATAGCGGCCTGCTGCCGCTCGGGGCCCTCGTCCGCCGTCTGCTGGACCGTGCTCACCCGCCAGAAGCCGATGTTGACGTCGGTGACGCCCCTCTCGACGAGCTCCTGAAGTTCGGCCCGCCACGCCGCGGGGTCCGGGGTGGCGACGTGGGAGGTCTTGGCGGCCTGCCGCTTCGACTGCTTGAGCGACCGGCGGCGGTTGACGCTCTTCGTCATGTCGACGCGGATCTGGGCGATGAGCCGCTCCGCGTCCTCGCGCCCCGCCTTCCCAGCGCCCCAGCGCTCGAGGGCCTCGTCGGCGTCGACCGAGGCCGACTCTGGGTGACTGTGGGGGTCGGTGGGTGCCATTTCTTGCACACCCATTGTGTGGAGAGGGTCTTCCCAGGCCTGCGGCCGCTCCGCAGGCTCGAAAATGGCGGTTTGGGAGGGCTTTCCAGTCCCTCTCGAAGAATCTTCGGCTTCCATGCAGGTGCCTTCGCGAGCGGCGGCGAAGGCACCTGCATGGACCACCGACCTTCCCAAGAGCCTCTCCTCGTGACCCCGCGACGCGCCGCGACCCTCCTCTCCGTCAGCGAGCGGACGGTGCGGCGGATGATCTCGTCGGGGCGCCTCGAGGTCGTTCGACTGACGCCCGACACGCCCCGGGTGCGCTACGACAGCATCGTTCGCCTGATCGCGGATGCGAGCGGACCGAGGGAGTGACGTCCGAGCTAGCCTCTGCCGTCTACTCGACGGCAGAGGCGCGGCTGTCGTATGCTTGTGGCAGGTACCAGACGCATGCCCGACCTAATCGACGACATCCGCGCCATCGCCGCCCGCATCGAGAAATCCCGCGACCTCGTCAGCACGGAGGAGGCGACGAAGAACGCGTTCATCATGCCGTTCATCTCGGCCCTCGGCTACGACGTGTTCGACCCCACCGAGGTGACGCCCGAGCTGGTCGCGGACGTGGGCGTGAAGAAGGGCGAGAAGATCGACTACGCGATCCTCAAAGACGGCAGGCCCATCATGCTGTTCGAGTGCAAGCACCACGGCGCCAACCTCGACGACCAGCACGCGAGCCAACTCTTCCGCTACTTCGCGTGCACCGACTGCCGAGTCGCCGTCCTGACCAACGGCGTCGAGTACCGCCTTTTCACCGATCTCGAGGCGCCGAACAAGATGGACTCCAAGCCGTTCCTCGTGTTCAAGGTCACGGACTTCCCAGAGTCGCTCGTGCCCGAACTCAAGAAGCTCACGAAGGCCGCCTTCGACATCGATGCCGTGCTCTCCACCGCGAACGAGCTCAAGTACACGCGCGAGATCAAGGCGCTGCTGGGACAGCAACTCGTCGCGCCGAGCGAGGAGTTCGTGCGCTTCTGCGCGAATGGGATCGGGATCCCGCGCATGACTCAGGCGGTGAGGGACCAGTTCACCCAACTCACCCGCAAGGCGCTCGGGGAGTTCGTGTCCGACCGCATGAACGAGAAGCTCAAGACGGCGCTCGGCGCCTCCGCTCCGAGCGTAACCTACGAGACGAAGGTCGCGGCGGAGTTCGTCGAGGCGGAAAGCAGGCAGGACAAGGACCCGAAGATCCAGACGACGGAGGAGGAGCTGGAGGGCTACTACGTGGTGAAGGCGATCCTGCGAGACATCGTGGACGTTCGGCGGGTGACGCACCGCGACCAGCAGAGCTACTTCGGGATCCTGCTCGACGACAACAACCGCAAGCCGATCGCGCGCCTTCACTTCAACGCGCAGAAGCAGAAGTACCTTGGGCTGTTCGACGAAGACAAGAACGAGGAGCGCATTCCCATCGACGACGCGGACGACATCTACGCGCACGCCGAGTGCCTGCGAGCTACCGTAAGGCGCTACGACCAATCGAAGGTGTAACGGGATTACGAGCGCAGATCCATAGCCCACTGACGACGTGGCCTTCTGGCACAAGCGAGAGTGTAAGCAGAGTCGAGGGCGGGGCTTACCTAGAATGTCGCTGCGTGGACAATGCAGTATTGCGCGCGCAGCGACAGGTCGGCCTCACGAGAGCAAGGCTCGGATGCCAACGCTTTCTGCTCCGCGTCGTACCCTGTTGAATGATTCCGTGCCGGTGGCCTAGTCACAAGCTTCCATTCAAGCAAGATACGGATGAGTTCGGCGTTCCTCTTCCGCCGCGGTGAGCCTTAAAGCGGCTTACCTGCCCTCCGCGGACGGCGCCTCAACGTAGCGAGTCGGTCCTGGAGTTGGGTGTCCGCCTCGCCCAGGCGCAGCAGGAGCGCACTCAACTCCGCTGCTGCGACGTACCGGTCGTTGAGCCTCAGGCGGCGAGTCCCGCCGACTTCCGTCCCGACGATCAGTCCTTCGCGTTCGAGCGAATCTACAGCGTCCTTCACCCGACTCCGTGAGCGGCCGAGCGCACGCCCTATCTCAGCAGAGTGGGTCTCCTCCAGCATCGCGATCGACAAGAGCGCCGCCGTCTTGATAGGGCTACCGAAGAGCGAACTACCGCAGAGATAAGCCACAACCGCGTTGTACCGCTTTTAGGTACGTGCGTTCCGAGAAACGGTACAAGGATTAGGGCCGTCTCGACGCGTCTGCGCTTCCACTCATGTAGTCCCGAAGCTTGCCGACGATCTCGACGGGATCGACGTTGAGTGCCAAGCAGATGCTGATCATCTCCACCACGTCGAGTCGCCTGGACCCTAGTTCGACCTTTCCCACGTAGGTGATCGGTCGACCGAGTCGCTGCGAGAGAGTTTCTTGACTGATCCCCGCGGATTCCCGGACTTCCCGAAGGAGCGCCCGAAGGGCGTCGTACTCCTTGGTGCGGAGAGAGGCGACGGGTTCTGTAGCCACATCAGCAAAATGCCGCCGCATGGGCACACCATCTTGGGGTGAATCCCGGTTATCATTAAGCTGAGCTCCGCCTTACTGCCTGACCAGTGGCAAAGTTTGGCGGTGGCATTCTTAGCGGTGGGAATGGGCTGGATAGAGGATCGGGTTGATGCCCTCGTGGCGAGCTGCCAAGCCGTGGACGAGGACGTGTACGAGCGCGCGGTGCAAGGGCGGCCGCGTATTCAGACCGTCCTGCGCGCCGCCGCCCAGCAGTTGGGCCTCAAGCGCGGCCGCACCCGGCAGGCGGAGGTGCTCGCGCTCATCGCGGCGGGGCTCACCGATCGGCAGATCGCGCTCGCGCTCGGCTGCAGCGTCGACACCGTGTCCACCCACATGAAGCGCGCCCTAGTCGCGCTGGAGGCCGTCAGCCGAGCCGAGGCCATCGCCATCGTCCTGCAAGGGGCGCTCGCGACGCCCCCCGCGGAGAGGCGACGGAAGCGGCCCGAGGCTCCGGCGCCCGTCCCCGAGCCGGCATCCCGGCCGCGCGTCTACGACCCCGTCTGCTGGCCCGTGATGCTCATGGTGCAGGCCCAACGAAATCTCCACGAGCTGGTTTACGGGACGGGGGCGCCCGATGCGTGACGCCAACGCCCCGCCCGCTCTGGTGGACGGCCTCGTCGTGGTCGAGTCCCAGCCGTGGTGCGTGCGGACCCCGCCCGAGTTCCTTTTCCTCTCCGCGTGGAACTGGATGGAGGACGCGGGAGACGGGTTCTCGAGCCGGCCGCGCGACGAGGGCTACTGGCGCGAGCTGGGGCAGGCCGCTCTCAGCCTCCGGCGGCTGATCGACTTGCGGGCCGAAGTCCTCGGCTCGGCGGCTCAGCCGCGGGTCCTCGCGGGGGTGACGGGCGTTCGCTTCCGAGACGTGGAGGAGGCGGAGTCGTACATGAGGGCCCTCGTGCGGTTCGGCGACGTGCCGCTGTCGCTGGAGATTCCCGAGTTCGTGTTCCGCATGCACGGCGGCGCCGTCCAGCTCCTCGTGGGCGAGCGCCTGGCGCGCCTGGCGGCGAGCGGAGGGCTCGCTCCCGTCTCCGTGGTGGGCGAGGCCGACCTGAGGCGCATCGGCCAGCTGTACAGCTAGGCATCTTCCCTTGGTACTAGGAACCGCGACAAGTCCTCAACTCCGTAAACTGGTCTCCATGTCCGGGTTTGGGGTCGTGCTTCTTGCGGCGGGAGGCTCGACCCGAATGGGGCGGCCGAAGCAGTTGCTGGCCCACCGGTGGATCTCGCTGATCGAGCATGGTGCCTATGTGGCGACCCAATCCTGCGCGTAGTCGTGGCCGACGAGGAGCGACTCAATTCAGGAGACGCCTGACACCATAGGTTGCCGTCGGCAAGACTCGAACTAACGACCTCTCGCTTAGAAGGCGGTTGCATTTCTGCCTTTTTGAACGTGAATCACTAGGTATACACGCGACGAATCGGTGAACTCAGGCTCGTTTACCCCGTCGTTTTACGACAGGGTGTTACGACACGTCGCCTCCGTGTCCGGTGGCAGCCACCGTGGCGCGATCACACGCCCGTGACCTCTGCAGTGCGATTGCGCAGATCCTTGCTTCCTCAGCTTCCCCGCTAGGCTCAAACTCGCGGTTTAGCGCGCCTCGGCGTGGTCCGTCGCAGCGCAAAGGGTCCACATAGGGTCCACAGAACCGCGGTGCGGTCGTCCGCAATCCAGTTTCTCGAGGAGGCCTCAGCGCCGGCCAGGTTTAAA
>Ga0164290_1001849_pt1 | contig 22113 bp, 18 predicted proteins | sample Micstemetagenome_FD_108782 | JGI IMG/M metagenome (GOLD analysis project Ga0164290, IMG submission 108782) | Contaminated culture microbial community from soil near Moab, Utah, USA - Microcoleus steenstrupii SON62 (Illumina Assembly) | ecosystem: Environmental > Terrestrial > Soil > Soil crust...
GTGCGCTGTCCGTTGCCTATACAGTGCTCATCATGATGTTCTTCTTCCGCGTCGAACGCGGCGGCTTTGGTGCGATCGACGACGTGCGGACGCTCTTCATGTCGGACGGCGGCCTGCTGGCCGGATGGATCCACTATCTCGCCTTCGATCTTTTCGTCGGCATGTGGATCGCCGAGGAAGCCGACCGGATCGGGATGAGCCGCCTGCTCCAGTTACCCGTTTTGATCGCGACATTCATGTTCGGGCCGGTCGGCCTCCTCATGTATCTCGCCAGCCGCGCGACGCAGGGGTTGTTGAACCGCAGGGAGTTGACCCAATGACCATGATCCAGGCAGTTTTCTCCCGCAGCATCGGAACGCAAGGCACCCGACTTTCCACCAGCGACCAGGCCCGCAACATGCTGCTGCTGGCGATCGGCATTCAGGTCGCCTTCCTGATCCCGAGCGCGATCGCCTATGCCGTGGATGAGCGCCTGCTCAACGACGTGAGCGTCTGGAGCAAGCCGGTCAAGTTCCAGCTATCGATCGTCGTGACGCTCGGCACGGTGATGCTGCTGCTTCCCCTGATCGAGGACGCTGCGCGGGCGACACGTACGGTTCGTGGTGCGAGCCTCGTCATGGCCATGGCATCGACCCTTGAGATAACCTATATCGTTCTCCAGGCCGCACGCGGTCGCGCTTCCCATTTCAACGATGCAACGCCGCTCGAAGCGATACTCTATGCGCTGATGGGTATTGGGGCAGTGTCCATCGTGGCCGGGGCCTTCGTCATCGGCTGGGTGATCTGGCGCCGGGGGCGGACGGATATAGGCGAGGGTGTACGATCGGGCGCCGCCTGGGGTCTGATGATCGGAGCTGTCCTGACTGTGATCACCGCCGGTGTGATGTCCAGCGGAGCTATCGCCGATCCCGGCCATTGGGTCGGCGGAATCCGCAGCGACGCCGATGGTCTGTTCCTTGTCGGCTGGTCGCGTGCCGGCGGCGATCTGCGGGTGCCGCATTTCTTCGCGACGCATATCATGCAAGCCCTGCCCTCCTCGGTCTGCTGCTCGACCGATTTACACCAGGCCGGGCGCGCGCAGGCATCTGGCTGGGCGCGTCCGCGAGCGTCCTGATCGTCGCCGCGACATTCATTCAGGCCGCGACCGGCATGCCTTTTCTTTAGAAGAGCGATGCCATGAAGTAGAACACCGCTGAGATGATCGCAGCTGCCGGCAGCGTGATGATCCAGGCGATGAGGATGTTGCTCGCCAGTCCCCATCGCACGGCGGACACGCGGCGGGCAGCACCCACGCCAACGATTGCGCCTGTTATGGTATGCGTCGTGGAAACCGGAATGCCAAGCCAGGTGGCACCAAATAGCGTCAGCGCACCGCCCGTTTCGGCGCAGAAGCCCTGCATCGGGTTCAAACGGGTGATCTTCGATCCCATCGTGTGCACGATCCGCCAGCCGCCGAAAAGCGTGCCGAGCGCCATTGCCGCCTGGCAGGTGATGACCACCCAGAACGGGACGAAGAAAGTACTGCCGAGATAGCCCTGCGAGAAGAGGAGCACCGCGATGATCCCCATGGTCTTCTGCGCATCATTGCCGCCATGGCCGAGCGAATACATCGAGGCGGAGACGAACTGCATGACGCGGAACGTCTTGTCGACGGCGAACGGCGTCTGCCGCACAAACACCCAGGAAACGACCAGCACCAGAAACAGTGCCAGCAGGAAGCCGATCATTGGTGACATGAAGATCGCGAGCACCGTCTTGAAAAGGCCGGAGAAGACGATCGCTGAGCCACCCGTCTTGGCAAGGCCGGCGCCAACCAGCCCACCGACCAGAGCATGCGACGAGCTTGAAGGAATGCCGTAGATCCATGTCACGATATTCCAGATGATCGCTCCCATCAGGGCGGCGAAGATAACCTGCGGAGAAACGATCGCCGGATCGATAATACCGGTGCCGAGCGTTTCCGCGACATGCAGGCCGAAGAAGAGAAAGGCGATGAAGTTGAAGAAGGCCGCCCACGCCACCGCATATTGCGGCCTCAACACACGGGTCGATACGATCGTGGCGATCGAATTTGCCGCATCATGCAGGCCGTTGAGGAAGTCGAAGAACAGCGCGACGGCGATGAGGCCGATCAGCAATGGAAGTGCGAGCGTGGCCTCCATCATACATTCTCGATCACGATGCCGCTGATCTCGTTGGCGACGTCCTCGAACCGGTCGACGACTTTCTCAAGCTCCGCATAAATCTCGCTGCCGATCAGATAGGCCATGGCGTTGCCGGCGCCATGATCGCGGAACAGGTCCTTGAGCCCTTGTTCATAGAGTTCGTCTGATCGACCCTCGACGCGCGTGACCTCTTCGGCAATCGCGGTCAACCGTGGGGCATTGGCGCCCATCTTGTCGAGAAGCGGTATGGCCTCGGAGATCAGTCTGGCGGCCTCCGCGATCAGTTCGCCCATTTCCCTCATGCCCGGATCGAACGTTTTCTGCTCGAAGCGCCGGATGGTCTTAACCGTCTTGTGCATCATGTCGATCGCGTCATCCATCGACTGGATGAGATCCTTGATATCGCCGCGATCGAAGGGCGTGATGAAGCTGCGGCGGACGGCCAGCAGCACGTCGCGGGTAATATCATCGGCCTGGTGCTCGAGATCGATGATCTTCTGGCAATGGGCCTCGAGATCGCCCTGGCCGGAGAGCAGGTCACGCATGGCGTTGGCCGCGCCATTGACCGTGCGGGAATGCTGCGCGAACAGATCGAAGAACTTGTCCTCGCGCGGCATGAGTTTTTTGAACAGGCTGATCATGAAAGCGCCCACTGTGCTATTGTCATAAATCTGTCATAAATGACGAATGCGCGAGGGGAAAGAGCGGTTTCGAAACCTTGTGGGGACAGGCGAATTTTACAACCCCCCGATTGCCCGGACGAGAATCTCCGGCCATGGCTGGAATGCCGCCAACGGAAGGTTTTATTTCGCCGGCGAATGAACACAGCCTTGTTTCCGCTGTTAAACTGACGCCCGAATCGAACGCCGGGGAGTTACTCTACAGCCATGGAATCGACGGTCGTCATAATCAACCTGTTCGGCGCGGTGGCGCTGTTGCTCTTCGGCCTAGCTCAGGTCCGGGACGGCGCGACGCTTGCCTTTGGCGCCCGCCTGCGCACCGGGCTCGCAAGCGGCACGCGCGGCAGCCTTCGGTCATTCTCGTCGGGGTTCATCGCGACCATCGTGCTGCAGAGCTCTACCGCGACGGCGCTGATGATTGCCTCTTTCGTCGAGCGTGACTTGGTGGCGCCCGCAATGGCCCAGATCGTGCTGCTGGGTGCCAATGTCGGCACCGCCGTCACGGCGTGGATTGTCTCCACGGGCATCGAATGGCTGTCGCCGCTGATCATTCTTGCAGGCATCGTCCTCTACCGACGCTCACCCACCGCACAAAAGGGCATGGGCAACGCGCTTATCGGCGTTGGGCTGATGCTGCTGTCTCTTCATCTGCTGAGCCTTGCCACTGATCCCATCCGCCATTCACCGGCGCTCGCCGCCTTCATCGGCCTCCTCGACAATGCCTGGGTCGTGGCAATGATCCTTGCAGCAGTGCTTGCGGCGCTTTCGTCCTCAAGCCTGGCGGTGGTCGTGCTCATCATGTCGATCGCAGCCACCGGTGCCCTCTCGCCGGGCCTAACGGTGGCGCTTGTTCTGGGAGCCAATCTCGGTGGTGCGGTGCCGCCGGTGCTCTCGACGCTTTCAGCGCCAGCCACGACACGGCGTGTGACATATGGCAACCTTATTGTGAGAGCCGCCGGTTGCCTGATCGCCCTTCCCCTGGCGGGTTATCTCGGCACCTTCCTGCAAGACTTGCCATTCTCGCCGGCCAAGATGCCCGTCGATGTTCACCTCGCCTTCAACGTCATTCTGGCAGCCATCGCGTGGCCACTGTCGCCCGTGCTGAGCCGGATGATGACGCGCCTCGTGCCGGACGACCCCAAAGGCGACGACGGTGCGAAGTTTCTCGACCCGCGGGCGCTGGAAACGCCCGTCGTGGCGCTCGCCAATGCCACGCGCGAAGTGCTCGGCATCGGCGACCTGATCGAGAAAATGCTGATTCAGTGCCAGAAGTCCTTCGTGCAGAACGATCTTGCACCCCTGCGTGACGTCGCATCGCTCGAGAAGAAGGTCGATCGGCTGCAGCAGGACGTGAAGATCTATCTCTCGCGCCTCGGTCGCGCCAGGATTGACGAGGCCAACGACCGGCGCTCGATCGTTATCATCGAATATGCGATCAATCTCGAACATATCGGCGACATCATCGAAAAGGGCCTGAACGAACAGATCGCCAAGAAGATCTCCAAAGGGCAAACCTTTTCCGAGGATGGCTTTCAGGAATTGAAAGGCCTGTTCGACATGACGATCGACAATCTTCGCATCGCCCAGACGATTCTGGTCACCAGGGACGAGGCGCTGGCTCGCCAACTCATGGAAGTGAAGGTCAGTGTGCGCCGGCTGGAGAAGCAATCCTCCGTCCGCCATCTGGAAAGACTTCGCGACGGTCGGGCCGATAGTCTCCAGTCGAGTTCACTTCATCTCGACATGCTGCGCGACCTCAAGCGCATCAACGCGCATATCGTCTCAGTCGCCCATCCGATTCTCGATGAAAGCGGCTTGTTGATCGAGAGCCGCCTGCGCAGCTGACATAGGAATACCACGACAAGGCGCAATTTCTGACACGATCGATTCAGAATTTTGAGCGCAACTTCCAAACTCTTGAGAGTAACTCGATTTGGTAGCGCTACCTTATGGCTTCCTGGCACCCAACAGGTGGATTCACTCTCGAAAAACCACATAAACCCACACGGGTGACTGTTTATGTATCAATTGACCCCGTCTCGCGACATCATGATGAAACAAACGGTTCTTAATTATGTCATCAACAAGGCGGCCGGGGAGACGGCCGAACCGGGGACAATCAGATGAGCAACATCGGTAATCAAGTCGTGGCAATAGCCGCCACTCTACTGGGCTTCGTCGCTCACGACTACCTTTCTGAAGCGAAGACGATCCCGGCCCTCCACACCAATAGGATCGTCGCTGCTGCGGACGTGGACCCCATCGTCACGCGTTCGCTCAACATGGGAGACCTGTCTCTTCAGTCCATCGAAAGTGCCGCCGTCGCACCTGCAGCGCGGCCCCATGCTCCGACAAGCGGCATCACTGTTCGTACCGCCGTCGTGAAGTTCGACGATGTCGAAAGCGCCTTCGTAAGCATCAACGATGTTCGCAATATCCGGATGCCAGTCGAGACCTCGATTTCGGGTCGCGACTCCGGATATATCCGCTAGAATAAAGCGCTACATCCTCCCAAGGACCGGCTGAGGAAAAGGAGCGCTGCACCCGGCGCGCCTTTTCTGATTCCCAACATGCTCTTGATTTCAGTTCGCGGGTTCGAAGACATAACCTTCGCCGCGCACCGTCTTCAGCACAGGGGGTATCGAGGGATCGGTCTCGATCTTCTTGCGCAGCCGCGCGATCCTGATGTCGAGGCTGCGGTCCGCCTGAGACAGCACCCGTCCGAACGCCAACTCGCAAAGCCGATCACGGGATAGGATCTGCCTCGGATGCCGGGCGAAGGTCTGGAGCAGATCGAAATCCATGCTCGATACTTCAATCTCAATTCCCTCGGGTCCGAATACACGACGCCCTTCCATATCCAGTTCATAAGGGCCGAGATGGAGAACCTGCCGGGTTCGGGCCGGCTTTTCGACCTTTGCCGGCATCCGGCGCAGTACGCTGCGCACCCGCGCCAGAAGTTCGCGCACTTCGAAGGGTTTGGACAGATAATCGTCAGCGCCGTTGGAAAGACCACTTATCTTGCTGCTCTCGTCGGCATTGGCGGTCAACATGATGATTCCCATGCGCTCGCCGGCATTGCGGAGCCGCTTGACGATCGAAAGACCGTCTTCGCCGGGCATGTTCACATCCATCAGGATGATATCTGGTCTGGTGCTCACCAGCAGCCGATCGAGCGCCGCGCCATTCTCGGCAGCACTCACGGCGAAACCCTGCATGGACAGGTAATCCTCGATCATGCCGCGCAAGCCCGGCTCGTCATCGACGACTATGATATTCACGTCTGACATTACACATTCTCTCTTTGGTCTTCCACTGCGCCCTCTGAGGCTTCGGCAAGTCTCTCGTTTTTGTCCAGCAAAGGCCGCAGTGCCGAGCGCAAGGCCGACAATTCCAGCGGCTTGACGATGACGGGGACATCGCTCGAACTGGTGTTGATCTCGGGGCCCAGCGCATCGCCTGTCATGATGACAACCCGGCCCGAGAGATCGGGACGCTTTGCCGCAACGAACGCCAGCAGCCTGTCGCCACTGACATCCGGCATGCGCAGATCGGTGAGCACGGCGTCGAAAGCGGTGCCCTTGCGCAATATCGACTGAGCCTCCCGGCCGCTTGAGACGGCCGTCACCTCGACACCCTCGGCGGTGAGGTATTCGCTGACGTAGCGGCCGATGGCAGGCTCGTCGTCCACGACGAGCAGCCTGCCTGAAAGCCGGAACGCCGCCTCGTCGAGGCCCGCATCCGGTCGCAATGACGGCGCCGTTATCGGAAGCCTGATCTTACAGATCGCTCCACCTGTATCGGCATTGTCCAGGAATATCGTGCCGCCATGCGCCTGGACGATGCGAATGCATACCGATAGACCGATACCAGTGCCTACTCCCTGCGGCTTGGTGGTGAAAAACGGTTCGTAGATGCGATGCTTGATTTCTTCGGGTATCCCGTGGCCGCTGTCGCGCACATCGATCGCGATATGTTCGTCTTCGAATCGTGTTTCCACGTCCAGCGTGCGCGCGCCGTCAACCTCCATCATTGCCTGCTGCGCGTTGAGCACGATATTCATGAATACCTGATGCATCTGGTCGGGATCGGCCAGCGTCGCGGGCAGCTTGTCCGCCCGCTTGCGCACCACGGTCACGCCATTGCTGCGTAGACCGTAGGCCGCGAGTTCCAGCACGTCATCGATCACCGTGTCCATGTCAACGCTACGCTTCTCGATCGGCTTGGACCGGGCCATGGAGAGGAAAGTCTTGACGATGCGTCCGCAACGCTCGGCCGCCGAATGGAGTTCACGCGTCCTGCGTTTCGTCGCCTCATCGGTTGCCATTTCATGAAGCATGCCGGCATAGCCGACCACGATCGATAGGGGATTGTTGAGCTCGTGCGCCACGCCGGCAAGCAGCGAGCCGAGCGCTGCGAGCTTTTCGCTCTGATGCAATGCACCACGCTGCTGGTCGAGTTCGAGTTCGGCAAGCTTTTCGCGCGTCTGGTCGACAACGAAAACGCCGGCGCCGGTGATTTCGCCGGTATGCGCACGCAGCGGGAAACGAATGAAAAGGCTGTAGAGGAACGGATCGAGCGAGGGATGATGTTGTTCCTCCAGCTGCATCTTGCCAGTCGCCAATACGCGCGCGATGGACCGGTCCATCGCTTCGGCTTCATCCGGTGGCAGCAGATCCGCGGTCCTCTTGCCGATCACCTCGGCAGAGGTTCTCTTGAGCCGCTTCAAGGCCTCGGGATTGGCCATGGTGAAATGTCCCTCCAGGTCCTTGGCCAACATCGCCACGGGCGCATAATTCAGGAAGGCGGACATGCGCGCCTCGCTCGCACTCAAGGCCTCCTGAGCTTCTTTCTTTTCCGTCACGTCGCGACCGATCGCCTGAATTTCGACGAGTTTTCCATCGGCGTCGAAAATGCCCGTATCCGTCCATTCCTCCCAGTGGACGGTATCGTCTTTTAACGTCCGGCAGCGGATGACGATTGTCTCAGATGGATGTTCCGGTGTGAGAGACGCGATGTAGGCGCGGTGACGCTCTCTGTCCTCTGGTACGACGAGATCGAAATCGCTCCTCTTACGGTCTAGCAGCTCCTCAAGCGTCACGCCGAGATAGCGGCAATAGGCTTCGTTGGCGAAGGTCGGGTAACCATCGCCGTCATAACGCACCACCAGTTCGGTCTGGGTTTCGACAACGTTGCGATAACGCTCCTCGCTTTCGCGCAGTTTGATTTCGGCGGACTTGGAGTCCGTGATGTCGCGGAGAAGAATGACGCGCCCGCCATCCGGCATGACGCTTTGCCGCCCCGCGACCCACCGTCCGTTGTCGAGCTGGCGTTCGATATCCACGCCATTGCTGCCCGCCCAGATGTTGTCGATGAACTCCCTGACATCGCGGCCCACGAACAGCTTTTCCCGTTGCTCCTCCGAGAGATGCCAGGTCAGCGCCTCGTTGAAGAAGGCGAGCTTTCCGTCAGGGCCGATAATGGCAAAGCCATCGCGAAGACTCGCCGTGGCCGCCAGGAAGCGGGCTTCGCTTTCTTCGAGCTGCGCTTGGTAGCGCCGGCTACTGGCGAATGCATTGGAGACGACGCTGAACTGCTTGCGCCAGATCGACGGCAATGCGGGTGGAATGGCCTGCGAACCCGATGCGTGGTCACTGATATAACGCGCCAGCCGCAGGCTTGGAACGATATAGGTGCGATGCAGGAAATAAAAGATGCCGAAGACCGTTGCGACAAGGCCCGCCAGGATAAAGAGGAAGGGCGCGAAGCGTGGTAGCAGGAAGAACCGGAGTGCCTCGTTGGGGACGAGATAGACAAGCTTGTAGCCTGAGATTCCGAATCGACGGGCCAGTACCCTGAAATCATTCCGCTGCTCGAAATTCAACCCCGATGTATCACTCGATCCCAGCTTCGAAGAGTCCACACTGGCCAAATACGTCTCTAGGCGAACGCGATCCTCGTTGCGCATCTCGCCATTGATGCTGACGATGTTGTTGAGCGGGTCGAGTATGGCGGCAAGGCCGATCTCGGGCTTGAACAGGTCAAGCCCCATCGAGAGGCGGAGCCTCGACAACTGCGGCCCCGCACCTTGGAGCGCGGCGCTGATGAATCCATGCTGCTCATTCGCCTTGCTGGCTAGATCGTTGAGAAGCGCATCTCGTTGGCGGACATACTGATCCGCCCCAAGACCGATGATCAGGATGGCCAGCGGCAAGAAACACAGAATAAGTAGCCGAGGTGAAGGGCCGATGCCGGCGATCTTGGTTGCCATGACGTCTTCACGCTCCCGCACACTTGTCGCAAGTCTCTCCAATACAACTCCATGCGCAGGGCGGAATTCAATCATTTTCTCCCACTATTAGCCGAATGTTTCATCACGATGTCGCCAACCCCGGCTCAATTGGGGCTCACGTTTGCAGAATCGTGACCATGGCTGCGGAATGACGACTTAACCCGGCGCAACTCATTGCTTTTCCTACGCGTCTGGACAATATTTCGCTCAGCGGCTTTGCGTGGGAATAAAACTAAAAAGGACCAGATGGCGGAACTCATTGTTGTCGATGACGATCAGGGGCTGAGCGGCATGCTCGTGGATTACTTGACGATGTCGGGGCATTCCGTCCGCGTCGCCGGAAACGCCGTCGAACTCGACGCCCTGATCGCGGTCGCGCCAGCCGAACTTCTCATTCTCGATGTCAGTCTGCCAGGCGAGGATGGCCTCAGTATCGCCCGCCGCATGCGTCAGCTGGCCGATATCGGCATCATCATGCTGACCGGCGCCGGAGAAATGGTCGATCGCGTCGTCGGGCTGGAAATCGGTGCCGACGACTATGTCACAAAACCCTTCTCGCTGGCGGAGGTGTCGGCCCGGATAGACGCCATCCTCAGGCGCCGCCGCTCGCGCGGCACCGGCATCATGCCGTTCGGCGCGTTTTCGCTCGATCTCAAGCGCTGGGCGCTTTTCGACACGAAAGGCGAGCAGATACAGCTCTTTCCGACTGAGATCGATCTTGTCGCCGCCTTTGCCACCAACCAGGGCAGGCTCATGAGCCGCGACGAACTCCTGAAGCTCGCGCCTGGCAACGGTTCCGACCCGATCGACCGCTCGATCGACAAGCGCATCGAACGGCTGCGGCGTAAGCTGGAAAAGCAGGGGCTCGACACTGATATCATCCAGACCGTGCGCAGCGACGGCTATATCTATAAAGGACCATTGGGGCGGGTCTGACAGATTTCTAACCGTCTCTTAACCCTGATGTCGCATTGTGATACGGATGCCGAAATCTCTTTGGCCTACGCCAAATTGGCGACACAAGCGTGTCGCAAGGAGACGGGCGCATACAGACGCTTTCAGGGATCTCCAGAGTTCAGCCGATGACCACGAAGTTGACGTCCTCCAAGAGAGTAATGAGCCGCCTTTCGCTAAGCGCGTTCGTGAGCGCGGCAGTCCTGCTTGCCGGATGCTCGGGTGGGCTCGACGCACTGGCGCCTTCAACGGAGATCACGCCGAAGCTCGCCCGCGAGATCAAGTCGAAGGGCTTCGATCAGCGGGACGCAGTTCTCGTTCGCATTTTCAAGGAAGAGAGCGAGCTCGAAGTCTGGAAAAAGAAGGCATCGGGTCAGTACGCGCTGTTCAAGACCTATCCGATTTGCCGCTGGTCGGGAAAACTCGGACCCAAAAAGAAGATCGGCGACCGCCAGGCGCCTGAGGGCTTCTACCAGGTCAACATGGGCCTGCTCAATCCGAAGTCCCAATTCTATCTCAGCTTCAACCTCGGTTATCCGAACCGGCTTGAAAGCGCGCTCGGCTATACCGGCGAGGCATTGATGGTCCATGGCGCCTGCTCGTCTTCGGGCTGCTACGCGATGACCGATGCACAGATGGCGGAACTCTACCCGATCATACTCAAGGCGATGCAGAGCGGCCAGCGATCCTTCCAGGTCCAGGCCTATCCCTTCCGTATGACATCGGCCAATATGGCCGAGCATGCGGGCGATCCCAACATGCCATTCTGGCAGAACCTGAAACAGGGGTATGACGCGTTCCAAGGTACGAAACGCGACGTCAACGTCGCGGTCTGCAATGGCAAATATCAGTTCAACAGGAATTTTGCCGAAGATCCCGAAAGCCCGCTTGGTGCCTGCCCCCCGGTGATTGGCCAGTCCGACCTGATGGCGGAGGCCGCGCCCGCAACCCGCGAAATCGTCATGGAAAGCCGCATCACGGAACATTCCTATGTCGATGGCGGGATGCATCCGCAATTTCGTGAACAGCTCAAACGCTATGGCGCCAAGAGCTTCTCGGCCAAGACATCGACGCGTAAATATCCGGTCAGCCGGCCGGAAGCAGCGCTTTCCGATCCGTTTAACCCTGCCGATTAAGCTCCAACAGCTTTCATGGAACGCGCCGCCTACGCCCTCGCCCAGCACGAGACACGTGTTCAGTCTCCGAGCGGTATCGTACAGAAAATTCCGGGCTTTGCCGATGGACAGACGAACTCCGGCATGCCAACTGATCGCTGTAACGATTATCAATGGAGCCCTTTCATGAACCGCGCCCTACGCCTTACCCTTATCGCCCTCTGTCTGGCCACAGCGGCAATCGCCGGAACCAGCACTGCCAACGCCTGGGGGTGCATTGCAGTGTCCGAAGAGGGATCCTACGGCTACAGCTACAACTTCGACAATGAAGGCGATGCCTCCGATCGCGCGCTGGCGGAATGCGCGGCCAAGACGACGACCGAAAGCACCTGCGAAATCACGGAATGCGTCGAAGGTTCCTGACAGGACGCCGAAGGCAGGACCATGATCCTGCCGTCATTCCTTCGGAGTATCGGCTTTAGAGTCTTTCATGTTAATGGGAGCATTCTGTCGGAGGAGGATCAATCCGGCGGGCGAGCGTCGTACCCTTAGGATATGGATCTTCAAGCCCTCCGGCCTGTTCTTCGCTTCGCGCTCGAAGCCAATGATTCCACCCAGTAGGATCGCGCCCACGAAACGGGCGAAGATGACAGGAAGCAGATGCGGCTGGCAGGGAACATCTCGTTGACGATGGTATTCGTGGAGCCATAACCGCCGACAATGTCTCCCGACTTCCTTAATATCAGCCGCGCTTGACGCCCGGCAGCACGCAGAGCATTTCGTAAAGCAGGTTCGCGCCAATCAGGGCGGTATTTCCCGAGGGATCGAAGGGCGGCGAGACCTCAACCAGATCGCCGCCGACGAGGTTCAAACCTGTGCAGCCGCGAATGATTTCCAGCGCCTGCCACGTCGTCAGTCCGCCGATCTCTACAGTGCCGGTGCCAGGTGCGAAGGCGGGATCAAGGCTGTCGATGTCATAGGTCAGATATACTGGCGCGTCGCCGGTCTTCGCCCGCACTTCTTCCATCAGCGGCTTCATCGATTTGCCCCAGCAATCCTCGGCCTGCACCACGGTCCAGCCCTTGCCGCGCGCCCAGTTGAAATCCTCGGGCGAATAGCCGGTACCGCGCAGGCCGATCTGGAACACCTTGTTGTTCTGCAGCAGGCCATCGTCATAGGCGCGACGGAAGGGCGTGCCATGGGCGATCTTCTCGCCGAACATCTCGTCGTTAATATCGGCATGCGCATCCACATGGATCAGCGCCACTGGCCCATGCTTTCTCGCGATCGCCCGCAGGATCGGATAGGTCAGCGTATGATCGCCGCCGAGCGTCAGCGGAATGCAGTCATGCTTGAGAACGTCGTCGTAGAAGGCGGTGATGATATCGACGGACTTCTTCAGATCGAACGTGTTGATCGGCACATCGCCGATATCCGCCACCTCTAGGGAATCGAAGGGCGCGGCACCCGTCGCCATATTGTAGGGCCGCAACATGCAGCTCTCCTGCCGGATCTGGCGTGGACCAAGCCGCGTGCCCGGCCGGTTTGAGGTCCCGACATCGAGCGGGATGCCCACGAAGCAGGCATCCAGGCCCTCGGCGGTGGATTGCGATGGCAGCCGCATCATCGTGGCTGGCCCGGCAAAGCGGGGCATCTCGTTGCCGCCGAGCGGCTGGTTGAATATGTGTTCGGACATTTGCGTCAACCTCATTTGATGAAGAAGATCCCGCCTCGCAAGGGGTTGTGGCGATGTCTTAACTCCCAGCCACCACCTTCACCGCTTCATCCCGCACCGAGTCCCCGAACACGATCATGCTCGGCTCGCCACGCTCATTGGCTTCGAGCAGCGCCGCCCGCAACCCGTCAAGATCATCAACCATCTCCGCATGCCATCCGTATGCCTTGCCAATGCCGATGAAATCGGGCGTATAGAGATCGACACCCAGCGGCGGAATGTTCTTCGACACCATGTAGGACTTGATCTCGCCATAGCCCTTGTTGTCGAAGAGCAGCATGATGACGGGCAGCTTGGCTTCCTTGGCCGAGGCGAGTTCGGCAATCGCGAACTGTACGCCGCCATCGCCGGCGAGGATCACGACGGGCGTATCGGGCGCCGCCACCTTGGCGCCGATGCCGGCCGGCAGGCCATAACCCAGTGTGCCGTAGCCGGTTGCGGAATTGAAATACTGCGCCGGGCCAGCCGAGGAGAATCCGAGATTGCCGGCATAGACAAGCTGAGTCGAGTCACCGGCAAAGATCACGCCGGGCAGCGTATCACGCACCATGTCGAGAATGTGCAGATCACCACGCATCTGATCCGTCAAATCGCGGGATTCCCCCTTCTCACGCGCGTCCGCCGCGCGGGCCTCGCCATGCCGGCCGGTGCGATCCACGCGGTCGAGCAGAAGCGCCGCACCTGCCCCGGCATCACCCGATATGCCGATCTCCGGCAACCAGGTCCGCATGATCTGTGTCGGATCGATATCGATGCGGATCAGCTTGCCGGGGACTTCGAAGAACCCGTCCTCATACATGTCATAGTCGGTCGGCCCGAATTCGGTCCCGATGGCAAGCACCACGTCGGAGGACTCGATCAGTTCGCGCGTTGCCTTGAAGCTGGCAGAGATCGAAACGCCGAGCGGATGACCGGGCGGCAACAGGCCGCGTGCGTTCGTGGTCATCGCGACCGGCGCATCGAGTTTCTCGGCGAGGTCCGCAATCTCCTCGCTCGCCCATTTGGCGCCGCCGCCGACCAGAATGACCGGCGCCTTTGCCGCATTGAGCAGCGCCGCAGCCTTGTCCAGTTCAGCCATGGAAGGCACAGGCGGGGCGACACGCGCGGGATTTTCCGGCACATCGAGATGCCCGGCATCGGCGAGCATGACATTGATCGGCAATTCGATATGCACGGGGCGCGGCCGGGCGCTGTCGAACACGGCGAATGCGCGCGCCAGCGCTGGCGCCAGTTCCTCGGGGCGGTTGACCGTATAGCTGAACGCCGACACCTGGCTGACAAGCGCCTGCTGGTTGGGGAGCTCATGCAGCCAGCCCTCGCCCGAACCCATGCGGCCATGGCTGTTCACGGTCGAAATGACCAGCATCGGGATGGAATCGCCATAGGCCTGGCCCATGGCCGTGACGATATTGGTCATGCCAGGCCCGGTGATGATGAAGCACACGCCCGGCTTTCCCGACACCCGCGCATAGCCATCGGCCATGAAGCCTGCGCCTTGCTCGTGGCGCGGCGTGATGTGGCGGATCGAACTACCTGCCAGCCCGCGATAGAGCTCGACTGTATGCACGCCCGGAATGCCGAATACCGTGTCCACGCCGTAGGTTTCCAGCAATTTCGTCAGATACATGCCCGTGCTGATCACGTCGCGCTCCCGTCGATTCTCATAATTCCTCAACCGTATAATTTATCTGGCAGTTGTCCAGCGGCGCATCAGGTCTTTTTGGAAGCCAGGGTAGAAATCACCGTCTTGCCGACGATGATCACGATCACAAGCACGATCAGCACGACCGAGATGGCGGCAATGGCCGGGTCGATGTTGTCGCGCAGCCCCATCCACATCATGCGCGGCAGGGTTACCGCATTGACCGAGGTGATGAACAAGGTCACGCCGATCTCTTCCCAGGAAAGCACGAAGGCGAGAAAGGCCGCCGTAAAAACGCCGAACTTGATGTTGGGCAGGATGACGCGGAAAATCCTTTGCGTCATGCTGGCGCCGAAACCGCGCGCCGCAAGATCGATCCGTCGGTCGACCTGGGCCAGCGCCACAGTGATCAGTACCACGGCGAAGGGCGCTATCATCACCGCATGGGCAATCGCCACCCCGACCACGGTGTCGTAGCCGATCACATCGTTCATCTTCGAGAGTGAGGTCAGGAAGAAATAGAGCGTGATGGCGGACACAACTGGTGGCGCCACCATCGGCAGCAGCACGAAACCGTAGAACGCGCCGGGATAAAGCGGCCGGTACATCCACATTCCCAGGCTGAAAGCCAAAGCCAGCGCCGTTGAAATGGCCGAACTCAGCACCGCGATCTTAATCGAGAGCCATGTTGCCTGAAGCCACGCCGGGTTTTCGATGAGCGCCACATAGTGGCGAACCGACCAATTGCCATTCGGCATCGACAGGAACCGCGCCGGCGTGAAGGACACAGGAATGACGGCAACCAGCGGCATCAACAGGAAGATTGCCACCACAGCGGCGAGCAGAATGGCGATTGGGCTCGGTCTCTCCATCACTTCACCATCCCGCCCGGCTTGGCATAGCGCATCAGCAATGCCAGCAGCAGGCCGACGATCAGCATCATCAGCACGCTGATCGCAGCACCCAGGCCCCAATCGGGACTCTGGAACAGCCTGAGATAGATGAGCTCCGCCGCCATGACGCTGCGACCGCCGCCCAGAATGGCGGGCGTGATGAAGAAGCCGAGCGAGAAGACGAAGACCATGATCGCCGCGCCGAGGATGCCAGGCGCGGTCATCGGCAGGAAAATCTGCCAGAAGGTCCGCATTCGCGTGGCACCCATGCCACGCGCCGCGAGCAGCACGCGCTCATCGAGACTGCGCATGGCCGACGCGATCGGGAACACCGCGAAAGGGATAAGAAAGTGGGTCATGCCAAGCACGACACCGAGCTCGTTGCGCACCATGGTCAGCGGCTCGGTGATCACACCCAGCTGCGTCAGCCAGGTATTGATCAGCCCGCGGTTGGAGAGCAGCGCCACCCAGCCGAAAGCACGCGTCAGCACCGAGATCCAGAATGGAATGAGGATACAGAGCTCGGCGATCAGCCGCTGCGCGGGCGTGCCCCGCACCCAGACGAGCGCGATGGTGTAGGCCAGGGCGACGGCAAGAACGGTGACGAAGAAGCAGATCCGGAAGGTGCGGATGAAGACGGAGATGATCAGCGGATCGGTCACCGCTCGGCCATAGTTGGCGACGCCGGGTTCAGGCAGGGCAAAGCTCCAGCGAACCACGCCGAGGAAAGGAATGGCATAGGCGAGCAGCAGGAATACCATAAGGGGGCCGAGCAGCAGCGCTGGCTTGAGATAATCCGATCGCATGTGTTGGCCTCCTTTCTTGTTACTCTATCGACTGAAATTTACCCCTCACCAAGCGCATCCAGGCATTCGGCTGCGCCTCATGCGGATGTGCTATCCTCTCCCACAAGGGGAGAGGTAGGGTCGCGAGATTACCTCTCCCCTTGTGGGAGAGGATACGTAGGCCGCGAGAAGCGAAGCTGATCGCTTGGCCGAAGTTGGTGAGGGGTGAGCCTGGACGCTCACCCCAGTGTGCGATATCAAGCCGCGATGATCTTCGTATACTCGTCGAGTGCCGGGCCGTAGTTGGTCTCGTACCAGGCCATATCGAGCGCGATCTGCTTGCTCATATTCGCCGGATCGACCGGGTTGAGATGCTTCTGTTCGGCGGGAACCAGCGCATCGGCTGCCGGGTTTGCAGGGCCTTGGCCGAGCCTGTCGAACATCACGAGCTGCTTCTTGGGGTCCTGCGCGGAGGCGATGAACTTCATCGCATTGTCCTTGCCGCCCGGATTGCCCTTGAGCACGGCCATGGCGCCGGGCGAGATCAGGCCCTGGTCCCAGATGAACTTGATCGCGCCACCGGAGTCCTTCTCGATCAGGCCGGCACGGGTCGACCAGATCAGCGCCATCGAGGCTTCGCCATTGAGCAGCACCGACTGGCTTTCCGCACCGCCGCCCCAATAGGAGACGACATTGTCCTTGAAGGCCGCGATCTTGTCATGGGCGCGCTTGAGGTCGAGCGGATAAAGTTTGTCAGGCGCCACGCCATCGGCGAGTAGCGCTGCCTCCCACATGCCGGCACCCCATTTGTAGAGCGAGCGCTTGCCGGGGAATTTCTCCACGTCGAAGAAATCGGCCATGCCGGTCGGCACCTTGTCGCCGAACTTCGAGGAGTCGTAGGCGATGATGTAGGAGAAGAAATAGGTCGAGGCGGCAAATTCCCAGCCGAAGCCTGGACGGAACTTGCTCCTGTCGACGATATTGTAGTCGATCGGCTCGATCAGGCCCTTCTTGCCGAGCGCCTGCGCCGAGAACGGATCGGCATCGACGATATCCCAGCTCGGCTTGCCGCTTTCGACCTGCGCGGCGATCGCGCCTTCGGTCGGGCCGGAGCCATCCTGCTTCACCGTCACGCCGGCTTCTGCCAGGAACGGTTTGCCATAGGCTTCATCGTAAGCGGTCATCGCATCGCCGCCCCAGTTGACGAAGACCAGCTCGTTTGCCGCCGCCCAGGCACCCTTGGCCTTGAGCGCCAACGGCGCTCCGCCGATGAGCATGGCGGCAATCTGCGTGAAACGGCGGCGCGACAGCTGGCCGTTATCGACTTTCTTCGAGAGAATCTCGAGGGTTTCCTTTTCGAATTCCATGGACATGTCGTTCTCCTCTATTTTTGTTGTGTCGTCGTCATTCCAGTCGGCATCAGGCTGTCCTGGGCGTCAGAGGAAAAATCCCTGATCCGGCGCCCAGCTTGCCCAAACTCTCTTTCCCCTCGCGAAATCCGGTCCGGTCTCTCGGGTGGGCATTTCGAGTGTCAGTCCTTTTCCGCCCGGCGTCTTCAGCGCAAAGCGTGTCGCGGCACCGAGATAGGTCACATCCTCGATATCGGCCGCCAGCGCATTGCCGCTCGTCGGCTCTGTGCTCGAAAGCACCATATGTTCGGGGCGGATGGCGAAGTGATGGGTCGGGCTGCCCGCCGCATGTGAGGCGCGGATGACGCTGTCCTCGAAGCGGCATTCCGCCAGATCGCCGGAAAGCTTCGTGTCCTTGAGGTCGAAGATGTTGATGTCGCCGAGAAATTCCGCAACGAAGCGGTTGGCGGGATGCTCATAGACCGCCTTCGGCGTATCGACCTGCTGCAGCTTTCCCTTGTTGAAAATCGCAACCCGCGTCGATAGCGCCAGAGCCTCGGACTGGTCGTGGGTCACGAAAACGAAGGTCGTGCCGGTTTCCTGGTGCAGGCGGCGGACTTCCTCCTGCATCGAGCCGCGCAGGTTCTTGTCGAGCGCGGAAAACGGCTCGTCCAGAAGCAGCACAGCTGGCTCGAACACCAGTGCGCGCGCAAGCGCCACCCGCTGCTGCTGGCCGCCCGAGAGATCGGCGGGACGTTTCGTGGCATGTTCGCGCAACCCGACTCGATCGACGATCTCATCGACCTTTTTCTTGATGTCCTGGGTATTGCGGCCCTGCACCTGCAGCGGAAAGGCGATGTTCTTCTCGACCGACATATGCGGGAAGAGCGCATAGCCCTGGAACACCATGCCGAAAGCGCGTTTCTCGGCCGGGAGGCCGGTTATATCGATACCGTCCTTGGTGAGCGAACCGGATGTCGCATTGACGAAGCCGGCGAGGATCATCAGGAACGTCGTCTTACCCGAACCGGATGGTCCGAGAAGCGTCAGGAATTCGCCCCGGCCGATCGTCAGGGAGACGTCGTCCAGTGCGTGAAAATCGCCGTATGTCTTGCCAATTCCCCGGGCGTCCAGTTCGGCCGCCCTGTTTCTGGTTTGCATGGCCGTTCCCTTATTATTGAGCCTAGCCTAGGAGCGAACCGGCAACCGCACAAACGAAATCTTTTCACCCTTCCAACAAATTCGATTCACCTATGGACGCTTCCTAGTCGTCAGACCTTGATCGCCACCGCCTCATTTTTCATCACCTCTTCCTTCAGCCATTCGCTGAACGCCATCACCGTCTTGTTGTCGGCCTTGGCTTCTGAAACGACGAGGTAGTAGGAGCGCTTGGATTTGATGTTGATATCGAATGGCCGGACCAACTGTCCCGTGGCCATGGCATTGCGGCAGATGAACTCGTCTCCCATCGCGATCCCCTGCCCCGACATGGCGGCGGAATAGACGAGGTTCATATCGGAGAAGATGATCCCGGTTTGAGCGAAGGAAGGATCGACATCGGCGACCGTCAGCCACTCCTCCCAATCGTCGTCATCGACGAGATGCAGCAGGCAGGTCTTCTTGATATCCGAGGGGTCCGATAGGCCCAGCGACTTGTTGATCAGCACCGGGCTGCACAGCGGTGTGAACTCCACCTCAACCAGCAGCTCCACTTTCATATCGGGCCAATATCCCGTGCCGAAGGCGATGAACACATCGACATCGGGATTGGAGACATCGTCGAGACGCATCGGTGTCGAGATCGAGAGGCGCACATCGGGATGGGTCTCGCGAAAGCCCGAAATCTGGCTGCACAGCCAGCTGGAGGCGAAACCGGGCGTGCAGCACACATTGATCGATCCCGAGACGCCACGATTGGCATGGCGAACGGCCGAACCCGCGATCGTGTTAAGCGCCTTGCGCACATCGAGCGCATAGCCCATGCCCTGCTCGGTCAGCTCGATCTTGGTGCCGATCCTGTTGAGCAACTGAAAGCCGAGGTCCCGCTCGAGCAGCCGGAGCTGATGGCTGACCGCGCTGCGGGTGAGATTGAGTTCATCGGCCGCCTTCCACACTGAACCATGACGGGTGAAGCTGTCGAGCGCGCGCAAAGCCTGGGTCGAGGGAATTCGCTTCATGGCACCTCCTGAGAAACCGAAGCTATCCAAATTTCTGGCATTGGTGAACCAAATTTGCGGCCCTTGGGAAAAGATTTCACTTTTTCGAATGCCCTAGTTGCGGTGTACTCACCGGCAACGAGGAGAATACCCATGCCGATCTCGGCCGCTCAGCGCCATGCAGCCAAGCATATCGACGCGATCCGCTCCGATCTCTCGGCGTGGACCGCGACGATCTTCGATTTCGGCGAGACGGCGTGGCGCGAGTACCAGTCGGTCGATTGGTATGTCAAAACGCTGCGTTCCCACGGATTCTCCGTCGAGGAAGGCTCGGCGGGCATGCCAACTGCCTTTGCGGCGCACTGGACCAACGGACCCGGCCCCGCCGTCGGCATGTATGCCGAATATGACGCCGTGCCCGGCAACTGCCAGGCGGCATCGACACGCAAGGAGCCCCGTGCCGGGCTCAACGAACATGCAGGCGGCCACACCGATCCGCATTCCGGCCTCGGCATCGCGGCACTCGGTGGATTGCTCGCCACCAAGACCGCGATGGAGCGCCACGGCGTGACCGGAACGCTGCGTTTCACCGGCGAGCCGGCGGAGAAAGTGCGTGGTTCCAAGCCAATTCATGCCGCGAAAGGCTATTACGACGGCCTCGACGGCATGCTCTCCTTCCATCCGTTCTATATGCTGCCGATGTGCAATACCGTCCGTTGGGATACGCATTGCGGCGCGGCATATTCGATGATCTATCGTTTCATCTGCGACCAGCCCGAGGAATGGGGCAAGAGCGATGGCGCGCCGATCCCGCAATCGCATTCGGCCATACGGGCGCCCGGCGCAAATGATGCCCTCATGATGATGTATATGTCATCCAAGGCTCTTCGCGATTCCATGCTGCCGCATCAGGGCGGCTGGTCGATCAGCGAGGCGATCCTCACGGCCGGCCAGGCCACGGCCGACAACCTGCCCGCCGGCCTCGCCGAAATCCAGTACATGATGCGCATGCCCGATCTTGCCATGGCCGAGCAGGCGACCGCTTTCCTCGACCGCAACGCCGCGCATGCCGCACAAATGTCCGGCTGCCGCTACGAGCGCCACTGGGTCTGCAAGTCGCGCCCCGGCCTCGCCAATCATGCGATGGCGAAGGTGGTCTGGGATTGCCTGCAAGCCGTCGGTGCCCCCGTCTGGGACGAAGAGGCAAAGGCGAAAGCGCGCGAAATCCAGGCCAATCTCGGCCTCGAGCCAATGGCCGAGCCCTTCATCGACGAAATGACCACGCTTGTCGATCCGAAGGACGCCGAAGCGATCCTCAGACGCGACCTGCCGCCGTCCCAGCGCAATTCCACTTCGGACGATTACACAGACATGAGTTGGCATGCGCCGCTCGCCCGCTTCTACATCGCCCGGCCCGCGCTCAAGGCGCCATCCGGCTATCGCTATCCCGGCTGGGTGATGAATGCACTCGGCGGCATCCCGGCGACGATCGACCCGATGGTGACGACGGCTGCGAAAGTGCTGGCATTCTCGGCGCTGCGCCTGATGGCAGATGCCGATGCCCGCAAGGCCGCGCGGGATGAATTCGAAGTCCGTACCGGCGGCGGCGTAGGCGGACCGAAATGGATACCGCCGCTCTGCGATTACGATCCGCCCATCCACTTCCGCTGGCCCGAATATGCCACGACACCGCGTGGCCGGGACTGGTGGATTCCCACGCAACCCGATTCCTCACCCGCAATTCCTGTTTAAACGGAGACACCGCCATGAACATCCAGAGCGCCTTCGCATCCAACGAACCCTTCTCGCTCCAGCGCCGCAACCTCAAGGGCGGCACCAAACGGCTGGAAGGCTGGGGCTTCGCCAACGAAACCGACGTGCTGACCGATGTCCTGCTCGGCTCACCCGCCTATCTGCGGCACCTTGCGACCTCGTCACTCTCGCGCAAGCATCTGCGCGAAAACCCGGCCAACATCCAGACTGCCCAAGCACAGCATAAAGAGCTCGTCTCGGCCTACGAACATTTCGGCGTCCGCATTCATTGGCATGAGCCGACCCCGGAACTGCCGATGCAGGTCTATTCCCGCGATTCCTCGGTCATGACGCCCTATGGCGCGATCATCACTGCTATGTCGCAATGGTGGCGGCGCGGCGAGAACTATGCCGCGATCCGCACCTATGAGAAACTCGGCATTCCGATCTACGACATGGTCACCGCCGGCACGTTCGAAGGCGGCGACTTCAACGTCATCGAGGACGGCGTCGTGCTGATCGGCTGCGGCGGCGCGCGCACCCAGGAGGAAGGCGCCAACCAGGTCAAGGAGTGGTTCGACAAGGAAGGCTGGGA
>Ga0164290_1001850_pt1 | contig 22064 bp, 19 predicted proteins | sample Micstemetagenome_FD_108782 | JGI IMG/M metagenome (GOLD analysis project Ga0164290, IMG submission 108782) | Contaminated culture microbial community from soil near Moab, Utah, USA - Microcoleus steenstrupii SON62 (Illumina Assembly) | ecosystem: Environmental > Terrestrial > Soil > Soil crust...
GCGGCGGTGGCGGCTTCGGCGGCGGCGGCGGCTTCGGTGGCGGCGGCGGTCGCGGCGGCGGAGGTCGCGGCTTCTAAGCCGGCGGCAGCATTGGGTACGGAGGGTTTGAGGAGAATTGATGAAGGGTTTTAGCTGGGCGAAAGTGGCGCTCATGGCGGTGCTCGCCGGATCGGTGGTTGCACCGGTTTCGAGCGCCATGGCGCAGCAGTCCAATGAGGTTCGGGTTAGCCTGAACCTCAAGGACGCTGACATGATGGTCGCGACGAACATCCTGTTCGAGAAGACCGGGATTTCGTTCGTGGTCGAGCCGAGTTCGGATCCGTACAAGCGGATCACGTTGCGGCTCAATGACGTCACGCCGGAGGAGGCGGTGCGCTACCTTTGCCAAGCGGCTGGTGCGCACTTCCGACGCGATGAGAGCGGCGTGTTCATCATCAGCCAGCGCAAGGTGGAGCTCTCGGTTCCGCCGGTGCAGAACGGCGGGTCGAAGACCCCGCGGCTTCTGAAGCGGCTGAAGGTTCAGCGGACGAATGCGCGGGACGTCTACGACATGTTGATGTACCGGATCCCATTCGACTCGACGCGTGGGTTCCAAGAGCTGAAGCGCTTCTCGGCGATGGCTCAAGGCGACGTCAACCGAATCTACGGAACGGGCTTCAATCCGGCGACCGCTCAGTCCGCGCAGAACACCTTCGCTCCGATCAACGCGCAGACCTCCGTGCCCGCCCTGACCTCAGCTGAAAGCGGTTCTGAGATCACGGTTCCGGGTGGCGAGAGCGCCAACCAGATTGGCGGCGGCGCCGGTGGATTCGGCGGCGGATTCGGCGGTGGCCAGGGTGGTCCCGGCGGCGGCCTCGGTGGTGGCCAGGGCGGACCTGGTGGCGGCGGCGGTCTCGGCGGTCAGGGTGGCGGCGGTAGCCAGCTCATCGGCGGTCAGGGCCTCGTTGGCGAGAGCATCGACTTCATCTCCTACGATCCGTCGGACAACAGTCTCGTCGTTCGCGGAAATGAGGACGACATCAACCAGCTCCAGACTTACATCAATCTGTTTGATGTGGCTCCGCGGCAGGTCCAGATCAAGGTCGAGTTCATCACGACGACTCAGTCTCTGGAGCGATCGCTTGGAACTGAGTTCCTCTACCAGCGAGGCACGATCATCGCGGGCACCCGGCCGGGAGCGTTCGTTCGCTCCAGCGACCCGGTGTTCATCAACTACGCCACGGGCAACATCACCGCGCGTCTTCGGGCGGCGTTGAGCGAAGGGCAGGGCAAGGTTGTGAGCGCTCCGATCCTTCGCACGCTGAACAATCAGCCGGCTGCCGTGTTCAGCACGATCGCTACCACGATCTTCCTCAACACGACGACCGTCTCGAACGGCGCCGTCATCAACACGACGAACCCGTTCCAGCTCATCGCTCAGACGTCGCTGTCGGTCGCCCCTCGTATCAACGACGACAACACGATCACCGTCTTCCTGGCTCCGCAGATCTCCAACTTCGTTGGCGTCTCTCGCGGACCGAACGGTGAGGAAATCCCGAACCAGGTGACCCAGGGAATCCAGGTCGTCGCCCGAGTTCGGAACAACGAGACGATCGTGCTCGGCGGTCTCAACCAGAAGAACGAGGACGTGGCCACGAACCGCGTTCCGGTCCTCAGCGAGCTCCCGATCATCGGTCAGTTCTTCCGCCAGACGCGGCGCACCCAGGTCAACAGCGAACTGCTGATCTTCATCACCCCGTCCATCGTGGACGAGGACACGACGACGAGCCCCGGCGGCCCGTAGTCTAGGGGCGCTCGGCGTTCGAGGGTGGCGGGCTACAATAAGTCCGCCACCCTCTTTTCATTTATGGACCGCTGCTGGATTCTGCTGGGCATGATGGGAGCGGGGAAGTCTTCGCTCGGCCGCGCGCTCGCGGAAGCCACCGGGCGGACCTTCCTCGATACCGACCTGCTGCTTCAGCAGCGGCTCGGGCGTCCCATTCCCCAGATCTTCCAGATCTACGGCGAGCCCACCTTCCGCGACCACGAGTCCAGCATCCTCCGCAGCCTGGAGCCCGGCCCCGTAGTGCTCGCCACCGGAGGCGGAATCGTCCTCCGGGAGGGCAACTGGGCGGAGATGCGACGGCTCGGAACGACGATCTTCCTCGAAGCGTGCGCCGACACCCTCATCGACCGTCTGGCGAAGAGCAAGAAGCGCCGCCCGCTTCTCCAGGTCGAAGACTGGGAGACCAGGACCCGGAACCTCCTCGAGGAGCGGATGCCCCTCTATCAACAGGCCGACGTGCGTGTGTGCGTCGACGGGGCTGAGATGGACGAGGCGGCCCAACGGGTCCTTGAGGCGCTCCACCGGTACCACCAATGATCACGGTCCGACACCACGCCGGCGAGTACAACGTCGTCGCTCGACCTCTTTCCGAGCTCTTCAAAGAGCTACCGAGCTCCTCCTTTATCCTGACCGACGACTCGGTCGCGAGGGCCTTCGGCCGCCACCTGCCGGACGATCTGCCTCGTTGGGAGCTTCCGGCGGGCGAGGGAAGCAAAAACCTCACACACTTCGGCCGTGCGCTCGAGTGGCTGGCGACGGCTGGGGCTTCAAGGCGTTCGACGTTGGTCGCTCTCGGGGGTGGCGTCGTGGGCGACCTCGCCGGATTCGTCGCCGCCAGCTACATGCGCGGCATTCCGTACATCCAGATTCCGACCACGCTCCTAGCCCAGGTCGACAGTTCGGTCGGCGGCAAGGTCGGGGTGGATCTCCCGCAAGGGAAGAACCTCGCGGGTGCGTTCCATCCGCCGGTCGAAGTCCGACTCTGCGCGGAGGCGCTGGCTACCCTACCCGAGCGTCAGTTCGTGAACGGCGTGGCCGAGGTCTGCAAGTACGGCTTCATCATGGACGCGCCGTTATCCGATCGGCTATCGACCTCTCGACTCTCTCCCGCTTCGCCCGATCTGGCGGAAGTCGTCACGCGCTGCATCCAGCACAAAGCGGATGTCGTGGAGCGCGACGAGTTCGAGCGCCACGGCATTCGGGCGACCCTAAACTTCGGTCACACCGTGGGGCACGCGCTCGAGCAGGTGCTGGGCTACGAGGAGCTGCTGCACGGCGAGGCGATCTCGATCGGGATGGTGGTCGAGGCAGAACTGGGCGAACGTCTCGGCGTCACACCTCCGGGAACCAAGAAGGCGGTGGAAGCGTGTCTCATTCAACAAGGCCTTCCGACGCACTCGCCCGTCCTGCACAAGGTGGACCCGTTAATCGTCGCGATGCGGCGAGACAAGAAGGCGCGGGACGGTCGTCTCGCCTTTAGTCTGCTGACGCATATGGGTGGATGTAAACTGTTCGACGCCGTGGACGAGTCTGAAGTCAGAGCGGCGATAAAAGGATCATGACGACGTTGCGCAACGCGCTGGCTGGAATCACGGTACTGCTCCTCTTGGCGGGCTACGGGTTGAGCCAGGTGGCGGCGCTCACCGGCACGGCCGCCGAGCATGCCGCTCGCATGGATCGACCGGGGGTCGCGACCGTGGCGTCGCTCTTGCTGATCGCGATGGTCGTCTTCGCGTGCATTCCGGACCGAGAGGCGGAACGAGAGTGATCGGATCTCTTCTGGGAGAGCGCTACGAGATCACCGGCCTGCTCGGAGAGGCCACCATTTTCGCGACCTACTCCGCGCGTGACCGGCATCAAGGGCGGGACGTGGCGGTTCGTGTCCTGCGCCAGCCGTTCTCGCGCGACAGCGTCTTCGTAGCCCGCCTGCGGGAGACCGTCAAGAAGTACAGCGTCCTTCGCAGCGCGAACATCGAGACACTGTACGAGGTGGATCAGGACGACGCGAACTCCTACGTCGTCGGCGATTTGACGCGCGGGCCCTCACTGGCGGATCGCATCCGCAAGCTTGCCCCGTTTTCCATTCCGGTTTCGGTAGGCACTGCGATCTCGCTCTGCCAAGCGCTGGACGTGATCCACCGCGCGAAGATGGCGCACGGCGACCTCAACCCGACGAACATCGCGGTGCTGGCGGACGGAGACGTTCGGCTCCAGCTCACGGGAGTCTGGGAGGCGTACTCTGCCAGCGCGACGGCCGCGGCCATGGTGCTGCCCACCATGTCGCCGTACCTCGCTCCGGAGATCGCCTCGGGGGCGTACCCCTCGCCGACCTCCGACGTGTACTCCGTCGGCGTGCTGCTTTACGAACTGCTCGCCGGGCGACTGCCGTACTACGCGGACAGCCCCGTCGCGATGGCGCTCCAGCACGCGAACAGTCCCACTCCGAGCGTCCGCGAGATCAATCCTTCGGTGCCGACCGTGTTGGACGAGATCGTCCGCAAGGCGATGTCGAAGGACCCGAACTACCGCTACGCCGCGGCCGGTGAGCTCCTTGCCGATCTGAGGGCGTTGCAGGACGCGCTACGATTCGGCCGGCAGTTGACCTGGCCACTCGGCGGCGCCAGCGGTGCGGCGGCTCCGGCGGCTGCTGCTGCCGCCGCGTCGGCGCCTCGCGTCTCCAAGACCAAGGCGGCGCCCGCGCCACCGCAGCCGGTCGCCCCTCGCATGGGCGCCCTGCGCACGGAGGAAGAGTTCGAACAAGCCACTCGCAAGAAGCCCGAACGCGACGTTCCGGTCTGGATGTTGGTCGTCATCACGTTCCTGGTCGCCGCCGCCTTCAGCCTGGTCGGCGTCTGGATGCTCCTGAATCTCAACAAGCCCCGCATGGTCTCGGTCCCCAACATCAAGGGGCTCTCGGCCGCCGAAGCACGGGCGGTTCTCAAGGACAGCAAACTCGAGATGCGAGTCTCCGGGCGCGAGGCGAACGAGCGCGTCGAGCTGGATCACGTCCTCGAGGTCGAGCCTGCGGCGGGCGACAAGATCCGCGAAGGCGGAAACGTGGGCGTCGTCCTCAGCAGCGGCTCGCGCCAAGTCGCGGTGCCCGACATCACGGGCCGCACGATCGACAAAGCAAAGAGCATCCTCAGTAGCCTGAACCTGGAGATCGACACCACCATCGAGCGGGTGCGCTCGACCGACGTGGAAGAGGGTCTGGTCGTTCGCACCGACCCGCCGGCGAAGACTCCGGTCCGGCGCGAGTCGCGGGTTAAGCTCGTGGTGAGCGGTGGACCCGACTACAACGCCGACAATGCCCCGGCTACGCCCGCCAACAGCGGATTCCTGTACACCCTCCGCGTGGGTCTCAGCGACCTGGAGGGCCCCACTCGAGTCCGCATCGAGATGAGCGACGGCGGCAACACCAAGGTCATCCACGACGCGGAGCACATGCCGGGAGACAACCTCAACGTCTCCGCGCTGGGCCAGGCGCGGCAGGCCGAGTTCCGGTTCTACTACAACGACGAGCTGGTGCAGACGGTCACCAAGGAAGCGGAGGGAGACTCGTCCAACCCGTGAAGCGAGCGCTCGCCCCCTCGATCCTCTCGTTCGATCTCACCGATCTCCGGAGCTCGGTTCAGACCTTTGTCGCCGCCGGGGCGGAGATCGTGCACCTGGACGTGATGGACGGGCAGTTCGTGCCTCCCATCACCTTCGGTGACGCCTACGTCAAGGCCTTGCGGTCCGCCGCGCCGGATGCGTTGCTCGAGGCGCACCTCATGACGCTCACGCCGGAGCGGCAGTTCGACGCCTTCGCGGCTGCCGGCTGCGGCCGCATCATCTTCCACGTCGAGGCCACGCATCACGCTCACCGGCTCGCTCAAACGCTTCGCGGCATGGGCGTCGAGGCGGGCATCGCCCTCAATCCGGGGACGCCGGGCGAGACGGCGATGCCGCTCCTCGACGTCGTGGACCTCGTGCTCATCATGACGGTGAACCCCGGCTGGGGCGGGCAGGCGTTTATCCCTGAGACCCTAGGGAAGATCCGCCGGATTCGCGCCGAGAGGCCGGACCTCCACATCCAAGTCGACGGCGGCGTCGATCCCCGCACGCTTCCGCTGGTGAGGGATGCCGGCGCGAACGTCTTCGTGGTCGGTAGCCACTTGGCCAAGGCACCGGACCTGGCGGCCGCCACTCGCGAGTTGCTGGAGATCATGGGATGAAGCGGATCAGCACGCGAACCATGAAGGCGATGACGATCGTGTCGTTCCTTCTCGGGTTTGCGCTGCTGTTCGCCGTGGGGGCAGCGCCCCCACGAGGCTCGTCCAAGCGTGTTGTTCGCGCCTACGGCCAGCGGGCCCTCGGTCTGGTGGGCGGGTCGGTGGTGTGCCTCATCGTGACGGCGGTGGGAGCGTACGCGCTCGCTCGGCGCACCGCCGACGAGTACCGCGAAATGACCGCCGCGAACATGCGCGAACTGCTCGAGGGAGCCCGCCAAGACCATCGCCGCAAGCGGGAGGCCGCCGATTCCGACGCGACCGACGTCTCCTGACGAACGCCTCATGCGCCGCGCCATCGCGCTCTCGGCCCGCGGATTTCCCGCTCCCAATCCGCACGTCGGCTGTGTGATCGCACAGGGGGAGAAGATCGTCGGGGAGGGCTACCATCCTTACGCCGGTGGCCCGCACGCCGAGGTCGTCGCCCTTCGAGATGCCGGCGATGCGGCGAAGGGAAGCACCGCCTACGTCACTCTCGAACCTTGCAACCATCACGGCCGCACCCCTCCCTGCGTCGACGCCCTCCTGCAGGCCGGCGTGCGCCGGGTCGTGGTGGCGTGTCCCGATCCGAACCCCGTCGCCGCCGGAGGCATGGACCGACTGCGGGGGAGCGGCGTGGAGGTGCAAGTCGGCCTGCTTCGCGAGGAGGCGTCCGCGCGAAACCGCCAGTTCCTCCACGCCATGCAGGAGCGGCGTCCCTTCGTGGTGGTAAAGGCGGCGGCATCCCTCGACGGCCGGATCGCACTCCCGAGCGGAGAGAGCAAGTGGATCACCGGAGAAGCGGCGCGACGCGACGCGCATCGCCTCCGAGCGGAGTGCGGCGCGGTTCTCGTCGGGAGGGGAACGGTCGAGGCGGACGACCCGCTTCTGACCGCGCGGCTTCCGGGAGTTAGGAATCAACCCGTTCGGGTCGTTCTTGACCCCCGGGGAGTGCTCACGGGGCGAGAGCGAGTCTTCGATGCGAGCGCGGAAACGATGCACGTGACGGGACGGATCGATCTGCCCGAGCTTCTCGGTCGGCTTGCGAAGCGTGGAATCAACGGGTTGCTCGTGGAAGGTGGAGGGACGACCATCCGGCACTTCTTCTCAGCAGGGCTGGTCGACCGGGTGGAGCTGTACCTCGCGCCCAAACTCCTCGGCGACGGAAGGGCGTGGATCGAGGGACTGGGCCTGTCTGCCCTCGCGGACGCACCTACGCTATCGATCACGGGTATCAAGCGTCTAGGGCCGGATTTGCGCGTTTCGGCGCAGCCCGCCTTCCACGCGTAACCCGGAGCGGCCTCCCCCGTCCAACGGATTGAGAACCCTCTAGGAGGGTAAGCACACAATGTCTAAGAATCGAACCGCCTGGCTCGTCGGCAACGCTGCCGCAATGCTCCTCGCCATCCCGGCTCTCAGCCAAGCTGCGAGCACCACGCTCCGCCGCGACACCGTTCTTCCGGTGACCTTCGAGGACTCGCTGACGATCAAGGAGAACCGGGCGGGCGATCGCTTCACGGTTCGCGTCGACGACAACCGAGACCTTCCGTTCGGTACCAAGCTGAACGGCCGCATTGTGAACGTCCGCCCGGCCCGCGACGACCGACCGGCTTACATGGACCTCGAGTTCACCGAGGTCGTGCTGCCGGACGGCACCCGACGCAACTTCCGCGCCGTCCCGATCCCGCTCAACGACCGCTACACCACCCGGGACGCCGACGGCCGCGTCGTCGTCCGCAAGGACGTTCGAAAGAAGGAGAACCTCGTTCTCGGTGGCGCTCTCGGCGGTCTCGTGCTCGGCTCCATCCTCAAGAAGCCAGTCGAGGGCGCGGTGCTCGGCACCATCGCCGGCATCGTCCTCGCCGAGACGGACAAGAAGAACGACGGCAACACCCTGATTCAGAAGGGGCAGCGAATGGGCGCGCTCGTCGAGGAGACGGTCACCCTCACGTACGACGACCGAGGCCGCAACCGCGACCGAGACTGGGACCGCGACCGCGACATCGATCGCAATCGCGACCGGAACCGGGATCGAGACTGGGACATCGACCGGGATCGCAATCGAGACCGCGATCGTGACCGTGATTGGGATCGTGGCCGAAATCAGGACCGCGACCGCGACGACTGGGGTCGCGACGATCGCAACGACCAGCTCGGACGAGACCTTCGAATCGAGATCGGCCGCCGCGAGCTGCGCTACACGCGCCGTGAGCAGCCGTACCGACTCGGCGAGACCGTGATGGTTCCGCTCGATCGAACGGCGGAGCAGATCGGTCTGAACGTCGAGAAGGGCCGCAACGGCAAGGCGATCTACGTCGAGGGTGAGGACGAATCGACCCTGCGCATCCAGATCGACGCCCGCGAAGCGCGCCTCAACGGTCGGACGGTTACCATGGACCGCGCCGTGGTCGAGCGAGACGGAATCGTGTACGTTCCCGTAGAACTACTTGCGCGAATGAAAAACGAAACTTTGCGCGTAAACGGAAACACTGTTCGCGCGAGATCGTACTAAGTACTGAGAACTGGAAACAGCTTCTTTCCTCCCTCCCCCAACAGCCCCGTCGCTCGCCCTCAGCGCGGGGCTTCTTACTGCGTCCGGCTCGCATCCGGGCGAGTCGGCTCAGGAAAGGGAGGCCCCCACTGATAGAAGTCGTCCGCTCAGAGGGTGAGAAACCAGCGGTGCATCCGGAAGTCGTCCGTCAGTTCGGGGTGGAACGACGTCCCGATCAAATTGCCGCGTCTGACCGCGACGATTCGATCCTCGTAACGGGCGATCGGCTCCACTCCCTCACCGACTCGGCTCACCACGGGGGCTCGGATGAAGACGCCGAGCACCGGCTCGTCCATCCCGCTGACGGCGACCTCGTCCTCGAAAGAATGGACTTGGGCGCCGAAGGCGTTTCGCTCCACTCCGATGTCGAGCAGGTCGAGGGTGTACTGGCCTGGGCGGTTGACCACGTCGCGCGCCATCATGATCATGCCCATACAGGTCCCCCAGATCGGCATGCCGTCCTGAGCGGCTTGTTGCAGAGCAGGGCCTAGCCCGAACCGCTGCATCAGGAGGCCAACGGTGGTGCTCTCACCTCCGGGGATGATGGCGCGGTCCACGCCCGCGAGGTCTTCGGCGGTGCGCAGTTCGCGGATCCGCAGTCCCTCGGCTCCGGTGGAGCGGAGCGCCTCTTTGTGCTTCTCGAAGTCGCCCTGAATGGCGACCACGCCGACGGTCATGGCCAAGAGTGTACTTGGCCGGGCTAGACTGAGCCCGTGATCGACGTAATCGGGGTGCCGTTCGACCTCTGCGGAAGCCGCCCGGGCAGCGCCCTCGGGGCTGCCGCGATGCGCTACGCCGGCTTGGTGCCGACGCTGACCGACCTAGGCTTCGAAGTTCGAGACTGGGGCGACGTTCCGCAGCAAGCGCCGTGCGAGGTCGTCGCCGGCGGGCTGCGCAATTTCCGTCCGCTTCTGGAGACGGTGAGAACCCTCCGCTCGGCGGTTCACCGCAGCCTGCTCGAGGGCGCGACGCCGCTCGTGCTTGGCGGCGAGCACACCGTCGTCGCCGGCTCCGTCGCGGCCGCTCTTCAGCACCATGGCGACACCTTGGCCCTGCTCTGGATCGATGCGCACGCCGACGTGAACACGCCCGGCACGTCGGACACCGGCAATCTTCACGGAATGCCGATCGCCGCTCTCGCGGACTTGCCGAGTGGGACAGACGGCGCGGCGGACTCGGAGTGGAACGAGCTCCGGGAGGCCTTCCCCGGCCCGGCGCTCAAGTTGGAGCGGACGGCTTGGTACGGCCTCCGGGACGTCGATCCGGCCGAGCGGGAGCGGCTGTCCGGGCTCGCCCTCACGATGCAGGACATCGATCGTCACGGCGTCGTGACCACCATCCACAGCCTCGATCGCTGGCTGCGCACCGTCGGCGCGACCCATCTCTGGATCTCCTTCGACGTCGACGCCCTCGATCCCATCCTCGCGCCCGGCACGGGGACGGCGGTGCGCGGCGGCCTGAGCTACCGCGAGGCGCATCTCTGCGCCGAGCTCCTGTGGGAGATGCTGAACGCGCCCGACTGCCCCGTGCGGCTGGCTGGCCTGGACGTGGTCGAGACGAATCCCCTGGAGGACACGAACAACGCGACCGCGGTGATGGCGGTCGAGTGGGTGGCCTCGCTGTTCGGGAAGACCATCCTAGGGCCACGGTAGACTCATCGCCATGAGCCTCGAGTCTGGCCGCCGCGCCCTGCTACAGGAAGCGGAGGCGATCCGACTTTGCGCGGAGCGGCTCGGCGAGCCGTTCGCCGCCGCGGTCGAGATGATGCTCGCCTGTACTGGACGGGTCATCACGTGCGGGGTAGGGAAGTCGGGGCACATCGCCCGCAAGACTGCCGGCACGCTCAGCTCGACCGGCACGCCCAGCCTGTTCCTGCACGCCGCCGAAGCGGTGCACGGCGACCTCGGAATGGTGACGGCCGGCGACGTCGTGGTGCTCTACAGCCACAGTGGCGAGACCGACGAACTCGTCCGCCTCTTCCCGTCATTGCGAGCCATCGGAGCGCGCACGATCCTCCTTACGGGGCGGCCGAACAGCAGTGCAGGTCGTCTCGCCGACCTGGTGCTCGACACCTGTGTGACCGAGGAGGCGTGCCCGAACAATCTCGCGCCGACGACGAGCACGACCGTGATGCTCGCGCTGAGCGATGCGCTGGCCGTGTCGGTCATGGAGCGCCGCGGCTTCACGCGCGCCGATTTCGCCCGCTTCCACCCCAGCGGAGCCTTGGGCAAGCGGCTGCTGCTGACGGTGGCGGACGTGATGCGCCCGTCCTCCGAGATCGCGGTAGTCGGCCCCGAGGAGCCGATGCGCGAGGTGATTCGGGCGATGACGCTCGCCCACGTCGGCGCCGCCTGCGTCGTGGTCGATGGAGCGCTGCGAGGCATCGTGAGCGAGGGGGACCTACGCCGTCACCTCCTGCAGGACACGAGTCCCATGGACGCCCCGGCGGCGGAGATCATGAACCCGAACGCAGCGACGATCGATCCCGATCTCCTCGCCATCGAGGCGCTCGAGGCGTTCCAGAACTACCCCGTCAAGATCGGCGAGATGCCGGTCGTCGCGGACGGCCGGCTGGTGGGCCTCCTCGTCCTCAAAGACCTGCTGCGAAGCGGGATCGTCTAGCCGAGAGCCGAGGCTGAGCCTCTCCAAGCCCCGGTCCTCCCGAGCTTATGACTGCTGCCGGTCAAGGCGACTCAGAATGAAGCACTCGTGGCTGCGGCATTCCTGCCGCGCATCGAGCGGAGCTCGATAGCGACATCACCGCAGGGGACGCAGAGAGGCGCAGAGGGATTCCACCCCGTTGAGGATGTTGCGCCGTGGCCTGAGACCCTCCCGTGGGGGAGAGACTTACCACGGAGGCGCGAAGACACGGTCGGACGCTGTCATCCCGAGCGAAGCCGAGGGATCTAACCGTAGGCACTGACTACTCCTGGTCAAGCCGCCTCCCCTTTGCGTCTTTGCACGAGTCTCCCATCGGGACAGCGCGAGGAGCGCCGGCGACACGCGCCTTCGCGCGTACCTGGGCTTGGGTGGTGGCATGACCAAGGGTAGTCAGTGCCTCCCGTCAGATCCCTAGAGGCGATGGTCGCCGAAGGGCTGAGTCTTGCTTGCGCGAGGGCAAATGAAAAGAGCCCGATCCGCACTGCTGCGGATCGGGCTCTCCAAAGTATCGACGAAGGGGGATTAGCTCTGGGTCGCGTCGGCGGCCGGAGCGGCCGGGGCCTGCGCCTGCTGCTCGCCACCCTGATTGTCGCGATCGCCGTAGCTGCGGCGCGGACCGCGGTCGCCGTAGCGCTCGCGTCGCGGGCCGAACTCACGTCGGTCGGGCTGCATCTCGGTGACCACGAACGGCAGAAGCGCCATCTCGCGGGCGCGGCGAACCGCCTCCGCGATCATCCGCTGCTGCTTCGCGGTGTTGCCCGACTGTCGGGCCGGGAGGATCTTGCCCCGATCGTTCAGGAAGCGCCGGAGGATGTTGATCTCCTTATAGTCGACCGTGTCGATCTTGTTGACGGTCAGGTAACTGACCTTGCGGCGCCGCTTCCCTTTGAAGCGGCCGCCCTCGACGGCATCCTTGTCGGCACGGGGTATGGCCGCGCCCATATTGGCGGCCGGTGCCTTGCTGGTCTCTTCGCTCATGCTGGTTGACTTCCTCCACGGGCCGGGCCCGGGGTGACTGGTGAGTATAGCACAGCGTCCCGGTGCCATTCCACGGCGTTACGCGAGGGAGAAGAGCGTCGGCTGGATTCCTGGAGAAGCCAGCACCTCCGATAGCTCCTCCGGTCGTCGGAGCGTCTTGGCCCCGAGAGAGATCAGGGCGCGATGCGCGGGCGAGTCGGGATCGTGCCGGACGATCAGGGGGCATAATCGTCGTCGAATCGCCCCGACCGCACCGTTCCACGTGCCACCTTCGCGGAAGCGAGCGTGGACAACGACGGTGCTCTCCGAGGCCGCGTAGATCAGCGCGTTGCGCTCCATGGCCGCGGCGCGCGAGAACGGTTCGTCTGGCGCGCACGCCGAGAGATCCCATTGCGTTGGGTCGGGCGGCGCGAGCTCGGTGCCCATCGGCAGCAGCCTTACCCCGCCCGCCGCGCCGCCAAGCCCGGCTGCCGCCCGATCGCACCCGACGGCTCCGCCGCTCACCACCGACGCGCCCAGTCGGGCGATCTCCGCCCCCACTCTTTGCGCGAACGCCTCGACTTCCGGCGCGATCACGCGGCTGCCCACCACGCCGACGAGCCGCCCGACGATCGGGGTGCCGCGGCTCCACAGCGCGGGCGGAGCCGCCGGACCGAGGCGCCGCCAGGCGACAGGATAGGAGGCGCACACCGGGGTGAGCGCCCGCTCGGCGATCGACTCGGCCGCGGCCAAGACGGTTGCCCCTTCGAGGTGAAGCGCCTCCGCCCAGAGGCCGGACGCACGCAACGTGCTCGAGGCTTCGCCGAGCCCCGCCGACGCCTCTCGAAGCGACTGCACGACGATCGGCCATCGAGAGCGCGCGGTGGCTCCCGCCGCGGGCAGGCCCCGAAGGTAAAGGGCCACCAGCGCCACGTGGATCGACCACGTCGATTCGTACTCTCTGGGTACCAAAGCATCTAGACTCTAGCACACTTTCTGCGTCTGGCCAATCCTCCGTAACCTCGCGGCGAGTAGACTGACGACTCGCCCACCGGGGGCCCGGCCCGGGGCGAGTTGCGGCCATGCTTAAGCACACCGACCTCACCCGGCGTCGAATCGCCGCCTTCCTTCAACACGACCTCAAGCCCCTCGTTCATTCCGATCGGGAGCCCCTGCGGATCGAGATCAACGAGAACCCGTGCGAGACTCAGGCAGAGGCGGAAGCCGGACCCTGGCGCGAGGTCGCGAAGGGGCACGCCTACGGTCCCGCGTACACCACGTTCTGGTTCCGCCTGAGCGGCAAGATGCCCGATCGATTCGCGGGCCGACCCGTGTCGGTCGTGGCCGAAGTCGGCGGCGAGCGAACGGTTTGGAAGGACAACTCGCCGTGGTGCGGCGTCGACGTCGAGCACTCCGATTTTGGCTGGCTCGAGGGCTCCGCCATCTCCGGAGCCGGCATTGCGCTCGGAGGCGAGGATGTCACCTACTTCGTCCAGGCCTACACGCGGAACTCCGAGACTCGGGTCCAGGGCAAGGAGCCGCCCCGCTCCGCAACCACCGAGACCGTCGACCGAGCCGAGCTCGTGGTCATCGACCACGAGATCAAGGACCTGGTCTACGACGTCGATTTCGCATTGAACTTGCTCGGAACGATCGATGAGCAGGACCCCGCCCACGTGACGCTGCTTCGGGCGCTCAATGACGTGGCGAACACGTTCTCGGCGGAAAACCGCGAGACCCTCGCCCGCTGCCGCAAGCTCGTGCGCGACGCCATGGGCAGCCTCAATGGCGAACTCAAGCACAGCATCGTGCCGGTGGGACACGCCCACCTCGACACGGCTTGGCTCTGGCCCATCCACGTCACCAAGAAGAAGATGGCCCACACGACGGCCACCCAGCTGGGGCTTCTCGAGCGCTACCCCGAGTACATCTTCGTTCACTCCCAGGCGAGCCAGTACGAGTGGCTCGAGAAGGAGTATCCCGCCCTGTTCGAGCGGGTGAAGCAGGCGGTCCAGCGGGGCCAGTGGGAGCCGGTCGGATCGATGTGGGTGGAGGCGGACTGCAACCTGACGGGCGCGGAGTCGCTCATCCGCCAGTTCTTGTACGGCCGCAGATACTTCCGACAGAAGCTCGGTTACAACACCGAGGACATGTGGCTGCCGGACGTTTTCGGCTACTCCGCCGCGCTTCCGCAGATCCTGGCGAAGTTCAACATCCGATACTTCTTGACCCAGAAGATCTCCTGGAACCAGTTCAACAAGTTCCCCCACCACACCTTCTGGTGGCAGGGCATCGACGGCACCCGCGTCTGGACGCACTTCCCGCCGGCCGACACCTACAACGCCAGCGCCGAGCCGAAGGAAGTCGTCTACTCGGTCAAGAACTACAAGGACCACGGCCGCAGCGACCAGTCGCTGTACGTGTTCGGCTTCGGCGACGGCGGCGGCGGCCCGACCGAGCGGCACCTCGAGTTCCTTCGTCGCGGTCGTCTCGCACCGAACTACCCGGAGGTCGCGAGCGGCAAGCGCGCCGTGGACTTCTTCCGAGACGCCAAGGCCCGTTCTCGCGACCTCATGACCTGGGTCGGCGAGCTGTACCTCGAGCTGCACCGCGGCACCTACACCAGCCAGGCCGCGAACAAGAAGGGGAATCGCGAGTGCGAGTTCCTTCTCCGAGACGCCGAGCTGCTGGCGTGCTTCGCGCCCGGATTCCCCGCGAGCTACCCGCAGACCGCGCTGGAAGAGGCGTGGAAGCTGGTGCTGCTGAATCAGTTCCACGACATCATCCCGGGCTCCTCGGTCCGCGAGGTGTACGAAGACAGCGACCGCGACTACGCCGCGATCCGCGAGGCGGGCGAGCGCATGGTGGAGGAGAACCTCCGCGCCATCGGCTCGGCGTTCGACACCTCTACGATGCAGCGTCCGGTGGCGCTCTTCCAGAACGCGACGATGGTGAGCCAGGGCTCCATCCCGTGGGAGGACGAGGCCGTTCCGCAGTCGTTGGTCACCGCCGAGGAGAGCCTCCCCGTTCAGCTAGTCACGGAGTTCGGTGAGCGAAAGCTCATCCTGCCGACTCCCCAGGGCGCGCTCAGCACCGTCGTGGTGGGCGACCTCTCGGACGCCGCTCCCACGACCAAAAGTCGCCTCAAGAGCAGCAACCGTCGCATCGAGAACGGCGAGCTGGTGGTGCGGTTCGATCCGAACGGCAACATCACGTCCATTCAGAGCCTGGAGGACGGCACCGAGTTCATCGAGCCGGGCAAGCTCGGCAACCTGTTCCAGATCTTCGAGGACAAGCCGCTCTTCTGGACCGCGTGGGACATCGACGCCTACGCGTACGAGACCGCGACCGACCTCGTGAAGAGCGAGAGCTTCGAGATCGTGGAGCGCGGACCGGTCCGAGTCGCCGCGGAGATCGTGAAGCGGTTCGGCAACTCGACGATACGGCAGCGCATCTCGCTGGGCCCCACGCCGGGAATCCGGTTCGACACCGAGATCGACTGGCACGAGGAGGACAAGCTCCTGAAGGTCGCGTTCCCGGTGAACGTGAACGCGGCGCGCGCCACCTACGAGATCCAGTTCGGCAACGTCGAGCGGGCGACCCACTACAACACCAGCTGGGACATGGCCAAGTTCGAGGTCTGCGCCCAGAAGTGGGTCGACGTCAGCGAGGGCGACCAGGGCGTCGCGCTCCTCAACGACGGCAAGTACGGCCACGACGTGCGGGGCAACCTCATGCGCCTCACGCTGCTGCGGTCGCCGAAGGCGCCGGACCCTCTGTGCGACATGGGCCGGCACCGGTTCACGTACTCGCTCGTTCCACACTATGGACCGTACAACTACGCGGGCATCGTGCCGGCCGCTTACGCGCTCAATGCGCCGCTGCGGCACGCGCGGCTCGATCCGGCGGGCGGAGCCGATGGAACGCTGCCCGCGCTCGTCGCCTGCGAAGATCGCAACATCGTGATCGAGGCGGTCAAGAAGGCGGAGGACACCGACGACCTCATCGTGCGCCTCTATGAGTGCCACAACAGCCGAGGCCGCGCCGAGCTGTCTTGCGCTCGCATGCCGCGGACGGCCTTCCTGTGCGATCTCGAAGAGAACGAGATCGCCGAGCTCGATCTGCAGGATGGCCTCGTAAGCTTCGAGTACAAGCCGTTCGAGATCCTCACCATCAAGCTCCGGGTCTGAGTCCGAGCCGATCCGGCCCCTGCTATCGTCATAGACGCAGGAGCCGGCCGGCTTTCTACTCATGAGGCAAGGGGAAGATAACCCAGGACGACGGAACGGGCAGCGACTCGTTCCGTTCGTTGTGTTCGCCACGTCGTTGATCGTGACGGCGGCGGTCTGGGCTGCCTCGCACGCCGTGGTCCGCGCACAGGACGATCAGCGGTTCACCAACAGCACAATCCGGGCTCGCCGAGCCCTCGAAACCCGCTTGCAGGCACAGGTCGGGCTCTTGCGCACGACGGCCGGCATGTTCACTTCGCAGCGCGAGATCTCACCAAAGGAATTCGCCGCCTTCGTCGCCACGATTGACGTGCCCCGAAACTATCCGGGCATGCGAGGCCTCGGTTTCTCGCTCAGAGTTCCCGAGGGCCAGCTCGACGCTGTGGAAGCCGACCAACGTCGATCGGGCCGCAAGAACTTCCGGATCTATCCCTCGGGCGCGGGCGAGCAGCACGCGATCGTCCTGCTCGAGCCGGAAGACTCCCGCAATCGCATCGCCTTCGGCTTCAACATGCACAGCGAGCCGACCCGACGGGAGGCGATGGACCGCGCGCGCGATACCGGTCAGCCCGCCTTGTCGGGAAGGGTCCGACTTGTTCAGGAAGGGCCGCAGGGCTCTCAGCCGGGCATTCTGATGTACTTTCCCGTCTACCGAGGCGGTGATCCGGGGAATGCGACGGCACGGCGACAACAGCTGGTCGGATTCGTCTACAGCCCGTTTCGCGCGGGCGATCTGATATCGTCCGTCGCCGACGTCGAGCCCGGGCTGAGCATTTCGGTGTACGACGGACGGGCGCTCGATACGGAGCGCTTGCTTTACTCGAATACGCCGGAACGTCACGCCCCCGAAGCGCGAGGTCGTACGGTTCGCCTCGAGTTCCAAGGGCGCCCCTGGCTGATCCAGTACTTCACGACGCCGCAGTTCACCCAGTCCTCCGCGGTCGGCCTGGTCGCTTACATTCCGGTGGTGGGACTGCTGCTCAGCCTTTTGCTCGGCGCGCTCTCCCTCGCGCAGTCCCGAACGAATCGCGCGCTGGTGGAGCAGACCGAGGAGCTGCACCGGCGAGAGTATCAGCAGCGTCTGCTCGCCCAGGCCGGGGCGCTGCTAGCGGAGTCGCTCGATTACGAGGAGACCCTCGCCCGGGTGGCGGAGCTCGCCGTTCCTTCGTTTGCGGACTGGTGCGCCGTCGATCTGGCGGAGCCCGACGGCGGCGTTCGGCGGCTCGCGGTGGCGCACGTCCGGCCGGAGAAGGTCCACTGGGCGCGGGAGCTCGAGGAGCGCTATCCCGTCGACCCGAATGCGGCCACCGGCGTCCCTCAGGTCATCCGAACGGGCAAGTCGGAGCTGTACCCGACGATCCCTCGCGAGATGCTCGTCGCCGCGGCTAAGGACGAGGCGCACATGCGGGTGATCGACGAGATCGGCTTCAGCTCGGCCATCGTCGTGCCGATGACGGCTCGGGGGCGGACGCTGGGGGCAATCACCTTCGTCTGGGCGGAGTCCGGCTTCCACTACGATCAGGACGATCTTAAGCTGGCCGAGGAGATCGGCGCCCGGGCCGCCGTCGCGGTGGACAACGCGCAGCTGTTCCGCGAAGCGGAGATCGAGGGCCGTATCGCGAGCAGCCTCGAGCGCGCCGCCCGCACCCTGGCCGGCCAGCTCGATCAGGAGCGTCTGGTCCAGTACATCACCGACGAGGGAACGGCGATCACGGGCGCGAAGTTCGGCGCCTTCTTCTACACCGTGACCCAGCCGGACGGGCAGCGCTTGCAGCTCTACACCTTGGCGGGAGCCCAGCGCTCCGATTTCGAGCAGTTCGGCATGCCGCGGGAGACGGCGGTGTTCGGCCCCTCACTCAGCGGTCGTGCCGTGGTCCGCATCGGAAACCTCAGCGAAGACCCGCGCTACGGACAGAACGCTCCCCACGCCGGACTCCCCCACGGCCACCTGCCCGTCGTGAGCTATCTCGGGGTCCCTGTGGTTTCGCGCTCGGGAGAGACGTTGGGGGCAATGATGTTCGGGCATCCGGAGCCGAACGTCTTCAGCGAGCGGGAGGAGCGACTCGCCGTCGGGCTAGCCGGGCATGCGGCAGTGGCGCTCGACAACGCACGTCTGTTTGCCGAAAAGGAAGCCGAGATCGACGAGCGGCGTCGAGCGGAGGAGCGCGTGCGGCAACTTAACGAGAACCTCGAGCGGATCGTGGAGGAGCGCACCGCGCAGCTCACCGCCACCAACAAGGAACTCGAGGCGTTCGCCTACTCGGTTTCCCACGACCTTCGTGCGCCTCTGCGCAGCGTGGATGGGTTCAGCAAGGCGTTGCTCGAGGACTACGGCGACAAGCTGGACGAGACCGGCATCGGCTACCTGGACCGCGTGCGCAAGGCGTCGCGCCGCATGGACGAGCTCATCACCGCGATGCTCAACCTCTCGCGGCTGACTCGCGCCGAGCTGAATCGGCAACCGGTCGACGCGACGGAGATCGCCAGCGAAGCCGCTCGCGACGCCGTGCGGCCGCCGGACAAGGAGATCGAGATCGTGGTCGAGCCGGGGATGAGCGCCGACGCCGATCCACGCATGCTCCGAATCGTCTTCGACAACCTCATCGGCAACGCCATCAAGTTCAGCGCCGTCGGTGAGCACCCGCGCGTCGAGGTCGGTCGAGACGGCGACGCCTTCTTCGTTCGCGACAATGGAGTCGGGTTCAACCCGGCTTACGCCAACAAGCTGTTCGCGCCGTTCGAGCGGCTGCATCCCAACAACGTATTTCCTGGAACGGGAATCGGCCTCGCCACGGTCCAGCGCATCGCCCAGCGGCACGGCGGTCGAGCGTGGGCCCACGGCGAGGAAGGGAAGGGCGCCACCTTCTTCTTCACCCTTCGGTAGTGCCCGCGAGCGGACTACCCTTCGAACGTTTTCGGCGCCATCACTCTCAAGGCGTCGGGCTTCACGCAGAACGTCATCGGCGTGCGGACGCAGATCTCTCCGTCGACGGTGACGGGAAGCGGCGGGAAGGTCGAGATCTTGCCGCCCACGGTGTCCTGGGCATGCACTTCGTTCAGCTGACCCTGGCTGCCCGTGGGAAGCCGGAGGGCCAACTTGAGGAAGGCGGCTTTGCTGGACGATGCAAGCGCGTAGAGCGACAGCTTGCCCTCGGTAATGCTGGCGTTCGGCGCCAGAGGAAACGGTCCCGCGTGGTAACGCCCGTTGCCGATAACCAGCTGCAGCGTCTCGAACTCGTCGATGCCGTTCTCGGTCTCGATGCGTACCTGGAACGGTTTCGACTGCGTGAGCGCGCGCGCCATCGCGATCGCGTACACGAACCGCCCGTACTTGCGCTTCATGGGAACGGTGAGCGCCTGCGCGATGCGCGTAGTGAGCCCGATCGTGGCGACGTTGAGGAAGTAGTCGTCGCCGGCGAACCCTAGGTCGACGCCCGCGACCTTGCCGCCGGCGATCGTTTGGCACGCGACGTCCAGCTGTGCGGGAATTCCAAGGTCGCGAGCGAAGGCGTTGCCCGTGCCCAGGGGCAGCACTCCGAGAACGGACTCGGAGTTGACGAAGTAGCGGGCGATCGAGCTGAAAGTGCCATCGCCTCCACCCGCGATCACGAGCGGGACCTTTCGCTGAATGGCCGAGCGGGCCTCGGCCCGAAGCTCCTCGACCTTTTGGAACGCCCAGGCGTTCTCCAGTTCGATGCCAAGCTCCGTGAGAAGGTGTTTCGCTTGGTCGAACCACTCCTGGCCACGTCGCGACTTCGTGTTAACGATGAGAACCGCCCGCCGGTCGCTCTGGAGCTTCTGGTCCATGTCAGGGTTCTGCGATGGCTGCACGGTTACACTAGACGACGTTGGCGCGCAATCGGAAGGCGCGTCCTAGGCTCCCGATGAAGCGGTTTCTCGCGATTGTCCTCACCTGTGTCCTTTTCGCGTGCGTGTATGGGATCATCCACGACCAGATCACGGCTCGCATCTGCGTCCAGTACTTCACCGTTTTCCATCCCGATCTGTTCGGCACGACCGACCCGACGCTCCTCGGCCTGACTTGGGGTGTGATCGCGACCTGGTGGGTCGGACTCATCCTCGGCGTTCCCGTGGCGATCGTGAGTCGCAAGGCAAATCTCCGTCCGCGCGATCTGGTGCGGCCCCTCGCGTGGCTGGCGGTGGCGATGTTCGGGGGCGCGACGATCGCGGGAGCGGCCGGCTGGCTTGCCCCGGCCTCTCTGGTGCCGATGATCTCTCCGCCCATGGCGGAGTTCGAGCCGCAGGTGCAGCGGCGGTTCATGTCCGCACTGTTCGCGCACAACGCCAGTTACGCCCTCGGATTCTTCGGTGGCTTGATCGTGCTGATCTGGGCGTGGCGTTTGCCGCGCGCGGCCGAGACTTCCGCATAATCTAGCCATGGCCGACGCCTGGTATGCCTTCGTCCGATGGTTGGTGCGAACCTTCTACTTGAAGACGCACGGGGGGTACCGCGTCGTCGACGCCCATCACGTGCCTGCGAAGGGCCCGCTGATCATCGCGTGCGTGCACATGAGCGATCTCGATCCGCCCGCCGCCGCGTGCGCGCTCAAGCGGCCGCTGCACCCGATGGCGAAGGAAGAGCTCTTCCACGGTGTTTTCGGCTTGTTGGTCAGGTCGCTCGGCGCGTTCCCGGTTCGACGGGGTGAGATCGACCCAGAAGCGATCCGAAAGGCCGTGACGAAGCTAGAAGCGGGCGACTCCCTGCTGATCTTCCCCGAGGGGACTCGCAACGACGGAGAGTACATGCTTCCGCTCAACCGAGGCATCGCCCTGTTAGCCAAGCGGACCAACGCGGCGGTGGTGCCCGTGGGACTGGTCGGCACGAACATCGTCATGCCGAAGGGGAAGTCTCGGAAGCCCGAGAAGCACCTCATTACGGTCGCCTACGGTAAGCCGTTCACCTACGAAGAGGTCGCCACCGGCAAGAACGAACGCGAGAACCGGGAGATTTTCACCCAGGAGCTCGAGCGACGAATCCTAGCGCTCTGCAACGAGCACGGCAACCCGATCAAAAGCGCGTCGTGTATTGAAAGCTCGCCAAAGAAAGCTGATCCCGCACCTGGAATCGCAGGCTGAGGTTGGCGTTGAAGCGGTATTCGGCTCCCGCGGAGAGCCGGATGCCGTTGTGCTCCGCCAAGAGCCTGAACTCCCGACTGAACGGGATGGCGACGCCGACGAACGGCTGAACCTGTCGACCCGCGAAGAGCCCGAGCGTAATGTCGGCCGGAACGTCTCCGTTGATCGTGGAGAACGGCTCCCGGAACGTGAAGGCGGTGTAGAAGCGGCGTCCGTCCGGAGTCTCGTCGAGAGCGTCCTGCACTCCGACGCTGATGCCCGGCACGATGCCGGAGATCGGGGCGATGTAGTTGTAGCTCAGATCGAACGTGCCAACCGCCTTCCGATCGTTCAGCCGCATCGTGCGGATCTCCATGTCGAAGGAGGTCCCGATGCCGATGCCCAGCAGGTTCTCGCGCTCGCCCCGCACCTTCGGCTCTCCGCGAAGTTCGTATCGAACCGTTCGGTACGGAATCTTACGTCCCGTCGGGATCGTGATCAGCCGGTCCGCGTGA
>Ga0164290_1001851_pt1 | contig 22055 bp, 20 predicted proteins | sample Micstemetagenome_FD_108782 | JGI IMG/M metagenome (GOLD analysis project Ga0164290, IMG submission 108782) | Contaminated culture microbial community from soil near Moab, Utah, USA - Microcoleus steenstrupii SON62 (Illumina Assembly) | ecosystem: Environmental > Terrestrial > Soil > Soil crust...
AATGAAAAATCTGTTGAAAGAAAGAAAAGCTGGTAGGGTCAGTAACTGAAACTATTATGAAGTATGGCCTTAATTTTTCCCTTTTCGGATCAGCCTTTTTACTTCGTCAGTACAATTCTCTACTATTTGGTCAATGATCATATGTACCTGGTCTGACAAGAGTGGCTTTGTAATAAAACCTGCGTCAAAACTGCGGGCAAAAGCTGCGTCAGATGGAAGCGTTGATGTAGAAAAAAGCACTACCGGCACCTCTGCAAAGCCTTCAAGATTGCGCAACTTTTTTAGTGTTTGTTTACCATCCATGCCTGGCATGTTAATATCCAAAATGATGAGGCAGGGCGCCGGCTGAAATGGGTCGAGAATCTGAACGTAGTGAAGCAGTTCCATACCATTCTCAAAAGTGATCAACTCTACATTGCGAAAATGCTTATCAAATGCTTCGGTTATCAATTCTATATCGTCCTTGTCATCATCGGCATACAGCACAAGGCTTTTCGGTGGCAGAGATTGTGTCATGGTGGTGGCGTTAGGAATGCAAATATGGAAAAAATATGCTTATCGTTTCAAATTAATCGAAGTGCTTTCCATCATCAGTACGGCCTCCGAAACCTTTTAGGTTGATCTGGTCCAGATAAGGTTGTAAGATATCGGCATTGGCTGAAGTAATGATATGATCTATTGTTTTGCGATATTGTTTATAAAACACTTCTACGTAAAAGCCATGTAATTGAAAAAGCACAACCACCTGTGAACCCAGTTTGCGTTTGCCCACATAAACTCCGTGCTTATGCAAAATTTCAAATTGAAGTTCCTGTTGCAACTGAACAAATTCTTCCAGTGACAAGGCCTTTTTGGTCATCCTGCAAAGATGGGATAGAAATTGGGTTTACCCAATCGTAGAGGCTGATGCCTTTTTCATTCTAGGATTTTTCTTTAATAGATGTGCCCGTTTGTGCCACAGCGGCATCAGCAGTTACTGTTTTAACTGAAGCAAACGGAACCTGTAATAATCTACCCTCGGGAAACTCGGTGATATATCCGTTAGCTGTTACTGCCAGTGGCACCAAAACCGTATTGGCCTGTAAAGAGGTGCCATTATCCAATTTAAAGACTTTTGTAAGCTTTAGGTAGGCATCGGTTTTTTTCTGTGCAATAGAAGGAGCCGTTTTTAATGCTTTGTTTACAAATGGCCAGGGGTCTATTGCACCACCATACGTATAAATTCCAAAGTGAAGGTGAGCTGGAGTGCTGGCTGCATTACCTGTGTTGCCAACCGTACCTACCACATCACCTTTGTTTACATACTGGCCTTCCTGCACCGATTGTTTATCAAGATGAGCATAGTACAATGTATAAGGCTTGCCCGCAGGACGTAACCATACTGTTTTACCACCAATACCACCTTCCTTCACTCCTGTTATATAACCGTCTGCTGCTGCTACCGCAGGTGTGCCCTTCGGAGCAAAAATATCTACGCCTTCATGGCTTCTTCTACCACCGTCTCTGTTTGCACCCCAAAAACTTCCTGCTTTTGCTTTGCTTCCTGATACCGGAAAAAGTAAAGATGGGCCGGTTGAGATGGACAAACTATACTCGCCAGTACGGAAAAGCTCGGGCTGCAAACGAAGAACATAGGTTCCTGCTTCATCGGCGTCAATACTAAATTCAGATTGCAATGTATCTATGGACATTATATGAGATGTGCCTGATCCGTTTAACTTGTATAGATCTGCATAAATAACAAAGTTGGTCCGTGTTTCTTTGCTCAGATGAAAGCTAATGCGTTCGCCCTGTTTTGCTGTGAATTGTAAGCCTAAGGCACGAGGTTTATCCGTATGAAAATAACCATGTTGTCTGTAAGGTATTTGAATGGTGTGCGGATACTGTACAGCATTTTCAGATGCTGCCAGCCAGGCACGGCCTAAAGGTGTCTTATCAAGATCCTTATCATCTAACTTATCTGCATAGGCTTCATGCGGAGTTCTTTCACCCCTAAACACTTTTTTAATAGAAGAATTACATGATAAGCTTACTACTGAGATTAATAGAAGGAATGGTGCAATAATGCGCTTCATAGTATGGCTGCTTCTGCAAACAGAACGCCGAAAACAGTGAAGAAAGTATTAAGGAAAAGGAGTTTTCTTAGGGAAATGTTAGAGGAAATATTCTTTCCGCTTTGGCAGGCAGGCTTTGATCAAAGAGCCCGAAAAGTAAAGTTTCTTTATTCCTTCTTTTGCCTTGACGCAAAAGAAGCAAAAAGTAAAGGACAACACAAATGCCTCCGGCTGTTTGTCCAGCCAGCGCCACTGCAACACTCCGATGTTTTGTACCAGATCTTAGGTGAGAACATACTTTATTATTGTTGGCTGTCCTTGAGTTATAGTCAGAAGCTTAATAGTTTAGCGGCGTAATCGTATTTTTCGGAAATGCTGCAGGCGCCTTATTCCGCCACTTAAGTTACAATCAGTCATTAAGCAGTAGAGGCGGAATAAGGCGCTGGACTATTTACTTTGATTGAAGAGGTGAAGATTATAATGCCTCTTATTAACTTTTCATTCTGCTGTTGCTGACAGGCTGTGAGGCTCTCGAAGAGTTGTCGATGGCTGCAAGATCATGAGTTAATCTATGATTGAATCTCCTGTGCTTGTCATTAATAAAGGACGTGTATTTAAGAGTGATAGCATCTTTAATTAAATAATTTCTACTCAGAAAAAGGAGCCGTTTCACAAGCTTTGATCTTTTCTGCTATCAACTGCTGCTCGGCCGCAGAATGAGTGAGGCGTAATGCTTTCTTATAAGCTGATAAAGCTTCTGTTCTTTGATGCAGTTCAAAATACATTTCCCCTATGGCTGTGTGATAGAGATAATATTTTTCCAGCCCTTTAACCTGCTTCAACTCGCTCAATGCGGATTGTTTATCTATAGCATATGCTGCGGCAATGGCTTTATTCAAGGCAATAAAAGGTGTAGGATGATGATCATTAAGTAAGGCATACAGATAATGTATGCTCTTCCAGTCGGTTTGCTCAAAAGAAGGAGCTTTTGCATGTAAATAAGCAATAGCTGCTTCTAAATGATACACGGAAGTTTCTTCGCCTGTAGCCGCTTCCAGAAACTGAAATCCTTTTTGAATAAGTGGTCTGTACCATTTTGTCCGGTCCTGGTGCTTTAAAAGAATAATGTTTCCGCCGTCATCTAATCTCGATTGCAGTCTTGATGCCTGGAAACAAAACAAGGCAAGCATGGCATTTGTTCGTGGAAGATTAGTGAGGCCATGTTGTGAAAGCATGAATGCTAAACGCATTGCTTCTTCACATAGATCTTCTCTTATTAATTGATCAGGGTGAGAAGAGTTGTATCCTTCATTGAATAAAAGATAGAGACAATGCAGAACTGCATCAATTCGCTTCTGTAATTGAGACGAATGCGGTAATTCCAGCTCAATTTTTTCATTTCGGATCTTTTCTTTAGCACGATAAATTCTTTTAGCAATCGTTTCTTCGTCTTTCAAAAACGCCTTTGCAATTTCAGATACACTTAACCCACATAAGGTTTTTAATGCTAATGCTATTTGCGATTCAACAGGAATAGAAGGATGGCAGCAGGCAAAGATCATCCGCCACTGGCTGTCTTCAATTGCACCCTCTTCAAAGAGTTCATCAATTCCCGTTGGAAGGGATGCTTCTGAACTTTGCAGGTAACTGTACTGAGGAGAGAGGTCGCGAAACGTTTTGTCCCTTCTTAAATAATCAATGGCTTTGTTTTGGGCCACCCGGTGCAGCCATGCAGCAGGATTATCCGGCATGCCATTCAAACTCCAGGTATTCAATGCCTGCAACAGTGTGTCCTGCGCAATGTCCTGTGCTGCATCTAAATGTTGTAAGCCTAATAGTTTGGATAAAACAGAGATCATCTTACCCGACTCGTGCCGGAAAAGATGATCTACAGTTTGGTGGATAGCAGCTTGCGTCATTGTAATAACTATAGCAATATACAGTTACTACAATGCAGCACAAAACTACATATCGAACTTCATGCAATGACGCACCTGGATGGTACCGCCATATTCAAAGTCAGGATAATTTTCCTGAGCAATTTGTACTGCTTCATCGTAAGAGGCCGCATTAATAACAAAGAAGCCACCTACCAATTCCTTGCCTTCTGTATAAGGTCCGTCGGACACAGTACTTTTGCTGTTAACCAGTTTTCCTCCAGGCAATAATGCTTCGCCTGCGGCGTATTTGCCCTCAGCATTCAGCTTCTCTACCCAGGCCATCCACTTACCCATATTAGCTTGTAATTCTTCGGGAGAGGCATCTGACTTGATTCCACCATGAAAGATGAGCATGAACTTTTCCATAACAGTTGATTTTTAAAGTGTTTAAAAATGGTTTTGGTATATGACGTATGGATGGAATGATTTCGGACAAAGGGAAGGAAAAATATTTTTGAAAAGGGGAGATTTTTATGAGTGGAGGCTAAACAATCATACATTTTATATCTACTTTTTGGTATTGCCCCAAAAAAGTAGCAAAAAGGTCTAGGCAATGTTTCTCCTCTTCTTTTGCCTTGACGCAAAAGAAGCAAAAAGTCAAGGCAAACGCGAAGCTCCGCCGCTTTGCCGTCCCCACGCACAGGAATCAGTCATGATGCTTGAATCATTCCTTCGATAGCCTAAGTTGTCGTGTTATGCGTAAATACTGCAGGCGCAGGTATTCCGCTAATCTTTTCCTATAGCAATGAGTGTACATAGCTAATGCGGAATAAGGCGCTGAATCATTCCTTTGTTGTGAGGGCTGATCGTTGTAATGGACTACATATAAGTTGTCACCCAGAACTTGTCGAAGAGTTTACTGTATCATCTTATTACGAATTAATTCCATTAACTCGGGCTTGTAGTTTTCACCTATCAATATTTCCGCGGTAACGCCTTTCAGAAACAGACGATTGCCTTCAATGCCAGTGATCTTTGTAACAGGGATGATAAAAGATTTATGCACCCGCATGAATTGCTTATGAGGCAATCTTTCTTCCAGTTCTTTCATGCTGGTGTAAACAAGTGTTTTCTTGCCACCGCAATGAATGGCTACATAATTCTTCATTCCTTCTATAAAATCTATGTCTTCCAAATTGATCTTAAGAAGCTTGCCCTTTGATTCTGTTTTTACAAAAATGTAATCATCACTGTCTTCTCTGGCCTCTTCGGTTTTTGGTTCATTGCTGCTAACTACCTTTTGTACTGCCTGCAAAAAGCGAGGCAGACGGATTGGTTTTAGCAAATAATCCACTACATCCAACTCATAGCTTTCTAAGGCAAACTCACTATAGGCCGTTGTGAGGATCACTTTTACCTTGCCGTGAAGTGCTTTGATAAAATCAATGCCTGAGAGTTCAGGCATTTGTATATCTAAAAAGACCAATTCAGCATTTTTCTCTGTCACCATCTGCAACGCTTCAATAGGATTGGTAGTAGTGCCTACCAAATTCAGTTGCGGGGTTTGCTTTACGTAATGCTCTATAATGTCAATAGCATGTTGCTCATCATCTACTATAATGCAGTTGATCATAATTGGGTAATGGTTAGTTCAGTAGTATAGGTTTCTGCTTCATCCTTCACCACAAATTTATAGTTGGTGCCATATGCAAGGTCGAGACGTTTTTTGATATTGTCCAACCCAATCCCAGTTGACAATTCTTTGGGGCCTGTCTTCTTTTTATTGCGGCAAATAAAATACAATTGATTACCGTTGATCCTTAGCTTAATATCAATAGGATGATCCATGCTTTTCAGATCGCCATGCTTGAAAGCATTTTCTACTAGAGTGATCAAAACAAAAGGAATGATCATGGCGCCATTCACCACGCCTTCCACATCAAAATCAACGTTAAGCTTATTACTAAAACGAAGCTGGTTGATCTTAATAACATTCCTTACATGTTCAATTTCATCTCTTAAAGGAGCTTTGCCATCTTTTGCATTGCCTTCGCTCAGGGCATAACGCATGATATCGCTAATTGTCAGAATTCCCTCTGATAATTCAGGAGAATAAGGAAGTGATTTTGCATATAAAAAGTTCAACGTGTTGTGTAAGAAATGCGGGTTGATCTGGGCTTTTAAGAAATTAAAATTGGCTTGTGATTTTTCAACTTCTAACTGCATCTTTTGTTCTTCCAGAACTTTCCGTTGTTTTCTCTCATCCCTCAGGTAAGTGAGGTAAGAAACGAGCATTGAAATGGCTATATAGAAAAAAGAGGCAAATACATAGGAAAAGACCATGATAGCGTTGGTCATGTTCTTATCCATTTCATCATCGCCGGTTTTTACCGCTAATGTTCCCTGCTTAATTAGAAAGAATGTTGCGGCATAGTATACCGCCAATACTGCTAAAAAAAGAATAACAGGCTTTATAAAAGATGAAGTGCTTTTTCTATCGGCAAACAACCTGTAAAACACATTGGCCGACCAGTAATAAAAGAATGCGGAAAAGAAAAGGCTGATACCCTGTTGCACTAAGGTGCGCCAGTTAAACATCTTTTCCCAGTGTGCATTTTCATTAGGGGCAAGGAAGATAAAAAACATGCCCAGCAGCATAAAGAACAAGTAAATGGCCGTCACAATCCAAAACACCTTCCAAAAAGAATATCGTTTTACTCCTTTGAGCATCTGCTGTACTAATTTTTAAAAATTCAAGATAAAGATTCAAATCGAAAATTGCTAAGACACAAAGACGCAAAGAATCAATCCTTGCGTCTTATGCGTCTTTGCATTTATAACTTAGTTACCAATTCCAATTCCACCACTGCCAGATCCTACACGTTTGTTTTCGTCTTCTGCGCCGGTGTTGCGTTGCTTAGCTGCTTTCACCTGGCTGTTACCAAAGCGGAAATTGAAGCTCAATTTAAATTGCTGGCTTTCCCAACGACCCTGTACTTTGGAATGCTGTCCGGCAAAATCAACAGATCCTTTGAAACGCAAGGTTCTGAACACATCGCTTACAGATGCTTTAACAGTAGCCTGGCCTTTCATGATGTTCTTTTGCATACCTGCATCAATACCAAACATGCCTTTCATTTTAAATGCTCCCTGGTATAAAGTAGGTGCGTTATAGAAACCACTCAGTTCTGCAGTCCATGCTTTTGCTTTACCAAACTTTAATGTGTTTTGTGTAAAGAAATTCAATCCAAAGGCATTAGCATCTATCTCTTCGCCAGGAGCAAAAGTTGCTTCGTACATTGAGTAGAAAGAATTCAGGTTCATGAAAGACATGAAGCTCTTATACATGAAAGGATAGCTTACGTTCAGGCTCACGATGTCTTGTTTAGCCAGGTTCTCTTTCATTAAAAACCCTTTTGTTCCTTCTGTAATTCTTGGCAATTGCAGGAACATATCGTTCACATGGCTGTAGTTTGCTGTTATGTTCAGCTTGTACTTATAGGTATGCGTTACACCAAAGCTGTTGGTATACTGCGGACGTAAGTTGATATTCCCTTTCATGTAAGTATACTCATCCAGTTTCAATTCAAATGGATTCAGATCCTGGTATACCGGACGGTCGATTCTCCTGCTGTAGGTAAAGTTCCATTGCTTCATTGGGTTTTTGTTAAACGTAATGGCAGCACTTGGGAAGAAGTCGGTATAAGGTCTTTTAAAGGACCACATGGTATCTACATAATTACCACCGTTATTCTTTAAGCCTGTTGAGCGGCCCTCTGAAACTGTGTTTTCAACACGTAATCCTGCCTGGATATTTATCCCTTTCAAAGCACGGTTGTAATTCACATATCCGGCGTTGATGTTTTCTTCATATCTAAACCGGTTGCTTCTGTCTTTATCCAGTTGCTTCACACCACTGTACACATCATAACGTTGAAAATCGTTGTCGGTTTTGATGTAAGCGATCTTGGTACCTAATCCTAATTTACCCTTTGCAAAATTTTGCTCGTAGTCTGCTTTGAAAGAAGAGATACCGATATCTGTTGGAGTGATCATCTGGTAAACTCTTTGATTCATATAAGTACCTGAGGGTGTATAGTACATATTAGGCTGCACCTGGTTGTTATTTAGTTCGTGTGAACCGTGATCCAAATTCATGGTAAGCGTTCTGCCATCTTTGCCTGTATAGTTATAATTCAGGTTATAGTTCAGCGTATTACGCTTCATGTCGGTCCTGTTATTTGCAATTAGCGTTCTGTTGGCTTCGCCTGTAGGATTATAACTGATTGGTGTACGGCTGTAATTAGAAAATATTGGGTCACCGATGTTTCCGTTTACAATAGCACCGATGCTTGATTGCTTGTTAATGGTATAATCAGCTCCCACTTTAAAGTTGTGGCTGCGGTTGTCAAATACCATGTTTGATCTTTGATCGAAAAGGGTATCCGAAGTAACACGATGCAGGTGAAACGTATTGGCGTTTTTACCCGTGTTATAATTATAGTTACCGTAAATATTGATGTTTTTATTTCTGTGGTTTAATGAGAAACCAGAGTTGTATTTAGCATAAGTTCCAATATTCCATCCAGCATTTACCGAACCGTTGGTTCCGAAACTTTTATTCTTTTTTAAACGGATGTTGATGATGCCTGCATTACCAGCTGCTTCATATTTTGCAGAAGGATTGGTAATGATCTCGATGGCTTCTATCTGTGCTGATTGCAGGGATTTTAAATAGTTGGCCAGATCAGCACCCGCAAGAGGCGATGGACGTCCATCAATATAAACCTGAACACCGTTTTTACCGCTAACCGAAAGATTGTCGTCTTTATCAACCATAACACCAGGAGACTTACGTAAAAGGTCTAAGGCATCTGTACCAATAGCATTCACCGTACCTTCTACATTCACGATGGTTTTGTCGGCTTTTACTTCAACCGGTGGTTTTCTTGCTGTAACCGTTACACCCTGCATGTTTGCAGCCGCTTTAACCAGTTGAACATCCTGGACCTTTGCATTGGCACCAGCTACAGTAAAAGGAGTTGAAACAGCGGGTGAATGACCCACATAAGAAACAGATACTTTATAAGTACCATCTTTAATGCCGTCGAAAGACTAGATACCCGCCTCTTTGGTTACAGCAAGTTTAATCACAGCAGAATCTTTTAAAAGACTAACAGTAGCCCCATTCAGCGGCTTGCCTTCGGCATCCTTTACCAGGCCTGTCACCTGCTGGGCATTCAGACCAAAAGCAGAAAGGCTGGCAAGCAGTACTAATAATAAACTTCTCATAACTGAAGATTTTGTTGGTTTATAATGATTTGATTTCATCGTTTTGATTTTGCAGGCACAAACGTATCATGCTATTAAAAAGGGAAGAAAAACGTTACACGAAAAGGTGCTTTTGTAGGACAAAACAGGAATTTAACCGCAAACCGGCCTGGTATGATGCTGGCTATAGCAAAACTTCAATACTTATTTTCTACCGTTGGTTGACTGATACACACACCTGGCTAAGTATGTTTTCCGGGAGCATTTTTATTTTCTGTCATTTGCAGCTTAAATGAAAACCAGATATTTTAACGGCACTTACTAAACGAAATTTTATGAGAAGACTCCTTCTTTTTTTATTGGCTGTTGGCTTATCCATTAGCCTTTATGCGCAAAAACTTTCTGTTAGCGGAAGAGTGACAGATGCCAATGGCCTGCCGGTTGCAGGTGCAACCGTAAAGTCGAAAAACTCGAATACCGCCACAACTACCAATGAAGATGGTTATTATACCATAGCTGTAGAGCCTAACGATGTATTAATTGTAACCCATACAGGCTTTGGTACTACCGAACTATCTGTTGGCGGCAACAGCACTGTAAATGCAACCATGCAAGCTACCGCCACCGAAATGCAAACTGTATTGGTAGGTACACGCAGAGTGGGAAGAATAAAAACAGAAACACCGGCTCCGGTAGATGTCATCAACATCAACTCTACGATTCCAACGGGCAGAATGGACATCACATCTGTTTTAAACTATGCTGCGCCTTCTTTTAACTACAATAAGCAAAGTGGATCGGATGGCGCCGACCATATTGACCTGGCAACGTTGCGTGGTCTTGGTCCTGATCAAACATTAGTGTTGATCAATGGTAAGCGTCGCCACCAAACAGCATTTGTTTCGGTGTGTGGAACAAGGGGCCGTGGTAATTCGGGAACAGATCTTAACGCTATTCCTGTTTCAGCAATAGACCGTATTGAAATATTGCGTGATGGTGCATCGGCACAATATGGATCGGATGCTATTGCTGGTGTGATCAACATTATTTTGAAAAAGTCAACAGGAGTTATTACAGGCAACCTGGGTTATTCATCTTTTTATGATCCCGAATTCAACACCGCCTTCAAAAAAGGCTTGGGCCAATATGAATTTGGAAAGAAGCTGGATGGCCGCACCTTATCTGCAGGAGTGAATTATGGATTTGGTTTAGGCAAGAAAGGTGGTTTTCTAAATCTTTCATTTGATTATTTAAGCACTGACAAAACATTCAGGCAAGCATTAGATACGACTGATCCTATCAATAATAAAGACGGTATGTTCATCAACCCGTATCGCAGGGCAAATGGCGATGCATCTCTGGAAATGGCAGGTGCACAATTCAATGCAGAATTACCTATCAAAGGCTCCACCCGTTTTTATTCTTTTGGTGGATATAATCACAAAGAGTCTGATGCATTTGCTTTTACAAGAAACTTATCAGCCCGCCCGGAGCGTTTCCCTTCCGATGCAAATGGTGATCCTATTATTGTTCCCGGCATTATGAAAGGCACCGCTGATGGGGAAACCTATTTCAATCCTCATATTCAAACAAGAATTAGAGATGCTGCCTGGGCAGCAGGCTTCAGAGGTGTAAATAAAACGGGTTGGAACTGGGATATCAGTAACGCAACAGGTTATAATCGTTTTCACTTCTTTGGTGATAAAACATTCAATGCCTCATTAGGCGCGGATAAAACACATTTTGATGATGGCGGTTTTGACTTTTTACAAAACACAACCAATCTGAATTTCTCGAAAGAAATACAAGGAGTAGCTAAAGGCTTCAACCTGGCTTTCGGGGCTGAATACCGCCATGAAAACTACAGCATATTTGCAGGCGAAGAAGCATCTTATAAAAACTACGATCCTGATAAAGCTTCGGGAGCACAAGGCTTTCCAGGCTATCAGCCTTCAGATGAAGTGGATGCCAATCGTTCTGCTATCGGTGGTTATGTGGATGCTGAAATAGATATCACCAACAAATTTTTAGTAAGCGGCGCTGTGCGTCTGGAGAATTACAGTGATTTTGGTTTTACACATAACTATAAATTTTCTACCCGCTTTAAAGCAACACCTAAGTTGAACTTGCGTGGGTCTGTAAGTACTGGATTTAGAGCACCATCTTTACAACAGATCAACTTTAGTTCTACGTTTACCACAGTACAAGGTGGTACTATTGCCGAAGTAAAGATTGCTCCTAACTATAGCCCTATTACCAAAGCCGCTGGTATTCCTGAATTGAAACAGGAACGTTCTGTAAACGCAGGTGTTGGCTTTACCTTTAATCCTGTTCGTGAATTTGCCATTACTATTGATGGTTACTGGGTTCGCATAAAAGACCGTGTGGTTTTGTCCGGCCAGTTTGATGCAAGTGATCCGGACATTGATCCTGCTCTTGCAGCACAGATGAATGCGTTGAATGTAGGCCTTGCCCAATTCTTTGCCAATGCGGTTAACACTACTAATAAAGGTGTTGATGTGGTATTCGATTATAATAAGCGTACAGGCAATAACCGTTTCAGAGCTTTGTTTGCCGGCAATTTCCAGGATATGAAAATTGATAAGATCAATGTGCCTGCAAAGCTTTCCGGCTCACAAATGTTACGTCAAAACTTTTTAAGCGACAGAGAGCAAGCCTTCATTTTAGCTTCCGCACCAAACAGTAAAATGGCGGTAAACTTGGAGTATGGCTATAAGAAGTTTGGAATTGGTACAAGAGTGACACGTTTTGGAGAGGTTGTTATTTTAGGTTACGGTGAAGACGGCTTAGGAATTAATCCGCAAGTACCAACCGATGCTGACCCAAACAAATATGTAAAGGATGAATATACCTACAGTCCTAAAGTAGTGACTGACCTTTATCTAAATTATATCATCAAAAAGGGTATCACCTTACATGCCGGTGCCGATAACATTCTAAATGTACATCCGGATTTAGGTGTAGTGCCAGGTGCAAAAGGATGGGCTTATAATAATAAACCAGCAGGACCATTCGATGCTGTGCAGATGGGAAGTAATGGAAGACGAATTTTCCTGCGATTAGCTATTCAACTTTAAAATTGTTCTAATAGTAAAGCCGGACAATGTCCGGCTTTACTATTAGAACCTCTTCTTGTTACAATCTTATCCCTAAGAAAGAAACAACTTTAGCCTTCGGTGCAACAGGTTCCTCTTTTTCCTCCAGCTTACCCAACAAGGCTATATAATCATGTTGCAGATCTTCATGCAAGGCAGATAAGGCTGCAAAGATTTTCTTTTGTTGTGCCTGGTATAAATTGCTTAAAGCATTTGAGCGATTTACTGGAATGCCACTCTCCTTCCATTGAAAGCAAAAGTGTATCAACAGGCATACTTCGGTCTCTTTACATCCTGTATAACGAATGAACTTATTTGTGGTACGCAAGATCTTGCGCATGCTTTTTTTAATGAAGTAGATGTTGGAAGTGTTGATCTCGGAAAAGCCATCTTCAATTTGCTTTTTTACACTGCTGCGATACGTTTCCATATCGCCAGATTCAAATAACAAAAAAGTGAGTAACTCTTTTGTTTCTTTTTTATGCCGGGCTAAACGCAGGCAGATGTCAACCAACTGGGCTTGTGGTATGCGTTTTAGCTCTTGTTTGATTTCGGCCACTGATGCAGCTTTCATTTTTTTTGGATTTTATCTGCTACCCTACTGCTCTTTTCAGGAACAGATAGCAGGTGCATTTACTTAAAACATTCTTAGTTGAACACCTTTGCTTTTTTTTGGAGGCCTGGCATCGCCAAAAATGGTTTTGCCGCCATACTTATAGCTTTCATCCATTTCCTTTTTAATTACTTCTTTTAATTTATCTGTAGGTGTAAAATCTTTCTCAGCTTTAGCAGCTATTTCATGGAGCTTCTTTAGTGCCTCTGCCTTGTCAGTATGCCCAAGTTTGGAACGTTGTACTGCTTTTTGCATCGTTTCAATTACTTCATCATAGGTTTTTGTTGGAACAGGAAATGGATGCCCGTCCTTGCCACCATGGGCAAACGAGAACCTCGCAGGATCTTTAAACCTTGATGGTGTTCCATGAACTACTTCACTTACCAAGGCTAATGATTGTACCGTTCGCGGCCCAACACCTTCTAACAACAACAATTCTTCAAAGTCTTTTGGTTGCTTATCATGTGCCAGCCATAACACAGTGCCTAAACGTTTCAGGTCAACATCTTTACTCCTTACATCATGGTGTGAAGGCATGATTAAATGCTGAATTTCCTGCAACATCGTTTCCGGCTTTTCAGATACAATATTCATTATACCCTGACGTGTTGTGCCGGCTTCATGAGCGGTAAGGTTCAGGATCATTCCCTGATTTACCCCCTGTATACCCGAATGTGGCTCTTCTACAAACGACCTAACGTTTGAAGAATGCCAGTGGTATCGCCTGGCCATAGCATCACCTTCCCTCATGCCCTGTTGCACAACGGTCCATTGGCCTTTATCAGAAAGAATAAATGAATGGATATAAAGTTGAAAGCCATCCTGCACGGCAGTATTATCAACCTTAGCACTAAGCTTAGAACTCCTGACCAGCTCTATTCCGTTCAGACCTGTCTTATCTGCTATGGCTAACAACTCCTTTGGTGTTTGCAGCGAATGCTTTCCTTTTCCTCCACAGAAATATAGTCCCAGTTCTTTTGAATGAGGATTGATAGCCCTTCTTAAGGCGCCCAGAACAGAAGTAGTGATGCCGGACGAGTGCCAGTCCATACCCATAACGGCGCCAAAGCTTTGAAACCAGAAAGGATCGGCCATGCGTTGCAAAAAGGCTTCCTTGCCATATTCAGTTAATATAGCTTCAGTAATAGCTAAGCCCAATTTGGACATGCGTTGGTACAACCAATCAGGCACATATCCATTGTGCAAAGGCAAGTCTGCAGAACCAGAACGCTTCATGAGCTAATAAAATTAGCAAATGACAGCGGAATCTATCTTAAAATAGACATAAGGTTTTTAAATACAGCAGTTATCAATATAACCCATAAAAAAAGCGGCCGCTTAATGCGTGCCGCTAACTGTCTACTGAATATATCCTGTCTAAACCGTTTCTGCTTTTTCTATTCTTTTTACAGGCGCAACATTGCGAAGCTTACCTGTCCAGACTTTTTTACCCTGAATTCTTCTACCCAGGTACATAATACCAACAAATATGAAGAAGAACGGACCCAGGAAACCAAGGAGTGCTATATATTTTGTTCCATAAAACTTCTCCATAGGTCTTCTTAATCTTTCAGAAATGATGTACATGCTTGGCACCATCAAAAGGGTTAAGAAGAAAGAGAAGATTAAACCAAAGATGATCGTCCAGCTTAATGGCCCCCAGAATACTACACTATCACCACCAAAGAAAATATTCGGATCCAATCTTTGGAACATCCCCACGAAATCAATATTGAATCCTACTGCAAGCGGCAACAAGCCTAATATTGTAGCCAGAGCTGTAAGCAATACCGGAATGATACGGATCTTACCGGCCTGGATGGCGGCTTCCCTTGTTCTAAAACCTCTTCCTCTTAATTCATCTGTAAATTCTATAAGCAGGATACCATTTTTAATTACAATACCAGCTAAACCTACTATACCTACTCCAACCATGATCGTTGCCATGGTCATACCGGTGATGGCATAACCAAGGAAAACACCAATAATAGAAAAGAAGATTTCTGTCAATACAATGAATGGCTTACTAAGACTATTGAACTGTAATACGAGGATGAGAAAGATCGATAACAATGCAATGATCAATGAAGTTCCAAGGAAAGACATTGTTTCTGCCTGTTGTTCGCTTTCGCCACTTTGCCTGATGGTAACATCTGCAGGCAAAGCGTTCTTCTGTTTGAAATCGTCAATTTTCACAGCCAACTGCTCATTGATTACCGGTGTAAGGGAAGGATCGGTAACGTTGGATTGCAACTGTATGGTACGCTTTACATTCTTTCTTTTAATGGCACCAGCTGTGTTCGTATAATCAACCGTAGCAACAGCGTTCAAAGGCACTTGCTTGATCTGCATGGTAGACATATCACGATAGGTGATACGCATATTCATGAGATCAGTAAGGTTGTTCCTCGTCAGCTCTTTGAAACGCAGCTGTATCTTATAATCATCCTCTCCTTCTTTTAGCTTACTCACTTCTTTCCCAAATACCGCTGTGCGCACCGCCATACCAATTTGCCCTGTGCTTAACCCTTCGTTCATTGCTCTTGCCCTGTCTACATTAATGGTGATCTCCGGGTTTAAAAGATCAACATCCAACTGAAGGTTTTCAATACCTTCTACCCGGTTAGTATCAAGATAGTTCTTTAGATCTGCTGCAACTGCAGATATTGATTCAAAATTGTCTCCTACAATTTCAATATTTACGGGAGGATCTGTGGGTGGACCACCATCTTCCTGTCCTACTTCTACTGAAGCACCAGGTATGCCTTGCACCGCCTGACGTATTTCTGCCATTAGCGGCGTCGTTTCCTTACCATGCCTTTTTTCAAACTCCACAAAGGAAATTTGTATTCTACCGAGATTTGACTGGGTGCTGCGGTTATTATCTCTTGGGTTGTTAGCACTTACCGCAACATTTGAAATCAAACTTTCTACTATAGAGCCTTCTGTGCCGGGCTTTTCTTTCTCCAGCACTTTATAAACCCGTTTCTCCAGTATGCGTAAAACAGAATCGGTAGTTTCTGCGCTGGTACCAACAGGCATTTTCAGGTATACATAAACAAAGTTAGGATCACCCGTTGGGAAGAATGGTTTTGGATTATTCCGCACCATCAGGGCAACTAAAGAAATGATAAACAATAAAAACAGGGATGCAAACATCCAGCCTGGACGGCTTCCAACCAATAACCAACGCAACAGCCTTTCATAGCGTCTCATCAAACCTGGTAATATCCTGTCCTGGAAGGTGTGAATGATGCCTCTTAGTACATAATTATTCAGCACCATTAGTATTGCCATAAAAAGCATGAAATTGCCGAAACCATGCCATCCGGGGAGATGGAATAATACACCCACTATAATAAGGAACCAGAATAACTTGTTTTTAAAAACTGTATTCTTTGGCTTCTCAAATTCTTTTCCTTCCGGCTTCATAAAACTCACAGCAAATACAGGGTTCATGAAGAAGGCTACGATCAATGAGGCTGCCAATGTTAAGATCAACATCGTAGGCAGGTAGATCATGAACTTACCTATCAAACCTTTCCACAACAATAGCGGGAAGAAAGGAGCTAATGTTGTAGCGGTACCAGCCAATACCGGAATAAAAACCTCGCCTGCTGCTTCTTTTGCTGCACGAACTATAGGCACCTTTCCATTATTATAGATACGGTGGGTGTTCTCAATAACTATGATCGCATCATCCACAATAATTCCTAATCCAAACAGGAGTGCAAAGAGAACGATGAAGTTTAGTGTAACATCTGTACCAACTATAAAATCTGCCAGAGGCAAAAACAGGAAAGCAACGAATACGGACAATGGAACGCTTAACGCCACAAAGAAGGCATTGGTAACTCCCATGAAGAACATGAGGATCAACAATACCAGCACAAATCCAATGATGATGGTGTTCACCAATTCATTGAAAGATGTTTTTGTTTGCTTGCTCTGGTCTCCGGTGATCACCACTTTTAAATCAGGAGGCAGTTCGCCGGTTTGCTTCATCTCATCAACAATATTCTTTACACCATCGGCCGTGTTGATCAGGTTCTCACCAGCACGTTTTACAACATTCAGTGTAATTACGTTCTGTCCATCCAAACGAGCATAACTTTCCGTTTCTTTGATGGTATCTCTCAATTCAGCAATGTCTTTTAAATATACAGCAGCTCCCTCAGGGCCCTTCACAATAATATTTTGCATATCAAGTGCTGTAGTAAACTGGCCTTTTACACGCAAGGTCCGCTTCATTTCCCCTACTTCCACCAAGCCACCACTTATGTCGCGGTTTTCAAAATTCACGGCATTCTCAATATCCTGGAAAGAGATCTTTGCTGCATCCATTTTGTATTGGTCCACATTGATCTGAATCTCTCTTTCCGGTGCCCCTACTATATCTGCACGGTTAACTTCTTTCATTTCCTCGAAGCGATCCTGCATTTTCTCTGCGTAGCTTTTTAATTTTACACCATCATAGTTACCGCTGATGTTAACGTACATGATGGGCATTTCACTAAATGCAAATTCAGCTACGTTTGGCTCCTGCGTAAGATCCGTTGGCAATTCTGTTCTCGCCTTATCAATGGCATCTTTTACTTTTTGCCTGGCGATATCTGTTTTTACATCGGTGTCAAATTCTACAATGATCAAACTGAAATCCTGCTGCGATGTGGAAGTGACCTTGTTAACCTTAGCACCACTGATACCCTTATCTCTTTTTCTATTGGCCTTGTAACCAGGTTTTCAATATCCTTAGCTGAATTACCGAAATAGACAGTTGTTACTGAAATAGTAGGTACAACAATATCCGGAAACTGCTCCTTAGGCATGGTATTAAACTGGGTAAAACCATATAAGGAGATGAGAATGGTAATGATGTACGTCGCTGTTTTATTATTGATAGCCCAGCTGGTTGGCTTAAATTGTTTGAACTTATTCGACAGCCCTTCTAAAGCTTTCATCTTAGTATTTTTTTGATGTCAATGATGGTTCTATTTCCCTGCTACTGTAATTACCTGTCCATCATATAAATTCTGGTAACCTTCGGTGATTAATTGGTCGCTGGTATTTAAACCCGATTTTACTTCAATGCCTTCGCCATAAGCCTGACCTACTGCAATCGCTTTTTTACGGGCAACCATTTTATCACCATTCTTTTCCATTACAAAAACATATTTTCCTTTTTCATCGGTTTGTACAACGTTTACCGGGATCACAACTACATCCTTAGCAGCATAATCTAAAATTTTCACCTGCGCAATTTGATTAGCCTTCAGGCTGGGATCGGGGGTAATCTTTGCTTCTACCTGGAAAGAACGTGTGCCTGGATCAATCACTTTTTGTACAACGTTTACAGTGGCAGGCGGAAGCTCACGATTGCCTTGTTCCGGCAGAACAATTTTCAGTTTACTTCCAACAGTAACACGATTCAGGTAATTCTCAGGCACATTTACTACTACTTTCAAACTGCCTGTATTTACAATGCGTATTTGTGGCATCATTGGATTTTGAGCAGGGCTTAAAATTTCACCTACTCTTAAATTTAATTGATCAATAACGCCAGAAGTTGGTGCCGTTACTGTCATCAATCCAGCCTGTTTTTGTATCAACCCAATTTGCTTGCGCAGAGTTTGCACTTGTGTTTCAGCTGTCAATACATTTTGATACGTACCAATGCCCTGATCCCAAAGATTTTTAGTACGCTTATAGGTGTCTTCGGCTGCAGCTAATTGTACACGCAAAGGTTCTATTTGCTGGCGAATCAACTGATCATCTAAACGGGCCAGCACTTGTCCTTTACGAACCGATTGGCCTTGTGATACATACAAAGCTTTTACAACCCCGCCTTGTCCGTTAGGTGGAGCTACGTACGAAATGTTTGTAGCATCGATAGTTCCTTGTAAGTCTATATAATGCTCAAAGTTTTGAGTGGACAAGGGTTTAACCCCAACCAGTTTGGCAACTGCTACAGCAGATGGATCAGATTTTCTAATGTCTGCCTCAAGCGTTGCAATCTGGTCGTTCAATTTTTTTTGTTCGTCTTTTAATTTTTGTAATTCTGCTTTCTTATCATTCAAATTCCCTTTATCGTCCTTCGCTGAGCTTCCGCAGGAAGCTGCTATGATCGCCACTATAACCAATCCTAATACATTCTTTTTCATACTATATATTTTGATGGTGGTTTTGATTATTGAAGTTTTCCGGTTGCTTTTAAGAAATCAATTTTTGCGTTGATTGCATCATACAAAGACAAGATGTAATTGTTTTGAGCCACCTGCAAATCACTTTGCGCTGATGTGACTTCGGTATTGGAACCAATGCCTTCCTGGAATTTCAACCGTGTTTGATTGTACACCACGTCTGCCAGTTCCATATTGCGTTTTTGATTATCTAATGTTGCCAGGGCGCTGCTATAATTATTGATGGCCTGTCTCACTTCACGGTCTATGTTTAGCTTAAGGCCTTCTATATTGTTATTGGTTTGTTCTAATTCTAACTGTGCTCTCTTAATACGGGCCTGGCGGGCAAAACCGTCGAACAGTGGTACATTAACGTTTAAGCCAATTGATGAAGCAGGAAACCATTTGCCCCCAAATCCAAATGTGTTTGACTGGCGAATGCGGTTATAGTTGGAGCTTAAGGCTACAGTTGGAAAACGGGTGAGTTTATAACGTTTCACATTGTATTCTCCTAACCTTTTTCCCAGTTCTGCATACTGAAACTCTTTCCTGTCTGCATAGTTATATTGCGTGGCATCCAACACTCCATTCCTGATATCGTTGTAACTAATACTGTCTGTTAAGATCAACGAATCCTGAATAGGCATGCCCATCAGCACTTTTAAACCCAGGTACCCATTGTTGATGCTATTCAGTGCTTTTAGCCTTTCCGTATTCAGATTGGCTAACTGCACTTCAAGCCTGTTTACATCCAGTTTTTCTGCAAAACCATTCTCATATAACTTCTTTGTGTCGGATGCAAACTTTTGTAGCGTTCTGATATTAGCATCCAGGATCTGTATCTGGTTTTTACTGGCTGCCAGTTGATAATACACTTTGTAAATATTGGTACGAATGTTCTCTTCTGTTACCTCTGCACCTTTTCTTCTAAACTGCATAGAAGCATCACGGGCCTGCAGACCAACAAATACCTGCCCTTCAAACAGAAGCTGCTGAAGGCTTACACCAACAGAGTTGTTGAATTTTGTTCCAAACTGTGCCTGGATAAAACCAAAATCATTAGGCATCTGGATAGGATTGCCGCTTCCGTTGCGTATATCTTCTTTGGCCAATACACCGTAAGTACCGGCTGCAATAAAGTTCGGAAGCGTTTGCACACCCACTGCCGGGTTATACCCTAAACCTGCATTGCCATTGATCTGCGGATAAGCCGATGCGGTAATTTCTTTGTTGGTTTGTTCCTGTATAGCAATGTCGAGTAAAGCATTTTTTACCTGCGCATTATTCTTCTTTGCATATTCAGCAGCCTGCTGTGCAGACAACTCGTGGCGTTGTTGCGCCGCTGTTTCTGCTCCTACTGCACCCATCAGCAATACTACCAAGCTTAATATTCCTCTTTTCATTCCGTTTATTTTTTGGTTCGTTGATTTTTATATTTAGCAATCAGTTTCTGGCCTTTGGTGGTAGCCAGGCCATACAGCAACAGATCGGTGATCTGTTCTTCTATATGTACTAACTGCGTTCTGTTATTTGGAAAAATGTCTGAGTTAAAGGCCAGCATCACACTTTCAATCCTGAACCGGGCTATTACATCTGTATCAATTTCGGGCCTGTACAACTCCAATTGAACGCCTGTATCCAGGTTTGTTTTGATTACCTGGTATAGGAAATCGTATTTATGCTCATGCACTTTTTTATAGACCTGCGGATGATATTTTTGAAGATCGAACAACACTACCGGGTTCATCTGAGAGAACATTTCCCGCATCATATCAAACGCAAGGAAAATCTCATGAATCGGGTTTTCCGCTTTCTTCCTATCATTCAGGCAACGTTCACGGTTACTTTGTAGAAACGTTACAAATACGGCACTCACCAACTCCTCTTTATCCGCATAATACTGGTAAAGTGTTTTCTTCGACATGCCCAGTCCCGCAGCGATATCATCCATCGATACAGAGCGAACCCCGTAACGGTTGAACAACTCATCAGCTTTAATCAGTATTCTCTCTTTTATTTCCATAAATCGGCCGCAAAACTATGGAAACTTTTTTCGTTGCCAAAGTTTCCAGACATTAATTTTTTATTAAGCGGTCTATTTTAAGGATGAACAGAGCTATTACCTTTGAGCCCATGAATGATGTTCAGCCACCGAAGGAAAGATTTCGTTTTAGTAAGCTTTTTCAATACTTCCTACAGGGATTATTAGTGATTGCACCCTTAGCAATAACAGCTTACACTGTATACTGGGTGGTTTCTTCGGTTGATAGCCTGATACCCATTTTTACCGAGAAGGGGCCTGACGGCAAGATCTATATCCGTAATTATGGGCTTGGATTCTTAATAGTAATCGTTGCCATCGTTCTTATAGGTTATCTGAGTTCGTTCTTCATCCGCAACCGGCTATTTAACTTGTTTGATAGCTTGTTAGTAAAAACACCGGGCATCCGTTTTATTTATTCCACTGTAAAAGATTTTTTTGAAGCCTTTGCGGGAGAGAAAAAAAAATTCAACAAACCTGTATTAGCCAACATTGATGATAATGATGTATGGCGTGTAGGATTTATTACGCAGGAAGACACAATAGATTTCGGCTTGAAAGATTATGTAGCGGTCTATATCCCCATGTCATATTCCATTGCAGGTAACGTGTATTTACTGCCTAGGAACAGAATAAAATCAGTGACGGATGTTGGAGCCACCGAAGCTATGAAGTTTGCTATCAGCGGCGGCGTAACAAATGTTGACGAGGAACATCATCATAAGCATAAGCAATAGCCTGATTTCAGTTGCACATGCAGAAAAGAATGCTTAAACTCGTGTTGCCAACTACAACTGCTTTCTGTAAACTTTAATGAGACGGATTTTCCTATTAATATCATTACTCACCATTTGCCATCACTGCTTTTGCTGGGGATTTTATGCGCATAAAAAGATCAACC
>Ga0164290_1001852_pt1 | contig 22040 bp, 16 predicted proteins | sample Micstemetagenome_FD_108782 | JGI IMG/M metagenome (GOLD analysis project Ga0164290, IMG submission 108782) | Contaminated culture microbial community from soil near Moab, Utah, USA - Microcoleus steenstrupii SON62 (Illumina Assembly) | ecosystem: Environmental > Terrestrial > Soil > Soil crust...
CGCGGCCCAACCGTGGTGGACTGCAGCTTCGCCTCGACCCCGATCTGGCCGAGGGCGCGAGTGACCCGTTCGCTAAGGCCGTCGCTCGTCTCGCCGCTGTCGGCCTGCTTGATCCTGTCGACGAGAATTTCGTCGAGGATGTAGCGGTTGAGATCAGACTGGTCTCGCCACTCTTCATTGAGAACCGCAAGCCCTCGCCGAACGTGACGTTGGAGAGCCGCATGGTAGAGGTCCTCATCCGCGAAAAGGTCGACGCCTTCATACACCGACAACATCGCACAATACAAATCCGTGAAGTCCTCAAGCTCGTTGGGCCGACCCTCTCCGACAAGTTGCATTGGGTGCAACTCGACCCCGCCCCGCTGGCCTGAGAGGGGCGGATAGAGTTCAGCTGACGGAGCGTCAGTCATTTGCAAAGAACGGGCGAGCGCCAATCGCGCAATAGTCCATTGGTCGAGCTTCTGTCGCCATCCTTGCGACACGCGCTCGATGATGGTGCGCTCGTCTTTCGTGAGGTGGATGCGGGAAACCATCAGGTCAGCTCCACTAGGGCTTCACCCCTTTTTACTTCCGCAGCATCACCAGTGCTGTTCTCGATCAAGTAGTGTTCTGCCACGCGTGGTTCTAGGAGGCCCCGTTTGCGCGCGTCGATTTCGGCGTTCGTAGGCAGAATGATAACCTGTTTCGCTAACGCCGGGTAATAAGCCCTTAGCAGATGATCTTGGTTCTCACGGTCGATACGACCGAGGGGGGTGTCAATTATCACGGGTATATCCCGATTGGCGCTATCCTTCATCGCCCACAAAAGCGCTGTCGCAGCCAGCTGCTTCATGCCGCTCGAAAGACTCGTACGGCCGATTGCCCTGCCGTTGTCTTCGTAGAACGTCAGCACATAAGCGTCATCAATGCCGATCTTCCTGATCAGTGGGTGAGATATGATGCGGCGGAATCGATCATTCAGCATCTCCTCCAATTCGAGCCGCGTCGCGTTTTTCAATGCGAGCGCAATCTCGTTTAGCGTCTTGGAGACTCCCGTTGCAAATTTGCTCTCTTCCATTTCCGTGGTCGCCTGGCTCTGGTTGGCCTGAAGACGAACGATCGTTTCAGCGATTTCAAGGCGTTGCTTCCTGAGGTCCGCCAATTTGGTCGTCGAGACACCTTTCTGCTGATTGAGACGAGCTTCGGCCTGCCGTAACTCCTCGATCCTGTTTGCTACTTCGCGGTACTCATCGAGATTGCCTTGCGCACCCACTTCAAGTTTTAGAAGGGCCTCGGTTACTTCCGCCAGCTCTGTCTTTGTCTGGGTGGCTTGTTGCAGCAGGCGGACGTGTTTTTCTTGCCGCTCAATTCCGGCAGCACTCCAGTGCTCGACCATGCGACGCATCTTTTCAATCCGAAAGACATCAGCAGCCGGAAAAGATCCTTGGGCAGGTCCCGCGAGGTTGAGGGCCCCATTGAGCTTCCTGGAAAGATAGCGGGCGATGCCAGCTATGTCGTTAGAGGGCAGATCTGGCGCGGCTTCGGCGACCCAGCCGGGAAGCTGCGGCTCGATCTGTCTGACGAAGCTCGCTTCCGCAGAGCCCCCCGCAGCAATGCGAGCCTCGATCTCGTCCCGCACTCGCTTGACAATCCGCAGGTTCGCGATGACCGGCACATCCAATGGCAACTGGGTTGATATTTCCGCCACGCAATCTTGAAGCTGGGTATTAAGTTTGCGCAATTGCTTTTCGAGAGCGTCGCGCTGAAGCTCGGACGCGCCTGAACTGAGATTCATGCGGCGAAGCTCCAGCCTTCGAAGCTCGAGTCCGTCCGCCATGAGCGTGTCGTCTATCGCGACCAACTGCTCCTCAAGCTCAATGATAGAGGTCTCGTTGCTCCGCTGGGCCGACAGGGCCGCATCCACCTGACGTCGGAGATCGGATTGCATGCCATGTAAACGGCGCTCGTCAGCGATTTTGCGGACTTCCTCTGCAAGCTCTTCAAGGAATGTGAGTTGCAGAAGCCTGTTTATGTCCTTTTGGAAGGTTCCGGAAGATTCTGCGATGCTCTTGATGTCTTCACCATCGAAGAAGAAAAACTTCACGAGGTCGCTGGGAAGCGTCTCCTCTAAGAAATCCTCCGCTGCTTCGCCAGCCTTCCTTTTTCCTTCGAAATCAACGTAAACGCCCGAGCTCGTGTTCTCACCCTCGCACTGCCACCAGCGTTGTGCCGTAAACTCCCGCTCTTCCTCGTCCAACCAGGTGATCTCGACGAACGTTTCGACCGTTTCGCCGAGGACAGCCGCCTTGCGCCTCGCGCTGCGATTGACTACACCCGACCATCTGGCGCCATCTCCGAGCAGGTACTGCTTTTCGTTAAGGGGAACAGGTGGAAAGCCGACCGTGCGAAACTGCTTCTGCGCGACCCCTGTGAAAAGAAGTTTCACGGCGTTCAGGAAGCTTGTTTTACCCATCCCGTTTCTTCCCCAGATCAGCACGACATTGCGTGACTGACTTGTGACGGAGAAGTCGAAGTTTATGGTGCCGTCATAGGCAAATATGTTCTTCAGGCGAATTCGAGTAAACTTCATTTGCTCTCGTTCCGCCGCCTATCGAATTCTTCCTCAAAAATCGCCGCTATGTCGCGGCGTAAGTTTGGGCGCGCTCCCCATGCCAGAAGATCACGATGTTTTGTCTCAAGTTCGAGCAAACGAAATATCAGATCCGCGTCCAGACCCGATCGGTCGCAGATATCTCGCACAATTGATGATCTGAGTTCTTGATTCCGCATTGCCCGCACCCAGATGCAACCTATAATCGACGGCTTCCAAAAAGTGTATAACTTTATTGAGTTACGGATGCGTTGAAAGCAACTTTTCTACGACCGCTACGATCCCCCGGTCCGTTCTATCCAGCTTGCGTTCGAGCATTTCCAACCCGCGGGACCAATGCTGTGCCACGAGGTCCTGAAACTCACGTCGGGAGAGGTCGTCGACACCTGCATGCTCGACGATCAAAGCTATCCAGGCGGCGAGGTCACTTTCATCCTGTCCGAATAACGTGTCGCCTTTAATGGGCTTTCCGTAGGCTTCGATATGCGCGGTAGGTGTCGAAGGGTCTGAAAGCGAAACCGAGATTGCCAGCCGAGCGGGTTGATAGCGGAAGGTGAACCCCCACTCTCGCTGGAATCGGCTGTTCTCGTGATCAGCCGGCAGCGATGTTCGGAAATCGGCTCGTGCGATGTCGCCCAGCTGCAGTGGATAACGGACCGTGCTCATGCCGCCCTCTGCCTGAAATAGCCGTCTTCGAGTACTGTACTACCAAGCAGGCCGTCAGCGGACTTGTATGACAGCGTGTATTCCGCCGACACGCAGTCTGCGATTTGCTCGTAGTAGCGCCCTCCCACTTCCTCAGGCTGAGACAGGATAATGACCTGGCTTCCGCCGTTCTTGAAGAAATCGAGCACCCGCTCGCGATGCCCGGTGTCGAGGCGGCCGAGCGGCGTATCAATCACCAACGGAAGCTGCGAGCCGACCAGTCCGCCTACGGCTGATATGAGCGAAGTTGCAAAAATCTGATTCTCGCCTGCCGACGCTTCCGCTTGGCTTATATCGGTTCCAGCCGCGTCGAAAATCCTGACGGAGCCATCCTTGTCGATTTCAATCCGCTGTATGACTGTCTTATGCGCAAGTCGGCGGTAATTCGACGAAACCTTTTCCGCCAAAGCTGCATAGTACTCCGGTATGATCTGTTCGATCGCTTGCAGTATTTCTATGCGCAAGGTCGTAGCCGCGTCCACCACTGGCAGGCCCGCGGCCGATCCGCGACGCTGGATCAACCTGCGCTCGAGATTCGTCCGCTTCGCGGCGAGCTCGTTTTCAATATGCCACAGTTGCTGCGCCTTTTCGCGCAGCGATCTCTCGACCGTTTCCAGCTCGACGTTAATGTCGCGGAGAACCACTGAATAGCGGTTTCGGGCAACCTCGACACTTTCCTCGAACTGTAGGGACTCTTCATTATCGCGAATGCTCTGGGCTAGTTCCGTTGCTCGGCGGATGAGTTCTGGAAGTTGGACCTTCGCGTCCTGTACGCCTTGGGCGAGACCCTGAATAACGCGATCCACGTCATACCGCTCGAGATACTTGTGCCGGGACTGATCCACGTTTTTCTCAGGACGCGAGACCAACCACGCCGAACGCACTCTTTCTTTTATCATGGAGCCGGTGGCCGCATCGACCTGCGGCTCGATCTGGTCAAGAGCCCTCAGAAGGTTGTCAAGGGCAAGCTCCGACGGATTACCGACTAGAACCCGGGAGCTGGCTGTTTTTTCAAGAGCGTTCACCGTCCGCTTCATGAGAGGCCGACCGAGAAGGAGATAGGGCAGGAGCCGCGACGCCGTAGCCGCAATTTCGTTCCGTAAGGCTGCCAGCTGCTGGGTCGCGTTGTGTTTCGCCTCGAGAGTCTGATGCCTGTCCTTGAAACTGTGATTTGTCAGAGCGCCCATATCATGGACGATCGTATCGCGTCGCTGTTTCAAGGAAGCAGCCTCTGCTTCGACGGCGTTGCGCGCATGCGCGTACTCGGCTTGCCTTTCCTCGAGGCTGATTACATCACGTTTCAGCTCTGCATCGACATCTTCGTCGACGAGATCCCGCGAGCGATCCTTTACGTAGTCGGAAAGGTCGGAAGCCAGGCGTTTAAGCGACGAAATTCCCAAGGCGCTCTCGATAGCTATTCTGACCTGCTCTCGAACGTCTTTACGTCCGAGCTCCACCACCCGCTCGCCATCGAACAGGAAGAAAGGGATCATCGTGGCGGGAGCGATGATCGAGGCAATGAGACCTCCGTAGAACGACATCGGGTCTTCGTCTGCGGGAACCGCCACAATATCGCGGTCCTTGCCGAGACGAACCACGACCTCCTCATCCTCCTCGAACAACTGCCCTTCGTCGCCGAAATACCAGCGACGCTCGATTTCGATTTGGCCGTTGGGTATGGACAGCTCGACAACTACCGACGACATTCGGTCGCCTCGATCAAAGGCTGGCTTATGAAAGGCACGTTCGATGAACGAACGATACTCCGCACGGCGCACAACTTCAGACCCTTGCGCGGAACCGCGACCGCCGTCTACGAAGCTTGCCGCGCCGTACAGCCCAGCGATAAGCGCGTCTAGGATACTTGTCTTGCCGTTGCCGTTATCGCCGCCGATCAAAACAATAGGGCGGGCTGCCTCTGTCGTAGGAAACTCAAGGTCTGCAGCTTCAAAAGCCTTCCAATTGGACATTCTGATCCGTTTGAACTGGCATCGACGCCGCAAACCATCGTGAACTGCCGCAATCTGCTTCCGGAGTTCTTGGGGCTCGATGGTCGCCGATGAAAAAATGCTGTCAAAGCGGAGAAAGAGCCGTCGACGGTTCTTGTGGGAGCCAAGCATGGATTTGGCTTCCAACAGTTGTTCAAGAGCGTTACTCATACATTACAGCCATGCGATCCTGCGCCCTTTAGGCAGAAAGATTGGAAAGATCCTCTGCCCATATCCGTTTGATGGCGGAGATTTCCTCGTCATTAATGAGTGGTAAGGAGACCTCCTCTTGCATGGCGACTAGCTTATCGAGGATTTGTCGTCTGGCGTCCAGTGTAAAGGGGCCTGGAATAAGGCGTCCGTCTCCGACGAAATTCAGCTTCCCGTTCCGGCGTGTGGCCATCCTCATCGATCCGTCCTCACGGATTTCCTTGAGCCAGTCGCGAAATTCAAGGAGAGGTTCGAGATCGCCATAACCTGACTCGATAAAAGATTCAGCGCTTTTATCCTTTTCGACCACGGTGCACGTCCAGCAGCCGAAACGAGAGGAACTTGTCCCGCAGGAAGGCGCTTCGCTTTTGTCTGTAACGAGCGGGCACTCGCCCGCACCCGCATTGCGGTACATGGTGACCAGCTCTCGGTGAGTGCCGCCCCAGGGCGGGCTTGATTGCAGCAATGTCTGCCAAACCTCATCGGTCGAGAGTTCCACGATCGGCTTGTAGACGTAGCAGTTCTTCAGACTGTTATGCGCGTTCAGGCGCTCGCCGTTCTCGTATCGCTCGACGCTACGCGCTCTCTGAGACGATTCGGCGCGCCTGACCCCCAGCAGAAGGATTGCCTGTCCGGACTGGTCGACCTGGGTCTGGATGTAGGCGGTCGTCGGGATGATCTTCATCCTGTCGGTGCACCAGCGAAACATCCTGCTGGGTGATGGATAGCCACGTCCGATGAGGTTGACCCAAAATGTATGCTCGATGTCAGGCACGGTCTTGGCCACGGCTACAGGCAGCCGAAGCGCGTCGATCGAGCCAGCGATGCGGTCCAGCACAGACTGAAGGTGGTTTGCAATGACGGGAGATTCGACCAACGTGTCGTTCGCCACGACATGCACGCGCCTCACGCGGAGCCTGGGCGGCAGGGCCAACAGCATTTCGAAAACAAGCTGTGCCAGCAGCGTACTGTCCTTGCCGCCTGAGAACCCTATGATCCACGGCGTGGAGTGCGATTGCAGATACTCGTCCCGAAGATCCGCAAGCACGGACTTGAGCTTTGCCGCTAAGCTAGTTTTGTCGGCGGCCTCCACCGGGTGGGCCACGATATTCATGCGCGTCTCCGAACGGATCGCAGCTCAGCGACGCTGGCCGTGATGGCCTGAGCCGCGACCTTGATATCCGCTTCCGTTGTCAGTGCTCCAATTCCGATACGTATGGCGGACTCGGCCACATGCCGCGGCACGCCCATCGCCAGCAGAACTGGGGAGGGCTCGAGTGATTTCGCACTGCATGTCGATCCGGTCGATACGGAGATGGCCTGCTGAAGGTGATACGCCAGCGCCTCGCCGTCCACTTCGTCAAACGAGATGTTAATGTTCCCCGGAAGCCGGAAAGTGGCCGATCCGTTCAGCCTCGAACCGGGAACCGCCAGGAGTTCTGCCAGGAGGGCGTCGCGTAGTGTCCGCACGCGCGCTAGCGTTTCAGACATTTCTTCCACGGCGATCTGGCAAGCCGCTCCGAAGCCTATGCAGAGAGGGGCGGGTAGGGTGCCTGATCGCAATCCTGCCTCTTGCCCCCCACCGGCTAGAAGCGCTGCCATTTTCGGCTTGAGCAGCCGCCTCACGTAAAGGGCCCCGATACCTCCAGGACCACCGAGCTTGTGGCTCGAGACGCTTGCCAGATCGAAAAGCCGCAGATCTGCCTCAATTTTACCAGCGGCCTGAGCCAGATCGGAATGGAAAAAGGCTCCCCGCGTCCTCGCAATCTCGGAAAGCGCCGCGAGTGGCTGCAGCACACCTACCTCATGGTTTGCCGCCGCGACAGACACGAGGCCCGTCGCTGGCGTGATCACCGCCGCCGCCGCCGCCAAGTCGATCAGGCCGTCGGCTTGAACAGGCAGGAAATCGACCTCGAACTTATCGCGGCGAAGCGTTTCAGCGGCCTTGAGCACGGAAGGGTGCTCGATCGCGCTGACTGCGAGCCGTGTCTTACCGAGTCCTATCAGATGATCTCGCAGCCCAGCAAACACCAGGTTGTTGGCCTCCGTTGCACCGGAGGTGAACACGATTTCCGACGGGCGTGCGCCGAGGAGGCCGGCGACTTGTCCGCGGGATTTTTCTACGGCTTCGTGGGCTGTCGCGCCGTGGAGATGGGTGGAATGCGGGTTCGCGTCGAAGCGTTCATATGCTTCAAAGGTTGCATCCCGCGCGGTGGGATGCATTAGCGCATGGGAATGATAGTCGAGATAAATCGGCATAAGCTCGTCGATTCTTCAAATTCGCTCCAACCAAGCGGGATCGCACTGACCAATGACAATACACAGATTCGCAACAGTTCATCCATAAAGGTTATACCAGTCCCCAGAAAACGGCCACCAGTAGCAGCGCAGCAAGCCAACGCGCGTGGGGGGACCCAGCCGCCGGCTATTTCCTCCAAAAAAACAACGAGATAGCGCACGAACCGGAGCGTGGATCTTTGATTTCGAAGAGCATTTACATCACGCGTCGTAGGTTCAGGTCCCGTCAAGGCGCCGGGCCGGAAATAGCCGGGTCGACAGTTCTGCTCCGTCACGCCGAAAGCTCTCATAGGCCCGCAAGCTCGCTAAACCTCCCGAGGCAGTTCGGCATGAATTTGGCCTCAATCTGGTGAACGATTAGGCGGCTAAGCGATTGGCTATTTCTTCGCACAAGGTGCCAATTGAGCTAATGTGAAATCGATAACGTGAGCGACCGGTCGTGCTCGGAAGTTGGGGTAGGTCTTGAGTTGTTGACAAATCTTGTCAGCAACGTCCGCCATTGCGAAATTTCCTGATAGGCAGATGTTATTCAGCACTTTGGCGTGACCTGCGGAATTGCCTTGCATCAAGAACAAGTCGACTTCTCTCCGCTCGATATAGCCAGTTAGATAGGCGACTGCGGTGTCGCGCGACAGCGTGCACAGCGCGTGAAGTGCGTCACCTGACATGACTGCACCACTTGCGAAGGAGGGGCTTGTTGTGATTACCGTGCATGCTACAATAATGCGAAGCATGATATTCCTCCAGTAAAGTGTCGTGATGGGCTTAAGGTTTTCGAGGGCCTGCAGGGGTTCTCTCGCTAGGCGGCATTGGGCGGGGCGGCGTTCGCTCTAGTTTCTTGGCATTCGATGGACCTATCGGGAGGTGTTTGTTGCACATCTCAGCGGCGAATACCTCAGATCACATGCGATTCCGCATATCTCAGAATTGGTTTACAGAATGCTGGCCAGCTGAGACGTTAGTCATATCGACAAACGTCTCCCCGACCTTGAGTATCCAGTCGGCAATCACTGGAGACAGGACCGTTAGAAGAGCTTTCACGATGTTCCAGATGCCGCCGAAGTCGACCGTCTGTTTTGCCTGATTTTGGACGAGCGTCGCCGCGCCGAAATAGGCAGTGCCAAGCGCCAGTGAGAAAATCGTTGCCCAATAGAGCGTCATCGCGTTGCGTAGCGCGGAATAACTCTGCAGCGGCGCGATCTCAGCAACCTTTACCGGCGCGTGGGCAGATGCGATCATCTCTGCGCCCGGCTGAAACAGCAGGTGCACTGCGACGATGGTTAGCAGGAACGTCATCGCAGCCAACAAGGTGATACCGTCGATTCGGCGGAGCCTGTCCTTCCAGTCGGTTTCAGTGGAACCCGTGATAACTGCGATTGCCATGATGTATGACAGGCCTGCGGCAAGAACGATAGCGAAGCCGAGCGCGATGACATGGGCTAAGCTTCTGCCCGTGTTGCCAATGCCGTCATAGGCGCAACGAGCAAGGGTCGGGGAATCCTCTGGTGTGCAGCTTGGCAGATGGCCCAGCGTATTGTCGATCAGGCTCCGGGCGATCGGCGCCGGAACATAGTCGACGATCAGCCGGAAGGTCGAAACGTCGAATATGGTGCCGGCAAAGGCTACGAAGACAATCAGAACAAATGCAGCTTTCAGAAGTGTTCTGGACGGAACCAGGAACACGACTGTTGCTGAGAATACGATCAGGGCGACGGAGAACACTGCCACCGCACACAGGGCGAAGCCAAAGTTGTAAAGCGACGAGATCACTTGCGACGAAATGAAGGGCTGGCCAAGTGCCGCACCTGGGAGGAAGGCCATGTCGATGCGGCCAACCTCAATGATATCGTTGAAAATCCAGCGCGCGAAAACGATCACCAGCACCGGCGCTATCAACACGGCCAGTGCCGATATCCTGTGAAAATCGGCAGGTCCTTTCGGTGTTGCCTGCTCTTCGCCGTCAACTTCCTTTGCCAAGTCGCCCTCGTTCAAAAAATGATGTCTTCGACGCCGCGAATGGACCGTGCAGACAAAGCGGAGGTTGCCTCGACGGTGCCCATCCTATCCATCGTGCGTAGCCTGCCAAAATCCAGTCCGGTCAGCTCTTCGATCAACGAGATGGGCCTTTGGAAAACCCGCGCCTCTTCGATGGTATAGGGATTGTACCGGGTGCTTTCGAACAGTGGCGCGATGTTCGAAGTCTGCTCAACAATGAAGCCGGTGACGGAGTGGGTGCCGTCGTCGCGCTTGAAAACAGCAATCTTCCAGAACGACCACGGAATTTGCCACGGGCCGCCCTTGAGCTCTTCCCCGAAAAACTCGTCGTCTGGTCTCAGCACCGGGCCCGTTAACACGCTGACCTTGTGGGATCGGTTGTCGGCACGGGCGAGGACGAAATCCTCCAGATTACCCCAGACTTCGCTATTGTAGATGTGTTCCTGCGGTGCCGCATTCGTATAATGGAAGGTGTCGTTTCCCGCCCGGTCCGCGACAGCCTGGTCTCCCCAGACCGGATCGAGGCGACGAACGAGATGACCTCGGTCGATCTGGACACCTTTCCCTGGTACCTCGCCGTAAATTTCGGCCAGCGTCTGTTCATTCGCGGGAAGCCGCCTGTCGCGCCGCCAGCTTGGCGATGCGGCTGACTTTAGCTGACTGCCGTCGATGTTGACGGCCGTCCACAATGCCAGCCGGCGTTCGGCGTGCACGGCGAGGGAAAAATGGGTGTAGTCGAAGACGTGGTTGTTCGTCGTGGAATTGACCGCGAGCCTGCCCCTGAAATTCTCGCCGGTAACCGGCAGATCGACGACGAGATCGGGCCCCAGGAAGTCAGGCTTGTAACCGAGCGAGGCCGCAAATGCCGGATCGGTGAAACGCGTGCTCTCGAAGGCCGGAGCCTGGCCGACACCAGGTAGTGTCTGCCATCTCTTCGGTTCAGAGTCTTCTTCCGTGAAGGACTCGGGCTGATGGTTTGTCCGCGGATCAAAGACCAGCATGGTCATAATCCTGGCCGCGTCCGGATCGAATGCCGAGGCCTTTTGAACTTTCTTCCAGATGGAACTGATGCGAACCCCTTCATTGGCGATCCAAAGCTTGGCCTCCTCGCCCTCTGCCGGGCTCCAGATACCGCCCCGTCGGTTCAAGGTATTTCCATGAGCGTCGCGATCGGCGATCGCCAAGTGGTGGATGGCGACGAGGTCCCATTGATCGTTGAATACCGCAGCGCCCGAAGACCCGGGTTCCGTATCGGCCTCATAGTGGATTGCGTCGGGACTAACGTTGGGAAACCTATTGGGATCGAGCGTGATGATACGATTTTCCCGCACAACGACCTGCTTGGTGCCGCCACCGGGATGCTGAATGAGGGAAACGTGCTCGCCAGTGATACCCTTGCCGCTCATCGGGATCATTGTCAGCGCGCCGAAATCGGTAATCGGCGTTCCGTCATGCGCCATCGGATGGATGGCTACGATGGTGAAATCGAGTTCGGCATTGGTGTAGAACGCCTCGGACGGTGCGAACGGGAAAATGCGTCCCCGTCGTTCGACGAAATTTCGGTCAAGTTCATAGCCAAATTCAGCGAGGCTACGTGCGGCGCTCTTTGCGTCGGGAAGAACATGATTGTTGGTGAGCACGAGACCTGGAGTGATCAGAAAGCCCGTTCCATACTCCGGCGGAGTAGCCGGGCGACCGAGAACCTTGATCCGGCAGATTGACTTCGCGGCCTCGAGTCCGCGCTCGAAGAAATTGATGCTGACAATGTCGCGGCTGCCGACGACGCGCTCCAGCGCGTTCGGGTCCTTGCTGTTGAGCAGGTTCATACGCACGGCCACACGCGATGGCAGCTCGACATTCATGGTCGCCGGTTCTGCCGAAGCCACCGCCGTCAGCATCTTGTCGGCCTCCTGGAGCGGGTTTTGTTCGGCGACGGCCGCCTTCGCGGCCGACACCAGTCCATCAAGACTGGTTATTCCAAGCGGTGTGATAACGTTCGCCATTTGACCCGTGTCCCTTCTCCTGAGCGCCTACTTGCCGAGCGTTTCGTTGAGAACCTCTGCGAGACGCATCCCCCCTAAGGTGAGCCCGCGATTGAGGATCGGCTGAACCTGCTTCTGATAGGATTCATCGATAACAGTCCGGCCACTGGCGGGCGCGGGAGGCAATAGTCGATAGGCTTCGACGCCCGCCTGGTGGCATTCGTTTGCCCAAGCCGAGACATAATCGCCCTGTAGCCCGCCTGGCATCAGGCCCGGCATAACCGTCGTTTCCAATTCTGCGACGTAAGAGCCCCAGCTGAAGCTATGAGCGCTGATCAGCGTTTCGTCCCACAGCTGATGAAAACTGACATCTGCCGTCCGCGGCTTGTTGTCAGGGCCTTTCCCCTGAAATGTCACTGCAAGCCCGTTGCCTCCACCGTCTCCGTTCCGTTCAGCACAATGGAGAGGCTGGTGAAGGTCACCCATCAGATGCACGACGAGTTTGAGAGCATCGGCCCGCGCGGTGTGGCCGGCAGTCTTGCTAGAAAGAACGGCGATCTCGCGCTTCAGTGCGGCAACGATGCAATCCCCTTCGTTGACATCGAGCGTGCATGCGTGGGCGGGGTCAGGTTTTTCGATGTCGATATCGATGAAGTGCCATCGTTTCGTTTTCGTGCCGGCGGCGGTGAATTTGAAATCGTCCGCCCAGGTTGCGAGCGATGCGAGAGAGGTACCGGCGCCAATGAGATCGGCGACTGCGGTCAAAGTCTTCTCGGAAAGGCGGCGTTGCGCCAGCTCGGCGACGATTGAATGTCCGCTATCGCCGAACGCGAGAGCACTGCCTTGGGCCAACATCCACAGAGACGCCGCGCAGATCGAAGTTTGAAATTTCATTGGATTTCCCCCTTATCCTCTCCCACCACTTCGGCCGAAGGCCGGCATCCCAGTGTTGACCTGCCGCACAATACTGAAGTGTTCAGACAGCTATTATGGTGCTCATCATCAAGGTGGAGCCGTCCGAAATCTTGTGATTGGTGATCGATCGTCATCGTCGTCCCTATTCCGTTGATCGATCATTCTGCCTCATAGCGGCCGGTTGAGGATCGCTGTCTCTGCAAAGCCAAATTGGTCGTTCCACGACAGCTCATGGGTGACTATGGTCGCATCGCGGCGGAGCATGGCGAAACCGTCCGGCGACAGTAGGTAAGAAGTTGGCGGATCAGCCATCCTTGGGACGAGTGGCAGAATCGGCATCGTGCCCATGAAATTGGGATTGAACACATTGGCGAGTTGATCGAGAAATGCTTTTGCCGAAGTCAAGGCAATCGCGAAAATCCAGCCGCGAAGATGGGCCTCGAGTGCGCTGATCGGCGGAAAGGTCGGATCGCACCCGATCAGAAAGTCCTCGTTGCCGCAGCGCACTTGCAGAAACTTCTGCTGGCGCAATCCCGCGTCTCGTCTGAGCAGCACGTCGTCGATGGCGTCGACGATAGCGGCTGCATTCGCGAGCAGGAACACCGCACGATAGTTGCCGAGCCGCAGGAAGAATCTCTGCGGATCGGATGCGGGCATGGTGAGAGGCAGATTGGGAGAGGATCCTGTCGGGGCAGCACCGCCGCCAGCGGAGGAAGAAGTCAAAGAAGGATCGGTCTCCGCGACGGCCAGGAAGGCGTCCGCGGCAATTGCCGGCGGCGACGGTATGGCCGGTCCGGGCAACGCAGCAAACGCGATGGCATAGCCATGCTCGATCAGACCAATCGACGCTCCGCCTTTGGCGCCGGGCGGGCGCGTGTAGACGTACGGGTCGACCTGTCGGTGATAGGCATTGCGCGCGCGGGTATCGACACCGGCCTGCGAAGCGGCACTCGAGATCGAACCCTTCGCTTCGGCAAGGACGAGGGCGCCGCCGGCGCTTTCATAAACATAGTCCGCCAAGGGCGCGGAACTGCCTATCAATTGCTCAGCCACATCACGCCAAACGAAGCCGAGCATTTCCATCGTCTGATCGGTGATTCCGGCGCCCATCCTGCCAGACAAAGCAGTTCGCTCCGCGTCCGCGAGATCCGCGACCTCATCGAGAAACGCAACGACTGCAGTCGCATCATCGACGAGGAATTCTATCAGCGCCTGACTACTTGCAACCAGAGCCGCGACAAGGGAGGGCGACGAATGTGCCATTGCACTGGCGCGCGCGATACTCTTGAATAGATCAACCGGAGCAAAAGAGACCCCGCCAAGTGGCGGCGGGAGGAATCCACCCATCGGCGTGTTCGTGGGCGCCTCCCGGTGTTGGACCGGAGGCACATTCTTGACCGATGTTGTCCACGGACTGCTCATGCGCATCTGGCTCCCGCTAGCCTTCACACAGCAGCAATAATCATAGTCGAAACTATGCTTCTCTGCAATTTCAACGCGAAGTGAAAGTCTATTCGTCAACAACAATAATTTGTGGCAGACTATCTTGGAGGAGTTGGGGGACTTTCATGCAAATCACGATCGATCTCGACGACCGCCGTTTGGAACAGGCGTTCAGGCTGTTCGAAATTGCCCAGGCAAACCGAGTTGATACGGCGACCGCCTATGGCGAAATCGCCGCCGATTTGTTTTTCGAGTGGCTCCTCAATGAGCGGCGCTTTGAAACGATGTCGCAAGCGACCGAGCACACCGTGGCGAAGGTCGAGGAGAAACTGTATCCCAATGATCCACCTAACCCCACCAAACTTTACGAGCGATACTCCCTGCCATTGGCGCGGGCTCGGTATCTGGCTCGGATACTTCTCGCGCGCCGTTCGGCACGCTGGCGTGACGGTGCGCGCAGGGAGCTGCTGGCGAGGCTGAGTGAAAAGCGGGCGGATGCGGAGGCTGCGGAAGCTGCAGGGCGTTTCTCGCAAGAGTTCGACTGCATTCTCAGTCGGCCAGCTTATGATGAGTTCCAGGTTCTCTACGAATGGGCGCGTGCCAATCCAGTGGCAAATCGCCCGCTTGCCCCGCCGCGGGTCATCTCGACTTTCGTCCAGGAAGTGACTGTTCGAATTCGATGCCAGGTCATCCTGGTCGTGATCGATATTATCAATCAACGTGGAGCCTGATCATGTCCGCTGCAAATCCGCTTTCCGTCGTCGGACTGATGTTGACGCTGTCAAGCCTGCTGGGCAGCTTCTTCTATCTTCAGCTCAGCGCTTGGGTGAGAGACATCCTGGCGCTGAAATCGAAGTCTGATCTCAACAAGTTCGCCGGCACGAACGACGAGAAAAAGGCGATGCGTGAATGCGCCGTCGAGGTAGACAAGCTTCTCAACTGGCCCACTTACCTTGTCAATTCCGTTGTGATTGTCTTCGTTCTGATCATGATAGCGACCGCGCTCAACATGTTGGAGCGGGCGGCCGCTGACCCACTCTATGGCCCCGTTCGCTTCGCGTTTCTCCTTTTCCTCGGCGTATTCGTCGTGCTGTCCTCAGTTCTTTTCTATCACGGGAGAACGCAGGGCAACGCAGTAAAGAAAGAGGTTGAACGCCTTCGCGCGGAGAAAAAACTTGATCTCAGCTGAGCGCGTGCAAGCTCCACGGAACAATTGCGGCCGGCCGCGACGCCGGCGCGCGGACTGTTTTCAGATTCCGACAAAATAGCGTCGGCGTTTCGATTTATAGCTCTCCGGATTGAAGTGCGCCGAAACCCAATCGGCTGGCTTTTCCTTCAAATATCCAGCCTCCGGATCATGCTTGTCGGTTTCGCTCAGCTTCTTGACGAGATAGCGGGCATAGTGATGGTCGAAGATACGCATGAACTCGCCGAAGTAGATGTCGGCAACACGCGTGTCACCGCGAATGACAAGCATATTTTCGTCGTTGGTGCGCTGGGACGGCTGGCTGAAGTTTGCTGAACCGGTAACGACCAGCGGATCGTCGCTCAAAGGATCGATGAGCATGAATTTGTCGTGGATATAGTCATTCCTGTTGAGCGGATTGCCGCGCTCCTCGACGAAATTGACCAAGGCGCCATTGCCGAGATAGCCGCCTGCGGCAAATAGCACGTCACGGTCTCGAGTGATTTTCTCGCCGTCCCCCAGGTCGTCATCTTTCACGACATAGCGCAGAACGTCGTTGTCGCGGTTCAGCACTTGTTGAAACACCTTGTCGATGTTGAACGCGACCGTGAAACAAACGAGTTCTGTGGCTTCCGCCATGCGGTCGGCATACCACTGGATTGTTTCGCTGCTATCCTTCTCGTCGCGTGCACTGAAGACAGGCGTGATGCTGTTCGGTTCCGGCCGGCCGGTGGGAAGCGGCGAGGCGGTTCGGTTGGGCGCGCGCAGCTTGCTCGGTGTCAAATTTTCTTCAAGGCGCGCCCAGTATTTGAAATAGGCCTTGGCGACGGTCTTGTCCCAAACGATGTGGCCGACGTTTGAGTGGCCGAAGATGCCGCCCTCGGAAATGTTGGTCGACCCCGTCCAGACTGCGATCGGTTTATTATTCTTGAGTAACACGATGAACTTGTTGTGGCGGATACCCTCACTCACCGTGCGGGCCTTCACTGCCCCCATCTGGTCAAGACCGGCATTGGCAATAGTCAATTCGTTGTCGTGCTTGTAGCTACTCACGCCGTCATAGACGATTTTGACATCAGCACCGGCTTCGACGGCCTTGGCGAAGGCGTTTGCAACGGGCTGATAGTGAAACTCGTATAGCGCCGCCCGAAGTGAAAATCGATGGTCGCTCGCAAGGCCGATGAACGTCATCAACGCTTCGTAAAGGCCGCGCGATAGCCACTTCATCTCTTCTGATTGCGGGCTCGCATTCTTGGGGTCGGCATTGTTGAAACGTCGTGCAAATGCCTGCGAGCCGATGACACCTCGGTTGAAGTAGATGTCGTGCCGGGCCGTGTCATTGTCGACATCGGGCTTGAGCAGAAACTCGACCTCCGTCGCGACATCGAGAGTGACCGCGGAGGCCTCGTCCAGCAAGAGGTTTTTCACGGATCCATAGACTGGGACAATACGATATCGATAGTGGCGATCCGTCTGTGCGGTATAGTCAGCCCATTGAAAAGACTGGACGGGGTGGTCGGCGGTGCTGACGGGCGTTCCGGCCGCTAAACCGCGGTCCTTGTCGCGAAATCGCTTGATGCCCCGCATCCAATAGCGCTCGACGATTTCTCCGTCTTTGAATTCCGTTCGTTCAATGGCGAAGCCCATCAATCCTTCGCGCTTTGCTTCGTGAGCGGCCTGAAAATCCCAGGCAAGCGTAACAATATAGGTTCCCGCAATGGCGCGGGCGCGCATGACGTCATTTTCAGCAATAATTCTCATTTCATCCCCCGATGGCTGCTCTTGCCGAAGCGTGAATGCTGGAAGTCCTTCCCGTGCGCCGCCAACTCCAACGGTCGGCGCCAGGATAGATGCCGTCGTGGCGGTTATCAGAAAACGATCGTCCGGCCCTGGCGGCCGGCCTGCGCCTTGCTGTAGGTCACGAGATGGGCGGTAGCGCCATCACGGTTGACCAGTCGGATCTCCCCGCCCTTATTGGATAGCTGGATTGAGTTGCGGGGCAGAAGGATTGTCGAAGCCATGCCGGGAGCCAGATTGACATCCTTGATCCCAAACCGATTTTTCATCTTGTCCACCAGGAACCAGCCGTCGAGCGAAACCGTCTCGACGCCGGTATTGACGAGGGTCACTGTTTCTTGGCCCTCGTCTATTCCTTCCGGATTGACCAGCGCGGCCACGATCTTGATGGGTCCGCCGATGATCGGAAGCACCTCGCGGACAGAATCTCCGCGCGTTTCCGTTCTCGGATGATCAGCTGCCGGGCCAAGATAAACCGGATAGAAGGTGCGGACAAAGCGGTCTCTCTGGTCGAGAAATAGTTTCATGTCGTAGCGTGCGCCGTTGATCACCGCTTCTTTGGGCGCACGGGCGCCGCGATGGGCACGAACGGCGCCCATGGCCATCAAGCCCTCGACGCTGCAACCGACGAAGAAGCCGCCGACCGGCTTCGTCAGAGGTCGGATCGCGCCAGCCTCATAGTCAGGTGCATCCCAACGATAGGAAATCGTAACGGATTCGGGAAACTGCTCCTGACCGTTCTGATAGAGGCCCCGCAGGTAGACAATGCGGTCGTCGCGAAACCCGGGAAATCGGTTGCGATCGATGTGCGACGCCAAGCCGTCGTCCAGGTGATACTTGTACCAGAAATGGTAGCCTTGGACCTTTGGCCCCTCCTGCTCGCCGACAAAGACATGCTCGAAGCCCGACAGGTCGCGGTCACCACCTTGAGCAAAGCGACGAAACCACTGTTCCGTCAGGGTCGCGTACCACCGGTCGCGTGAAATCGAGGTGCCGGTCTCATCGGCGACATAGGCACGGGCGACCTGCATTGGCGGCGTGTCAATGATGGCTTCCAAGAGATCGTGGACTTCCGCGCGCTCTTCAGGGGTTTCGATTTCGGCTGCCTGTTCATCGAGGACATAGTTGTCGAACAGTGCCCGAACCAGATCGTAAGTTGTCTTCTTGGCTTCCGGTATCACGACTTCGGAGAGCACCTTCAGGTCTCCCGCGCCGGAACCACCCGTATTGACGACACGTACATAGCCCGCCGCCGGCCTCTCCTCGGCATTTGCCAGGATCGGCTTCAAGCCGTTGCCGCTTTGGTCGGCGTCCCAAATTTCCTGATAAATGTCCATTCCATTTTCCTCCGTCCAGAAAGGTGTGGCAATCAGGGCATTCTATCGATGCGTGTTTGTATTCTTGATGACAGAATGTGGGCGCAGCCGCTTTCGCAGGCACCCCTGATGCTTGTTAGTCGATCGGCCTGCCGCATGCCCCAGGCAATGCAAGCGCCGTTTTGCTTGAGTGCTTGAGGTTCAGCCAATCCCCGAGCTCCGATTGCATGCCGTTGAAGAGCTTGAGCGCTCGACGCGCCGCCTTGCCGGCCATTTCGCCGTCATCGATTGTGCATTTGAAGGAAATTTCCGCCACAGCCGGAGCGGCTCCCGCAGCCTCGAAGCACCATAGCGTGAGTGCAAGTTTTCCGACAACCTCTTCGCCCAGCCGGACCTTAGCCCCTTTGAAAACCAGTTCGCGAATCGTCGGACCGGCGGTCAGCGCGGTAGTGGGTTCAAACAAGACCCCAGAGGCCACAACAAGGTCAGTAAGGGTGGGATAGAGCGATTGAAGGTCACCAAGGGTGGGATCCACGTCGCGCCATGCCGCCGTTTGGGTGGTCGACAGAGAAAAGCGACTGCGGATCGATGGCTCAGGCGCAACCACGATGGCCCGGCTGCCAGGCCCGGGATCATCGATCGCGAGCGGCGCTATGTCCTCCTCGAAATCCGTGTCCGCGTCATCACCGGATCCAGGCAAGTCGGCGTCGGCAACGACGAATAGATCGGGCATTCGCAGCTTGAGGGTGATTTCCGCTCGGGCGCTGGAGCCGTCGCCGCTATCGATCCCTCGCCGCTCGCGCAGAGCCAGATCGGCTTTTGTCAGGGAGCAGTCTTCCGAATCCCAGAATCGAACCATGCGTTCGACGGGATCACCGAATTTACCCTCGAAGCGCGGTTCGCTGCTGGTTCGTCGTCCAAGTTTTCGATCAATGAGCGGCGTCAGCAACTCACTCCAGAATACGGCCACGGGCTGATAAGTATCTTCCAGGAACCGCTCAGGATTGAGAAGCAGCTTGTATTCGCGAGCGTCGAGTTCATGCCGCATGATCCGCGTCCCCCCACCGGAATCCGCACAAGCTGAAATCTATCGATTGCCAACCCGCACTATGCGTCGTCAATTGTTCGTTGGCAAGTGCAAACGCATGCACGCGCAACACATGGTAGTGCATTTCAACCGCGCACCGGTGGCGGCGATGTCTACGCGCTGAGAAGCGCCTGAACGCTTTCTGCTCTGCCCTGCCTGCGACGCATTGGGCTCAGGTCGGCCGATCTAGGCTCGTGGCTCGCGGACGTCACTGCGCCTTAATCCGCAGCCGGTCGGTGGCGAACCTGCTGAAGCAGCGGTCCCATGTCATCGAGAAGGCTGCATTGCCACGACGAACTCAACTCACGTGTTCTTTCTGCCGGCCCGCTGTCGGACGCGAGAGGCAACGGCAGGGGCGGCCTTTGGCTCGTGGATGCGGCATCGGTCGATGAAGTAGAACAGCTCGTTCATGAAGAACCGTTCTGGCCGACTGGCCTTCGAAAGTCCTATTCCATCCTCGAATGGAAGCAGGTGTTCGCGAATGGTCGACGGCTAATTCCATCGAATTAACCGCTATGGCGCGCGCGGAGGTTAGCGATCGTTCGGCAAAGAATGTGGTCGGTGGTTCGATGCCCCTCAAGGCGAAGCCGCCCTAAAACAGGGTCGGCGGTGCCTCCCTATCACCGATGTTCGTAAGAGCCGCCCGTGAGTATTCTGTCAAACAAGAACGCCCTCTTATGGCGGGCCGTGAGCTTTGTCACATCCTAGAAATGCTCTTCCTATAATTCTCGACCGATAGTAGAGTAAGCTATCCAGCATGTAGGACTGCATTTGGGTGGGGGCGCATGCATGCATAAGTTCTTTCAGCCTCGCGACGGAGATTTGCCGCTTCGTGTTCCGGGGCGCGTTTACGCGCTCCTGGCCGACGCCCAAGATGGGGAATACGTGCTATACGACGCTGTCGACGCAGCGCATTTCGATCAGATCTACTGGTTACTTGGGTTTCAGCTGCGGACGGGCGATTGGCGAAGCCACGTCGTCAACGCGCCCATTTTTGCGATCGAGATCAATGCGTCAGATGGATCGCAAGCCGCAAGAGCGTGGCTGGCAGGCAATCCCACCGACACGCTTTCCCAGTGGGCGGAAATAGAACTCGTTCCTGACGTCGGCGGCGAGGCGGCAGTCTACGACAACATCGCCGGTCCGGCCATGCGCGCGACCGCTTCAACACGGCCGTTATCGCCACTGCTTGAGCAAGTTTTGCTGAAGGCGACCGACCTGACGCCGGAAGTAAAGCCCGAAGCCGTCATCGAGCAGGCGCTCCCGATGTCTACGATAGAAGAGATCTTCGTCCTCGACGTCGGACAAGGCTCAGCTAACGCGCTGGTGACCGGCGCGGGTGACGTGGTCGCCTATGTCGACCTCGGTGGAGGTGTCCTTGCCGATATCGGGACGTGGCCAGTGTCGATGGGCGGGATCTGTGTTTGGCATGACCCAATAATCATTCTTACGCATTGGCATTACGATCATTTTCAGGCTGCGAACACCTATCCCGCTGCGCAGCGCCGGACTTGGATCGCGCCTCTGCAAACACTCGGGCCGGGGCCCCAATCCGCCATGGTGAGCGCCATTGCAGCGACCGGAACGCTTATGGTTTCGAACGGCACCGGATGCATCCGAACCGGCAACATAGAACTGGAGCGCTGCGTGGGATCGGCCACCAATCAAAACAGGTCGGGTATTGCGGTTTGGATCTGGGAACCAAACGGCGGAGAACCGATCCTGTTGCCTGGTGACGCGGGCTACAAGGATATAGCGACCATCAAAACCGGCAGGTCAGTGGCGAGCCTCGCATGCGCCCACCATGGGGGGTCGGCGCCGGGAAAACCACCACCAAGGCCAACTGCGGGCGCTCCCCGCATTGCTCTCTCCTATGGTCATGGCAACAGCTATAGTCACCCGCTCACGGGCTCGCTGAGCCGATTGACCGCTTCGGGCTGGACCATCGGCCACCCGATGACGGGCGCGGATGATCGCCGAACCGAGGACCGACCGGGCGGCGTAGGCGGTTCTGGTCTGGGACATATCCGCATGAACTGGAGCGGCAATGTGGGTTTGCCCCATGCTTGCGGCTGCGGCTGTACTCTTGATCCAACACAATAGAGCATTTGTCGAAGAAGGGGATGGAAATGAAAGTCGTAATTCTGGTGCCAGGAATCATGGGCTCGATCCTCTCAACGCCTGCAGGCACGGAGGTATGGCCGCCAACGCCGAGCGAAGTGCTGTTCGGTTACAAGAGGAAAAAGGAGCTTCTGCGGGAAGACCTGGTGGTCGGTGACATCATTCGGGAAGTCTCCTGCTTCGACGTCTACAAGCCCCTGATCGAAACGATCGTGGCGGTCGGTTTCAAGGAAGGCGGAACCGGAGACCGGCTCCACGTTTTCCCATATGACTGGCGCCGCGATCTTGAGGAACTTGCGCACCGCCTTGCCGAAAAGCTGGACAATCTTCCCCCATCCGCCAGTTCGATCACGATCGTCGCCCACAGCATGGGCGGTCTCGTCAGCCGCTTGTTGCTTGAGTCAGGC
>Ga0164290_1001853_pt1 | contig 22022 bp, 11 predicted proteins | sample Micstemetagenome_FD_108782 | JGI IMG/M metagenome (GOLD analysis project Ga0164290, IMG submission 108782) | Contaminated culture microbial community from soil near Moab, Utah, USA - Microcoleus steenstrupii SON62 (Illumina Assembly) | ecosystem: Environmental > Terrestrial > Soil > Soil crust...
AAAAAGGTATCCGATTACCCTGTTTATCAATCAGGCCGTAATTACGAAAAACAAAATCAATTAATAAAAGGCGGGAATTTTTACGATATAGGTGAACCTATGAACGAACCGAATGCTTTCTGGAAAGGTTATGACGGTTATCTGAATGGAAAGCAGTTGTTCAGAGCATGGAGCATGTGTTATGACGGCCATAAAAAAAAGTACCCCAATGTTGGGTTCAAAAATGCCGATAGTAGTTTTAAAATGAGTGCGTCTGGTTTGGCTACAGACAGGATAGACCTGATGCGCAGCGTTTACGAAGCAAGCAAAAAGTACAGGGGTTTCACACGGGATGGGAATGTAGACTTACCATTTGATGTAATGCAATTACATTGTTACAGCAGTGCAGGTGGACAACATTCCGGCTCTGCAGGTGGCCTGCCGCCAGAGATGGGTATGTTTCCTCAATTACGAGAGTGGGTATGGTTTTCCAACAAGTTTGCTTCAGGCAAAGAAATATGGTTGGGAGAATGGGGTTGGGATGTTCATCCCGGTTCGCCGTTGAATGCACCAACTTATGCCACCTATACAGCCGAACAAACACGGGCTAACTGGGCCATACGTGCCCTGTTAGGTTTTTCGGAAATTGGAATTGACAGGGCACAATGGTACCGGCTATACCAGGATTATATTGTTAATGATAAAGGTGGGCCTAACCATACCTATGATAACGACCCACAGCAGTTTAGTACTATGGCCTTGTTACGGCAGAATAATGATGAAGGAACAAAGATCAGCCGTACGCTGGTAGGCGATTACTTCAAACAATTATCGGAGTACGGAGATTATAGTTTTTCTTCCAAAATGAATACAGGCGACAGCTCTGTCTATTGTTACACGTTTAAAAACGGAAATAAGAAAATGATTGCCTTATGGGCAGTTGAAAAAATGAGAATGGAAAACGGTCGTCCCCGGTTTGAAGAAAGAAAAGGCAAGATAGAAATACCTCTTAATTCCAATGCCAATATTTTCATACGGGAATTTGATACTGATGGTAAAGGTAAATTGAAGCGAAAACAATCAGGCAGCAATACTAAGAAATTGGTTGTTGAGTATTCTGCTACGCCAATGCTGATAGAAATAGTTGAATGACCATGTATAGGAGGATGAGTATCTTACCCGTATATTAAGATCGAATGGGAACAAGGCTCTATATTAAAAATATGGTTTGCGGCCGTTGTATTAAAGCCGTTACAACTGTACTATGTCAATTAAAAATACCGCATGAGTCTGTACTGCTTGGGGAAGTAGAGCTAAAATCAGAAGTTAGAGACGACCTAAAGCAGCAACTTGCTACACAACTTGCAGTGGAAGGTTTTGAACTCATTGATGATAAGAAAACGAGGATGATTGAAAAGATTAAAAACCTTATTATACAACGTATTAATGATGGACTAGATGATACAAAAGACAATTTATCTGATTATCTCGTTGCACACCTTCATTTGGACTATCCCTATTTAAGCAACTTGTTCTCCTCTGTTGAAGGCATTACCATTGAAAAATATTTTATCGCGCAAAAAATCGAAAAGGCTAAAGAACTGCTGGTATACGATGAACTTTCTCTTTCCCAAATTGCATTTCAATTAGGCTATAGCAGTGTGCAGCATCTTTCCAACCAATTTAAAAAACAAACCGGCCTCACGCCTTCACATTTCAAACAAATTGGTGCACAAAAAAGAAAACCATTAGACCAGGTGCACTAAAATCTTATACATCTATCAAAAAATAGTGTAACAGCCAGGCTGCTTACTATAAGGAGCTTTGTGTTATTAAAAACACGAGCTATGAAAGAGATTATCATTCCAACAAATATGCACTGTTCCTCCTGCGTAGTCAGGCTGGGTAAAGTATTAAATGAAGAAACGAAAATTCATCACTGGAGTGCTGACGTTTCCCACACCAGTAAACCTGTAACGATACATGGTAACCTTTCCGAACGGGAAGCGGTTGCCCTGATTGAAAAAGCAGGCTTCAAAGCTTTTTCTGATGAAACTATTGCTTGCGAAATGCCTGAAGCTGTGCAAAAAGAAGCCTTTTGGGCAGATAATAAGGTTTGGAAGAAAGCTTCATTCAATACGTTCAATTGCCTTATTGGTTGTTCCATTGGCGATTTTGGAATGATCATTTATTTGCAGATGTATCATCCACATACGCCGATGTGGTTGCAAATGTTGCTGGCAATTGTAGCTGGGTTGCTTACTTCAATAGCGTTAGAAACAACTATCCTTCACATGAAAGAAAAACTGGTATGGCGTGCCGCTTTAAAAATGGCACTGTCTATGTCCTTCATCTCAATGGTGGCTATGGAAATAGTAATGAATGCTACAGATTTTATGATAACAGGAGGTAAGGCTCAGTTAGGCAATATTAATTATTGGCTGGCCTTCATCCCTGCTGCTTTAGCTGGTTTTCTCGCTCCACTGCCATATAATTATTTCAAGCTGAAGAAGTATAATAAAGCATGTCATTAAAAAAAGTGAAAGATGAAAAAAGTTCTATTCGCAATCATTACAACAATTATTGTTCATGCTGCTTACGGCCAGCATGACCATAAAGGACATGATCATAAAAAAGATACTGTTCCTGCAAAGAAAACTCAGAAGAACACCGAGAAACAACCTGCAAAAGCAACCGAAACAAAGACAAGTGCTCAGCATGATCACGGAAATCATTCTCACGGTGCCGATACAACTAAACCTCACAAACAACAAACAACCAGTCATGGTCAGGAGCAACACAAGCATGGTGATGAAGGCCATGGTCATGAAACACATACCATGTCTCATGCATTTTCATTAAGTCTTCCGATGAACCGTAATGGTTCCGGAACAGGATGGCTGCCGGACAATTCTCCGATGTATGGATACATGTTTCACAAGAAAGGCTGGATGTTCATGCTGCACGGCAATCTTTTCTTGCGTTATAACAAGCAAGATCTGTTGAATGTTGGTGAACGTGGTGATTCAAAGTTTGATGCACCCAATTGGGCAATGCTCATGGGACAAAAGCAGGTAGGAAGAAAGGGCTTGTTCCGTTTTAGTTCTATGATCTCTTTAGATCCACTGATTGCAGGTGGCGAAGGTTATCCTTTATTATTTCAAACTGGTGAAACTTACAAAGGCCAACCGTTGATTGACCGTCAGCATCCGCATGATTTTATTTCAGAATTATCGGTAGGATATACACATTCCATCTCACCTAAATCAGATGTTTTCATTTACTTAGGTTATCCAGCAGAACCGGCAATAGGTCCTGTTGCATTCATGCATCGTCCTTCGGCTTTGCCAAATCCCGATGCTACCTTAACACACCACTGGACCGATGCCACACACATCACTTTTGGTGTAGCAACTCTTGGTTTCCGTCATGGCAAATTCAAAATTGAAGGTTCATCTTTTACAGGGAGAGAGCCTAATGAACAACGATTTGATATTGATAAACCAAGATTTGATTCATGGAGCGGAAGATTATCATTCAATCCATCAGATAAGTGGGCTATGCAGATATACCACGGGTTCTTAAAAGAGCCAGAAGAATTACATGTCGGCGAAGATGTAAAAAGAACAACTGCTTCGGTGAATTATAGTACACGAGGATATGGAGCTACATTCTTAAACTTCACTGCCTTGTGGGGAGTTAACCGTAAAGGTCATCACGAAGGCGAGCATGGTGCTTTAATTGAAGGTGCTTATAACACCAGGAAATGGTCGCCTTATTTTAGATACGAATGGGTGCAGAAATCATCTGAAGAATTACAGCTGAACGGTAATGAATTTGGACATCACGAAGTATTCCCGGTTAATGCATTTACTGCCGGCTTAAATTACGACCTGTTACAGATTGGCAACACTAAGCTTGCAGCTGGCGGTCATTTTACATTCTTTAGCCCCGATCAAAGATTAAGCAGGCTATATGGTCAAAATCCTTTGGCAGGGCAAATTTATTTTAGGATCTATCCTGGTGCGATGGGAAGAAAAGAGGGTGCTTTCTTTTTGCCTTATTGATGCTTGGCTACTTTTTTGTAGCAACAATACAAAAGCAAAAATTGGTATGAAGAAGAAAGTAAGCCTGAAAGGAATTTGGGAAGTATTAAAAGAATCGTTCAAAGGATTTGGCGAACATAAGATAACCAAGTTAAGTGCCTCACTTGCATATTACACTGTGTTTTCGCTTGGGCCATTGCTCATCATTATCATATTTGCAAGCGGAATGATCCTGGGCCGTGAGGCTGCAGAAGGAACCATCTATCGTCAAATGGATGAGTTTGTTGGACATTCGGCCGCATTGCAAATGCAGGAAATCGTAAAGAATGCTTCGCTAAGCGACAAAGGAACCCTTGCCCTCATTATTGGGATTGTAACCTTATTAATAGGTGCTACAACAGTTTTTGCCGAGATACAGGATTCCATTAATACTATATGGAGCTTGAAGCCTAAACCTAAATTAGGCATGTGGGTCATGTTGAGAAACCGTTTGCTCTCCTTTGGGGTTATTGTAGGACTGGGATTCTTATTATTAGTATCTCTTGCAGTTACGGCAATTGCTTCGGCTCTGGGAAATAAGCTGGCAGAATTAATACCTGCTGTTGGCCCGGTGGTGATCTACATTATCAATTTCATTATTACACTAGCTATTGTAACCGTTTTGTTTGCTGCTATTTTTAAAGTATTGCCCGATGCTAAGATCAAATGGAAAGATGTATTTCCCGGTGCTTTGGCTACAGGTATTCTTTTTATTATCGGAAAGTTTTTGATCTCCTTTTATATTGGAGCAAGTGATATCGGCGGCACCTATGGCACTGCGGGTTCGTTAGTAATATTAATTGTGTGGATCTATTATTCTTCCATCATATTGTATTTCGGAGCTGAGTTTACAAAAACGTATGCTGTAAAATATGGTGAGGCCATCCATCCAAATCATTACGCAGTGGTGGCTAAAACAATTGAAGTAGAAGAAGGACAGAAAAGTTTGCAGCACGTAGAGAAAAAACATGCAAAAGCAAAAGAAAATAATACACAGCATCAATTGCTTAAGCAACATCATAAGGAACAAAAAAAGTCTCCTGTGTTAATAAAGGATATACATCCTCCAGCACCGAAGGAAGTGGCAGCGGCAACGCCTTCTTATTCTGAATACCACGTGCCCAGGCAAAGGGCTTTGATAAAAGCCCAAAAAAAGGCAGGTATGCTTACTGTAGTGGCTGGACTTGTGCTTTGGTTTTTTAATTCGGATAAAAAGTTGACTTGATAGCTAAGTATCGCAAAGAACGCTGAGGAAAACGCAAAGTCCGCTAAGTTCTTTGCGTCTCTTTGCAAACATCTTGCGTCCTTTGGGATACTTCAAAATTGCTCACTAGAATGCACAAAGCACAAGTGTGCGACGCAAGAAAAGTTCAATAGTAGCAATACCGATAGGCTCATAATCAACTATCAACGAATCACCCATTCAACTTACTTTTGCGCCACTATGGCAACGGACAATAACAGATTCCAGGCAATTATTTCGCATTGCAAAGAGTATGGTTTTATTTTTCCTTCATCAGAAATATATGATGGTTTAGGTGCTGTATATGATTATGGTCAATGGGGAAGTGAGCTGAAAAAAAACATCAAAGATCATTGGTGGAAAAGCATGACCCAGATGTATGAGAACATTGTGGGTATTGATGCCGCCATTTTCATGCATCCAACCACCTGGAAGGCTAGCGGACATGTTGATAACTTCTCTGACCCGATGATTGATAATAAGGATAGCAATAAACGCTATCGTGTTGATCATTTAATTGAAGCCAAAGCTGATGAATTAGAGAAAGAAGGTCATGCAGAGCAATCAGAGATCTTATTAAAACAAATGGACGAACTGCTTGCTAAAAATGATTTTGATGGATTGAAGCAGTTGATAGAGACCTATAAAATTGTTTGTGCTATAAGTGGTACCTCTAACTGGACAGACGTTCGTCAGTTTAACCTGATGTTTTCTACAGAATTTGGTGCGGTATCGTCAGATGAAGAGGACAATAAAATTTATTTAAGACCTGAAACTGCCCAGGGCATATTTGTCAACTTCTTGAATGTGCAAAAAACAGGAAGGATGAAAATTCCGTTTGGTATTGCACAAATAGGAAAGGCATTCCGTAATGAAATTGTTGCAAGGCAATTTATTTTCAGAATGAGAGAGTTTGAGCAGATGGAGATGCAGTTTTTTATTCGCCCTGGTACACAAAAGGAATGGTATGAGTACTGGAAAGAAGAAAGAATGAAATGGCATCTGAGCATAGGCATTGATGCAGATAAATATCGTTTTCATGATCACGTAAAGCTGGCGCATTATGCCGATGCAGCTTGCGATATTGAATACAATTTCCCAATCGGTTTTAAAGAAGTGGAAGGTATTCACTCCCGTACCGACTTTGATCTGCGCAACCACCAGGAATACAGCAAAAAAAAGCTGCAATATTTTGATAATGATGTTGACCCTGCTACAGGCAAGCCTTACGGTAATTACATTCCTTATGTAATTGAAACATCTATCGGCGTTGACAGAACAGTGATGTTGCTTTTGAGCGAAGCATACGAAGAGCAGGATTTAAGTACAGATGAAAAAAAGGACAGCAGGGTGGTATTAAAATTACCTGCTAAACTTGCTCCAATCAAACTTGCCGTATTGCCATTGTTGAAGAAAGACGGTTTGCCCGAGATTGCAAGAAGCATTATTGATGATTGCAAAATGCACTTCAAATGTTTTTACGAAGAAAAAGATACGATTGGTAAACGCTACAGAAGGATGGATGCCTTAGGAACACCGTTCTGTGTAACGGTTGATCATCAAACAAAGGAAGATAATACGGTAACTATACGTTACAGGGATAGCATGCAACAGGAGAGGATAGCAATTGATCAGATAAAAGGACTGGTGCTAAAAGCAATTTGGTAAAAACAGCAATATATCAATTGGCATATTGCCAAATTATCTAATTATCGAATTGTCTATCCATACAACTCCAAATGAATTGCTTTTTTATCATAACCTAATTGTAGTATTCGTTGTTTAGCTTCATCTACCATGACTTTCCAGCCGCATAAATAAAATTTGGCTGGCGGTGGTTCAGTATGTCCGTTCATTTTTTCTTTTACAAGGTTCTCGTATACATCATGCACATAGCCGCAGCAGCCATCCCATTTTTCTCTTGATAAGGTGGGCAAGTAATGGAAACCTTCTACTTCTTTTTCCAGTTGCTGCATTTCTTCCTTATACAAAAGATCTCTTTGGCTTCTTGTACCAAAAATTAAATTGATTTCCTGATGAGGCTGCTTATGATCTTTAATATGGTGGATCATACTACGGAAAGGTGCGATACCTGTACCTGTACAAATAAGGTAAATATCCTTATCGAGCTCCGCAGGTAGAATAAAAACACCTTGCGGCCCGCGGAAGGTAAGTTCGGAGCCAATGTGAGTCTCGTTGAAAAGATATGTGGTTCCCAATCCACCATCGAGTAAAACAATCAACAATTCAAAAACGTTTGTTCCATCTGGCCAGGAAGCAATAGAATAACTTCTCCATCTTTTGTTAGGCTTTTCATCTATTGGCAGGTCAAGCGTTACAAACTGCCCGGGAATAAAATCAAAGCTTTCCAGTTCGGGTACCTGTATCCAAAAGCGACGGGTATTATATGTTTCATCCTGAATTTTGATGACAACGCCTTTGCGCCAGGGTTGAAGTGCCATGTGCAGATTTTTAACAAATTACGGAAAAACAAACCAGGCTTTATTCCGTTGATGAGTTATCCACAGTATTTGGATATTGGCACAGTCCTTGGAAATCTAATATCAAACGAAGAAACTCAACAAACTCAAGATATTTTAGTCGGACGGTTTAGGTTAGAGGCCGGTAGTCTTACCGGCTTTTTTTATTGGTGTGCTACAGGTGCTATTTCTTTCAGCTTTTTTAAAGCAGTATAATAGGTTTTCCCGTTTTGTTTATATACTACAACTAATTCGTGGTCCTTCGAAACTGATTTCATTTTACTATTTGAAGCATTTTCAAGCAACTGCCCTAAGGCCAGCTTTAAAATCTTTTTAGAGGTTCTCGGAACCAGGATGGTTTTGCTGGATCCAACAGGCATCATTGTAGGATTAATGTATTCAACAGGTGTATCGGATACTTTTTCTGTTTGAACAGAATAAGCCTTTCCCTGAAGCCATATTTCAACAGGATGGATGGTAGCATTAGAGCCGGTGTAAATGAAAAAATTGAAGCTGGGTTTAAATGGCTGCTCAATGGTTTTACCATCTTCTGTAATAATATCACCTCTGATCATTCCGGGCAATACAGCCTGTTTGTAACCATAAACACTAATAGTGCCTTTGCTTTGCGCCTTGCAAGACATAAAAGGTATTATAACAAATAAGGAAAGGATAATCTTTTTCATATTGCTATGATGATTTGAAGCATTGTTTGCTTAATGAAGCTAAAAGAAAAAACCCTCGGAAAGAGGGTTTTAACGTTTATTGTTTTACAACTCTTCTTGTTAATTGATGCTGTCCATTATCGCTACTTACTTTAACGATGTACACACCGGCTGCATTACGGGCAAAGCTTATCGTATTGGATTGATAAGGCAAACTATTGCGGTATACCAAGCGGCCCCCTGCATCGTATATGCTTACATTTAAGCGTTGAACTCCCGGTAAATTATTTATCCTGAAATCAAGGCTATTACGAACAATGTTTGCAAACGATATCAAATCTGTGCTGCTAGCAGGCGGTGGTGGTGGCGGATTGTTATCTCCAAAGTTGGGTGATCCGATGTTTGTATAAAATAAGCCATTGCCATGTGTGCCTAATAACAAGACATTATCTGATGGACGATACGCCAAGGATTGTACTACGGCTAAATTCAATAAGCTTCCACCTTCCCGTTGCCAGGTAGCATTACCGCTGCCGATATTAGTGGCACTGTACAGACCGGCATGTGTGCCAACATAATATTCCGTAACAGCAGTTCCTGCTGCATCTTTTTTAGAAACGATCATACAACTGCGTGCAGAGATAAATCCATTGGCCAGGTTACCTTCTGCCTGCATCCAGGTTGGATTAGCTGATTTAGCATTAGCTGTCCACCATATATTAGTGATGTTCGTTAGCTGCCCTGATGTATTGGTTGCTCCATAATTACTTACCACTGCAATGATCTCGTTATCGTTATTTGGATTGACAGCAATATCCTGAACATTACCCTGCAGACCGGCAGGGGTTATATCAACCGGAGCAGTACCCGGTGCAGCGTTTCTTGGATCATCTAACCTGAATATTTTACCATTGGTTGTTCCAAGGAATAAGGCATGCGTTGTTTTATATGGCCCTCTGCTAAAACCTAAACCGCGGATGGCAATGTTCCTTCCGCTGGTAGGATTGGTTGGATTAACTGCCATTGATACACCGGTCAACTCAGTCCAACCGCTGTTTTGTGTTACAGTAGATGCCGAAGTTGCACGGAACAGTCTATTGAAGTTGATATAATATAGATCTTCGGTGCTCTCTGTCACCAACCTGAAATTGGTAACAAATTCTCCAAACTCATTTCCGGTGGTACCGGGTGATGAAGTAGTTAAACCAGCAGGAGTAATTTCAGTTGAACCTGAGAAATTATTCAGCCTTGCACGGTACAAACGGCCAAACTGGATGGATTCAAAAAGATATTGATTACCGTTATTGTCCATGGTGATTCCTACAAATGCACCATCTGCACTAAATAATAAGCGGTGATTATTACTATCAGCAGGCGGAGTTCCTAAAATACCAGTAGCATCCCGGAAACGAACTCCATTGTCCTGCGAACCCGATGCAAAATTATTCCGGCCCGGCATGGGATCAATAGCTACGTTATAGCACTGCAAGGTTTGATAATTGGGCAGCATTCTCCAAACAACCGGAGTGGCGGTTATATCGCCGGTTTCCTGCCCACCACCATCATTTGCACATATAGCCCTGTTAGGATTATTAGGGGCAAATACTAAACGGTGAATATCAGCATGGCTGTTTGGATATTGGGCATAGGTGAAGTTGTTGTTGTACCCACCGATCCAGGCTGTGCTGGTATTTGTAGAAAAGCCGTCATTGGAGCGATACAGATTTGTACCGCCTACAAATACTACGTTTGGATTGTCGGGCTTAACAGCTACTTCCATATCATATCCTCCTTGCACGGATAATGGATCGGAGCCGGAAAGATTATTCCCAGGTAAATCAGGCATATTAGCAGAACGGTTTGACCATGTATAGGTTGTACCCGAAATATCTACCCTAAAAAGATCTGCTTCAGGTTTAAGTTGTGGTGGATCGCTGCTTAAGCCGTTTTCATAAAAGATATAAGCAATGTTTGGATTGGAAGGCGCATAACGTAAAACAATTCTCTTAGAAGTAAATGTATTAGGGGCCTGGATCAAAGTATATGAATTTCCTCTCCATTCTGCCACAGAGTCAACTCCTAATGTTTGTCCACCGGCAATGCGGGTAAAGGTATTTGCCGATCCTGTGGTAGAAACCCAAACGCCTCTCAGGGCAGGTTCAGGGTAACCACCATTTACCCCTAATAAAATTCTTCCGTTGGTGGCTATGTCAACATCCATTTGACCTGCGGTGGATGTAGCTCCTGTGGGACCTCCAAAAACCACCTGGTAAGTGGCTCCGCCATCTGTGCTTCTGATTAACCTTCTATGGCCGGCAATGAATACATGACCATTTGTAGGATTCACCTGGATGCGGTGTACGAAATCAAATGGGTGATCGAAGTTTTCGTAAGTGCCTGGAGAAATAGGAGCCCCATTAATATCTGTAATGGTGTTCAATGGCAGCTTTGTCCAGGAGGCTCCGTTATTAGTAGACTTCCAAAGTCCAAAGCCTAAGTAAGCAGCACCTATGGCATTGGCCGAATTGCCAATGTACTCACCACTGCCTGCATACCATGTATCCTGGTTGCCTGGTCGAGGGTCTTGAGCCAAAGCAGTAAAGCTGTGTATATCACCTTGCGGAGTCGTTAATGTCCACGTATTGCCTCCATCGGTTGAACGGTAGATGCCTCCACTAACACAACCAGCAATAATCACCTGGTTCGATGTGCCATTGTATCGAACATCATACAACACGGCTCGTGTTCTTCCACCAATATTATTTGGCCCGGCAGGAATGTAGTTATTATTAAGCTGCTGGCGGCTAAACAAGGAACCTTCACCTTTAACCGGAAGTGTAAGTGCAAATTGTCGTTCTAATTCGTAAATATTTTTCGGCACCTTTCCCGTAACCGGGTCTTTGATCATATCATACTCGTATTTCACCCGTTCAATATGAAACCGGGTTTTTTTAGCAATCGTGTTCTTCTTTTCAGTGGCAACCGGTTGGGTAGATTTCACTTCTCTGTTCGTAAAAAAGAGTACGGCCGATAGGACTGTGACAGCAGCCAATCCTGCAAGCAATCTAGTTTTCATGTATACCGTTTTTGGTTAAGTATTTTATTATTAAATAAACATTCTAAAGCCTGTTCTGTTCTTCTCTCAGGTTATCTTTGCAAATCGCATGAGTGTACAGGCCTTGCTGGAGAAATATCAACAATCACCCCGCCTTTTTCAGTTGGCGGACAAGCTCTCTTTTTCCCAACCGCAAAAGATCTATGCAAAAAACATGCACGGCAGTTCCCCGGCTTTCGTGGCTGCTGGCTTATTTCTGCATCCCTCCTGTTTACACCTCAACCATGTCTTTGTTTGTAACGATGCTGAAGAAGCAGCCTATTTCCACAACACCCTGGAAAACCTCACCCGGGCCCTGAATATCTTTTACTTTCCTTCTTCCTTTAAAAACAGAAAGAATTACCGTTTGTTAAATGCTTCGCATGTTATGTTGCGCACCGAGGCATTGACCAGGTTCTCTAGCCCGTTAGGCAACCGTGTGGGAGCTTTGGTAACCTATCCAGAAGCACTTTTTGAGAAAGTTGTGGTGCCTAAGGCTATTTCTTCTAACATCATTCATATTAAAACAGGCGATGAGCTAAAACCTGATGAACTATACGCAAAGTTGGTTGATTATGGTTTTGAGCGAACTGATTTTGTGTACGAACCGGGACAATTTGCTGTACGGGGCGGTATTCTGGATATTTATTCGTTTGGAAACGAGAAGCCTTATCGTATAGAATTGTTTGGCAATGATGTGGATTCGATTCGCATAGTGGACCCGGAAACACAATTGAGCGAAAGAAGGTTGTTACAGGTAAGCATTATTCCTAATGTCGATACACAATTTGAGGATGCTGATAAGGTTTCCTTACTGGAATTTTTGCCTGAGAATACAGTCATTTGGTTGCAGGATGAAGAGCTAACGAGAGAACGGTTGTTAATTTCTGAAGAAGACCTTCAGTTGTTTTTGAATTTGCTGGAGCAGAACCCAAAATCGAAGGATGTTGAAGAAGATGAGAAGCTGATTAAAAGAGAGATTAACTCAGATGAGTTTATTACAGCTGCTTCGTTTTTTGAACAGTTGCAAAACAGGCATACGATTTATTTCGGTTTTCAAAAGCCATCAAATTTCCATTACGAGGTTGAGTTCAGTACCAAACAGCAACCTGCTTTCAACCGGCAGTTTGACTTATTGATAAAAGATCTTAAGGGTTGGGAAGGAAAAGGCTTTGAATTGAATTTGTTTGCTGAAAACCCTAAACAGCTTGAAAGGCTGTATACCATTTTTAAAGATCTGAAAGAAGAGATTCATTTCAATCCGCTTGCAACATCGATACATGAAGGCTTTGTTGATGAAGACGTAAAAATCGTTTGCTATACCGATCACCAGATCTTTCAACGCTACCATAAGTACAAGGTTAAGCAGGCGTATAATAAAAACAAGGCGCTCACACTACGTTCACTGAGAGAATTGCAGCCAGGCGATTTTGTTACGCATATCGATCACGGTGTAGGTGTTTATAGCGGTTTGCAAAAAATGGAAGTGAATGGTAAGATGCAGGAAGCTGTTCGTATTATTTACAAGGATAGTGATATCCTATATGTCAACATCAACTCGCTGCATAAGATTGCAAAGTATACAGGTAAAGAAGGAACGGTTCCAAAGGTAAATAAACTAGGCAGTGATGTTTGGAACAAGCTGAAGGAGAAAACAAAGACAAGAGTCAAGGAAATTGCTTTTGACCTTATAAAACTTTATGCACAACGTAAGGCACAACAAGGCTTTCAGCATACGCCGGATAATTACCTGCAAACGGAGCTGGAAGCTTCTTTTATTTACGAGGATACCCCTGACCAGAGCAAAGCAACAGCCGATGTAAAGAAAGATATGGAATCGCCATCGCCTATGGACCGTTTAGTGTGCGGCGATGTGGGTTTTGGTAAAACAGAGATCGCCGTTCGTGCAGCCTTTAAAACCGTTGTAGATGGTAAACAGGCGGCTGTGCTGGTGCCTACAACTATACTTGCTTTTCAGCATTATAAAACCTTCAGTGAACGGTTAAAAGATTTTCCGGTTACGGTTGATTATGTTAATCGTTTCAAATCAGCTAAAGAAAAGAAAGAGACGTATAAAAAATTAGAAGAAGGAAAAGTTGATATTATTATCGGTACACATGCCCTGTTAGGAAAAGATGTCAAGTTTAAAGACCTGGGCTTAGTGATTATTGATGAAGAGCAAAAGTTTGGAGTTGGTCATAAAGAAAAGATCAAAACGCTTCGTACCAATGTTGATGCGCTTACTTTAACAGCAACTCCAATTCCCCGTACACTTCAGTTTAGTTTGATGGGTGCAAGAGATCTTTCCATTATTAACACACCACCACCAAACCGTCAGCCCATTCAAACGGAAGTAAGAGTTTACCAGGAAGATTTTGTTCGTGACGCTATTTACTTTGAAACAGAACGTGGCGGACAAATATTCTTTATTCATAACAGGGTGCAAGGCTTGCCCGAGATGGCTGCAATGATCCAAGGGCTTTGCCCTGATCTAAGCATTGGCTTTGCTCATGGACAAATGGAGGGGCATGAGTTGGAAGAACGCATCATGGACTTCATTGATAAAAAATATGATGTGCTGGTTTGTACAAACATCGTTGAAAGCGGTGTAGATATTCCGAACGTAAATACAATCATTGTAAACAATGCACATCAGTTTGGTTTAAGTGATCTGCACCAGTTAAGAGGTAGGGTAGGACGTTCCAATAAAAAAGCATTCTGTTACTTATTAGCTCCGCCAATGAGCACTTTGCCAACCGATTCAAGAAAACGTTTGCAAACACTGGAACAACACAGCGAATTGGGCAGTGGCTTCCAAATAGCAATGAGAGATCTCGATATTCGCGGTGCCGGTAATATGCTTGGTGGCGAACAAAGTGGTTTTATGGCGGAGATCGGATTTGAGATGTATCAAAAGATCTTAGATGAAGCCATCAGGGAATTAAAGCGGACGCAGTTCAAGGATTTGTTTAAAGAAGAAATATCAAAACAAGATGATTTTGTAAGCGATTGTACCATTGATACAGATCTTGAAATCCTGATCCCGGATGAATATGTAGAAAGCATCACCGAACGTTTATCGCTTTATACCAGGTTAGATAATTGCGAAACGGAAGAAGAGCTGCAGGCCATGCAGCAGGAGCTCATAGATCGCTTTAGTGCTTTGCCACCACAGGTGCAGGAATTATTCGTTACTGTTCGATGTAGAAAATTAGCCGTTGAATTAGGTTTTGAAAAAATGGTATTGAAGAACGATTCGCTAAAATGCTTCTTCATTAATAGACCTGATTCCCCTTATTTTGAATCGGAACTCTTCAACAAGATATTGGACTACCTGCAAACAGGTACTAACAAAGCCCGGTTAAAACAGGTAGGCAAACTGTTTATGTTAGTGATGGAACCAGCAAAGGATATGCAGGATGTGTTTAGCTTTCTAAGCAGAATGCATGCATCTGTATTAAACCCTCAGCCTGAAACACAAGCTCAATAGGCATTCTATAGCTTTTGTTGTCCTTTTTATCTACTTTTAGCGGCAAGAAATCTATCCATGAAACTAAACCGCTTTCTGCTTTCAGCTATTGCCCTTTGTTTTTATGCTGCGGCTTTTTCACAAAAAGATCTTTCAACTCAATTAAAGACAGGATCTGTCAAGCCTGGATACAACATCAGGCAATCTGCCATTGATTCCTTCAACAAAGACGCAGTGCGTTTTAATAACAAAGCCTTTTCAATAATACAATTTGAGAAATTACCTGATGAGGGCATGAGAAAATTGCTTTCTGCAAATGGTATTGAACTGCTTGATTATATTCCTGACAACACGTACACGGTTACAATAAACGGGGACCTAAAGATTGATGCATTGCAATCGGCAAAAGCAAGAAGCATTTTGCAATTAACACCACAACAAAAAATGCAGTCAACGCTTGCCAATGGAAGCATTCCTTCCTGGGCCATCAAAAATGCAGGCACTATTGATTGCTGGATTTCCTTTCCGAAAACGTTTTCAGGATCAGAAGTCATTAACGCCTTAAGGCAAGCTAATATTGACATTACGTCTCTGCATTTGCAATCCTATCGCATCATTGCTGTACGTATTTCGCAAAGCAAGTTGATGGAATTGGCTTCTTTACCTTTCATTGAATTTGTGCAGCCTGCACCGCCTGAAGATCAGCCTTTGAATTTTTACAGCCGTGCTTCTTCGAGAGCTAATTTGCTAAATGCTTCCACTGCAGATGGAGGACGAGGTTTAAAAGGAGAAGGTGTAGTAATTGGTGTTGGCGATAATGCCGATGTGCAAACCCATGTTGATTTCAAGGGACGATTGATCAACCGTGCAGCAGCAGCATCTGCTGGTCATGGCCATCACGTTACCGGTACAGTTGCCGGTGCAGGAAATATAAATGAGTTGTATATCGGATATGCTCCTAAAGCAACTATCGTTAGCCAGGCTTTTTCGGACATTTTGAAAAACACTCCTGCCTACGTGCAGGATTATGGAATGGTGATCACCAATAACTCATATGGTAATATCAATGAGTGCAGTTACCATGGCACCTACGATCTATATTCAAGAGTATTAGATCAGCAGGCTTTTGATTTCCCACATCTGCAACACGTTTTTGCAGCAGGTAATAGTGGTGGCGATGTTTGCCCGCCTTATGCACCGGGATTTAAAACCGTTTATGGGGGTTACCAATCTTCAAAAAATGTTATTACAGTTGGAGCTTCCATTGACTCCGGAACGGTTTCAGGTTTTTCAAGTAAAGGACCTGTAATGGATGGAAGGCTAAAACCGGAAATTTTAGCAATGGGGCAATTAGTAGCTTCTACATGGCCTACAAACAACTATTCATTTAATAATGGCACCAGTATGGCGGCGCCAGGTGTTGCCGGTGGTATGACATTATTGTATCAGCGATATCGCCAGTTAAATGGAGGAATTAATCCGAAAAGTGGATTAATGAAAGCGATATTGTTGAATGGTGCCCTGGATCATGGCAACCCGGGCCCGGATTTTAGCAATGGCTTTGGTACCATGAATTTGTTGCGAAGCATTGAAATGCTGGAGGGGACAAGATATTTTATCGGGAACAGTACAAATGGATCAACAAGCAATCATACAATTACGGTTCCTGCCAATACTGCACAACTAAAAGTAATGCTGTACTGGCATGATCCCGCTGCGGCTGTTATTGCTGCAAAAACACTAGTAAATGACCTGGACCTGGAGGTGGTAGATCCATCTGCTGTAGTCCAACTCCCTAAAATACTTGATTCAACATCTGCCAATATTACTAACGTAGCAACTAATGGTGCCGATCGCACCAATAACGTAGAGCAGGTAATCATCGGCAATCCTGCTGCAGGCAATTATACCTTACGTGTAAAAGGAACGGCTATTGCACAAAATCCTTCTCAGGAATACTTCCTGGTATATGATGTAGTTCCTGTGCAATTAAAGATCACATCTCCAGCCGGTGGAGAAGCCTGGTCTCCAAGCTTAACTATTTACGATTGGATGAAGATCTGCTGGGAATCGTATGGGCTTACAGGAACAGCCAACCTGGAGTATTCAGTTGACAATGGAATTAACTGGATAACAATAGCTAGTAACATTGATGTTAATCGAAGAATTTATACATGGCAAGTTCCCAGTGTAGCTACATCACAGGCATTGGTCCGCATTACAAAAAATGGCACAGGAGAAGTATCTATCAGTAATCAATTCACTATTATCGGCCGCCCTGTTATATCCTTCGCCTCTACACAATGCGAAGGATATATTGCTGTAAACTGGACACCCGTTCCGGGAGCTACCGATTATGAGGTGATGATGTTGATGGGTGATGAAATGAAAACAGTTGCTACAACTACAGCAACGAATTATATATACAGCGGCTTATCACGGGACAGTGTCTATTGGGTTACCGTTAAGCCACGCATTAATGGTAAAGGTGGTAGAAGAGCAATCGCTATTGGGCACCAACCAAACAATGGCAGCTGTATTGGTACTATTTCGGATAATGATCTTAAACTGAATGCCATCCTTTCACCCACATCGGGAAGAAGATTTACATCTACACAGTTAGGGGCATCATCAATAGTAACGGTTCAAATTAAGAACTTAGATGATGTTGCTGTATCCAACTTTACGGTACAGTATTCAATCAATAATGGAGCATGGATTACTGAGAACGTAATATCTAATATTGCAGGCGGTGGAACTTATAATCACAGCTTTGCTACTACTGTAGATTTATCTGCTCCAGGCAATTATCTTTTGAAAGCCGTTGTAAAAAATGCAGTGGCAGATCCTGTGTCAGTAAATGATACGCTTACTTATATCATTAAGCATCTCGATAATCAACCCATTAATTTAACTGCAGCCTTTGTTGATAATATTGAAGCAGCAGCAGATGTTACCTACATGAATGATACGCTGGGTTTGGCGGGTTTAAGCCGTTACGATTTTGAGAATGGGACAACTTTTGGCAGACTAAGAACTTTCATTAATTCGGGTATGGCTTATTCGGGAATGAAGGCATTAATTCTGGATGCTGACCGTTTCTTCAACGCTGGAAATACGAATTATCTACACGGGACTTTCAATCTTTCCTCTTATAATGCTTCAACGAATGATTTACGATTGGATTTTCAATTCAATAATCACGGTCAGCAATTGCATCCTAACAATAAGGTTTGGATACGAGGCAACGATACCAGTCCCTGGATTGAAGCTTATGATATGAATACGAATCAGGCTGATCCCGGTGTTTATAAAAAATCAGTAAGTATAGAATTGTCTGATTTATTGGCAGCAAATGGCCAGACTTTTTCAAGTAGCTTCCAGGTACGCTGGGGCCAGTTTGGCCGTTTACCGGCAACAGATAAAGAACATGCAGCAGGTTATTCATTTGATGACATTCGTTTTTACGAAGTGTTTAATGATGTGCAGATGGTTAGCATTGATACACCGATCATGGCAAGCTGCGGGTTAACCAACAATACACCTGTAAGGATAAGTGTTCGTAACAGCGCTAATTCAACCTTAACCAATATACCAGTGAAGTATAGAGTTAATGGTGGTGCCTGGGTAAGTGAAGTAATTCCTTCCATTGCCGGTAATGCAACTGTTCAATATCAGTTTGCTGGTACTGCTAACCTTTCAGCATTTGGCACCTATATCATTCAGTCAGTGGTGGAATTAAATAATGATAGCTTTAAAGAAAACGATACAACAAGTGTGGTCATTACGAATACCCCTGTCATTACTTCTTTCCCTTACCTGCAAAACTTTGAGGCCAGCAACGGTTTTTGGTATGCGGAAGGAAAGAACAAGAGCTGGGAATATGGTACGCCATCATCAACAAAGGTGAATAAGGCAGCAAGTGGCAGTAAAGCCTGGAAGACAAGATTAGCCGGTTATCATAACGATAATGAGGCCTCTTATCTGTATTCGCCTTGCTTCGATATTTCAGGTATGACTATCCCAACATTAAGTTTTAGTGTGGCTTTGGATTTGGAAGATTGTGGAGCAAACTTTTGCGATGGCGCCTGGGTTGAATATTCTTCTGATGGAAAAACATGGACCAGGTTAGGTGCGGCTAACAGCGGAACAAACTGGTATAATAAAGCAGCAGATCAATTGTGGAGCATTCAAAATTATACTCGCTGGCATGTAGCAACAATTGCATTGCCTACTGGATTAAATCGTTTGCGACTGCGTTTTGTTATGTCTTCCGATCCTGCTGTGACCAGAGAAGGAATCGCTATTGATGATATTCATATTTATGACAACACGAAAGGTATTTATGATGGAATTACCATGAATGCTCCAGTTACACAAAATGTTGCAGGTAATAACTGGATCCATTTTGAAAGCGGTAATAAACTGGTTGCCTCTTTACAGCCCAATAATCAAACTCTAGGTTCTACGTCAGTTAGAACCTATATCAGCAATACAGTTCGAAATAATAATAACCAATATTATCATAACAGAAATATTACGATCAAGCCTGTGAATAGGAACTCGACGGATTCCGTATTGGTGCGTTTTTATTTTTTAGATAGTGAGACGGATTCATTGATCTCTGCTACAGGCTGTGCATCTTGCTCTAAACCGGCAAGTGCTTATGATTTAGGTGTGTCAAAATATTCCGATGCCGATACATCTTTTGAGAATGGTTCGGTTGCAGATAACCAGCAAGGCTTATGGACGTTCATCCGCCGCTCAGATCTTTCTATTGTTCCTTTTGATAAAGGCTATTATGCCGAATTTAAAGTGAAGGATTTTTCAGAGTTCTGGCTGAACAATGGTGGCTTTGACAGAAGGACACCACTTCCTGTGAAGCTGATGAACTTTACAGCACAAAAACAAGGCAATGATGTATTATTAAGATGGGATGTAGGCAGTGAGACCAATTTGTTGCGATACGAAATTGAATTAGCAAGAGGCAATGCTGATTTGCAAGCCAATCGTTTCTCTAAAATAGGAGAGGTGGCAAGCTTGGGCAACACAACCACGGTCCGCAATTATTCATTCCTTGATGCTGAGGCAGATAAGTTTGGTGTACGTTATTATCGTCTTAAAGTGAATAATACTGATGGCAGCTTTTTTTATTCGCCAATCAGATCTGTAGTATTTGCTGATCCTACTGTATGGCAGATTTATCCCAATCCATCAAACGGCAGGTTCAATCTTGTTTTCCAGCTAAACCTGAATGAAAAATTGAATGCTGGTATCTATGATGCAAAAGGGAGTATGGTAAAAGAATTGACGACGACATCTACTGGCTTTATGCAAAAGTTAGAAATTGATCTTTCATCAAACGCTTTCCCTGCTGGGGTATACCTTTTACAGGTAGATGCCAGCGGTAAAAAGCAAACGTTTAAACTATATAAACAGTAAACGATACGGGTATAAACTATAAAAGCTGTCCGGTAAACGGACAGCTTTCTTTTTATAAAAAGGTTTTAATTACCAGCCTTGTTTAGCAATGCCTGCCTGAATGGCCGCCAGTGCTTTTTGTTCATTACATAGAGTTGTCAACTTGTTGCCTTTGCCGTCATGGCCTTGTACCATGTAAGCTCCTTTAGCGGTTTTAGTAATTACAGCGTCCTGGATGGGAACATTTTTCTCCTTTGTTTTTACGTTATAAGCGGTAAGTTGATCTGCCATATCATTAAGTTTTTATGGTTAGTAATATCTAAATCTACGTTTTTTAGGCAAAACAAAGGCCAAAGGTTGGTATAGGCAAGCTCAGCATTGGGCTTGAAAAAGTAGTATGATGATGTTTTTACTGAATGGAATGTCAATTTCAGAAACCTTTGAAATGGGACCTTATTTTGTTCCAGATATATAATCAAATGGCAACATGGTAGCCATTTTCTCCGACCAGGCCCAGTAGCCTAAGCTCAGCAGATCAACTGGATAATAATAAACTCCGTTTGCCTGGATATTTATCGGCCTGTCGTTAATTAGCGTAAGCTGAGACATCATAGCTGTACCATTATCAGGAAAGAACCTCTGGTATTCTTTTGAGGCAGTTTTGTTTTTATAAACCACTAGGAGATAATCGGAGAATTCAAGACCAGCCGTAACGCTGTCTACTGCATAAGCAATACTATCACCAACTAATAAAGAAGTGCCTGCAACATCAAAATAATCCGGCTGGCGCATGATCTTATTATAATAACTGCTGCTATCTTTTTCAAAGGACGGTAATACAATGTCTTTGCTTGAAGTATTACCAACAATCGTCATTTTAAATTTGGTTTTAACCCTCTGTTTTTCACTGTTAGGTACCTTTTTTAGTCTTCTTACTTCAAAGCCATCTTCCTTAATGGTATTACGGTACACACTACGCATAAAGTGAAGCATGGAGCCATAAAACACATCTGACCGATTCTGCTTCCATCTTCTTTCTCTAGCTGGTGGGCCTTTCATGGGTTCAAAAAAAGGATAGCCGGTGTAGATAAGATAGCGGGTTTTGAAATCATAGCTAAAGCTTTCCATCTGGTATTGTATCCTGTAACCCAGGTCTTTGTTTTCAATAACCAAGGGCTCCATTGCTATAGCTGTCAATTCGTTTTTCTTTTTCGAATGGCGAAAGCGAAGCACTTCCGGGTTTTTAATTTTACATCCTGATGCATAGGCTGATGTGCCAATAAAGTTTTCGATAAAGAACTTGCCCCATTTTGCCCAACCATTTTTTTCGTAAGGTTCAATTACCACCGTCTCCAACTCCGGGGCCTTAATATTCAGTTTTACTGTGAGAAAATTTAGCGGGCTAGAGGTGTTTATGGTTTGAGCAAAAGTTTCATATCCTACAGAAGACACGATCAGGTCATATTTTCCGGATGGCACTGGTAGTTCAAATGCGCCACCATCATTTGAAGTGGTGCCGATAGATGTGTTATTAAGAAAGATACTGGCTTTAGTGATTGGTTTGCCTCCTGCAGCATCTAAAACAA
>Ga0164290_1001854_pt1 | contig 22021 bp, 20 predicted proteins | sample Micstemetagenome_FD_108782 | JGI IMG/M metagenome (GOLD analysis project Ga0164290, IMG submission 108782) | Contaminated culture microbial community from soil near Moab, Utah, USA - Microcoleus steenstrupii SON62 (Illumina Assembly) | ecosystem: Environmental > Terrestrial > Soil > Soil crust...
CCGAAGATCGGCTTCTTCGAGAAGGTCGAGACGATGTGGCTGATGATGCCGAAGCCCGGCAGGATCAGGATGTAGACCTCGGGGTGGCCGAAGAACCAGAACAGGTGCTGGAACATGACGGGGTCGCCGCCGCCGGCCGGGTCGAAGAAGCTGGTGCCGAAGTTCCGGTCGGCCAGCAGCATGGTGATGGCGCCGGCGAGAACGGGCAGCGACAGCAGCAGCAGGAAGGCGGTGATCAGCACCGACCAGGCGAACAGCGGCATGCGGTGCAGGGTCATGCCCGGCGCGCGCATGTTGAAGATGGTGGTGATGAAGTTGATCGCGCCGAGGATGGAGCTGGCGCCCGCGACGTGCAGCGAGAAGATGGCCAGATCCATGGCCGGCCCCGGATGGCCGCTTGTGGACAGGGGCGGATAGATGGTCCAGCCGCCGCCGAAGCCGAGACCGCCGCCGGGCTCGCCGGGCACGAACATCGACATGATCAACAAGATCCAGGCCGCGACCAGCAGCCAGAAGGAGATGTTGTTCATGCGCGGGAAGGCCATGTCCGGCGCGCCGATCATGATGGGCACAAACCAGTTGCCGAAGCCGCCGATCATCGCCGGCATGACCATGAAGAAGATCATGATCAGGGCGTGGCCGGTGACCACCACGTTATAGCCGTGCTTGCTCTGCTGGATGAGGCCGAGCAGATCGACGCCCGAGCCTTCGCGGAAGATCTGGATGCCCGGCTCGGCCAGTTCCCAGCGAATCAGGCCGGACAGGGCGCCGCCGACCAGGCCAGCCATGATGGCGAACAGCAGGTACAGGGTGCCGATGTCCTTGTGGTTGGTCGACAGGAACCAGCGGGTGAAGAAACCCGGCTTGTGGTCGTGATCGTCATGACCGTTGTGGTCATGGGCGAGGTTTTCGGCTGCGGTGGCCATGATCTGTGGGCTCTCGCGGATCGTTACTGGGCCGACGGCGCGGCGGCCGTGTCGGGAATGGCGGGGGCGGAGCGCGCCGAGGGCGTTCCATCGACGGCGCCGGTGTCGGCGGGCGGCTGGCCGGCGGGCGCGGTCGCGGCGGGGCCCATGGCCTCGGACGAGACGTTGCGCGACGCCACAGCGCCGGTCGTGCCGGCGGCGGCCTGGGCGGCGGTGCCGCCCGGCGCCTGGTCGGCCGTCCGCGGCGTCATCGATCCGCCTTTCGAGGCGACCCAGGCCGCGAACTCGGCCTCGGTGACGACGTTGATCTGGATCGGCATGAAGGCGTGGTCGACGCCGCACAGTTCCGAGCACTGGCCGTAGAAGACGCCCGTGCGGTCGGCGCGGAACCAGGTCTCATTGACCCGGCCGGGGACGGCGTCGGTTTTCAGACCGAAGGCCGGCAGGGCGAAGGCGTGGATCACATCGGTGGCGGTGACCAGGACCCGGACCGTCTTGCCCACGGGCACGACGATCGGTTCGTCGGCGGCGAGGCGATACAGGCTGTGCGGCATGCCCCGGGCGGCGATCTCGTCCTCGGGCAGCATGTTGGAGATGTATTCGCCGATGCCCTGGTCCGGATATTCGTAGGCCCAGTTCCACTGGTTGCCCGTGGCCTTCACGGTCAGGTCCGGCGTCGGCATGTCGTGATAGGCGAACAGCAGGCGGAACGAGAACAGGGAGATCCCGACCAGGATCAGCACCGGCAGGACGGTCCAGATCACCTCGATCAGGGTGTTGTGGCTCCACTTGGCCGGAACCGGATTGGACTTCTTGTTGTAGCGGACGCAGATCCAGATGATCAGCCCCAGCACCAGCAGGGTGATGAAGGTGATGATCGGCATCAGAATGGCGTCATGGAAGAAATGCGCCTCGACCTTCAGCGGCGAGGCGGCCGGCTGGAGCCCGAGACCGCCGTCGGTCGGCTGACCGACGAGTTCGGGCCCTGACGGACCGCACCCGGCGACGAAAAGAGTCAGGGCGAGGACGGCCGCGCCGCCGATCAGACCCCGGGCCCGCGTGCCCATCCCCATGCGAGATATCCTCATTAAACCGTTTCGCCGCAAACGCTTGCGAGTGAATCGCAACATTCGCCGGGACCCGGCGGCCCACGGCGATACTTCGCGCGGTCCATATCGCCCCCTCCGACGCTTGCCAAGCGATTGCCGAGCGATTGAACGACGCAGGGGGGTGAAGGCGGCGGATTAAATCGCCGTCATGTTATGACAGCTACCTTGCGTCGCCAGATACCTTGCGATACGTCTTCGTCATCACAAGGAGGGGCAAGGTGCCTGAAACAATCGAGATACAGCTGAAGAAGGGGGTGCTGACGCTGTGCGTCCTGGCCCTGCTGAACCGGCACGACAGCTACGCCTATGAGATCGCCTCGACCCTGTCGGACGCGATCGATATGGGCGAGGGGACCATCTATCCGCTGATGCGGCGGATGCAGTCCGACGGACAGGTGGAGACCTATCTGGTCGAATCGCCGTCCGGGCCGTCGCGCAAATACTATCGCCTGACCGACGCCGGCCGCCGGGCGCTGGACGCCCAGACCACCGAGTGGCGCGCCTTCGCCAGCGCGGTCGAATCTGTCCTGGCGGCGCCGGCCGAAGCCGCCACGCCGGCCAGGGCGAAAACTGATGCCACCGCTGAAAGGGGAGCTGAACAATGACCCGCGCCGAATTCATGGGCCGGTTGCGCCGGGGACTGGTCGGCATGCCGACGTCCGCTGCGGCCGACATCGCCTCGGACTATGAGATCCATTTCGAGGACGGCGCCGCCGCAGGGCGTTCCGAAGCCGAGGTCGCGGCCGCCCTGGGCGACCCTGACCGTCTGGCCCGCGAACTGCGGGCCGAAGCCGGCGCCCAGCGCTGGCATCAGGAGAAGAACCCGTCCGCAGCCGCCGGGGCCGTCTTTGCAGTTCTGGGACTGGGCGCGATCGACCTGCTGATCCTGCTGCCGATCTTCATGAGCGTGGTGGGGGTGCTGTTCGGCTTCTTCATCGCCGCCATCGGCCTGTTCATAGGCGGCGGGGTGACGATGATCGCCGGCCCGTTGGCGGGCTTCCCCGGCGGCGCCGCCACCGCGATCCTGGCCGGCATAGGCCTGATGGCCGGAGCCACGGCGCTGGGAGCCCTGACCGCCATCGCCACCGTCCTGCTGGTCAATGCGACCGTCTGGTACGCGCGCCTGCACTATCGCCTGCTGAAGCCCGCGCTGGGGGATCAACCCTCCGCCGACGGCAAGTTCTGAGGGAGGACCCGACATGATCCGCACGCTTCTCATCATCACCGGCGCGGCCCTCGTGCTCTGCGTCGCCACCCTGTCTGGCGCCGCCGCCATCGGCGGGAACGACCTGGCCAACCACGGCTGGACCTGGACCTTCCGCGAGGACGGCGAGGACCATACCGTCCGCTTCCGGCGCGGCGACGACGGCCCCTCGGTCACCCGAACCCTGGACTGGACGGGCGGAGATCGCCTCCAGATCGAAATCCCGGGCGAGGTCATCTATGTCCAGGGCGACACGCCCTCGGTGGTGGTGACGGGCAAGAAGTCGATGGTCGACCAGGTCAGCCTTGTCGACGGCCGACTCGCCTGGAGCCGTGAGGACGACGTTTTCGTGTTCGGCTGGGGCCGCCATGACCGCCTGCGGGTGGTGATCACCGCGCCGTCGGTGACAGCCTTCGACCTCGACAGTTCCGCCGACCTGTCGATCCGGAACTATGATCAGCCCACTTTCGAACTGACCGTTTCCGGGTCGGGCGATGTCGAGGCCACAGGCGAGACCCGGGCCGCGACGATCCGCACCACGGGGTCCGGCGATTCCGACCTGTCGCGGCTGCGGATGGTCGACGCCAACGTCGAGACGTCCGGTTCGGGCGATGTCAGCGTCGGCCCGACAGGCAAGGCGGAGATCTCCATCTCGGGTTCGGGCGACGTGGACGTGACGACACGACCGACGACGGTGACCCAGAACATCTCGGGCTCGGGCGACGTCAGCATCGACAGGGTCCGGATGGATCGAGACGACCGCGACGACGCGCAGGTCGTTGTGACAACCACCACGACGCGGGAAATCGTCGACGTCCCCGGCGTCTCCGTCAGGACGAGCCGGACGGTACCCGCTCCCTGACAAGGTCTCTGATCCGACGGCTTACCTTCCCGTGATCGTGCGGGAAGGCAAGCCGGAGGTGACGCCGCGGTCATCCGTGCCTATCTGTCAGCCCATGACCCTTCCCGCCTCCCTGCCCGCCATTCTCGATTCCGCCGACGTCGGCTCCGACGAGGCCCTGACCATCCTGCAGGAGGCCCTGACCGGCGCCGACGACGGCGAACTGTTCCTGGAACGCTCCGAGCTTGAATCGCTGGTCTTCGACGACGGCCGGCTGAAGTCCGCCGCCTATGACGCCTCCGAGGGGTTCGGCCTGCGCGTCGTGGCGGGCGAGACCGCCGGCTACGCCCACGCCAACGAGATCAGCGGCCCCGCCATGCGCCGCGCCGCCGACAGCGCCGGCCTCGCCCGCGCCGGGCACGCCGGCGTCGCCGCCGAGGCGCCGCGCGCCACCAACCAGCAGCTTTACGCCCCCGTCGACCCCCTCGCCTCCCCTGCCTTTTCCGACAAGATCGCCCTGTTGGCCGAGATCGACGCCTGGGCCCGCGCCCGCGACCCGCGGGTCGTCCAGGTCTCGGCCAGCATGGTGGGCGAGCGACGCCAGATCGAGATCCTGCGGGGGGACGGACGACGCGTCACCGACATCCGGCCTCTGGTCCGGCTGAACGTCTCGGTCACAGTCGAAAAGGACGGCCGTCGGGAAAGCGCCTCGTCCGGCGCCGGCGGTCGCGCGGGCTTCGAGACCTGGATCGCGCCGGAGCGCTGGCAGTGGCAGGTCGACGAGGCCCTGCGTCAGGCGCTGGTCAATCTGGAGGCCGTCGACTGTCCGGCCGGCGAGATGGACGTGGTCCTGGGCGCGGGCTGGCCCGGGGTGCTGCTGCACGAGGCCATCGGCCACGGCTTCGAGGGCGACTTCCACCGCAAGAGCTCGTCGGTCTTCACCGGCATGATGGGCAAGCGGGTCGCCGCGCCTGGCGTCACCGTGGTCGACGACGGCTCGATCGCCGGTCGTCGGGGTTCACTGTCGGTGGACGACGAGGGCACGCCGACCTCGCGCACCGTCCTGATCGAGGACGGCATCATGGTCGGGCTGATGCACGATCGGTTGTCGGCGCGTCAGCTGGGCGCACACGCCACCGGCAACGGGCGGCGCCAGTCCTTCGCCCATATGCCGATGCCGCGGATGACCAACACCTTCATGGAGGGCGGCAAGGATTCGCAGGCCGACATGATCGCCTCCACCAAGCGCGGGCTCTACGCCGCGAATTTCGGGGGTGGCCAAGTCGACATCACCAACGGCAAATTCGTCTTCCAGTGCACCGAAGCCTATCTCATCGAGGACGGCAGGATCACCGCGCCGGTGCGCGGCGCGACCCTGATCGGAGACGGGGCCACCGCCCTCCAGCACGTCCAGATGGTGGGCGACGACTTCGCCTTCGACCCCGGGGTCGGAGTCTGCGGCAAGGGCGGCCAGGGCGTTCCGGTGGGCATCGGCCAGCCCAGTCTCAAAATCGCGGGCCTGACGGTGGGCGGAACGGCGGTCCAGGGCCAGGGCTAGGGCTTCCAGTCCGGCCCCACGACCTCGAGCCCGCGCGCCTCGACCTGATCCAGGAAGCCGCCCGGTTCCGCCATCATGGTGATCGGCGCCACGATCATGGTCACCCCGGGCTGATCAAGGGCATGGCTGACGGCCTCGGCCCATTGCGCCCGCGCCTGGACGCGGAGCGCCTGATCCGCGAACCACGCGCAGCGGTCGACCGCCTGTTCGACAGGTGAGGCGACGACGTCGGCGACCCGCTGGCCGGTCCATGCGCGGCCGCGTTCGAGGACGCCCTCCGGCCCGGCCTCGGCGGCGGCGACGGCCGCGCTGACACAGGCCACCTGAGTGGGATCCGGCCGGGCGATGCTCTCGTCCACGTGCCGGGCGTCCATGTCGCCGACGAGCCTGACGGGACGATCGCTCTTGCGCGCCGCCGCCCTGACGACAGCCTCGGCGGACGAGCCGGCGCCTCGCTGATACCGCAGCCGGCGATCCAGGAGGTCTCGGGCGATCGCGACCAGGCCCCGTTCGGAGTAATCCTGCCGATAGTGGGCGGCCAGACCCTCCAGCCGACGCTGCAGGTCCGCGTCCAGATAGTCGGCGGTGGTGGCGCCCTCCGGCAAGGTCGCGCGGGCGCGCCGCATCCGGAAATAGTCGCCCAGCGACATGGTCGCGGACTGCGACAGGATCACGGCGTCCGCCTGGGCGACGGCGGCTTCGAGCGCCTGCGGCCGCCAGGGGGTCTCGCGCGGGACCGACAGGATCGATCCGACGAGAATGACCGTGCCGGGCCCGTTCCGGACCCGCCACACCGGCGCGCCGGAGCTGCGGGCGACCACCACGATGTCGTCCAGCGTCGCGGGGGCCTCGTCCTGGGAGCGGGAGCTTCCCGGCGCGGTCAGAGCCAGGACCACGGCGAGCCCGATCAGGCTCGCCGGTTGGTGCGATCTGCGGCTCACGGTTGCGCTTCCGGGGACGCATCCGCCGTGTCCTGCGCCTTCCACTCCGGTCCGACCACATCGAAGCCGCGCGCCTCCAGCGCATCCAGCACCCCGCCCGCGTCGGCCAGCAGCCGGATCGGCGCCACGCCCATGGTCACGCCGGGCGAGATCATCGCCGTCTCGATGGCCGCGGCCCACTGTTGCCGTAGCTGCGGGGCGATCTCGGGATCGCCCCAGGGCCAGCACTGGTTCAGCGCCCGGTCGATCGGCGAGGCGACCACGTCGGCGACGCGCAGCGCCCGCCAGTCCTCGGCTCGTTCGCGCGCGGCCTCCGGCCCCTGTTCGGCGGCGGCTATGGCGGCTTCGACGCAAGGCAGATGATCGGATTGCGGCGCCCGGATCAGGCTCTCGACGATCTCGTCCCCCCGCACGATCCCGACCGGACGCACCTCGACACGGGCGCGACGCGCGGCCCGGCGGATCACGTCGGTCGCATCCTCGCCGGCCCTCAGCTCATTGTAGCCGGCCTTGTCGCGCAGCAGATCGATGCTGAGAAACAACAGGCTTTTACGTCGCCAGTCCTGATTGCGCTGTCCGGCCATGACCCGCTCAAGCCGGGCCTGCCATTCCGGGCTCAGATAGTCGGCGCTTGTCCGGTCGTTCGGCAGAAAGCCTATGGTGCGGGCGCGCCAGACGATGCGGAAGACGTCCGCCATCGAAACCCGGCCCTGCTGCGGCGTCAGTATCTGGTCAGACCGCGCGGCGGCGGCCTCGAGATCATCCGGCCGCCACGAGAGGTCCCGCGGAATGCCGGTGATGGCGCCCACCAGGATCAGGGTGCTGTCGCCCCGCGTCACGGTCCACATCGGGGCGCCGGACCGGCGGGCCTGGATCACGACGTCATCCAGCTGAGTCGCCGATTCGGGCTCGGGCGTCTGGGCCACGGCCCTCCCCACCGGCGCTCCCGTGGCCAGCACCGACAGAACCGAGACTGCAACGACAAGAACTCTCACGACTATACCTGAGCTGAGTGAAACACCGAGAGTATTGGACCGCCTTTTTGAGAACGCAAAGGTGACAAGTCCGTAATGATGGCTTCGATTTAATCCACCTGTCTGTCTTGTAACTGGAGGGCGGCGCGACAGGACGCCACACCTTCGTCACACGACGAGGGGAATCCTGCAATGACCAAGACAATCCTGCTGGCGACGACGGCCCTCCTGCTGGGCGCCGGCGCAGCGGTCGCCCAGACGCCCCCGCCGGCTGCGGCCGCCCAGGCCGATTCCGCCCAGCAGGGCGTCCTCATCTTCAACCCGGAGTTCTTCGCCGACCAGCGGCCGAACACCGCGCTCGACATGGTGGCTCGCGTGCCGGGCTTCAGCGTCGTCGATGGCGACGGAAGCCGCGGCTTCGAGGGCTCGGTCGGCAATGTGCTGGTCAACGGGTCCCGTCCCGCGTCGAAAAACGACACCGGCTCCAGCGTCCTGTCGCGCACCCTCGCCGCCCAGGTTCTGCGGATCGAACTGATCCGCGGCGGCGCACCCGGCATCGACATGCAGGGCTTCGCCGTCGTCGTGAACGTGATCACCCGCAGCGAATCCAGCCGCCAGTCGATCCTGACGCTGAACGGCAATCTGTTCGACGGCGGCCGCGACCTGTTCGGCGGCACATGGCAGTTCACCGCCAGGGAGGGCGAGACGACCTGGGGCGTCACCCTCAGCGACGGCATCTCGATGAGCGACGCCGACGGGACCGGACCGGTGATTCGGCGCGATGCGAACGGCGTCGTCATTCGCCAGGAGGATTTCTACAACAACCAGTTCGGCGGCGGCACGGCGATCCGGGGCAATTTCGCCACCCCGCTGTTGGGCGGCAAAATCGACCTGACGGCGCGCTACGGCGTCAACGACTATCACTCGCTGAACCTGCAGACGGGCCCCGCGGTAAGGCGCGAAAACCTGTTCGAGGACGAGGGGTCGAGCGGCGAGTTCGGGGCGGTCTATACCCGGCCCCTGAGCAGCCGGCTGAACCTCGAGACCCGCTTCATCCACCAGTTCAACACCTTTGAGGGCGTCTCCACCTCGCGCACCCGGATCGGCGCGGTCGACAGTCCGGAGCAGCGGTTCGTCGGCGAAGGCGACGCCTCGGAAACCATCCTGCGGGGCACCCTGCGGTTCGAGCGGTCGCCCGCCCTGACCTTCGAGAGCGGCGGCGAGGTCGCCTACAACATGCTGGACACCGAACAGGCCTTCACGGTCGGCGGCGCGCCCGTGGTCCTGCCCTCGGCGTCGGTTCTGGTAGAGGAACTGCGCGGCGAGGCCTTCGCCAAGGGCACCTGGCGCATGCGGCCCGACCTGACCCTTGAGGCGGGCCTGCGGCTTGAGGCCTCGACCATCACCCAGTCCGGCGACGCCGACCAGGAGAAGAGCTTCTTCTTCGCCAAGCCCCGCTTCCAGGCCACGTGGACGCCTAGGCCGAACAACCAGTTCCGCTTCCGGTTCGAGCGCGAGCTGGGCCAGCTCGACTTCGGCGACTTCGCCGCCTCGGCCGACCTTGACGAAGAGAACGTGCAGGGCGGCAACGTCGACCTGGAGCCGGAACAGCGCTGGATCACGGAGCTGACCTATGAGCGCCGCTTCTGGGAGGACGGCATCGTCTCGATCGGCCTGCGCCACGACGAGATCATCGACGCGATCGACATCATTCCGCTCGACATGGGCCTGTCTGCGGTCGGCAACATCGGCGACGGAACGCTCGACCAGCTGGCGGTCAACATCCTGGTGCCGATGGACAGGTTCGGCTTCACCGGCGGCCGGCTGGGGTTCCGCAACACCTGGAACCACACCGAGGTCACCGACCCGACCACCGGAGAGACGCGCCGCATCTCCAACCTGCGTCCGTCCCAGCCGGTCTTCACCATCGCCCAGGACATCACCTCCTGGAAGCTCCAGTGGGGCGCGGCCTACATCGAAAGCCTGTACCAGTTCGGCTACGATCCCGATCAGACCTCGGGCTTCCGCGGCTCGGACTATTTCGAGATCTGGGCCGAGTACAAGCCGACCCCGACCCTGTCGCTGCGGGCCCAGCTGAACGTCTGGAACGACTTCGAGGTCGAACGCATCGTCTATGCGGACCGGACGCCCGCGCGGCCGATCGCCTATGTCGAGCAGCGCTTCATCGACCCGCGCACCTTCGTCTCCTTCCGGATCCGCAAGACGTTCTGAGGACAGGCCACGCCGACGCCTCAAGCCTGTCGGCGATTTAATGCACCTGTCCCGCTTGTAACTGTATGGGCCGCCGCTCGCCGGGCACCGTTCGCCCGGCAGGGAGAGGGCGGATGACAAAAGCGATCTGGCTGGCCGGAGCGGCGGCGTGCGCCCTGTGCGGCCCCGTCCTGGCCCAGGAGGCGGCGCCGCAGGCCGCCGCACAGCAGGGCGTCCTGGTCTTCGAGCCCGCCTTCTTCGCCGCCGCCCGGCCCGACACCGCGCTGGACATGATCGCCCGCCTTCCCGGTTTCGCCCTCGAGGGCGGCGACAGCGGCACGCGCGGGCTCGCGGGCACGGCGGGCAACGTCCTGATCGACGGTCGCCGGCCGTCGACCAAGAGCGACAATCTCGACCAGATCCTGCGCCGCATTTCCGCCGGCGGCGTCGCCCGCATCGAGCTGGTCCGGGGCGGGGCGCCGGGCATCGACATGCAAGGCCGGTCTGTGGTCGCCAATGTCATCCTGATCCGCGCGGTGACGACTGAACGGGTGATCGAGACCAACGCCTATGTCTATCCTGACGGACACATCGGCCCGGTGCTCTCGGCGCGCTGGTCGCGGCGCGAAGGCGATGACCAGATCGAGGGCTCGATCACCGGATTCTCCGACCGGACAGACGGCACCGGAGACGGATTCCGCCGGCGCTACGACGCGGCGGGCAATCTGATCCAGGACGCCGATCTGGTGCTGTGGGACCGGATCAGAAACCTGCGGGCGACGGGGGCGGTGCAGCGCCGGCTGGGCGGGGGGCTGTTGCGCGTGAACGGCCTGCTCGGCGCCTTCGGGCGGGAAAACGCGCAGGATCTGCTGATCCGCTCCGGCGCCGGCGCCGACAGCTTCAACGATGAGGAATCCACCGAGATCAACAGCGAGCTGGGCGCCAACTGGACCCGCGATCTGGGGCTTCGCGCCGGGCTCGAACTGACCGCACTGCAACGGTACTCCACCGAGGACTACACCGGGATTTCGGACGGCGTCGGCGGCAGCTCGACCTTTTCCGCCGACTCGACATCCGGCGAATCCATCGGCCGGGCGATCCTGAGGTTCCGCCCGAACGACCGCTGGTCCTTCGAGACCGGCGGGGAGGTGGCCTACAACTTCCTGGACAGCGCCACGGCCTATGAAGAGAACGGCGTGCCGATCCCGCTGCCGTCTTCGTCGGTCAAGGTCGAGGAGCTGCGCGGCGAAATCTTCGGACAGGCGACGTGGCGGCCGGATCCGACCCTGACCATCGAGGGCGGTCTGCGGGTCGAGGTGTCGGAGATCAGCCAGTCGGGCGACAGCGACCTGACCAAGTCCTTCGTCTATCCCAAGCCCCGCCTGCAGGCGACCTGGACGCCCCGCCCCGGCCACCAGTTCCGCTTCCGCGCCGAGCGCGAGGTGGGCCAGCTGGACTTCGGCGACTTCATCGCCACGGCCGACATAGACATCGGCGAGGTCGAGGGGGGCAACCCCGATCTGGAGCCGGAGAAGGCGACGGTCATCGAAGCCATCTACGAACGCCGCTTCTGGGGCGAAGGCGTCTTCGACGTCACGGTGCAGTATTCCGAGATCGAGGACGTGGTCGACGTCATCCCGCTGACAGGCGGCTTCGACGGGGTCGGCAATATCGGCGACGGGACGGCGGACTTCCTGCAGCTGAGGCTGACCCTGCCGACCGATCGGCTGGGCGTTCCCAACGGCCGCTTGCAGACGCGCGGCAGCTGGTCCGACACGCGGGTGACCGACCCGGTGACGGGCGAGGAGCGGCGTTTCCAGGGCAACCAGGCCTTCGGCTGCGGCGTCGCCTTCAACCAGGACCTGATGGGCGGGCGCTGGGCCTGGGGCTTTGACCACGGCTGCAACATCGACAAGGGCCGCGCCTTCCGCGTGCGCGAGGTTCGCGCCTTCTACGCCGAGCCCGGCGTCAGCGGCTTCGTGCAGTGGAAGCCGGAGCGGGACCTGACCGTGCGCGTCGACCTGGGCAACGCCACCGACCGTGCGCGGGGCTATGACCGCGAGATCTTCACCGGCCCGCGCGACACCGCTCCGCTGGCCTTCCGCGAGGTGCGCCGCACCCGGATGAGCCCCTGGCTGTTCGTCCAGATAAGAAAGACCTTCTGAAGAAGGCGTCCCCACACCCCCAAACTCGCGGCGCGCCGCCCCCGGCGCGCCAAAAAGGGCGGAACCGCAAGGTTCCGCCCTTCCTGTATTTCAGCGGTCGCCGGTGTCAGCGGACGCCGGCCATGCCCTTCTTGAGGAGGGGCGAGAGCACCAGCAGAACGACGCCGACGCCAACGCCGGTCCAGCCGATGGTGCCGAAGATCGAACCATAGGTCTGGAGGGCCAGGGCGGGGTTGGTCACCACGCCGGCGACGGTATCGGTCGCAGTCGCCTGGGCGATCACCCCGGCGGCGATATGCGCCACCGAGCTGGACAGGAACCAGACCCCCATCATCATGCCCACCAGACGATCGACCGACAGTTTGGTGATCATCGACAGGCCGACGGGAGACAGGCAGAGCTCGCCCATCGTGTGGAAGAAGTAGGTCAGGAACAGGAAGAACAGCGGCACCCGGAAGTCGACACCGCCCTGCGTCGCCGCAGCCCAGGCGAGGACCAGGAAGCCGAGTCCGACGAACATCAGCCCGAACGAGAATTTAACCGGGGTCGACGGCTCCTTGTTGCGCTTGCCCAGCCAGACCCAGAGGGCCGCGAAGATCGGCCCGAAGATCACGATGATGCCCGGGTTGAACATCTGGGTGTAGCCGGCATTGAACCAGCCAGGCATGTCGGTCGACTGATCCGCGAACAGGGTCAGGGACGAGCCGGCCTGCTCGAACAGGGCCCAGAAGAGGACCGAGAAGAAGATCAGCACCTGGGCGACCAGCATGCGGTTGCGCTCGGCGCCCTTCAGCTGGGTCACGGTGTAGCCGACCACCAGCGCGAAGATGATCCCGGCCAGCCAGGGCAGGCTGGCGGAGATGATCTCATGACGTTGCATCAGCAGCCAGACCGGGAACACGGCGACCAGTCCAAGGATCCAGAAGACGGCTTCCAGCGGGATGCCGAGAACCCGGGTCCCCGCCAGCTTTTCGGGGTGCGGCGGGCCGCCGCGGCCTTCGAGCCAGGACTGACCCAGAAGGAAGGTCGCCAGACCCAGCAGCATACCGAAGCCCGCCAGGCCGAAACCGTAGGCCCAGCCGTAGGTGAAGCCCAGGTAGGAGCACAGGCCGGTGGCCAGGACGGAACCCAGGTTGATGCCGACGTAGAACAGGGTGAAGCCGCCGTCACGACGGGGGTCGTTCTCCTCGTACAGATGGCCCACGACCGTCGAGATATTGGCCTTCAGGAAACCGACGCCGACGATGATCAGCGACAGCGCCAGGAACAGGGTCATCTCACCCGCGGGATCGCGTGCCGTGCGGGTGGTGTATCCGTCGGTTGCGACCGTCGCCGGGAAGGCCGCCGCCGTCGCGGCGACGGCGCCGGAGCCGGCGGGCTGACCAGCGACATCCACGACGTTGACGCCCTCGGGCGTGATCGCGATGGGGACGCGGCCGCTCTCTGTCACGGCATAGAGTTGACGGTCGACGTTCCGGCCCTCGACCTCGATGGCGTATTCCGAGCCTCCGACGGTGATGAACTCACGCGCGCCGTTCCCTTCAAAGGCCATGGTGAAGTGGCCCGCCACCAGCAGGACTGCGCCGATGATCACCGCCTTGCGGGATCCCAGATATTTGTCCGCGATCAATCCGCCGACCACAGGAAGCAGGTAAACCAGGGCTCCGTACGCGGCATAGATGCCCTGGGCCTCGACCGGACCGAACAGGAAATGCTGGATCAGATAGATCGTCAGCATGGCCCGCATGCCGTAGAATGAGAACCGCTCCCACATCTCGGTGAAGAACAGAACCACCAGCCCCCGCGGGTGCCCCAAAAACGTCTTGCGAGGCCCGGCGGTCACCGCCCCCCCATTGTCCGTCGTGCTCAACGGCTCACTCCCAAATTGCTGCGCCCCACCTGACGCGCGAGGCCGCATAAGCAGCACGGGGACGAAGACCGGACAAGGGTTAAGGGTAAATTGCCTGTGAGGTGGCGCGCCGGCGGTGCGGACGGCAGGATGGCTGCGAATCAATTCGGGCGGGACAGGATGACGGCGACCCGGCGGTCGGCTTTGATCGGTGCGGGCTCGGCGGCGGCGCTCGCCGGCTGCGGGTCCGCCCCTCCGCGCTCCAGCCGCGACGTGATCGCCGCGGGCCAGCCGGCCGCCCTGCTGATCTGGGCGGTGGCGCGCGGACGGCTGGCGGGCTGGCCGCGAAGGCCGTCGGGGACGGACCTGGCGGCGTTGCCGTCATCGGCCGCGGGCCTCCCGGAGCTCGGGGCCCTGGGCGGCGGCGGTCGGCCCGCCAGTCTGGAAGCCCTGGCGGCGCTGAATCCGGCGCTGGTCATCGACTATGGCGACACCGATCCGGAAAACCGCGCGCTCGGCGAGCGGATGAAGGCGCGGCTGGGCGTCGACTGGCGGCTGATTGACGGCGCCCTGACCCGCATCCCGGAGGCGATCCGCGAGACGGCGAACCTGCTGGACGTCGTCCGCGGCGGCTCCGATCTGGCCGACACGGCGGCCAGGGTGCTGGAGGGCTGGCGCCGCGCGCCGGAGGGCCATGCGTTCTACTATGCCCGCGGGGCCGACGGTCTGGAGACCGGTTTCCGGGGCGCCCTGGCCACAGAGGTTCTGGAGGGGGCCGGCTGGAGCAATGTCGCGCAGGGGTCGCGGGACATCGGCCGCGTCACCCCCGAACAGGTGGCGGCGTGGGACCCCGAGGTGCTGGTGACCCTGAGCCCCGCCTTCGCCGCCGCCGCGCGCCATGACCCCGTCTGGCGCACTCGACGCGACGGAACGCGACGGCGGTTGCTGCTTCTGCCGGATCATCCGTTCGGCTGGATCGACCGGCCGCCGTCGGTGAACCGTCTGCTCGCTTGCGCCTGGCTGGCTGATCCGGGCGGCGCGCAGATGGCTGTCGCCGGCCTGACCCGCCGCCTGTACGGCATGGCGCCGGTCGAGGTGGCCCTGCCGCAGTGGATCCGGTGAGCCGGTTGCGCGGCGGCCTGGTTCCGGGCGGTCTGATCCTGTTGACGCTGGCCGGCGCCGCCATGGTGTTGGCGACGGGCCCGCTGGCGGTCGCGCCGGACGCTCTGCTGGCCGCCCTGATCGGGGAGGGCCCGCCCGCCGCCGAACTTGCGCTGGCCCTCAGGCTGCCCCGGCTGCTTGCGGCCCTGACCTGCGGCGCCGCCCTGGCGGGCGCCGGGGCCGGCTTCCAGATCCTGTTCCGAAATCCGCTGGCGGCGCCGGATCTGCTGGGCGTCTCGTCCGGCGCCGGCCTCGGCGCGGCGCTCGCCCTGCTGCTCGGCGCCGGCGCGGTCCTGATCCAGGGCGCGGCCTTCCTCGGAGGCCTGGCGACGGGAGGGCTCGCCGTGGCCTGCGCCGCCCTGACCCGGAGCGGCGACGGGCGGCTGGCCCTGATCCTGTGCGGCGTGGTGGCCGGCGCCCTCGCCTCGGCCGGGCTGGGCCTCGTGGTGATCGTCGCCGACCCGTGGTCGCAGCTGCCGTCGATCACCTACTGGCTGCTGGGCTCCTTCACCCGGGCGACCGCGGGCGAGGCGACGGGCGCGCTGGCGCCGGTCGCGCTCGGGGCCGGCGTCCTTATCTGGCTCGGCTTCCGGCTCGACATCCTCTCGCTTGGCGACGAACAGGCCCGGTCGCTGGGCCTGCCCGCCCGGCCCTTGCGCCTTCTGGCGCTCGCCGCCGCCGCCCTGATGACCTCCTCGGCCGTGGCGGTCGCCGGGGTGGTCGGCTGGATCGGCCTGCTGGCGCCGCACGCCGCCCGGCTGATCGTCGGAGAGCGGGCCGGGCGGCTGATCCCCGCGTCCATGGCGCTGGGGGCGCTGTTCGCCCTCGTCATCGACCGGCTGGCCACTGCTTTCGGCCCGGCGGAAATTCCGGTCGGGCTGTTGTCCGCGGCGATCGGCGCGCCGGCCTTCCTGATCCTGTTCGTCGCCACATCGAGGCGATCGTGAGCGGCCTGCGGCTGGAAGGGCTGGTCGCCGGACGGGGCAAGGGCTTCCGCCTGCCGCCGCTGGAGCTGACCGTCGCGGCCGGCGAGGTGCTGGCCCTGATCGGCCCCAACGGCGCCGGCAAGACCACCCTGCTGAAGACCCTCGCAGGCCTGCTGCCGCCGCTGGCCGGCGCGATCGTCACCACCGGGGCCGCGGCCTGTCTGCCGCCGCCAGGCGCGGTCGCCGCCGGCTTCTCGGCCCTTCACCTGACCGCGCTGGGCCGCGCCCGGCTGCGGCGGTGGTCGCCCGGGCTGACGCCGGACGACCTTGACGCCGCCCGCTGCGCCCTCGACCGGCTGGAGGTGGGCGACCTCGCCGACCGCCCCTTCGACCGGCTCTCCAGCGGCCAGCAGCAGCTGGTCCTGATCGCCCGCCTGTTCGTGCAGGACGCGCCCCTCTGCCTGCTCGACGAACCCCTCGCCCTGCTGGACCCGGCCCATGCCCGGGCCGTCGAGGCCGCGATCCGCGCCCTGGCCGCCGAGGGCCGCGTCGTCATCGCCTCCACCCACCACCTGCCCTTCGCCGCCCGCGCCGACCGGGTTCTGGCCATCGGTCCGGAGGGGATCGACATCGGTCCGCCCGCCCAGGCGCTCTCAGCTGACCGCATCCGCGCCCTGTTCGGGGTGGAGGTCGCAGGCTGTCCGTGCTGCGGTCAGGCCTCGAGCTGAGGGTGGCGGCGGAAGATCAGACCTCGACGAGGTCCAGCCGCCGCTCGATCCGCTCCAGCCTTTGGCCCGAATGGTCCCTCTGACGGGTCATCGACAGAAAATTCTCTTCCATCGACGTCATGCGCGTCTTGATATGCCGCATGTCTTCTTTGAGGTTGCCGACGTCCGTCTCCAGCCGTCCAAGCGGCGCCTGGATTTTCTGAAGCATCGGCACGACGATGTCAGTGACCTCGGACATGCGCTAAACATGCCTCGAAAAACGGGAAAACGCCAATGAACCGCTGGTTCGCCGCCCTGCAGACAGCCCTCGCCCTCGCCCTGTTCGCGTCGCCGGCCGCCGCCCAGGAAGCGCCTCGCTGGTCGTTCGCCATCCACGGCGGCGCCGGGGTGATCGAGCGCGACAGCCTGACGCCGGAACAGGACGCCGCCTATCGCGCCGCCCTGCACCGGGCGCTGGAGGCCGGGTCGGCGGTGCTGGCCGACGGCGGTTCGGCGCTGGACGCGGTGCAGGCGGCGATCGAGCTGATGGAGGACGATCCGCTGTTCAACGCCGGGCGCGGCGCGGTCTTCACCGCCGCGGGCCGCAACGAGCTGGACGCCGCGGTCATGAACGGCTCGGACCTGACCGCCGGCGCCGTGGCCGGCCTGACCACCACCCGCCACCCGATCGCCGCCGCCCGGGCGGTGATGGAGCGGTCGCCGCACGTCATGCTCATCGGCCAGGGCGCGGATGCGTTCGCGGCCTCGGTCGGGCTGGAGCAGGTCGACCCGGCCTTCTTCTTCACCGAGCGCCGCTGGCGGGGGCTGGAGTCGGCCTTGCGCGCGCAGAACCTGCCGATCCCGGAACGGCCCGCCGGGGCGCCCGGACCGATGGCGGAGAACGCGCTGCCGGCGCCGCCGCTGAACGAGCGGAAGTTCGGCACGGTCGGGGCGGTGGCGCTGGACAGCGAGGGGCGGCTGGCGGCCGGAACCTCGACCGGCGGCATGACCGCCAAACGCTGGGGCCGGGTCGGGGACGTGCCGGTGCTGGGCGCCGGGACCTATGCCTCCAACCGCGACGGTTGCGCGGTGTCGGCGACGGGGGACGGGGAATATTTCATCCGGGCCACGGTGGCCAGGGACATCTGCGCGGGCGTAGCGGCCGAGGCAGCCCTGTCGCCGGAAGCGCGCGCCGATCGTCAGGCGCGGGCGGCGCGCTGCACATCAGCGTCCAGCGACGAAATCTGCCTGTCCCACCCCCGAGACCCGGACTTCATGGTCATCGACCGCGAACTTCAGGAGGTTGCGGCCCTCGGCGGGAGCGGCGGCGTGATTGTCATGACCCTCGACGGTCGGGCCTGGCTGCATATGAACACCTCGGGGATGTATCGCGGCGCTGTATCCTCGACCCAACCCGCGCAGGTCGGCATCTACGCCGATGAGTCGCCCCGGTGAGCGAGCCGCGCGACATTCCCGGCGTCATCGCCCCCCCGCCCCTGATCTATCTCGGATTCCTGCTGCTCGGCTGGGGTCTGGCCGGGATCGGCGCGCGGCCCGAGGCTGTCGAGGCCGGGTTCGGCTGGCTGGCGGCCGGCCTCGGACTGGAGACGCCGGTCCGGCGCGGCCTCGCCCTTACCCTGATCGTCGGCGGCCTGCTGCTGGACGGGATGGCGGCGGGCCTGTTCCGGCGCCGGGGCACGGCGGTCGAGCCGTGGAAGCCGTCGACCGTCCTGATCAACGAGGGCCCGTACCGCTTCAGCCGCAATCCGATCTATCTCGGCTTCGCCATCACCTATGTCGGCCTCGCCGTCGCCATGGACAGCTGGGTCGTCCTGCTGATGCTGCTGCCCTGCATCGCGGTGGTCGACCGGCTCGTCATCGCGCGCGAGGAACGCTATCTCGCCGCCAAATTCGGCGCGCCCTACGACGCCTATCGTCAGAAGGTGCGGCGATGGCTGTGAGCGATGACGAGCTCTCGGCCATGGCGATCGAGGAGCTGGACCAGGCCTGCAGCCTGATCTGGCCGGAGCTGGTCAAGGTCACCCCCTGGGGCGACAGCTTCATCGGCATCGCCCCTTCCGGTCGCGAGGTCGAGGTCGAGCGCCGCTATCTCTGGGCCCACGAACCCGAGGGCGCCGTGGCCGTCGAGGTCGAGGTCCGGGACATCGGCGCCCGCACCGGGGCCGAGGCGCGGGCGCTGATCACGCCGCCGCGCTGAACTCCGGTCCCGCAGGAATCGGCAGGCCGTTAACCTTTACCGTTGCCAAGCGGAGCCGTGGGCGCAAGATGCGCAGGGACCGGTTCACGGACCGCGAGGGGGAGCAGCATGTCCTACGGCGCCGACTTCGCCACCGCCGACCCGGCCAACGCCCCGCTCGACGGGCCCCTGTTCATCGGCGCCGATCCCTTTTTCTGGGGGGCGATCCTGCTGGCCTTGCTGGTCGCCCTCGTCCTCGGCTGGTCGATGGGCTCCCGATCGAATTCCCGCCGCGCCGACGCCGCACAGTCGATCTGGAAGGAGGTGTACGAGGCCGCCCGATCCGCCATGGCCGCCAATGACAACGCCCTGCGCGGCCGGGCCGACCACCTGCGCAAGGTGGTCCGCGAGCGTCTGGGGAACACCCTCAAATTGACCGAGGGGCTGGCCGAAGGCTTCGAGACCCTCGAAAGCGCCATCGCCGGTCGGGGGCCGGCGCGCCCGCATGCGGGACACCGCCATGGGGCGGGGCACGGATCCGGGCGCGCCTCCGGCCATGAGGGCGTGCACGACGACGACGGCCGCCGAAGCGAGCCGGCAGGCGGCGGCGCGGCCACGGCCAACATCACCATCGTCACCCACCCGCCCGCGGACAAACCGCACGGCGGCGCGGATGGCCCGGGCCACGGCCATGACGCCCATGAGCCGCGCGACCTGACCCATCGCGAACAGACCGACGCCCTGCGTCTCGCCGTCGCCCGCTTCGCCGAACACTGGCGCGACGAGCCCGCGCGCATCCGCGAACTGCGGGACGCCCACGCCGAACTGTCCAACCCGGGTCCGGCGCGGCCCGGCCGGCCGGCCATCAGCGGAACCCGCGCCGCCCACTGAAAACCCGGTTTCGCCCTTCAGAGAAACCGCCTAAGCCTTGAGCCATGAAACTCGCCTCGCTCAAGCACGGCCGCGACGGTCGCCTCGTCCTCGTCTCCAGCGACCTCGCCTGGTTCACCGACGCCTTCCTGATCGCCCCGACGCTGCAGGCGGCGCTGGACGACTGGGACCGGCTGGAACCCGACCTGCGGGCCCTGGCCGAAAGCCTCGAACACGGCGGCGTCCCGCGTGGACGGTTCCATGAGCGCGAGGCCGCGGCCCCCCTGCCCCGCGCCTATCAGTGGGCCGACGGCTCGGCCTATGTGAACCACGTCGCCCTCGTGCGTCAGGCGCGCGGCGCCGAGATGCCCGAGAGCTTCTGGACCGATCCGTTGATGTACCAGGGCGGCTCCGACGGCTTCCTCGCTCCGCGCGATCCGATCCCGCTCGCCGACGAAAGCTGGGGCTGCGACCTCGAGGCGGAGGTGGTGGTGGTCACCGGCGACGTGCCCCAGGGCGTGTCCCGCGAAGAGGCGCTGGACTGCGTCCGCCTGGTCGGTCTGGTCAATGACGTCTCCTTGCGCAACCTGATCCCGGCCGAACTGGCCAAGGGCTTCGGCTTCGTCCAGTCCAAGCCGGCCTCGGCCCTGTCGCCGGTGTTCGTCACCCCCGACGCGCTGGGCGACCGCTGGGCCGACGGCAAGCTGAAAGGCGAACTCAGCGTCCAGCTGAACGGCGCCGACTTCGGCAAGGCCGACGCCGGGACGGACATGACCTTCGACTTCGGGACCCTGATCGCCCACCTGGCCAGGACCCGCAGCCTGTGCGCCGGCACCATCATCGGCTCGGGCACCGTCTCCAACCGCGACGCCGACGGCGGCCCGGGCAAGCCGGTCAGCGAGGGCGGCCTGGGCTATTCCTGCATCGCCGAGGTCCGCACCGTCGAGACCATCCTGCGCGGCAAGGCCGAGACGCCCTTCCTCAAGGCCGGCGACACCGTCCGCATCGAGATGCTGGACGACCAGCACCACTCGATCTTCGGGGCCATCGAACAGACCGTGGCGCCCGTCTGACAACCCGCGCACGCCGGCCGGCGTGAAGACTGCGCCGCACAGGTTGACGACATTTCGCCTTGGCGACAAAGGTTGTGAGCAGTCTTCCGGATCCCGCTATGAACCGCCCGCTCGTCGCCCTCATCGTCTGCGCCATCGCCCTTCCCGCCCTGGCGCAGGACGGCTCCCGCGACTGGGATCTGGTGCGGGACCCGGCGAAGAAGTCGGTCCTGGCCTTCACCACCTTCGATGTCGGCCTCAGCGTCGCCTTCCGATGCGTCGACGGTTCGCTCAACACAGTGATCGCCGGCCTGCCCCCCTCGGGTCAGGAGCGTCGTACGCTGCAGCTCGGGTTCCGCGACGACCCGGCCTATGACAGCGTCTGGACCACGACCACCGACCGGTCCGTGGTCGTGGGCGACTATCCCGCCATGCTCGCGCGCGACTTCCGCGAAGGCGGCGCCCTGAAGCTGACGGTGCCCCGCGGGGCCGCGGACGGACGCAACCTGCGCTTTGAAGTCGAGCTTCCGGCCTCCAACGGCGCCATCGACGAGGTCCTGACCAGTTGCGGCCGGCCGCTTGTCGATCCGCGGGACGAGATCATGGCGGCGATCCCCGACAGCGGCCTGCCGGTGGGGATGATCTGGGCGCGCCAGCCGCGGCCCAGCTTCCCCCGCACCAACTACGCGCGGGGCTTTGTCGTAACGACCTGCCTGACAACGCCGGACGGCCGGCTGGAGGACTGCGTTGTGGAGATGGAGCATCCCCACGACAGCGGTTTCGGCGCGGCCACCCTGCGCTCCACCCGGCAGGCGCGTCTTCGTAACACGGCGCAGCCGGGTCAGCCGCTCCCGCCGCAACTGGTGTCGTTCCGCACCAGCTTCATCATGCCCGGGTAGGACGCTTGCCTGACCCGGCGGCATTCGCATTGACCTGATCGGACCGCGCGAGCTACCAAGCGCGCCTGCCGAAAGCGAACAACCGGCCTGTGCGGGCGTGGTGGAACTGGTAGACGCGCCGGACTCAAAATCCGGTTCCGAAAGGAGTGTCGGTTCGAGCCCGACCGCCCGCACCATACTCATACCTCCGACGCCCTGACCCGGCGGGACCGGCATCGGTCGCCGGACGCCTGTTGAGGGGTTTCCCGGAGGTGACCCCGAAGGTTCGAGGTGAGAAGGCTTGCGGACCGTCAAGAGGGGCATCGTCTGTTGTTCGACTACCAGGCCGCATTCGAGACCGCCGTGGAGCAGGTCAAGGGCGAGGGGCGCTATCGCGTCTTCGCCGACCTGAAGCGCGTGCGCGGCCAGTTTCCGAAAGCCATCCGCCGCCG
>Ga0164290_1001855_pt1 | contig 22012 bp, 22 predicted proteins | sample Micstemetagenome_FD_108782 | JGI IMG/M metagenome (GOLD analysis project Ga0164290, IMG submission 108782) | Contaminated culture microbial community from soil near Moab, Utah, USA - Microcoleus steenstrupii SON62 (Illumina Assembly) | ecosystem: Environmental > Terrestrial > Soil > Soil crust...
CTCGGCCTTGATGGCCTTGACCTTGACGTCGAAGGTCACGGCCTTGCCGGCCAGATGGGCGGCCTGGTAGTCCTCGGGGAAGGTCACGTTCAGGACCTTCTCGTCGCCGACCTTGGCGCCCTTCAGCTGCTCTTCGAAGCCGGGGATGAAGCGGTTGGAGCCGATCACCAGCTGGGTGTCCTCGGCGGCGCCGCCCTCGAAGGGTTCGCCGTCCAGCTTGCCCAGGAAGTCGATGGTGACCTCGTCGCCCTCGGCGGCCTTCACGGTCTTGCCGGTCTTCTCGACATACGACTTGGCCTGGCCGGCCAGTTCGGTCAGGGCCTCGTCCAGATCGGCGTCCGACGCTTCATAGGTCGGGCGTTCCAGCTTCAGCTTCTTGATGTCGGTGGGGGTGAAGTCGGGCATGACTTCCAGGGCCATTTCATAGGCCAGGTCCTCGGTCCCGGCGATGACCTTGTCCATGTCGGAAGTCAGCTTCATCTCGGCCGGGGCGGCGGGACGCAGCTTGGCGTCGTCCAGGGCCTTCTGGCTCGAGGTGTTCAGCGCGTCATTGACGATTTCGCCCATCAGGTCGCGGCCGAAGGTCTTCTTGACGTGCGACATCGGGACCTTGCCGGGACGGAAGCCCTTCAGCTTCATCTGCGGCGCGACTTCCTTCAGCTTTGCGTCCAGCTTCTGGTTCAGCTCGGCGGCGGGAATGGTCACCGCGATGACGCGGCTGAGACCTTCGTTGGACTTTTCGACAACTTGCATGGCCGGGATTCTGACGCTCTGTGGCGGCGCCATTGAGGCAGGCGCTGCGCGGTGTGGGTAAAGCAACAAGGGCCGCCCTTTGGAGGCGGCGCCTTTGAAGCCCGCCCTTATGTCGATGACGGTTCCAAAGGTCAACGTGAGACGCGGGGCAGGCGATGGTTTCGGTCCGGGCCGGGGCGCGCTATCTGGACCTCATGACCTCCTCCCCCGCCCCGATCGGCGTCGCCGTCTTCCCGGTGACGCCCCTGCAGCAGAACTGCACCCTCGTCTGGTGCCGCAACACCCTGAAGGCCGCGATCATCGATCCGGGGGCCTCGGTCGACGCCCTGCTGGGCGCGGTGGCGAAGCAGGGGCTAACCCTGGACGCCATCTGGATCACCCACGGCCACCTCGATCACGCCGGCGGCGCGGCCGAGATGCAGGAGAAGACGGGGCTGGACATCATCGGGCCGCATCCGGACGACCAATTCTGGATCGACGGCATTCCGGCCCAGGCCGAACTGTACGGCCTGCAGGGCGCCCGCAGCTTCACCCCCACCCGCTGGCTGGCCGACGGAGATGTGCTGACGCTGGGGGACACGACCTGGGAGGTCTACCACTGCCCGGGGCACACGCCGGGGCATGTGATCTTCTTCAACCGCGCCGCCCGCTTCGCCCAGGTCGGGGACGTGCTGTTCCAGGGCTCCATCGGCCGTACCGACTTCCCGCGCAGCGACCACGCCAGCCTGCTGAACGCCATCGTCACCAAACTCTGGCCGCTGGGCGACGACGTCGCCTTCGTGCCGGGCCATGGCCCGACCTCGACCTTCGGGGCCGAGCGCCGGACCAATCCGTTCGTCTCGGACGAGGCGATGCGCCAGGCGCCGATCGCGCGCCCGGCGTCCGGTCCCTCCTAGCGGGCGGCCAGCAGGCCGATCACCACGCCGATGCCGAGGGCGTACAGCGTCGCCTTGACCGGTTCGGCTTCCACGGCTTCGCGCAGGCGTTCGGTCCGCGTGCGGCCCCAGTCCCGCGCCTGCGCCGCATCCTCGCGGATCGCCTCGCGCAGCGGGCGGGCGCCGAAGCTGCGGGCTTCCGCATCCGCGAGGATCGCATCGGCGCGGCGATCCAGCGCCGCCGTCGAGGCGTCGGCGTCGTCCTCGATATCCTCGACATTGGTGGGGCCGGTGTAGGTCTCGGTCATGGGAAGCGCTCCTGCGGCTGTGTGGGTCGAGCCCGTCAAACCGCCGCCGGGCGACGGGGTTCCGGGCAAAACGTCGCGCTCCCGAAACGTGATTGAACAGCCGCCCGCCGCGGGACGTTTCCTCTTCAGAAGAGGAGATCGCCATGACCTATGTCGAACCCGACAGCCCCGGCGGCCAGCCCGAGATCATGCCGCCCGACACGCCCGGACCGGACCTGGAGCCGGGCGGCGCTCCCGAGGAAATGCCGCAGCAGGATATCCCGGGCGGCGAGCCCGGCGATGCGCGGCCCTACGGCGCCCGATGACGCAAGCCCTGTGATTCGTTCGCAATTGTGTGACCGCCGTACCGGAACCGTACCGGGCCCGGAGGGTTCATTCAGCAACCGCCACCGTCGCCACGAAAGGAACCTCCCGATGGCTCAAGGTCAGCCCACACGTGCTTCCGGCGTCTCCAAACGGGGCTTCGCCTCGATGGACCCGGAACGCCAGCGCGAGATCGCCCGCAAGGGCGGGGCCAGCGTGCCCAGCGAGAAGCGCAGCTTCTCCCAGGACCGCAGCCTGGCCGCCCAGGCCGGCCGCAAGGGGGGCGAAGCCTCCCACGGCTCGCGGGTCCGCGAACCGGGCGCGACCGTCGTAGACTAGTCTGCGGCCACGGCATTCGAAGGGACGGCGTCCGGACGGGCGCCGTCCCTTTTTCGTTTCAGGTCTTCAGCAGCGCCAGGGCCACGGCCGGCGCCTCGCCCGTCTCGAAGGCGTCCACCGACCAGCCGGCGGCCTCGGCCAGACGGCGAACAGCGTCCTCGGTGAATTTCCGCGAATTCTCCGTATGGATGGTTTCGCCGCGGGCGAAGCGGATGGTCCGGCCGTCGATCCCGACCGCCATGTCCCGCGTCGCCTCCAGATGCATCTCCATCCGGGAGTCGGAGGGATTCCAGACGGCGCGGTGGGCGAAGGCGTCGACGTCGAAGTCCGCCCCCAGTTCGCGATTGGCCCGGACCAGCAGATTCCGGTTGAAGGCGGCGGTCACGCCGGCCGCATCGTCATAGGCGGCGATCAGCGTCTCGGGCGCCTTGACCAGATCCACGCCCAAGATGAATAGCGCATCGTCGCCCAGCAGGGCGCGCGCCGCCTTGAGGAAGGCCACCGCCTCGTCCGGCTCCAGATTGCCGATGGTCGAACCGGGGAAGAAGCCGACCCTCCGCCCGTGCCCGATCCCCGCCGGCAGGGCGCCCAGATGCAGGAAGTCCCCGACCAGAGGCGCGACCTTCAGCGCGGGATAGGCGTCGGCGATCCGCCGCGCGGCCGCGTCCAGGGCGTCGGCGCTGATGTCGATCGGCACATAGGCGGCCAGGTCCGGCGCCGCGTCCAGCACGATGCGGGTCTTCTCGCTGGCCCCGGACCCGAATTCGATCAGGGCCGCCTCGGGCCCGAACCGCGCCGCCCATTCCGGCGCCACCCGCCGCAGCAGGGCCGCCTCCTGCCGGGTCGGATAGTATTCCGGCAGCCGGGTGATTTCCTCGAACAGGCGCGAGCCTTCGGCGTCGTAGAACCACTTCGGCGAGGCCACCTTGGGCGACTTCGACAGCCCCGCGATCAGGTCGCGGCGGAAGCGGGCGGTCTCGCCCGGTTCGGCGTCCCGCGTCAGCGGCGCCGAAGCGTCGTCGGCCAGTCGCAGTCCCATGAACGCCCACCTTTGATGCGGATAGAAGAAGTTGCGGTAGCTGACCCGCGCATGCCCCCGCGGCGTCGCGAAGGACGACCCCCGCAGCACCATCTGGTTGGCCATGAACTTGCCGTTGTATTCGGAGGCCGTGCCCTCGGTGGGCCTGAAGCCGGCGTAGGGGGCGTAGGCGCTGGCGGTCCACTGCCACACCTCCCCGAAGGCGTTGGAGAAGGCGTCGGGCCGACATCGCACGGCATGTTCCCACTCCGCCTCGGTCGGCAGCCGCTTGCCGGCCCAGCGCGCATAGGCGTCGGCCTCGTAGAAGCTGACGTGCCGGACCGGCGCGGCCGGATCGACATCGACCCGCCCGGCGAGGCTCATCGTCGTCCAGCGCCCGTCGTCGGCGCGCCAGTACAGCGGCGCGGTCCAGCGCTCCGCCTTCACCGCGGCCCAGCCGTCCGCCAGCCACAGCTCGGGCCGGGCGTAGCCGCCGTCCTCGATGAAGGTGATCCAGTCGCCGTTGGCGACCAGATCATGGGCGAGGGCGTAGGGCTCCAGCCACACGCGATGGGCGGGCCCCTCGTTGTCGAAGGCGAAGCCGGCGCCGCCGTGACCGATCTCGACCAGACCGCCGTCGAACCCGGACCAGCCGCCGCGCGGCGCGTCGGTTTCGGCGGTGCGGGGCTCCTGCTCATAAGCCGCCGGCTCCAGCGGCGAGCGCGACATCAGGTTCAGCATGTCCATCAGGAACAGCTCCTGATGCTGCTGGTCGTGATGCAGGCCGAGGGTGAACAGATAGCGGCGCCGGGGATCCGCATCCCCCTGCCCCAGCCAGGCCGTCATCCGCCGGTCGATCTCGCGGCGATAGGCCAGAACATCGTCCAGCGACGGCCGGGTCATCAGGCCCCGGTCGCATCGCTCCACCCGCTGGCCCAGCGCTTCGTAGTAGCTGTTGAACAGGGCCTGGAACCGGGGATCGACGGGCTGATATCCGGGCTCCTCGCCCAGGATCATGGCCTCGAAGAACCAGCTGGTGTGGGCCAGGTGCCATTTGCCGGGACTGCAGTCCGGCATCGACTGGGCGGACAGGTCCTCGGCGCCCAGACCGGCCGCCAGCGCGGGCATGGCCGCGCGCACCTCGCGGTAGCGGTTCAGGTCCCCGGCGATCCCGTCGGGGATGCGCGATGGCGCGTTCATCTGGTCCGCCCCTGGCTGTTGACGCCGGACCGGCGCTCGGGGCTTCGAACGGCCCACGGTCCCGGTTTGTTCCAACCTAGGTACGTTCTGTGAAGCTTCAAGGACGCATTGATCGCCTAGAGCGTGGAAATGACCTCGATGACCTCATCCACAGCCGATTCCCGCGTGGCCCAGGAACAGACGAACCGCACCGAACCATCGTCGAAGCGGTAGCAGGCCCAGCCCATGTCGTTCAGCCGCTGGTGCGCCGCGGGCGGCATGCGCACGAACACCGCATTGGCCTCGACCGGATGGGCCAGGATGAAGGCCGACCGCGCGGCGATCCCTTCGGACAGCCGCTGGGCCATCAGATTGGCGTGGGCGGCCCCGTCTTCCCAGGCGTTGGTTTCCAGCAGGCCGAGGAAGGGCGCCGCCAGGAACCGCGCCTTGGACGCCGTCTGTCCGGCCTGTTTCAGCCGGTTGTCGATGCGCCGCGACAGGCTCTTGTCGAACATGACGATGGCCTCGGCGCAGTTCGCCCCGGCCTTGGCCCCGCCGAACACCAGCACGTCGACGCCCAGCCGCGCGATCTGCGTCAGATCGAAGCCCGCCGCCGCAGCATTGGCCAGCCGCGCGCCGTCCATATGCACGCCGCAGCCCTTCATCTTCACCGGCTCGATCAGGTGCCGCAGCTCTTCCTCGGTGTAGACCGTGCCGTATTCCGTCGACTGGGTCAGGCTGAGCGCGGCGGGCGGCTGGCGATGGCCGACCTCGGGCTCTTCCAGGGCGGCGTTCAGCGCCAGGGGATCGATCTTGCCCGAAAAGCCCGGCAGCCCGATCAGTCCCACGCCCGAGCCGAAGAAGCCGGGCGCCCCGGTCTCGTCCGTGCAGACGTGCGCCGCGTGATGGGCCAGCACCGCCTCATGCGGCCAGGCCAGCATCGACAGGGCGATGGCGTTGGCCGCCGTGCCCGAGAAGACGAAGCGGATGTCCGCGTCCGCGTCCAGCCGCCGCCGGATCAGGTCCGCGGCCCGCGCCGTGACGTCGTCAGAGCCATAGGCGCGGGCGAACCCGTCGTTGGCGTCGACCAGCGCCTGCAGAGCAGCCGGCGCCATGCCTGCGGTGTTGTCGGATCCGAAATCGTATCGCATGGCTCAGCTGTCCCCTTCCGCCGCGTCCGCCTCGCCAGTCCCGCGCTCCTCCTTCTGCGCGGCCGTTCGGACAGTGACGACCGGCATGACGTCCTCGTCCCCGTACGGTACGGCGACCTGATGCGGGAACGGAATCTCGATGCCGGCGGCGTCGATCGCCTCCTTGCCGCCCTGCATCAGGTCGGCCTGAACCTGCCACCAGTCATCGGACTTCACCCAGGCCTGGAGGGTGACCTGCACCGCACTGTCCAGCAGGCCGGTCACACCCGTCCAGGGCGCCGGGTCGGGCAGCACCTTCTCGTGCCGTTCGGCGACCCCCGCCAGAACGGCGCGGGCCGCGCTGAGGTCTTCGCCGTAGCCGACTGTGAACTTGATCTCGATTCGCCGGGTTTTCTGGCCCGACAGATTAAGGATGACATCCCCCAGCACCTTGGCGTTCGGCACCACGATCTTGTGGTTGTTCGCGTTGGACATCTGGGTCGTGAACAGGTCGAGACGCTGGACCGTACCGGCCGCGCCGCCAATGTCGATCACATCGCCGACCTTGTAGGGCCGCAGGACCAGAAGGAGTACGCCCGCGGCCACGTTGGACAGCGTGCCCTGCAGGGCCAGACCGACCGCCAGCGAGGCGGCGCCCAGCACCGCGATGATCGAGGTCGTCTGCACGCCCAGCCGCTGCAGCACGGCGATGAGGCCGATGATGTAGACCAGCACCCGCACCACCTGCACGGCGAAGCTGAGCACCGTCGGGTCGTGGCGGAACCCCCGTACGCGGGACAGGCCCCGGCGCGTCAGGCCGCATGCCCAGCGCGAGGCGAAGACGGTGACGATCAGGATGACGACCGCGATGGTCAGGTTGATCGCGAAATCGCCGGCCATGTCTGTCAGCTTGGCGATCATGGCGGCGTCCACCGCGGCGGCCTTCTGGCCCGCGGCGACCGCTTCGTTCAGGGGAGCGACGAGGGAGGACATGAGCCGGGTCTAACGCCTCGGTCCCGATTTGGAACCCCGCAGTCTGCATTTCCGGCTTCGGGCCGGCCCGCCCCCGTCGTAAAGATGGGCCATGATCGACTCTGCGAAATTGTCCGCCCTCAAGGTCGGCGTCGATGTGCCCTGGGTGACCAGCTGGACCGGCGAGCCGGTGCTGGGCGTGCGGCCCTGCCCCTCGGTCAACGGCGCCCTGGCCATTGTCCAGGCCGACAACGCCGGTTACGGCAAGCCGCTGTATTCCCAGAACCATGCCGTGCGTCAGCGGCTGACCGTCCGGGACATGCTGTGCCCCATGTGCGGCCAGCCGACGACGCCCGAGGACCGCTACACCCAGGTGGCGCACCCGTTCGCGGCCGGGCGTCTGCGCGCCACGGGCCGCGGCGGCGCCCTGCCCGCCGATATCGAGGACGACCGGATCCTGATCGACGCGGGCGCCATCGCCCCCCTGCACAAGGCCTGTTCGAGCCGTTCGCTGCGGTATTGTCCTCACCTGAAGGCCGATCCCCATATCGACGTGCGCCCCTTCCCCCGGTCGTGGGTCGTCCTGCCGCTGATGGCCCGGGCCGAGGCGCCGCCGCAGCTCTTCCTGGCGAAGGCCGAGCCCGCGCGAGTCATTCCCGTGATCGGTTTCCTGCAGCTGTGCGGCCTGACCGACGACCGCGATCCGGACTGGCGTCGCGGCATGGACCGCCCCTGACGCCGACATCAACCGCGATCAAGCGAGCCCCCGCCCCCGCCCCTAACCTTGGCCCTGGTCTCGGCAGGAACCCCATGAACCCGGTCAGGAAAGCGCTCTGGTACGTCGAAAGTCATTTCCATGAGGAGGTGACCCTCGACGACGTGGCGGAAGCCGCGGGCGTGTCGCGCCACCACCTGACGCGGGCGTTCGGAGCGGCCACCGGCCTGCCGGTGGTGCGCTACATCCGGGCGCGTCGCCTCACCGAGGCGGCGCGGTCTCTCGCCAGCCGTCCGGGGGACATCCTCGGCGTGGCGCTGGACGCCGGCTACGGTTCCCATGAGGCCTTCACGCGCGCCTTTCGCGATCATTTCGGGGTCACGCCCGAGAGCGTCCGGGATCGCGGCGGCGTGGCTCACCTCAAACTCACGGAACCCCTCGCCATGGATGCCACTCTTCTCGCCCACCTCGCGGCCCCGCGCCTCGCCGCCTTCCCCGCACGCCTGATCACCGGTCTGTCGCGCCGCTATCAATGCGACGACAAGGCCGCCATTCCCGCCCAGTGGCAGGAATTCGCCCCCCATATCGACACCATGCCGGGCCGGGTCGACGGCTCGGCCTGGGGCGTCGTCTTCAACACCGACGAGGACGGGGGGATGGACTATCTGACCGGCGTGGAGGTGGGCGGAGCCGGCGACGTGGCGTCAGGCTACGCCAGCGTCCGCGTGCCCGCCGGACGCTATGCCGTCTTTTCCCAGGCCGAGCATATTTCCAGCATCACCCGCACCTGGGCGACGATCTGGTCCGAATGGCTCCCCGACTCGGGCCACACCGCCGGCGACGGCCCGGTGCTGGAACACTATCCGCCGTCGTTCGACGCCGCCACGGGCCTGGGCGGGTTCGAGCTCTGGGTTCCGCTGGCCGACTGAGCCGGCGTCGCGATCCGCCCGCCGCCGCCCTCGATGGCGTCCAGCAGGTCCATGACGTCGGCGATGGTGTTCGCTTCCCGCGCCGGCTTGTCCCATCGGATGCGGCTGACCCGCGGGAAGCGCATCGCCACCCCGGACTTGTGCCGCGTCGAGCGGTTCAGCCCCTCGAAGGCGATCTCCAGCACCAGGCCGAAGTCCCGCTCGGCCCGGACCGAACGCACCGGCCCGAACCGCTCGACCGTGTGGTCGCGCACGAACTTGTCCAGCTGCTTCAGCTCCTCGTCGGTGAAGCCGAAATAGGCCTTGCCGACGGGGGTCAGCGGCCCTTCCTCGGTCCAGACGCCGAAGGTGTAGTCGGAATAGAAGCTGGATCGCTTCCCGTGGCCGCGCTGGGCGTACATCAGGACGGCGTCGATGACGTGGGGATCGCGTTTCCACTTGAACCACGGTCCCTTGGGCCGACCGGCGATATAGGGGCTGTCCCAGCGCTTGAGCATCAGCCCCTCGGCCGCCGCGCCCACGGGCGGATCGGCGCGCAGGACGGCGAGATCGTCCCAGCCGGCGTACGGCACCACCGGCGACAGATGCAGCCGCTCTCCCCCATCGGCCGCCACCGCCTCAAGCCGCGCCCGCCGCTCGCGCAGCGGCAGCGCCCGCAGATCCTCGCCGCGATCCGCCAGGATGTCATAGGCGACGATGGCCGCGGGGAAGGCCGCCATGGTCTTCGCATCGACCGTCTTGCGGTTCAGCCGCTGCTGCAGGTCGCCGAACGGCGCCACGCCTCCATCGCGCCAGACCACCAGCTCGCCATCCAGCGCGCCTTCGAACGTCAGGCCGCCCATGACATCGGGAAAGGCCCCCGAAATCTCGTCCCCGGTGCGCGAGTACAGCTTCTGCACCCCGCCTTCGCGCACCGCCTGGACCCGGATGCCGTCCCATTTCCATTCGGCCGCGAAGTCCTCGGGCGACAGCTTGGGAAAGTCCACCGCCTCGTCGATGGCCACCGCGAGCATCACCGGCCGGAACCGTCCCGGCGCGTCGCCGCTGGGTCGCTCGGACCGGCCTTCCAGCCAGGCGAACAGATCGGCGTATGGCGGTTCAAGCGCGTGCCAGATCTCCTCGATGTCAGAGGCGTCGACCGGCTCCAGCGGGGTGACCGTCTCGTCGCCCTCGGGGTCCGGGGGCTCGCTGACGGCGGCGGGGCGCATCATGGCCGCCGCCGTCTTGGCCAGCCGGGCCGACAGGCCGACGCGCAGCCCGCCGGTCATCAGCTTCAGCAGCGCCCACCGTCCCTTGGGCTCCAGGGCGTCCATCCAGCCTTCCAGAAGCGCCTTGACCTCGCCCCGGCCGGCGGTGCGCAGCGCCTCGACCACCTCGGCCAGTTCGGGCTCCCGGTTCGGCTTGTAGTCGCGATCGCGCGGCCAGATCAGCGCCACCGTCTCGGCCAGGTCGCCGACATAGTCGTAGGACCAGCCGAACAGCACGGAGTCGACCCGCGCCTCCACCGCCTTGCGGATCATCGCCGGCTTGGCCGCATCGAAGGTAAGCTCCCCCGTCAGGGAGGCCAGGGCCCAGCCCCGGTCCGGATCGGGCGTCGTCCTCAGATAGTCCCGCAGCAGCACCAGCTTCGCATTGCGCGACGCCGTCAGCGACAGTCGGTCCAGCAGTTCGGCGAAGGCGCGCATCGGACCTCATCTAGGGGTACGTGGACCAAACGAAAAACGCCCCGGAGGTTTCCCTCCGGGGCGTCGTCTCTTCGGACGCGGGTCGTTTACCGGAACAGGCTGGCGATGACGGCGGCGATCAGGCCGTTGTTCGAGTTGGACAGGACCACGTCATTGCCGCTGCGAACATACTGATAGCCACGCGGCGGAGCCCGCAGGCCGTACTGGCTGTAGTTGTTCACGACATACTGGTTCGAGCGATAGTAGGACGGCATGCTCTGACCATAGGCCCAGTTGCGGGTCTGATAGCCGCGCGGCGCCTGATAGCGGCCGGCGGTGTAGCGGCGCTCGGCGCGCTGCCAGCGGGCGTAGGCGCGCTGTTGCTGGCGGGCGTCCTGACGATCCTCGCGGGCGTCCTGACGGTATTCGCGGCGATCGTTGCGGTCGTCCCTGCGGTCGTCGCGACGGTCGTTGCGGTCATCGCGACGGTCGTCATGACCGTTCTGGCGATGCTCGTGATGGCCGCGCGACTGGGCTTCGGCGGCGGAGGCCAGGCCGAACGAGCTCATGGCGAGCGTGGCGGCGACGGCGGCGGTGAGAAACTTCTTCATGAGACGTCTCCAGATGAGGCCGAAAGATTTCGACTTGGCCTCACACTGGTCCCCCGCCCTTGAGCCGGGTGTGAACGTCGCTGGTCATGCGCGGTTCAGGCGGCGGTCGCCTTTGGAACGCTATTGAAGGGCTGGTCCCCTCAGGCCGCCGCGGCCTGGGGGTTGTCGATGCAGCTGCGGACGCCCGCCCGGCCCGCGCCGACCCGGTTCATCAGCTCGGCGAGGGCCGCGAAGTCGATCGGCTTGTTCAGATAGGCGTCGGCCCCGGCGTCCAGGCCGGCCGCGTGGTCCTCGCTGCGGGCCGAGGCGGACAGCACGACGATCGGCGTCTCGCGGTTGGCGCCCTCGCCCGCCCGGATGGCGCGCGTGGCCGTCAGCCCGTCCATGACCGGCATGTTCACGTCCATGATGATCAGGTCGAAGGCTTCCTCCGCGGCCATGTCGATGGCGATCTGGCCGTTCTCGGCGCTGAGCGCGGCGTGTCCGGCCGAACCCAGCCAGGCTTCCAGGATCATGCGGTTGACCGGGTGATCCTCGACCACCAGCACGTTCAGCGCCTGGCCGTCGACCGCCTCGGCGTGGACGGGTTCCACCGCCGCCTGACGGGCCCATTCGACGACTTCGGACTCGACCGAGAAGGTGAAGGTCGAGCCGGCCCCGACCGTCGAGGTCACGCTGATGTCGCCGTTCATGATGTTGGCCATGCGGCGGGCGATGGTCAGGCCCAGGCCCGTGCCGCCGAAGCGGCGCGTCGACGAGCCGTCGACCTGGGTGAAGGGCTGGAACAGCCGCGCCAGATCCTCGGGCGAGATGCCGGCCCCGGAATCGGTCACGGCGAAGTCGAAACGGACGCGGTCCTCGGCCAGACGCTCGCCGCGGACGACATAGGTGACGTCGCCGCGATCGGTGAACTTGACCGCATTGGACAGCAGATTGTGGATGACCTGGCAGACCCGCAGCGGATCGCCGCGGACCACGGAAGGAATGTCGCCCTCGAACCGGGTCGAGAAGGTCAGGCCCTTGGCCTCGGCCTGGGCCTGGAACGGCCCGGTGACGCGCTTGTGCAGATCGTCGACGGAGACGTCGACGATCTCGAAGGTCATCTTGCCCGCCTCGATCTTGGTCATGTCCAGGATGTCGTTCAGCAGGCTCAGCAGATTGTCGCCCGAGTTGCGGATGATCGACAGATACTCCCGCTGCATCGGCTCCAGGGGCGTCGCGCCCAGCAGCTGGGCCGCGCCCAGCACGCCGTTCATCGGGGTGCGCAGCTCGTGCGAGATGACGCCCAGGAAGCTGGACTTGGCGTCGTTGGCGGCGTTGGCCCGGTCGCGCGCGGCCTCCAGCTCCTCGATCAGATGGGCCTGATGCTCCTGGAAGGCGCGAATGCGCTCTTCCCGCAGCATGGTCATCATGACCAGCACCACCAGACCCGCGCCGGTGAACGGCACCACGGCCAGGAACTGCCAGAAGGTCGGCGAACCCCACAGGCTGGCCGCGATGATCAGGGCGGCGACGCCATAGGGCGAGGAAATCACCATGGCCTGGCGCGGCGAGCTGCGCAGCTGGGCGAACACCAGCACATAGCCGGACACCAGCAGGGCCATGGCCAGCGCATGTCCGAACTCGGCCCCCGAGAACCAGGCCAGCAGGGGCGCGGTGGCCCAGGAGGCCGTCGTCGCGGTCGCCACGGCGGGGAACACCAGGCCCCAGCCCGACCCGACCCGGTCGCTGATGCGCTTCTCCACCGCGCCGCGCAGGGCGCCGGCGGCCACGGTGCCGACGAACCACAGGGCGGCGGTGGTCAGGCCGACCGTCGCCAGCAGGCCGACGGCCCAGGTGGTGATGATCATATAGCGGAGGTATTGGGTCTGAAGGATCGCACGAAGCGCCTGCGCGGCTTCGCCAGCGCCCGGTTCGCCGTTCATCGACTTGCCGATGCCGTCGGATTCCACCATGCGCGCCCCGCCCCGTTACATTCCCGGGCGAACGCTATGGCCAAGTCTCTAAGACGAGATGAACGCTGACGGCTCTACGACGCCAATGTTCGCCGAACGTCAGGCTGCCGCATCGGCCTCGGCTGGCGTCAGCGCCCTTATGGACAGGGCATGCACCGGCCCCGCCAGCTCGGCGCGCAGCAGGGCGTTGATCGCACGCTGCCGCTCGACCCGCCCCTGCCCCTCGAAGGCCGCTGCGACCACGGTCAGATTGAAGTGGCTCTCGCCGCCCGCCTGCCCATCCATGCCGCCTTCATGGTGGTGGCCGGCGTGCCGGGCGCTGTCGTCCTCGATCACCAGACGGTCCGGAGACAGCCCCGCCGTGAGTTTTTCCCGGATAATCGTCGCAATCGGGCCTTCCGGCATGGGTGTGTCCTTGTTGGTGACCAATTCCACCTTACACTTGCACCGATGTCATCCGAGTTTGAATACAAGCCCCGCTTCAAGGACATGCGGATCAAACCGCCGCGCCCCGAAGAGGAGGCGGCGGAGGCCGACGTCCTGCATCTGAAGCCCGGCGAGAAGCCGTGCCAGTGGCCCGACTGCCGCGCGCCCGCCACGGCCCGGGCGCCCAAGTCGCGCGAACGGCTGAACGACTTCTACGATTTCTGCCAGCGCCACGCGGGCGAGTACAACAAGGGCTGGAATTTCTACGCCGGCATGAGCGACGGCGAGGTCCGCGCGGCCAAGGAAAACGAGGCCATGACCGGCGGCCGCCCGACCTGGGAGATGAAGGCGGGCAAATTCAGCCGCGAGGCCGCCGCCTTCGCCTCCAAGATGGGCACGGCCAACACCAAGGGGACCGGCAGCTGGCAGGACAGCTTCGGCCTGTTCGGCCGCCGCATGAAGGAACAGGCCGGGCCCGCCGGCGAGGATACGCTGCGCCTCGGCAAGCTGGAACGCGCGGCCCTGACCACGCTCGATCTCGACGCCCGCACCAACAAGGCCGGGATCAAGGCGCGCTATCACGAGATGCTGAAACGCTTCCACCCCGACCTGAACCAGGGCGACCGGGGGGCCGAGGCCAAGCTGCAGAGCGTCATCAAGGCCTACAAGACGCTGAAGAAGGCGGGCCTGGCCTAGCGCGGAGCCTCCGGGCGCCTAGCTATGGGGCTCACCCACGCAGGAGCCGTCCCATGCAAGTTCTCTACACCGCCCACGCCGTCTCGACCGGAGGCGGCCGGGACGAAGGCCGCTCGACCACGGACGACGGCAAGATCGACGTCCTGCTCTCGCTTCCGGCCGAAATGGGCGGCAAGGGCGGAGCCGGGACCAATCCGGAGCAGCTGTTCGCGACCGGTTACGCAGCCTGCTTCATGGGCGCCCTGCGGCTGGTCAGCGGCAAGGCCGGCACGCCCGTCGGCCCCGACACCCGGATCCACACCGCGGTCGGCATCGGGCCGAACACCCGCGGCGAGGGCTTCAACCTCGACATCGCCCTGAAGGTCACGGACCACGGCCTCGACAAGGCCGTCATCGACGATCTGATCCAGAAGGCCCATCAGGTCTGCCCCTATTCCAACGCCACGCGCGGCAACGTCGACGTGGCCCTGACGGCGGAATAGCGGGCGACACCGGAAGGCTACCGCCTCGACCGGGGCGGTAGTATTTCTTCAAGCGCAACTAAAACTATACATACGCGTTCTGTATTCCTGACGCGCTGGGAGGCGCTCTGGAAAATGATGCGACAGATTCAGCAAAGCAAAGCCAGCCGCACAAAACTTGACCTCTGCATGTCCCGCGAGAGCGACAGCGACACGCATACAATCGATTTGTTTGGTCTATCGTCCAGCGTGGCCGCCTATGCATGCGCAATAGGCAGGGACAGGTCGCGCCGGGTCAATGCGCGCCGGGCTCTCGCTCGCGCCTGACCCGTCGGAGATTCGACGGACCTTCCGCCCTGACCTAGGCTCGGACCATGGCCCCTTCGCCGCAGGTCCTGATCGTCGGCGCCGGTCCCGCGGGACTGGCTGCGGCCCTGTTCCTGAGCCGGCGCGGCGTTCCGGTCCGCATCATCGACGCGGCCGCAGAGCCGATCCGCACCTCCAAGGCCCTGGGCGTCAATCCGCGCACCCACGTCCTGCTGGAGGAGACCGGCGTCACCGCCCGCATCCTCGCCGAGGCGCAGGAGATACGGACCGTCTTCCTCCATCACAACGGCAAGCCGCTGACGACCCTGAAGCCGGACTGGAAGGCGCTGGGCGCGGCCTACCCCATGGTCATCCTGCCCCAGGCCCGCACCGAGTCCCTGCTGGCCGAGGCGCTCGCGGCGTTCGGCGTCGCCCCGGAACGCGGCAAGGCGCTGGCGGCCGTCTCGCAGACAGACGACGCCGTCGCCGCGACCCTCGCCGACGGCGAGACCATCACCACGCCCCTGCTGCTCGCCGCCGACGGCGCCCATTCCACCGTCCGCAAGGCGCTGGACCTCGACTTCCCCGGCGACGGCTGGACCGAGCCCTGGCAGCTCATGGACGTCGACATCGACGGCCTCCAGCCCGATCAGGGCTGGGTCGACCTGCACGACGAGGGCGTCCTGCTCGCCCTGCCCTTTTCCGGCAAGACCTTCCGCCTGATCGGCTTCGGCCGTCCGCTGCTGGACGACCTGCCGCCCGCGTGGACGGTCGGGACCATCCATTGGGAGAGCGACTTCCGCATTTCCCACCGCATGGTCGAGCGCATGACCGTCGGCCGCATCTGCCTGGCCGGGGACGCCGCCCACATCCATTCGCCGATGGGGGCGCGGGGCATGAACCTCGGCATCGAGGACGCCTTCGTCTACGCCGCCTGCGCCGCGGACTTCCTGAACGGCGAGCCCGGCCGGCTGGAGGACTACAACCGCATCCGCCACCCGGTCGATCAGGCCGTGGTCGATCGCGTGCGCGGCCTGACGAACATGGTCCGCAACACCTCGCCCCTGGCCGACTGGCTCAAGGGCGTGGTCCCGCCCCTGCTCTCGCATCTGCCGTTCGTGCTCAATGCGGGACTTCGTGTCGGCATGGGCCTCGACCACCCGGTGACGGTGCGGTAATCGCACCCTCATGACCTCCCTGCTCGACGCCACCCCCGATCCCCTGCTGACGCTGGAACCGCACCGCCGCGCCACCGTGCGCGAGATCTTCGGCGTCGACTCGGACATGACCGTGCCGGTCTTCACCGAGCGCGACAGCCATGTGCCGGAGATCGACGACGCCTACCGCTTCGATCCGCAGACCACCCTGGCCATCTGCGCCGGCTTCGCCTTCGACCGCCGCGTCATGGTCCAGGGCTATCACGGCACCGGCAAGTCGACCCATATCGAACAGGTCGCCGCCCGCCTGAACTGGCCCATGGTCCGCGTGAACCTGGACAGCCACGTCAGCCGCATCGATCTGGTCGGCAAGGACGCCATCGTCCTCAAGGACGGGAAACAGATCACCGAATTCCGCGAGGGCATGCTGCCCTGGGCCATCCAGCGCCCGATCGCCCTGGTGTTCGACGAATACGACGCCGGCCGCCCCGATGTGATGTTCGTCATCCAGCGCGTGCTGGAGGCTCAAGGCCGCCTGACCCTGCTGGACCAGAACCGCGTCATCCGCCCGAACAAGTGGTTCCGCCTGTTCAGCACCACCAACACCATCGGCCTGGGCGACACCTCGGGCCTGTACCACGGCACCCAGCAGATCAATCAGGGTCAGATGGATCGCTGGAACATCGTCACCACGCTCAACTACCTCGACCACGACGTCGAGGCCGGGATCGTGGCCGCCAAGGTGCCTGAGTGGAACGACGCCGAGGGCCAACGCAAGATCGCCGCCATGGTCCGCGTCGCCGACATGACCCGCAACGCCTTCATGAACGGCGACATCTCGACGGTCATGAGCCCGCGGACGGTCATCACCTGGGCCCAGAACGCGATCATCTTCGCGGGGGACGTGGGCCTGGCCTTCCGCCTGACCTTCCTCAACAAGTGCGACGAGCTGGAACGACCGACGATCGCGGAGTTCTACCAGCGGGCGTTCGGGGAGGATCTGCCGGAGGCGGCGACGCGGGTGAAGGTGGGGTAACTCTTCATCAGGGTTGGCAGATGAAGGCGAATCAGCGCGGGGTTTCTCGCGATGGGAACACTCGCCAAAATCCAGTTGCAGAATTTCAAGCGATTTCAGCGCTTGTCGTTCAGTTGCAACGAGGAGAACATTTTCGTCGGGCCGAATAACTCTGGCAAATCCACCATCTTGGATGCGCTAAGAATTCTCTATGGCGCGCTGCGATTTGCGAAGGGAAAGCCCCCTCGCCCATTGAATATGGGCCCCGAGGGAACTCTGATGGGGTACAGCATCCCCCCCAATTCCCTTCCAATAACGCTGCGGAATATTGCGCACAATTACTCCAGTGAAGACGCCATTCTCGACTTCACTCACACGAATGGCACGCAACTCCGTATCAGGCTGAATCCCGATGATCAGCCCGTCATGTATATAACAAACAGATTTACTGAAACTCGCTCTAGCAAAACGTATTTTTCTCATTTCCCGACGGATTTAGTTATTGTCCCAACCCTCGCTCCGTTCGAAGAGGAAGAAGAGCTCCGGACGCGCGAAACAGCCCAGAAGAACCGCTCAACGAGGCTGGCGGCCAGAAATTTCAGAAACATCTGGTACCGAGCCGATCCCTTGGAATTCGAGGAGTTCTCGGAACTTGTCGCGAAAAGCTGGCCCGGAATCGAGATCAAATCTCCGGAACTTCGAGATGACGGCAATGTATGGATGTATTTCGCCGAGAATCGCCGTGATAGAGAGATATACTGGGCTGGATTTGGCTTCCAAGTCTGGCTTCAAGTCCTAACCCACCTACTTAGAGGCGGAAAAGACTCTACGATAATAATCGATGAGCCTGATATCTATCTTCATCCTGAGTTGCAGAGAAAGCTACTATCTCTTCTTCAAGAACGACATCTACAATTCTTCTTGGCTACTCATTCAACGGAAATAATAAACGCAGCACGGGTGGGTAGCATCGTGGCCATAAATGGCAGCGGTAAGACCCCGAAGCGAATTTCCAAGGATGAAGAGTACCAAGCGGTGTTCGACTATCTCGGCTCGGCAGACAACGTCGAGATCGCAAAGCTATCGCGAGCTCGGCGGATCATTTTTGTTGAAGGGAAAGACAAAGCCATCCTTCGACGGCTTGCCGAAAAGATCGGGAAGGGACGAGCTCTTCTCCAAGCGGATACTCTGGTTCTCACCGCAGGAGGCTTCAGCCAATGGCGTCGAGTCGCTGAAACGGCTTGGACATTCAAGAATGTGCTGGGAGTTGAAGCAAACATATTTGCCATTTTTGATAGAGATTACCGATGCGAAGAGGAAATATCCTCTCACGAGTCGGAACTTCTAAAACATGGTATATATTGCCACATTTGGCGACGAAAAGAGATCGAAAACTATTTACTGAATCCGGATACGATACGCAGACTTCTCAAGAAGAGATTGTCATCGAGAGATGCTATCTATGATCATGACCAGATACTTATAGATCTAGAAAACATACTGGAAGAACTTAGAGTTCCTACACTGTCACAAGTTTTGTTTCATAAGCAAGAATACGCTAGGCAGATAAAAGACACTAGGCATCGCACGGATTTAGATAACGAAGCGATCTCTCTTTTTGACAGCGCTTGGAAAGATCCCTCAAAGAGGTATGAAACCGTTGGCGGGAAGGAATTCATCGGCGCCCTGTGTCGCTATGCGCAAGATACGCATGGTATTACCCTAAGCACCGGTGCCCTGCTGACGGAGCTCCGCGCATCAGAGGTTCCGAACGAGTTGGCGACCGTCTTGGAGGCGATTGACTCGTTCTACGAATAGCCATTCCGCCAAGCCCCCGCCGCCATCCCGCGCGCCGCCTCCCGCACCCCTTCCGGCCAGCCTTCCACCGCCGTGTCGAACGCCGTCCAGTCGCCGGCGAACAGCATGCGCGTCGCCTCCTCATAGTTCGGCAGGTCCCCCGCCACGGCGGTCATGAAGCGATAGGTCGCCTCCTTCGCCCGGCGCGCCCGATCCGGCCCCTCGGCCTCGCGCAACGCCCCCTCGACCAGCTTGCGCAGGGCCACCGAGGCGCCGCCGGGCTGGGCGGACAGCCAGTCCCAGTGGCGGGGCAGCAGGGTCACCTCGCGCGCCGTGACGCCCAGTTTCGGCCGGCCCGGCCCGCGCTTCTCCGCCTCGGCCGCCTGGGTCAGCCGGGCCCTGGCCTCGTCCAGGGTGCCGCGCAGGTCCAGGTCCACCACCCGTCCCGTCTCCAGATCGACGACCAGCGGCGCCGCCTCCGCCGCGACGGCCGTCCGGACATGCGCCAGCACCGCGCCCAGCGCCCCCCGGGCGATCAGGTCGTGACCCGAGAAGACGGCGACGGGCAGGTCGATGGACGCGGACATGGCGGGCTCCGGGCCGGCCGCGCCTGCGACCGGATCTGACGTGGGGGCGTCCTATCCTGCGCTTTGAGACGGCGCAGGGAGGGAGGCGATGGTTGAACGGACGATCCGGACAGTCCGGACCGCAAGGGGCGCAGAAACGGCATTGGCGGCGGATGACCCGGACTATCCGGACTATCCGGACCGTGTTTTTCCGCGCCGCCCGCCGACAGGCCGCTTTCTACCCGGATCAAATCCGCCGCGTCAATATCACCCGGGTATAATTATCCGTTGTCCGCCGCCGCCGCGAACAGGCGCGCGATCTCCGCATCCACCTGCTCCGGCCCGTCCAGCTCGACCACGGCGATCAGCCGTTCCGACCAGCTCTCCTTGCGGGCCGACGGGGTCAGCCGCGCGGAGGTCGCCGGGTCCAGCTTCAGCCCCAGCAGCGCCCGCCCGCCCTTCAGCGGCCGCGTCGCCGCGAACTGCACCGCCCGCGAGAAGGAGGTGTACCCCTTGCGCTGGCCCGAGATGACGCCCTCGACGCCGCCCGCGACCCGCTCGATCGCCTCCAGGATCGCCAGCGAGCCCGCGTCCTTCCACAGCGCCGCGCGCAGGGCCTCGGGCTCGTCCCAGCCGGGACCGTCGGAGGGGCGGCAGGCGTCGAGGATGTGCGCCGCATGGTTCTGGCCCACGCCATGCTCGGTCTTCAGCCAGGCGGCCTGCGCCCGGGACGTCGTCTCGGGGCAGGTCTTCATGATCTCGACCCAGGCCGCGAGGGGCTTGCCCGTCGCCTTTTCGAAATTGGCCTGCACCGTGGCGAACCATTTCTGCTGCCGTTCGGTCAGCACCGCGCCGGTCTTCATGCCGTCTCTCCGTTCAGCCAGGCCGCGAGGTTGGCGACATACTGCTTCGTCTGCCGCAACGCCTCGGGATCGCGCAGCATGGCGTCGCCGGGCGCCTCGGTCACGAAGCCGGGGCAGCCGTCGCGCGGGTCCCAGTTGTAGTCGGCGAAATGGTGGAAGGTGCTCTGGGCCACGCCCCGGCCGGGCTTGTCCGGCTGTCCGGCGAAGGCCACGGCGATGTTGAAGGGCCGGCCGGTGGCCTTGCTGGTCCCCGTGGCGATGACCCGCGCGTCAGGCTCGGACGCCGGCACGCCGACGCCGCCCTCGTGCGGATGGGCCGGAAGCCGGTCCAGCACGCCGCCGTCCGCATCCCTCAGCAGCGGATGGACCTCGCCCTCGGGCCGGATGGTCTGCCAGTCGCCGTTGGCCCCGGAATGGTAGTTGGGGAAGTCGATATAGGGCGTGCCGACATCGTCGCGGCTGTTGCGCTCCGGGTCCGGGTCGGGGTTCCGGCTGTGGAAGAAGTGGGCGTCGCCGATCCCGCCCAGGGTGCAGACGCTGGAGCCCAGGTCCATGTGGTCGCGGGTGATCATCAGCCCCCCGCCCCTCGCCCGGAACGCCCCGATGGCCGCGCATTCCGCCTGGTTCAGCCCGTCGCCCACGTCGACCGCGAACAGCCACAGCTGGTCGAAGTCGCTGTCGGCCAGCCCGCCCAGCACCGGATCGGTCTCCCCGCCCGGGACCGCCCTGTCGCGAGCCGTGACCTCGACGCCCGGCAGGGAGGCCAGATGATCGGCCAGACGGCTGAACCGGCCGATGTGCCAGTCGTCCTCGACCGGCAGGATGGTGGTCTGGATCAGGATCTTCGTCATGGCGGGTCTCCGGACAGCGGGCGCATCGTCTCCCGTCCGCCCGACGGGTCAAGCCGCAAAAGATTGGCGCCGGGACGCCTTGCCGCAGGAACTCCGGCCCCCGACATGCGCTTCCGGTGCAGGCCTCCCCCGCCCACTCGCAGCAAGGATTTCTCTCATGACCGACCAACGCATCGACGGCGCCGCGACCGAGCTCGAAGGCAAGGCCCAGTCGGGCCTCGGCCGCCTGACCGGCGACAGCAAGCTTCAGCTCGACGGCAAGATCAACGAAGTGAAGGGCAAGGCCCTGGACGCCTACGGCCGCGTCATCGACGGCCTCGACGGCCTGGTCGAGAAGGCCCCGGCCCAATACCACGAGAGCGCCCGCAAGGGTCTGGACTTCGCCCGGCGCAAGCCGCTGCTGACCACCGGCATCATCGCCGGCCTCGCCATCCTGCTGGGCGGCGTCGGCCGCCGCCGCTAGGCCGCCCGCGCTTCAGACGGCAAAAAGGCCCGGGCGTTCCCGCCCGGGCCTTTCGCTTGTTCGCAACCGACGATTCAGTCCGCGGCCTGGGCCTCGACCGCCTTCACCTGCGCCGCGTTGGGGCCGGTGATGTCGAAGGCGATCTTGCCGTCGGTCAGGGTGACCTTCACATGGCCGCCGCGCGTCAGGCGTCCGAACAGGATGTCGTCCGCCAGCGGCTTCTTGATGTGCTCCTGGATGACCCGGGCCAGGGGCCGCGCGCCATACAGTTCGTCGAACCCGTTCTTGGCCAGCCAGTCGGCCGCCTCGTCGGTCAGTTCGATGGTGATGTTCCGGTCCGCCAGCTGGGCCTCCAGCTGGATGATGAACTTGGTGACCACCGACTTGATCGTCTCGGCGTCCAGCGCCTTGAAGGCGACGATGGCGTCGAGGCGGTTGCGGAACTCCGGCGCGAACAGGCGCTGGATGGCCTTTTCGTCCTCGCCCTCGACCTTGCCCCGGCCGAAGCCGATGGAGGCGCGCGCGTTGTCGGCGGCCCCGGCGTTGGTGGTCATGATCAGGATGGTGTTCCTGAAGTCGACCTTCTTGCCGACCGCGTCGGTCAGCATGCCGTTGTCCATCACCTGCAGCAGGATGTTGTAGACGTCCGGGTGGGCCTTC
>Ga0164290_1001856_pt1 | contig 21985 bp, 18 predicted proteins | sample Micstemetagenome_FD_108782 | JGI IMG/M metagenome (GOLD analysis project Ga0164290, IMG submission 108782) | Contaminated culture microbial community from soil near Moab, Utah, USA - Microcoleus steenstrupii SON62 (Illumina Assembly) | ecosystem: Environmental > Terrestrial > Soil > Soil crust...
CGTGGCCGAGCCCGACGCTTCTGGCGGCGTTCGAACCACCGCGAGCGGCTTCTCCCTTCCCTATCCGCCCGAGTACCGGTCGTTCCGGCCGAACCGCCCGCTGCTGGAGCGAGCGAGCGAGCTGAGCGGCGGCAAGGCGATCGGTGCCCCTCTGGAAGCATTGCGGCCTGTGGCAAACCCCGGGGCCTCCATCTCCGAGCTTTGGGCCCTCTGCCTGTTCGCGGCGGCCCTCTTGCTTCCGTTCGACGTAGGCGTGCGCCGGTTGGCACTTCCGCTGGGCGAACTGTTCGCCAAGCTGTGGGCTCGGTTGCGCCGGCGAAAGGAGGTTCCGCAGACGACGCAGCAAGTCACCGTCGGCCGGCTTCAGCAGGCGAAGCAACGGGCCCAGACGAGCACCGAGCCAGCTGAGCGCGTCGTCATTCAGCCCGAACCGCCGCGGGAAGCGGCGACACCCCGAGCGACCACGGCTACCGGCAACACTTCAAAAAGCCTCCTCGAATCGAAAAGGAAACGAAAGGACGGATAGGTCCGACAAGAGTTGCAAGACCTATCCGCCGCGCGGGTGTAAGCTCGCGTCAACATGGCAACGTCGTTGAAGTGGGGAATTCTGGCAACCGGGGGCATTGCGCGGCAGTTCGCGAGCGGCCTCAAGGTCTCGAAGACGGGCGAGCTCGTCGCCGTCGGTTCGCGGGCTCTGGAGAGCGCGACGAGCTTCACGGACAAGTACGGTGGCAAGCCGTACGGTTCGTACGACGAGGTCCTGCAAGACCCGGAGGTGGAAGCGGTCTACATCGCCCTTCCCCACCACATGCACTACGACTGGACGATCCGTTGCGCCGAGGCGGGTAAGGCGATCCTCTGCGAGAAGCCGTTCACGCTCAACGCGCTCGAGGCCCAGCGGGCGCTGAACGAGGTTCAGAAGCACCGCGTGTTCTTCATGGAAGCGTTCATGTATCGCTGCACCCCGCAGACGCAGAAGGCGAAGGAGCTGGTGCAGAGCGGCGCGATCGGTGAGTTGCTGGCGATTAACGCCGAGTTCTCCTTTGCCGCGGGTAAGGACTGGGCGAACTTCCGCACCGACGGCGCGCTCGGCGGCGGCGGACTGATGGACGTCGGTGCGTATCCCGTCTCGCTCTGCCGGTACCTCGTGGGTGAGGAGCCGATCGTCGCCCACTACGCGGCCAAGATCAACGAGAAGGGATACGACGAGCACGGATCCGGCTGCCTCCGCTTCCCAAGCGGCGTGACCGCCCACTTCGGCTGCGGAGTGCACTGCAACATGCTGAACCAGGCGAACATCTACGGCACCGAGGGGCGACTCCACATCGAGAGCCCGTGGAAGGTGTACCAGGGCGCCAAGATGACGCTGCACAAGAACGGCGCCGAGCCCGAGGTGTTCGAGTTCGGCATGACCAACGACGAGTTGTATGCCGTGGAGGCCGACGCCGTGGCTGAGTTCCTCGATCAGAAGGAGGCGCCCTACATGACGGTGCAGGACACCCTCGGCCAGATGCGGACGTTGGACATGCTGCGTGAGAGCGCGGGATTGAAGTTCGCGGCGGAGATGAGGGCGTAAGGGCGGTCGTTCGGTCGTTCGGTCGTTCGGGGAGGTTCATGGCATACCAACCGATGGAGGAGACGCGAGCTTATGTGCCGGCCAGCGAAATCGCGGACGAGGTGTACCGGCTTGTCGCGTCTTGGCCAACCCTGGCACAGCAAACCTTCGGCCGTCAGTTGGTCAACTCGGCGGATAGCATTGGGGCGAATCGGGTCGAAGGAGATGCCCGGCGTTCTGATGCCGAATCAACGAGGTTCTTCCTCTACTCGCGATCCAGCGCACGGGAAACTAGACACTGGATCGTCCGAGCTCGTGTCCGAGCAGTGTTGTCAAATAGAGACGCCGAAGAGCTGAGCAATCGAGTGACCGACTGCGGCAAGATGATCAGCGGCATCATCGACTTTCGCCGCGAAGCAATTGCCAATCAGCGCGTCCGCGAGGATCGAGCATCCTATGGCGTCCGTGACGATGACGACTACCTCGTGAGCTCCCTCCCCAAAAGACCGAACGACCGAGTGACCGAATGACCCACGCCTCCGTTCCCCATTTCCCCAAGCCCATCCCCCGCATCGTCTGTGGGACCGACTTCCTGATCGTCCAGCCGCCGAACGTCTCGTTCGCCGCACTCGACGCGTACTGGGAAGCTGGCGGACGGTGCTTCGACTCGGCGCACTGCTACGGCGCGAACTCCAATCTGTTCGCCGCTTGGACTTCCAGTCGCGGCGTGAAGAAGGAGGTCATCTACTTCGACAAGGGATGCCACCCGTATGGGAAGCCGCGCGTAACCCGTGAGGACATGCTGAGTGACATTGAGCAGAACCACGATCGGCTCGGGGTCGACTACACCGACTTCTTCGTCCTCCACCGGGACAACCCTGAGGTGCCCGTTGGGGAGATCGTCGACTGGCTGAACGAGTTCAAGGACCAGGGGCTCATCGGCGCCTTCGGAGGATCGAACTGGCATCACACCCGGATCCAAGCCGCCAACGAGTACGCGCAGAAGGCAGGTAAGCAAGGCTTCAGCCTGAACAACCCGAACCTCGCGCTCGTACACGCTCAGGACGAGATGTGGTCCGGGGCCTATACGATCGACGAAGAGGGGCGGCGATGGCACGAGGAGACGCAGTTCCCGCTGTTCGCTTGGTCGTCAACGGGCCGCGGCTACTTTGCCGGGACCGAGGACAAGGACGTACTCCGCGTCTATGAGAACGAGGCGAATCGCGCCCGCCGCACCCGCGCCGAGGAGATCGGCAAGAAGTACGGCACCAGTTCTACGGCCATTGCTCTCGCGTGGGTTCTCAACCAGCCTTTCCCCGTCTTCGCGCTTTGCGGTCTGCGCAACGTGGATAACGTTAAGCAGAATCTTGCCGTCCTCGACCTGACGCTCACGGCGGAAGAGCTGCAGTACCTCGAGCACGGCAACTGAAGAATTAAGATTTAGGATTGAAGATTGGACAAATCCAATCCAGGTACTGGCGTCGGTGCCAATGGATTTTCCCAATCTTCAATCCCAAATCTTAATTCTTCAATCTAAAATCAAAGGATGTCATTCCGTTACCGCCCGGCATTATTTCTGGCCGGGCTCGCGCTGAGCGCGATGGGCGTCGCTGCTGACGCCGTCTCCTTCGACGACTACTTCCCTCGGCGCGGGTTCTTCGGCAAGAGCGCCAGCGGATACCAGTGGTCGCACGACGACCGCTTCGTTGCCTACCTTTGGAATCCGTACGACGATCGCGCGAGCGATCTCTGGCTCTACGACACCCAGACGGGCAAGAGCGAGCGGATCACCGACATCCGAAAGATGTCCGCGTTCGACCGGGACTTGCCGAAGGCGATCGAGCGGTACCGCAAGGAGGACGACGAGATTCGGCGCGCGGATCTCATGACGGACGTCGAGTACCGCGAGTGGCAGCTCAAGCGAAAGGAAGAAGAGGAGCAGCGCCAGAAGCGAAAGGAGAAGACTCCGAGCTACTCCGGCATCTCCGAGATCACCTGGGCGCACAAGGCGAACGAGCTGATGTTCACCTACAAAGGGGACATCTATCGCATGAAGGTCGGTGACTCGAGGCCGACGCGCCTCACCGACACGCGCGAGGCCGAGTACCAGGTCCAGTACAGCAAGGACGACTCGGGCTTCTTCTTCAGCCGCACCGGAGGCGCGTTCCGGGCCCGGTTCGACAGCCCCCTCATCCGCCAGCTCAACCCCGAGTTGCCGAATGACACGCCGATGCAGGGCTACACCCTTTCGCCGGACGAGAATCGAATTCTCATCTTCACCGGCCGCACCCTCGGCCCCAGCCGCCAGGTCGACTACATCGTCTACCGCGACCGCTTCGCCGAGGCCCGAAAGACCGCTCGCGGCGTCGCCGACGACAAGTTCAACAACGAGCAGCTCGCCTACGTGGTCGACCTCGACGAGGACATTCAGCGGAACGACGGCAAGCCGTGGGAGATGTGGAAGTTCCCCGGCGGCGAGGAGCTGGGCCAGATCAGTGCCCACGAGAAGCCGTTCTCGCCCGATGGCAAGCAGATGGTGTTCGCGACCTATAAGCGCGACTCCCGTGACCTCGAGATCGTGGTCGCCGACCTCGCGAAGAAGTCGCTGAAGACGATCTATCGCACCAAGGCGGACGGCGAGCACACCACGCCGAGCATCACGCGCCCGTTCTTCACCCCGGATGGCAAGAAGATCGTTCTTCTTCTGGAGAACAGCGGCTACCGCCACGCCTGGACGATCGACCCGCTTCAAGAAGGAGCCGTTCAGCTCACCAAGGGCGATTTCGAGACCTATCCCGTCGCGGTGACGCCGGACGGGAAGGATCTCATCGTTCGGTCGGGCAAGGACCACCCGGCCCGGATGAACCTGTACCGCGTGGACATGAACACGGGCGAGTACAAGCGATTCACCACGCTCGAGGGTCAGTACGGCGACCCCGAGCTGAGCCACGACATGCGCAAGGCGGTCACGTCGTTCGCAAGTTGGAACCGGCCGAACGAAACGTACGTGATCGACACCCAGCGTGGGCAGGAAAAGGCGCTCACGGATTCGCACCGCGGCACCTTCGCCAAGGTCAACCAGCTCCAGCCGAAGCTCTTCACCTATGCCAACCGACACGGTCAGCAGGTGCACGGCTACATGTTCCTGCCGCCGGGAATGAAGCCCGGGGAGAAGCGGCCGCTGTTCCTGTACGTGTACGGTGGACCGCTCGGCCAGGGCAAGTCCGTCATCGACGGTTCGTTCAACTCGACGGCGTACCTCTTCGCACAGTATCTGACGCTGAAGCACGGCTACATCACGGCGACCATCGACCCGCGCGGCCAGTCGGGCTACGGCTCGGTGTTCGGTAAGGCGAACTGGGAGGCACCCGGCAAGGCCCAGGTGGAAGACCTCGAGGACGGCACGCGCTACCTCGTCGCGAACCACCAGGCGGACCCCGCCAAGGTCGGCATCAATGGCTGGAGCTTCGGTGGCTTCCAGACGCAGATGTGCATGTACACCGCGCCGCAGACCTTCAAGCTCGGCATCGCGGGCGCCGGCCCCACCGAGTGGCAGAACTACAACACGTGGTACTCCGGCGGCGTTATCGGCAACAGCCGCGACGCGAAGCCCGAGGACCTGGACAAGTACTCCCTCACCCACCTCGCCAAGAACCTGCAGGGGCCGCTCCTCCTTCTGCACGGCATGGAGGACACCAACGTGCTCTTCCAGGACACCGTCAAGGTGTACCGAAAGCTGCTCCAGTACGGTAAGGGCCCGCTTGTCGAGCTCGCCCTCGATCCGACTGGGGGCCATGGTATGGGCGGCGACATGAGCAACCGCGACCGCCACGCCATCTACCTCGCGTTCCTCCTCAAGCACTGGGGAACCAAGTAGGCTAGCCGAACCGCTCTCTCGCGCTCGATTCCTCAAGGTCGAGCGCGAGAGGACGAACTCAGCATCGGCGGCGTCCTAAAATCGACGTCCGTGCTCTAGGTGACGCGCACATCGCGGGGACGGCTCCGTCTGTATCCGTGTGGCCCACATCGAGATCGTCCGCGGAAGCCTCCTCGACCAAGACGTCGACGCGATCGTTAACGCCGCCAACACGATGATGCGCGGGGGAGGGGGAATCGATGGTGCGATCCATCGGGCGGCAGGACCCAAGCTGCTGCTGGAGTTGCAGAAGGTCGCACCCCGCGGATGCCGGACTGGCGAAGTCGTCGTCACCGGAGGACACGCCACCCCTTTTAAGTTCATCCTCCACACCCCGGGCCCGATCTGGCGCGGGGGCGGGGCCAACGAAGACGACCTCTTGGCGTCCTGCTATCGAAAGTCCGTTGAGCGGGCCGCGGAGCTAGGGGTCAGGTCCCTGGCCTTCCCTTCAATCTCGACGGGCGCCTACGGATTCCCTATCGATCGAGCCGCGCCGATCGCTCTAAGGGCGGTTAGAGAAGGCGATGCCAAGCTCGATCGGATCGTCTTCGCGATGTTCGGCGCTCACGAGCACCAGGCATTTTTGGACGCAGACTCGTAGGGCAGCCGGCGTTCCCTCCTTCAGACGGTAACGAAAAAGGCCCGGCACCTCACGGTACGGGCCTCTCTGGTCGGGTCGTCCCCACCCGGGGGACGCTAGGTTAGAACCCTCACCCGAAGCGGGGATTCTTCGGCGCGTTCGAGAAGTCCAGCTTCGGGACCTCCATCTTCGCCACCCCCGCCATCGAGGCGTTCAGGTCGTCTAGGGACGCTTGACCGTAGCCGGGAAAGACCTTGGCGACGGTGCCGTCGGGAGCCACCATCACCGCGCTTTGAGAGAAGCGGATCTTGTACTCCTTGATGAGTTTCTTGTCTGGGTCGAGGAGGGCGGTCGTGGGAGACTTGAAGGTCTTTGCCCACTCCGAGTGAGCCTTCTTATCGGCGTTGATCACCGCCAAGAAGGTCACGTTCTTCCCCTCGTACGCTTTGGCGATCGAGTTGAAGTGAGGAACGGCCTGCGGATTCGCGCCACAGTGCTCCTTGACGAAGTAGAGGAACACGGGTCCCTTCTTCAGGAGTTCGGTGAGCGCGTACTGCTTGTCGTCGGAGGCGACGGTCGTGAACTTCGGGGCTTGGGCCCCCTTCTTGATCATGAAATCCGTCGGCTCCTGCGCCAACGCCGTAAGCGCGAATGCGCCGACGGCGGCCGTTGCCACCATGAGTTTGGTTGGCTTCATAGCAACGCTATTGTTCGCCATTTTCCACTAGAATGGGAGCCCATGCGTGAAGGGCCGCTGACATGGGATGAAGACGGGAGGCTGGTTCCCCTCTCCGACGAAGAAGGCGAGAGGCAGCGTGCCGACACCGCGTTCCAGCAGGCCGAACCGCCTCGCCCGCCGCGCCTGCGAGGAGTTCGACCCGTGGTGCGGGACGCCAGGCGGAATGCCGTTCTCTTCGGAACCCCGACGGTAGCTCTGCTTCTCGGAATCGCGGCTGAGGTCGGGCTTCAGCCGGTACTCGCCGGCTTGGTTTACACCACGCTCGTCGTCGGCGCGACATTGCTGGCGCTCTTCTGGCTGAACTTCCACGGTCGTTGAACTGCGCCGCCCGCGACGGACCATGAGCGGGAGCTTATATCTCCGAACGATACGGAAGGTCCTGAGGCCAAGGGAACGGCACGTACCTCGGTCCGGTCCCTCACCTATGGGATTTCTCGACTGGATCTTGGGCCGCAAGCGCGAGCCGCGCCGGCAAGAGCGCTATGAGGCGCACGACCGGTACGACTCCTACGCGCGGCCGAGCGACTCTTACGGAAGGCCATCGGAGCCGTATGGCTACCGCGACCCCGACGCAGGCAACGCGCCGCCTCGGCGGACGATGTCCGCCGACGAAGAAGCGGTGGCACGCTACCGCTACATGCTGAAGACCGCGCCCCCGGACGCAATCGAGGAGGCACACGCGGAGGCGTTCGCCAAGCTCACGCCCGATCAGCGCCGGCTCGTGCTGCAGCACCTCAGCACATCCGTTCCCGACTACGAGCGGCCCCGGTCCGACGATCCTCGCGATCTCGCTCGCGTGGCGACACGGGCCGAGATGCGACAGCCGGGCTTCATGGAACGCACCTTCGGTGGCGTTGGCATGGGCGGTGGAATGGGAATGGGCGGCATGGGCATGGGCATGGGAGGCGGCATGGGCATGGGCGGCATGCTCATGGGCGGCCTCCTCACCGGCATGGCGGGTGCCTTCGTCGGAAGCGCCATCGCCCACCACTTCTTCTCGAACCCAGCGCATGCGACGGGCTTTGCTCAGGACACGGGCATCACCGACAGCAGCCTCGGAGACTACGCGTACGCCGATCAAGGACCGACGGCGACCGACTACGGTCAAGACCCGATGGGCGATCCCGGCGCGGAAGCTTACGCACCCTCAGCGAGCGACTACGGCCAGGATCCTCTTGGAGACCCTGGCGCGAGCGGCCTCGGCGGAGACTACGGAGCGGACCCGTTGGGCGATCCTGGGGGAGACTTCGGCGGCGACTTCGGCGGGGACATGGGTGGAGATTTCGGCGGCGACTTCTAAGTCAGGAACGAGCATCACGCGAGGCCGAACACCGGTCGGGCTCGCGTGATGCGACCCAAGAAGTGGGTTCATGTAGGCAAAAACCGTGACAAGCCGTCGACAGGCACAAGAATCAGAATGTTAAGGTGCCTAAATACGCCGAGCTAGATCCTTCCGCCCTCGAGAAGGTCTGGGGCGTTTCCTCGCTTGCTATCGTTCCTTGGGGAGCGCTCGAATGGCACGGAGCTCACCTACCGCTCGGACTCGATGGCATCGTGGCGGAAGCATTCTCAACTCGCCTCATGGAGGCGACGAACGGGGTTCTGCTTCCGACGATCTGGCTTCCGATCACGACCTTGCCGCACCCGATGTCGCTGCAGATTCGGACCGAGGCGCTTCGCGCGATCGTTGACGACACGGTGGCCGGGTTGTATGCCGCGGGTGCCCGCACGGTCTGTGTGGTCACCGGCCACTACGCTCAGGGCCACCTCATCGAGCTTTACGAAGGCGCGATGCGGGCTATGGACGATCATGAAGACCTGCGTGTACTCGTGTCGACGCCGCTTCAGCCCCTCGGCGAGGACGCGCTGCTCGATCACGCTGGCCGCTACGAGGCATCCCAGCTCATGGCGATCCGACCCGATCTCGTCCACGCGGATCGGGTCGTCGATCCGATCAGTCCCAAAGCATCCGGCGTCCTTGGAGCCGATCCGAGGGTTGCGACCGCGCAAGAGGGCGAAGCGCTACTAACCAGAGGAGTCCAGGCCTGGATCAAGTGGATCGCCGAGTCGACACCAGAAAACCTGAACGATGATTACGGTAAGCGATTCGACGCCCTTCAAGCATACGTCGACGCCTACTACGAAGGCTCTTGGGATGAGGCGATCCTCAAGTGGTGGGCAGCGAAGTGATCGCTACGTTACCGCCGCTCGTGATTCGCTAAACCGCTCGTAGCTTCGCGTCTGGATCACCCTTCGCAACCGAGACATCGCCTCAGCGACTTCTTCGAACGACGTGTAGAGAGGAGTGATGCCGAACCGGATCGTATCCGGGGCTCGGAAATCGGGAATGACGCTCTCCGTCTGGATGAGTGCCTGGTTAATCCTCCACGCCTCGGGATGGCCGAGAGAGACGTGCGATCCGCGACCAAGAGCCTCGCGCGGCGAGTTCAGAGTCACGCCGAGTGGAGCAAGCTCTTCCTCCCACAACTGAATGAGCAATTCGGTCTGACGGATCGACTTCTCACGTAGCGCCGACATTCCCGCTTCCATCAACAGATCGACGCCGGGCTCGAGGGCGACCATCGCCAAAACCGGCGGAGTGCCGGCGAGGAAACGCGAGATGCCGGTTGCGGGCTGGTACTCGAGGGAGAAGTCGAATGCGTCCCGCTGGCCGAACCACCCTTGAATAGGGCTGACGAGTCGGTCCTGCAGATCGTGGCGAACGTAGAGGAACGCTGGCGAACCTGGACCGCCGTTCAGGTATTTGTAGCCGCACCCCACCGCCATGTCGGCTTGGCACTCCGACAGTGCCAGCGGAACGGCGCCAACGGAGTGGCTGAGGTCCCAGAGCACGCGCGCACCGACTCGATGGGCCGAGTCGGTGAGCCGCGCCATGTCATGCAGCTGCCCGCTCTTGAACGAGACATGGCTGAGCGTAAGCAGCGCCACGTCGTCTGCGAGAGCCGCCTCGATCGTCTCGGGCGGCGTGACCACCCCTTCGCTCGGAACGCGAGTGATCGTAAGTCCCTCGATCCCCTGCAGCAAGTAGAGATCCGAAGGAAAGTTCGCCGCGTCAGTTACGACGCGGCGCCGAGTCGGGTCAAGCGCAAGGGCAGCTCGCACGAGTTTGTAGAAGTTGACCGAGGTCGAATCGCAAACGAGTACCTCGTCGGCGCGAGCACCCAGCAGTCCGGCGACCTTGGCGCCGAGGCGCTGGGGCAGGCTCACCCACTCGGCCTCGCCCCAGCTGCGAATCAGTCGGCTTCCCCACTGACGCTCCACGGTGTCCCGAACTCTCTCAGCCGTAGCCTTCGGAAGGCGTCCGAGCGAGTTTCCGTCGAGATAGATCAACGTCGGGTCATCGACAACGAAGCGATCTCGGAAGCTGGCCAAGGGATCGGCGGCGTCGAGCCGCCGCGCGAGTTCAAGTGACATGGAGCTCTATTCTGAACCGCTCGCCTCCACTTCAGTGAATTGCCAGCACCTCATCGGAGAACCCGTGGCGTCCGGACAGCGCGAAGCACGTTTGCGTCGTCTCTTCTTACACCATGCTGGAGAAGATCGGACCCGCCATCACCGAGCACCTGGTCACGCAGTTCGCCAAGAGCGGCGGCGCCATCCACGACCGAGCGCAGGTCACGTTCCTGCCCCCGTCGGACGCCCACGGCTTGTCGGTTAATTTGTACCTGCTCCACGTGCAGGACGACCCGGCGACGAGAGACGCTGGCTTGGCCGGGTTTCGCATGCGCGGTCCGGGTGAGAGTCCGGGAATCGGGCTGATCCTCACCTACCTGGTAACGGCGCACGGCAGTTCCGAGGACGAGGCGCGGATCCTCGCCGACGTCCGCCGTGCCGTTCAGGTCCAGCCGGCGCTGACGCTCGACGGGCAGGAGGTGCGCCTCGCGATCGATCCCCAGCCCATCCCTCTCAACTCCGCGCTCTGGGTCGCGCTGCAGTCGCGGCAGCGGCCCTGCTGGCACCTTCAGGTGCGACTCGCGATCCCTTCCTAGGCTCGCCAGGCTTTAGGAAGGGACCACGCGCTGAGGGCTCGAATGTAGTGGTCGCCGCACTCGACTTCGTTGAACGGATTGCGCTCGCAGCCGTCGTAGCGAGCGCGAGCGGCAGCCACGATCTCGAGCCCCTCTTCTCGCAGTCCCTCGTACAGGCAGAGGGCGGCAAAGGAGTACTCGAGCCCGGTCCACACTTCGTCGGAGTAGAGGAGCGGCACGGCCGGCCGCTGCCCTGGCTCGTAAGTGGCGATGAGAAGACCCGCGTCGTTGTCGCTTGCGAAGACGCGCGGCTCTTGCTTGAATCGGGCGAATCCGCGCCTAAAGTTGCGCCGGAACACGGCGGCCGCCGCACTGCGCACGTGCTCCTTCGGGAGCACATAACCGAGATCGAGGTGGTGCGCCCACCACTGGCCGAGAAGCTGATCGGTGACGCAGCCATCGCCGAACTGATACGGCGCGTCGCACCCTTCGGGCACCCGCTGGACGTAGTACTCGCCGTTGAAGCAAGTCTCATCGTAACCGCGTTGGCCACTCTCGAACCGCTCTCGGTACGGGGCACCGTCCTCGCCCATCTGGCCCGCCATCTGTTCCATGGCGAGCAAAGCCGCCAAGTACTGGGACCCGATGAAGGTGTTCGGGCCGTACAGGTGGATGTCGTACGTGTTCGGCTGCTCGCCGCGGATCACGCCGTCCCCTTGGGTGTCCGATCGGGTCATCACCCACTCCATCGCCCGTCGCACGTTCGGCCACACGCTCATGAGCCACTCGGCATTCGGTCGCGCCCGGTGGTACTGGTACGTCTTCAGAATGCCGGCGAAGAGACCGTCGAGCGCCGGGTTCTCGGGGCCGCCTATCGGCGTGTCCCAGAGCTTGCGCACGTACACCGGCAGCGTGATTCGGTGCGGCAGCTGGCCGTCGGGCGCCTGGTTGATCCGCCAGTCGCTGTCCCGCATCGTGCGGAAGAGATCGGGCCAGAGCTCCACCAGCCCTTGTTCGTAGTTCCACACGTGCGTGCAGTTCATGGGGCAACAGCCGCCCACGCCATGGAGCCCGGTTCCGGTGCTCGCTCCCTCTCCCCCTTCGAATCCGTAGAAGCGACCGTCCTCCGTCCAGAGGCACACGTTCGTGCGAAGGTTCGCGACGCACGATCCAACCGCGCTCGCGATCGACTCGGGGAGGTTGCCGTGGACCTGGTCGCGGTAGGCGAGGGTCTGCTCTCGCAAGCCGTCGAGGCGGCCCACGAAGTCGCCGATCCAGCTTGTGGGCTCCCCGCGATGGGCGTACCGATTTCCCAGATAGAAGCGGCTCTTGCCGGCAGGAATGAGCGAGCTCCACTGGCCCCAATCCACGAACCGATTGGGAAAGTGCCAGGCGATCACGAAGGTAAACCGCTTCGTCTCGCCAGGCGCGAGCTGGTCACGGCGAGCGATGGCGGAGTTCCAGGTACGGCCAGCCGCGCTCGGGCCGACCTCGCCGGGAGAAGGATCGCCGCGCGAGAACGACTGCCACAGCCACTCGACGTCGGCGTACTGGGGGCAGTCGGTGCCAACCCCGCCGGTGCCAACGTGAACCATCTGTCCTTGGGAAGGGTGATCCTCCGGCAGCAAGACGTTCTCGAGAGCAACTCCGCTCTCGATCCGGCGGTTGCGGTTCCCCCCGTATCCGGTCGCCTCGATGCCGCGGATGAGCGAGGCGCCGTCCCACCCGACGGCGTTCTGGAGTGAGGAGAGGACCGCGACATCTAAGGGCTCTTGGCCGGTGTTCGTCAGCTCGAAGTCGAACACGCCCGCAGGGTAGCCGCTTTCGTCAGCGTCACCCGGCACGAGCGGCGACCAAGCGATGAGTCGAACCGCGAGCGGGCCGTCGAGCTCGTATTCGATCTGCATCACCGGGTACGCGGCCGCCACCGAGGTGGAGCGAGCCCGCGGCAGTCCGCCCAAGGTGCGGCGGATCTCACCTGGGACGTAGTGGTCCGAGACGCTCACCGCCGGACGAAACCCGGGCTCTTCCCAGAACTCGTCCGTCTGAAGCAGCCGGCATTCCGCCGGAAGGTGAGGCGCGCGCCACTTGACCGCGAAGAATCCGAACGGCACGTAGCCGACGTGGTTCACCCGGTTGTGGATCTGCCACTGCCGCAGCGATCCGTCGGCATGGATGGCAAGGTTTCCGGTCCCGACTCCGCCCAACGGCATCGCCACACAGCGACGACGCTCTCCCTCGAACGCGAACATGGCGATCAGTTTAGCGAGTGCCAGCGCCCGTGGCGTGTGTCCACGCCGCTTTGAGCGATGCACCAGGTGGCCGTCGACAGCGCTCACCCACTCCTCAGGCGTCCGTGTTTCGTTCGGGAGTCTCTCGCGACGGCACGAGCCAGCCGTCGACTACAGAAGAGAGAGCATCCCCAACACCCAACACCCAACACCCAACCAGCTAGACTGACGCCACCATGATGCAGCCCTGGTTCCCCGATGCCAAGCTCGGGATCTTCATTCACTACGGCATCTATGCCGTCAAGGGGATTCCCGAGTCGTGGTCGTTCTACAACGATCAGATCAGCCACGCGGACTACATGGCGCAGTTGGAGGGGTTCACCGCGTCGAAGTACGACCCCGAGGCGTGGGCGGAGCTCTTTGAGCGTGTCGGGGCTCGATATGCCGTGCTCACGACCAAGCATCACGACGGCGTTGCCCTCTGGGACACGCATGCGAACGATCTGAGTGTCGTGCAGAAGACGCCGGCCAAGCGCGACCTCATCCGCCCTTACGTCGAGGCGCTTCGCCGTCACAACCTCAAGGTCGGCCTCTACTACTCTCACCTCGACTGGACGCATCCCGACTACGCGACCGTCCTTCCGCCTTGGGAGCGCGACAACCCGGTCGACACCGCGCGTCGCTTCTGCCCGTTCAACAGCCCATCCGACCGGGTTGAGAAGCCGGAGCGCTGGGAGAACTTCCTTCGCTTCCACCGAAAGCAGCTTGAGGAGCTGTGCACCGAGTTCGGCCAAATCGACCTGCTTTGGTTCGACGGCGACTGGGAGCGTTCTCCCGAGCAGTTCCGCATGAAGGAGCTCCGCGATCAGCTCCACGCATGGCAGCCGGAAGTCATCCTCAACTCGCGGATGCTCGGCTACGGCGATTACGCCACCCCAGAGCAAGGTGTGCCGATGCGTGCCCCGTCGGGACCCTGGGAGTTCTGCGTCACGATCAACGACTCGTGGGGCTACCAGGCGCAGGATCACAACCACAAGTCGGTTCGCCAACTCGTCCGCATGTTCGCCGAGACCGTGGGCATGGGCGGCAACATGCTTTTAGACATCGGCCCGTACGAGGATGGATCGCTGCAACCGGAGCAGGTGGAGCGTCTCGAGGGGCTCGGAGACTGGAACCGAAAGCACTCGGAGGCGCTCTTTGGGACGGTCGCGGGGCTGCCACCCGGGCACTTCTACGGGGCATCGACGCTCACCAAAGATCTCCAGACGCTGTATCTGTTCTTCTTCGATCGCCCAATCGACCAGATTGCGGTCAAGGGAATCCGCAACGAGATTCGGCGGGCCACGGTCGTCGGCAGCGGGCGCGAGCTCTCCCACCGAAAGATCGGAGGAGCCGCGTGGGAAGGGATTCCCGGTGTGCTGTGGGTCGACGTACCCGGCGAGGTCGTCGACGAGAACGCCACGGTCGTGAAACTCGAGTTGGACGGACCGCTGGACCTGTACGAGGGCGCGGGGCGAAGCTAAGCGAGTAACGAGCGATCCCCCGGCGCGTCAACGATCTTGCAAGCAACGGGGGACGAAGATGAACTCGATCGCGTGGCTACTACTCGGCATTACCGTTCAGGCCAATGCTCCACTCGTGCGCTCCAGCGCCGGTTACCGCGTGATCGCCACGCCGAGTCGCTCGGGCGAGGCGACGATCCGCCTGGAAGGGGCGGGGCTCGATCTGGTGCTGATCAGTCGCGACGGCAAGCCGTCGAGAGAGGCTCCCAAGTTGAGTCTTGTCTGGGAGCGGAAGCATCGGGTCACGCCAGTGGATCTCGCCGTTTCGCGCCGCGGCCATGTGGCTGCGTTCGGCACCGGCGAGTCCGATGCCCTCGTCCTCATTGGATTGGACGGGGTCGAGGTCGGCCGGCACGCGCGAACGGAGCTGACCGGGCGCTCTGCCGTCTCCGGGCGGAACACGGGTGGACGATGGTTTCGGCACGCCGCCTTCATCACCGTTCCTCAGGAGGAATTCCCCAATGCACATCCGAAGCAAGGATCCGCGCTGTGGGAGGGCACCGTCTTCCGCGTCGGCATCGAAGTCCTGCGGCTCAGCCTTCCCGATGGCACGCACCAGTGGTTTGATCCAGGCACGGGGAAACGTCTCGACCGCCGCATCGGGTAACCACTGGCGATCATGGAGATCGCCGCGCAAGATCGAATCGTTATCGTCACGGGAGCCTCGGGTGGCGTCGGCCAGACGGTGACGCGCCGATGGCTCGAGTCCGGAGCGCGCGTCCTGGCCGTCGATCGCCGTCCAGAGTCGCTGGCCAAACATCCTGAGCACGATCGACTGACTACGATCGCGGCCGACCTCACAACCGCCGAGGGCGCCGCTTCTGTGATTACCCACGCGCGGGAGGCGTTTGGCCTTCCCGACACGCTGGTCCACTTGGTCGGCGGCTTTGGGATGGGCCCGATCGCGTCCGACGACTCTGAGGCGCTGTGGGACCGGATGTTCCGCATCAACACCGATGCCGCATTCCAAGCCTTCCGCGCGATCGTTCCGGCCCTTCGCGAGCGCGGCGGAGGCTGGATCGTCGCCCTCTCGAGTCGCGCCTCGGTAACGCCCTCTTCGCAATTGGCGGCTTACGCCGCCAGCAAGGCCGCGCTGAACGCCCTCGCGCTGTCGATGTCGGACGAGTTGCGGCAGGAGAACATCAACGTCAACCTTATCCTCCCGTCGACGATCGACACCCCGGCCAATCGAGCGGCGATGGGAGACGCGGACGCCAGCAAGTGGGTGACGCCCGACGACATCGCGGAGGCGACGCTGTACCTCTGTTCTGATCGCGCGCGGGGCGTCACAGGAGCGACGTTGGAGCTTTACGGGAAGGCATAGGGGCGTTCGGTGGAGGAGTGTGCTTTCATCCGGAGCGGAGCCGAGGGATCTGACGGGAAGCACTGACTACTCCTGGTCAAGCCACGGCCCAGGTAGGGGTACGCGCGAAGCCGCGTGTAGCCGGCGCTCCTCGCGCCGTCCGGGGAACCTCACGCAAAGGAGCAAAGGGGGAGGCGGCTTGACCAGCAGTGAACAAGGTCTACCGGTAGATCCCTCGGCTTCGCTCGGGACGACAGGGGCCCGTGAAACTCTGTGCCCTCTCTGGTGAGTCTCTCCCCGGACCGGAGGCGTCTCACGCCACGGTGCAACGGCCCCAACGGGTGGAATCCCTCCGCCTCTCTGCGTCCCCTGCGGGGAAACCTTTCGAGCTCCACTCGATCCGCGGCAGGAATGCCGCGGCCACGAGTGACTACTCCTAAGTCCCCCTGACCAGGAGCAGTTTGCGCCTCCCGTCGGACCTTTCCGCGATCAAGCAATCAAGCGATCCATCACTTGCCGCCGCTCATCACGATGCCCTTCACGAAGTAGCGCTGGCCGACGAAGAAGAGGATCACGATCGGGATCATGACCAGCACGGAGCCTGCCATCAGGAGATGCCACTTCTCGCCTTGGAGTGCGGTGTACGTGGAGAGTCCGAGTTCGAGCGTTTGCTTATCGGGATCGTTCAGGTACAGCAAGGGGCCCATGAAGTCGCGCCATGAGCCCATAAAGGCGAAGATCGCGACCGTGATCAGCGTCGGCTTGGCGAGCGGCAGGATGACTCGGAGGAAGATCGTCCAGTGGCTCGCGCCGTCGAGGACGGCGGCCTCGTCGAGTTCACGCGGAATGCCGAGGTACGCCTGACGCAGTAGGAAGATGTTGAACGCACCTCCTCCAAAGAAGGCAGGCACGATCAGCGGCTTGAAGGTGTTCACCCAGCCGATCTGGGCGTACATCACGTAGCTGGGAATCATCGTGACGATTCCAGGCAGCATCATCGTGGCAAGAAGCACCAAGAACAGCCGATCGCGTCCGGCAAACTCCATCCGCGCAAACGCATAAGCGGCCGCGGCACTGCTTGCCACGACGCCGAAGGTGCTCGTGAAGGCGATGAAGGAGCTGTTCTTGAGGAAGAGCGAGAAGGAGACGTTCGGGTTCGTCAGCACCTCGTGGAAGTTCACGAGCGTCGGGTTCTTCGGCCAAGCCCAGATGGTCGTCGTCGCCACTTCCGCCTGCGACTTAAACGCCATCGCGAGCATCACGTAGACGGGCACCAGGAACAACACCACGCCGACGAACAGGATCGCCATGACGACCAGCCGGTTGCCCCGGTCGCCCCACGTCGCGCGGTTCGCGGACTTCTGCGCCGCGCGCGCGTCGAGCTCGGACGGTCTTTCGAGAACGGTCGCCATTAGTGAAGCCCCCGGATCGCAGTCAAGACCGGCAACGCGGTCGTGGCGGACGGAAAGTCCCGCATCACTTCGCTCCCTCGTAATAAACCCACTTGCTCGCTCTCAGCTGAATCACGGTGAATCCGAGGATCACGAAGAACAGCACCCAGGCCAAGGCGGAGGCGTAGCCCATGCGCAGGCTGAGGAACGCCTGCTTGTACAGGTGGAGCATGTAGAACTGAGTCGCGTTGTTTGGCCCTCCGTCGGTCATCAGGAGGGCCGAGGTGAACGCTTGGAACGAGCCGATGAAGCCGGTGATCAGCGTGAAGAACAGCGTCGGCGAGATCATCGGTACCGTCACGTTCCGGAACCTCCGCAGCGGGCCAGCTCCATCAAGGAGGGCTGCCTCGTAAAGGTACTGCGGCACGTTCTGAAGGCCTGCGAGCAGAATCACCATGCCGCCCCCTGCGCCCCAAAGCGACATCAGGATCAGCGAAGTCAGAGCGGTCTGCTCGGAGCCGAGCCAGTTGACCTGGCCGTTCGTCTTCGCGATCGGCGCGAGCAGCGTGGCGAGACCAAGGAAGTTCCCTTGCCCGTCGGCCCCGTAGATGAAGGAGTTGATGATGCCCTCTTCGACCTGGAAGACCTTCTTCCAGATGAGCGAGGCGGCCACGGCGCTCGCCAGCGACGGAAGGTAGTAGCACGTCCGCCAAAGCGGCATGCCTCGGACCTTCGTGTTCAGGAGCATCGCCAGCCCCAGCGATGCGGCGATGCCCATCGGCACCGCCATGACGGTGTAGATCATCGTCACCGAGAGCGACTTCCAGAACGTCGGGTCGATCGTCGCCGCCTCGACGTAATTTCCGACGCCGCGCCACTTAGCGGGGCGGACGATGTCCCAATCGCTGAAGCTCATCAGGAACGACAGGATCATCGGCCCCGCGGTGAAGAGGACCACGCCGAGGAGCCACGGCATGATGAACAGGTACGCCTGACGGTTCTCCTTTTTCTGGCGCAGAGAGCGCTTCTTGTGCCGCTCCGGGCCGTAGATCCAAGCCGCCAGCATCGAAAAGAGGCCGAATCCGAGCACGCCGCCGATCCGCCAATCGTACGCACCGAGGTGCTCCTCTCGACGAAGGGTGTCGAGGCGCTCCTGTGCGCGGCGGCTCGCGGCGGGATACTCCTTCTCCGCCGTCGACTCGCCGTTCCAGACGAGCCCGTGCGGCTGGCCGGCGATGCCGCTGATCTCACTCCAGTAAATCGTAGTGGGTGAGAAGACGACGTGCGGCGCTGCCTCGTCCGTGATGATTCGGTTCTTGGGGATCTGCTGATCCTTCGGCGTGTTTGGACCGGGAATCCATGGCTCCTTCAACGCCAATTCGCGGATACCCGGTTGGGCGATGCCCGCTCGGGCCATCGCCATCATGCCGGGAGGGCCGGCCATCCACTGCGTCAGAAGCCAAGCCTCCTTCGGGTGCGCCGTCTGCTTCAAGATGCAGTAGCCCGAGCCGCCCGTCGTGAACGCTTTGATCCCCCCGTGGAAGACGGGAGCAAGGGCGATGTCCCATTCGAAGTGCCCCGGGGTACCCGGCTTCAGCTCCTTGCGGAGCTCCGGCACTTCCCAGATGCCGCTCTGAAACATCGCGACCTTCTGCTGAGTGAACATCTGGCGCGCGTTCGACTGAAGCACGTTCGTGATCTCGGTGTCGCTCGGAACCCATCCCTTCTTCAGCGCCAGGTCGGCGGCGAACTGCGAAGCCTTGATCACCTTGGGATCGTCGTACAGCACCCGCTTAGGGTCCTTGTAGTCGTCCACCAACTTCGCTCCCGTCTGGAGCATCACCATGTCGCGGAAGAGCTCCTTCCACGCGGGGGCGTAACCCCACTGACGAGTCTTTCCTTTCGCGTCCTTCTTGGTGAGCTGTTGGGCGACCCAAAGGAAGTCCTTCTCCTTCAACTCGGGCCGCACGTCCCACTGGTACGTCCACTTTCCGTCCGGCTCGGGCAGACCTGCCTCCCGGAAGAGCTTCTTGTTGTAGTAGATGACGGCGCACGGCGCGATGTCGCGCGGGAGCACGTACACCTGTCCGTCGAGCGAGTGCGCGTCGACGAGGTTCGTGTAGTACTTCTTGATGTCGAAGCCGGGAACGTCGTCGAAGAACTGATTGAGCGGGAGGATCGCGTCGCGGCGCGCGAAGCGCTGGAAGTTGCCCGGGTCCATCATCGCGACGTCGGGCGCCGCCTTGGCGGCGACCTGCGCGAGCAGCTTCTCCTGGTAGTTCTTGTTGACGGTCTCGAACTTGACCTTGATGTGGGGGAACGCGCGTTCGAAGTTCAGGACCTTGTCACGCAGCGCCACCATCGCCTCGTTGCCGTCCCACACGACGAATCGGAGGTGGACGGTCTTCGGCGGTGGGGTCTTCTTGGGTGCCGTCTGCGCCCCGACAAGGGCCACGGACAGCAAGGCGGGTGCGAGCGACAGTGCTCTAAGGAATCTCGTCATCGAGGTCCTTCCATCCTAACACCGATTAATCGATAAATCGAGCAAAGATTCCGGGGGACACACGTTCGGAGCCCCCATCTTTCCGACCGAAGCCGACGGACCTGGCCGGAGGCAATGGCGGCTCGGGATGACGGAGGCTCCCCTACACCCTTAGTGGTCGTGAGGAACCTTCGCCGGCTCCTGGGCTCCCATCATGCCGTCCTCGGTCGCCATCATCATCGTGGGTACCGCGCCGCGGTCGCTGGCCGACTCCTGCGGATCGAGGGCCGCGCAAGGCGTGCCGAACCTCGGAAGGGCGAATGGCATGTGCGTGTTGCCGCGGGCCAGAATGTGCTCCTGGTTGCCGCCGCCCCAGGTGGTGAAGCTACGCGCGTTGCAGTAGTGGTTCACCAGGCAACGGCGGAAGCGGGTGTCGCTTCGGTTCCGCAGGGATCGGTGGAAGATGTGCCCGCCGAAGAAGACCACGTCGCCCGGCTCGGCGATCACCGGAACCTCGGACGACTTGTACTGCTCCGCGATCGGCTTGAGGGTGTTGTTCGGATCGTCGTCGTCGTTGCTGTGCCCGCCGACGTTCTTCACCCGCGGGATGCCCTCGAGTTGCGCGTCGCCATACCCGTAGCCGTTCTCAGGCGGGTAGATCGGTTCCGCATTCGCTCCCGGACTCATCCAAAGGCAGCCGTTCTCGGTGTCGGCACGGTCGATCGCGATCCACGCTCCGATCAAGGTGTCCGGAAAGGTTGGGATGTAGTAGCTGTCCTGGTGGAAGCCTTGGCCGTTCGAGCCCGGCCCTTTGGTGAACAGCATGGTCTGCATCGCCAGCACGTCGGGGCCGATCAGCGCCTCGAGAACGTCGAGCAGCCGTGGGTAAAGCAGGTACCGCTCCCATAGCTCGAGCTTGAGATGCCCCATGTGGATCCGCAGCAGATCCTTCAGCGGATCCGGTGCCTCACCCGGCTTCCGGTGAACCATCTCCGAGACATCGACTCGACCCGCGAGCAAATCGTCGCAGTGGGCGGAGAGCTCGCGGACGTGCTCGGGCAGCACAAGCCCCTTCACGACGAGGTAGCCGTCGCGGCGAAAGGTCCGATACTGCTCCACGCTCACGCGGTACGGCGCAACGTCGAGCCAGGGATGGGTTGGGGCGGCAGTGCTCATGATTCGATCCTCACCGTATCTTCCGCCTTAGACGGATGGCACAGGTTGGCTAGGTTCGGCCTCCGGTGGTAATTTTTCACCGTGACGCCTTCTCCAGTTCCCGTGGCTCCACTTCCCCGACTGGTCCTCGCCGCCCGGTCCACGCACGGCGAAATGGCTCAGCAGGCGTGGCGCATCGAGGGACTGTGGAGCCTGCATCTCTATCGATACAGCGCCGATCTCAGCGTCGCCGGTCAGCGAGCCTGGATCGAACCCGGCCACGCGGGCTTCACCCCTCCAGGCGCGATCGCGGCGTACCGGTTCGACGGACTCTCGACTCACCTTTACGCGCACCTCGAGTTTCCGAAGGACGCGGAGACCCGCGACCTACCGCTCGTGTTTCCGGTCGGCCCGAAGTTCGGAGCGCTCTGGGCGCAGACCGAGGAAGCAATCGGCCTCTTCCCGACCGACCGGCGGCGGGCCGAAGTCCGAATCTGGGACGTATGGCTCTCGGTCCTCGACGCGGCGGGATCGATCGCGCCGGACGTGCCTCCATCGGTCCGGCGCGCGCTCGAGCTCATCGAGCAGCGCCTTCACGAACCGCTCACGGTCGCGGACATCGCTAAGGAGGTCTGCCTGTCTCACAATCACCTCACGCGGCTGTTTCGTCGGACCACGGGCCAGACCGTGATCGAAGCCATCCAAAAGCGTCGCATGGAGCGGGCCCGGCACCTGCTGCGCTTCACCGACCTGCCGGTAAAGCAAATTGCCACGATGGTGGGGATCGACGACTTGCAGCGATTCAACAAAGCGGTTCGGCGTTACCTCGGCGACGCTCCTACGAGGCTGCGGACCTAAACCGCTGGGGCTCGAAGCGGCGGGAGCCTATCATGGGAATCGTGAGCCTTTCCCGTTTCACGGTCGGTGCCGCGTGGTGCTTCCTCGTCACTTCGTGGCACCCGCTGATTGCGCTGACGGCGAGTACGAAGATGGAGCGCGAGACCGACGCAGGGTCGTGGTATGGCTGGGGTCTGGTGCTGTTCGTGATCGCCTTGTCGGCGCTTCTCGTGTGCCAGGTCAAA
>Ga0164290_1001857_pt1 | contig 21981 bp, 23 predicted proteins | sample Micstemetagenome_FD_108782 | JGI IMG/M metagenome (GOLD analysis project Ga0164290, IMG submission 108782) | Contaminated culture microbial community from soil near Moab, Utah, USA - Microcoleus steenstrupii SON62 (Illumina Assembly) | ecosystem: Environmental > Terrestrial > Soil > Soil crust...
CCTTTCGTTATTGCTGCTCTATTGATTACTCTCAGGCGCTAATCATGTAACTTTTATCCTGATATCTGTAATATAGAAAGCAGATAAAAGATCAACCTTTGTTGATTCTTTTTAACTCAAACAGGAATAATGATTATCTCCGAAACCTGGATAATGCTGCCCGGATATTCTAAAGTAAACCATGGGGTTTCAAAAGACAGTTCCCTTGAAACCAGAAAAAAATGGCTTGAGTGGATTCATAAACAGCATCAGACTATTTCACTCCTTTCTGACAGTATTCTTACTCCACTTGAACAAAGATTCAATCATCTTCTTTAAACGGAAACTGTTACTAATTTTTAAACAACAACCTATAACAACAAAAAAATGAAAAAAACAACGCTCCCTTTTCTTTTGTCAGTGAGTATGCTACTAACACTGAATGCCTGCCAGACCGCTGCCGAAAAAGAAGCAGCCGCTGAAATAAAAGTAGAAACTGCACAGGAAAATCTTCAGGATGCAAAAGAAGAAACACTGACAGATGCCCAGCAACAAGCCAATGATGCTGAATGGAAAATTTTCAAAAACAACGCGGAAACAACCATTAAAAATAATGATATCAGAATTGCTGAATTACGTGTAAAAATGACCAAGTCGGGCAAAACAATGGATGCTGTTTATGCCTCTAAAATTGATGCAATGGAATTACAGAACAAAAACCTGAAAAGCAGAATTGATACCTATGATAAAGAAAAAGGGAACTGGTCGGCTTTTAAAACTGAATTCGGGCAAGACATGGATGAATTAGGCAAAGCGATTGCCGGTTTTGTAACCAGTAAAGACTAATGTTTTAAAACAGAAAAATGAAAATCAGACCCATTCCCCAATCCCTTACGGGTATACTTCGCACAGCCTGTTTAGGTTTTGTTACGCTGCTTGTTCTCCAGAGCTGCTCAAAAAAAATAAATTTCCAAACCTCTGCAGAAGTGCCTGCGGCCAGAGGTTATGTTAAGGTAAGCAAAGACGATAATAAAAATTATGTTATCAAACTGGAGTTGTCGAACCTTGCAGAAGTCAATAGACTTGACCCTCCCAAAGAAAGTTATGTAGTATGGATGGAATCAGCTAATAATCCTGTTAAAAATATAGGTCGCAACAATAGTTCAGGCAGTTTATTATCAAGGCGTTTAACGGTTTCATTTGAAACGATATCGTCAGTAAAGCCGAGTCTTATTTTTATAACAGCTGAAAATGAGCCAACAACTTCTTATCCGTCTGGAAAAAGAATGATGACCACCAGTAGTTTCTGACTGTCTTGTAGTTTTAGTTTTATATACTTTGCCGTTTATTGTTTGATCAATAGCGGCAAAGTTTTTTTTGATATTGTAATGACTAATGCGGTATGTTAAAGTGAATGAGAAAACAACTTCCCTCTCCTTCCTTACTTTGAGCAGTAATAGTACCCTCTATACCTGCTAATAATTCTTTACAAAGCATCAGCCCCATACCTGTTCCTTTCTCGCGGTTGGTGCCATAAGTTGTTTTGGCTTTGAAAGTAAACAGGCTTTTTAACTGCGCATCAGACATGCCCATTCCACTGTCTTTCACTTCAACTATATAAGCACCTGCTATAGCTTTTTCAGTTATATGTATACTGCCATTTTCCGGAGTGAATTTGATTGCATTCTGAATGACGTTTCTGAAAACCAGTTCCATAATCCTTTTATTACCGGGAATTACCTGTGCAATGACAGGAGTGGTTCGATGTATCTGAATTTGTTTTTTTGCCGCCTGCTTTTCAAGCAATAGCAAAACCTGGTCAATGGCTTTTGAAATATTTACCTGCTCCCACTGGGTTTCCTGTAAATATTGCAGTCTCGACCATTCCAATAAATTTTCCAACATTTCAATAGTACCATCCACACTTTCCTGTAACTGAAGACGTAACTGTTCCGACTCTGATTCATTCAATGCATCTTTATGTTCCATGAGATCGAGGTAACCACGTATCAGCGTTAGTGGGCCTCTTACATCGTGGCCAATAATGGAGAAGAGTTTATTTTTTTGCTCATCAATTTTCTCCAGTTGCTGTTTTTGCTGGGCATTGATTTCTGCCCGATCTGTTGCCAGTTTACGTTCCCGAGCATAATTGAACTTGATATATGTGGTAATACCATAAATAACCAACAGACTGCAACAATACGAGAATGTGATATCAGCAAATAAAACCGTTTGATTTTCGTAGGTAAATTCAATAAACCCCGGGGTATTGTATTCCATCCATAACAAACCAATAACCAGCAACAGGTTCATCGCCATCCATATACGATTCATTTTATCGGGTGATACCACTAAAATGATCATGGCAGCAAGCAGAAATAATAATAGTGTTGGCCCCTGTATACCGGAATTAAAGTAATAATTCAGTGCCAGAAACCCATACCCGTTTAAGGCAAAAAACACAATGGCTGTTTTACCTTTTTGTTTGTATCTCGACAGGTAATATGCCAGTAACTGACAGGCCAATGCAAAGAATAAATAAAGACCAATCCCCACAAGTCCAATCATGAAATCGAAAACAGAAGATACCAGAAGTATGGGAAGAAGTATCAACAGAACAGCATGAAATATCCTTTGTTCCAGGGAAAATTGTTCTGCAGAACCTATCCACCTGTTCCAGGTATGTTTTTTAATGAGGACAAGCATGTTTAAATATCAACTCTTTACTTCTTCTAAGTTATTAAACAAAATGCGTTTTTCAGGTATTGTCTGGATGAATAAAAAGGAAAGTGTCATTATTGATAGTTGCCGCTATTATATAATGCTATTCAAATAGTTATGTATATAATCTTCCTATTGTACAGACCTGACCCATCAGCAATTCCCCATTCCTTCCTACCTTTGCAGCCCATGAGTCAGAAACGTAGTGTAGCATTTCACACATTAGGCTGTAAGCTGAATTTTTCAGAAACTTCTACCCTTTCCAGGATGATGGAACAGGAAGGTTTTGAAAAAAGAAATTTTGATGATACCGCCGACGTATATGTAATAAATACCTGCTCAGTTACAGACAATGCTGATAAAGAATGTCGTCAACTGGTACGTCGTATTCAACGACGCAGCCCCGACAGTTTTGTGGTAATTACAGGATGTTATGCGCAACTGAAACCCAAAGAAATTGCGGAGATACCCGGTGTTGACCTGGTGTTGGGGGCCGCAGAGAAATTTAATATTGCACAACATATCAGCGAATTATCGAAAGGCGATCCTGCACGTATCTGTAGTTGCGATATTGATGAAGTGAGTGGCTTTAATGCTTCTTTTTCGCAGAACGACCGTACCCGTACTTTTCTGAAAGTGCAGGACGGGTGCGATTATAACTGTTCATTCTGTACCATACCCATGGCCCGTGGCAAAAGCCGTAGCGATAGTATTGAAAATGTACTCAAGCATGCCCGTCAGCTCGCAGCCGATGGTGTGAAAGAAATTGTACTTACCGGTGTAAACCTCGGCGATTTTGGAAAGGGACCTGACGGCGCCCGTCATCAGGAAGATTTTTTCGGACTGGTACAAGCGCTGGATAAGGTTCAGGGAATTGAGCGCTACCGTATTTCTTCTATTGAACCCAATCTATTAACCAATGACATCATTGCATTTGTTGCCAACAGCGATAAATTCATGCCCCATTTTCATATCCCCTTACAAAGCGGAAGTAATGAAATATTGGGTTTGATGCGTCGTCGTTATAAAAGAGAACTCTATGCAGAAAGGGTGCAACTCATAAAAAAACTCATGCCCCATTGTGCCATTGGTGTAGATGTAATTGTGGGTTTCCCGGGCGAAACAGATGAACATTTCAAAGAAACATTCGACTTCCTGCATGCACTCGATATTTCTTACCTGCATGTGTTTACTTATTCAGAACGCGATCATACAAAAGCATTAGAGATACAACCTGTAATACCTGTTCACATACATAATGAAAGAAATAAAACACTCCGTAATCTTTCTTACATGAAAATGCAATACTACACAGAGCAGCATAATAATCAAACGCGTAAAGTATTATTTGAAGCTTTTGAAAAAAATGGTATGATGGAAGGTTATACCGATAACTATATCCGTATTACTACACCTTACAGGAGAGAATGGGCGAATGAAGTAGTGGAGTGGAAGTTATAAGCTGCAAGCCACAAGCCTCAAGCTACAAAAAAGCAGTAGACACAAGGCTTAAGAGGGTTTTATCAAATACTTGTAGCTTGAGGCCTGGCGCTTGTAGCTTTACATTACTGACAAATACTCCGCAGGAAACTCTACTACCATCACCTGTCCCAGGCTTTCCAGTTTTACATACACTTTTTTCTTCCCTCCTCTGAGCACGGTTCCTTCGTTGCCCATGAATACACCATGGTTTACTTTGATTTTCATTTCATTCTGGAAACCTTCTTCAGAGAGAATAGCAATGCTGGCATCTTTTTCTGCGAGATACTTTTTTATGACTGATATCTCATCATCCTTTATAACGGCGGGCTTGCCGAGGTAATGTACAAAATTGAGTACTCCGTCTGTCATTAATACTTTAGTACGTTCATCAGGAGCTATTCGCACAAATACGTATGATTTAAATAATGGGTCTTCAATAATTTTTTTACGGTCGCTCCACTGGCGTTCTACTTTCTGCAGCGGGCACCAGCTTTCGATCCCTTTCCTGATCAGTACCGAATCTATTTTTTTCTCCCATCTTGGCTTAGTATACAAGGCGTACCATTTCTTTTCTGGCTCCATCTCTCACTTGGTTTAGCTGAAAACAACAGGCGATCCCAACGGAATCGCCTGCAAATTTACTATAATTCGGCTGAATGTTTATTTTACAGCTGCAGTTGCTTTTGTAATCTCTGTGGCAAGGCCGTTCAATACCTTAATTGTTTCACCGATATGCATATCGGTTTTTAAAGACCGGAGCCATGCCTGATAACGCTCCCCTTTATTTTTATCGGGGTTATTGAAAAACTTGTCTTTATCTACTTCCGCAGGTGCCACATTCATTTCCTGACTCAATCTCAACAAAGTATTATTCTGATTCACCGTTGAACGTATTCTTTTTTGCAGATCACGGTATTTACTAATGTTCAGACTGGCCGGCTCGTCATTTAGTTTCGATAACCAGACAAGGTTATCTTTTAACAGGTTGAGTGAAGCATTTTGTTTTACCCTGTCATTTTCATGCTGAATAACCATGTCGTGACCATAATCTTTGTGCCAGGTTAGATAAGTGGCTTTATTAATCTGATCCCATGGTAATGCATGAGGAACATCTTTTTCCCTGATCTTCAGGTATTCGTATGAATCGGGTAATACAATATCGGGTTCAATTCCTTTTAGTTGAGTAGAACCACCATTCACCCTGTAGAACATCTGGAAAGTAAGTTTTACCGCACCCAAATCTGTTCTGCCGCTGTTCATATCTACTACATTGCCAAAGGGAACAGTTTTTTGTACGGTTCCCTTACCATATGTTGATGTACTGCCAATAACCACTCCCCTTCTGTAATCCTGAATGGCACCTGCAAAAATTTCACTGGCCGACGCACTGAGTTCATTCACCAGTACTGCCAATGGACCATCATACAATGTACCCGGACGCTGATCACCGTATACATTGGCTTTACCATCTCTGTCGCGTACCTGCACTACTGGTCCCTGGTTGATAAATAACCCTACCATCTGTATCACTTCATACAATGATCCACCACCGTTATTACGAAGGTCCATCACAAGACCCTGTATGTTTTCTTTTTTAAGTTTTATGATTTCCCTGGCCACGTCTTCAGAACAACGATTCCCATTTTCACGTTCATAATCTGCATAAAATTCAGGCAGCCAGATATACCCGATTTTTTTTCCGCCTTCATTTACCACTGCACTGCGGGCAAAAGTTTCATCCAGTACAATTTCATCACGCTGCATGGTGATAACTTTAATGGTACCGTCAGATTTCTTTACGGTTAACCTTACTTCTGTTCCTTTATTTCCCCTGATGAGTTTTACCACATCTTCAGTTGCAAAGCCGGCCACATCAACCGGTTCTGCTGCTCCCTGGGCTACTTTCAGGATGGCATCACTCACTGCGAGTTCGCCCGATTTCCAGGCGGCTCCGCCGGGCTGAATGGATGCAATTTTTACCCCAAAATCATCTTCTGTAAGTTGTGCTCCTATCCCGTAAAAACGGCCACTCATCTGTTCATCAAAAGACCTTTTCTCAACGGGCGCAAAATAATCGGTATGCGGATCCATGAGACTGGTAACTGAATTGATGAATGTATTAAAACGTTGCTCTTCTTTTACCGTACTTTTTATTCTGTCGAAGCGTTTATTCATGGCTTTTAATACAAGACCTCTTGCTTCGCTTTCCAGTTCTACATCTGTTTTTACCTGAAAATCTTTTTTGCCTTTGTTCTGCTCTCTTTGATCTACCAGGTCAACATATCTTTCAAGTGTATAGTATTTGAGTAGTTTTCTCCAGCGGTCTTTCTGCTCTGCTTCATTGGCAGCATAAGGCATTTTAGAACCATCCAGCATAGCAGTTTCTTCTTTGGTAAAATCGAAAGGCTGTGCAAGAATGTCTTTGTACAAAGCAGCTACTTCCGTTAGGCGTTTTTCATAAATAATACCTGTAGCTGGTGCAAAACGAATTTCGGCTCCTTTAATTTCATCATCCAATGTGAGTTCATATTTCTGCAAAGCATTGATATCGGATTGCAGAAAGAAACTTTTATCGCCGTCAAGTTCATCCAGGAATTTCTGGAAAAGTTTTTTCGAAAAATCGTTGTTGATATTTTTTGGACTGTAGTGTTGTGATTCCAGTAATGAACCTACGGCTGATAATAAACGCTGTCGTTGCGATAAAAGCACATCCGTTCCTCCACCTGTATACCTGAACGCAAAGAACAGCGCGCCGAATAATACTACGGCGAGAACGACCAAACCTTTTCTACTCTTCATAAAATCCTTGATTTTTTGCATGATACTCTTCAAAAATAACTGAAAAGCCCGATCAGTGATTCATTGTTTTCACCAATTAACAAAGGTTTTGATGAATGGCTGATCGAAAAAAAACAACTCATTCTTATACGAAAAATGTTCAATTACCCCTATTTTTGCACTCCAATAAAACGGAGAGCGTAGCTCAGTTGGTTAGAGCGTCAGTTTGTGGCACTGAAGGCCGTGGGTTCGAGACCCATCGTTCTCCCTGATAAAACCTATAAGATGGAACCTTATAGGTTTTTTAAATTTTATACATGAGTTATTCTTTGATATTAATTCCCCTTATTTCTGCCTTTATCGGCTGGTTCACCAACTGGATCGCCATAAAAATGCTCTTCCACCCCCGTGAACCACGCAAAATACTGGGTATAACCTTTCAGGGTATTTTCCCTAAAAGACAGCAGCAGTTTGCCGAAAAACTGGGTAAACTGGTTAGCGAGGAATTACTTTCTTTCTCCGATATCGAGAAAAAGATTACCGACCCCAAGAATATTCAGCAACTGATGCCGCTGGTAGAAGAACATATAGACCAGTTCCTGCGCAAGAAACTGGCCGAAGAAATGCCCATTATCAGCATGTTTATCGGTGAAAACACCATTCAGCAGTTGAAATCGGTCTTTCTGAAAGAACTCGAAACCCTGTTCCCGCTCATCATGCAACGCTATATGGGTAATCTGCAGCAACAGCTTGACCTTGAGCGTATTGTTGTTGAGAAAGTAGCCGGCTTCTCCACCGACAAACTGGAAAGCATACTTGTATCGATTATGTCTAAAGAGTTTCGTTTTATCGAAATACTGGGTGCCATTCTGGGATTTATTATCGGGCTTTTACAGGTATTCATCAGCCTGCTCTCCTGATACACCGAATTAAAACAGGGCGTCACCGACAAGTCATCCTTTCAGGGGTATACTGCTTCAAACTTTACCCATTTATGATTGTCATACTACCGTCTGTGTAATGAAAAATAACATACAAAAACAACGTTGCAACTTTGCATTAGTATAATTCAACATAAAAACATGAGCAAATTATTTACAAGTTTGGTTTTTCTTATTCTTTCTTCTACCCTTTTTGCCCAATTCCCGGGTGCCAGAATGGGTGGTGGTAGCGCTAACATGAATGTTGGCCATTTTTATGGTAAGATCGTTGACAGCAAAACCAATAAGGGTATTGAGGGTGTTACCGTTCAGATTTCGGGTAACCGTTTCGACACAGTGGCAAAAAAAATGGTACAAGCCATTTTAAATACACAGATTACACGTGCCAATGGTGATTTTAGTTTTGAGAACCTGCCGGTATTTGGCGATTTTAAACTGAAATTCAGCGCTTTAGGTTATGCTGCGCTTGAGAAAACAGTATCATTTGGTATTAAAATGCCTGCCCGCGGTGAAGCTGGGGCAGCTGGCGGAGGTATGCAGCAGATGGCTGGTATGACCGATAAAGACCTCGGTAACTTCAAAATGGAACCCGATGCTACCGATCTGGGTAATGTTACCGTTACTTCTACGGCCAAGCCTCAGTTTGAAATGGGTATCGACAGAAAGATCTTTAATGTTGACAAGAACCTGGTTAGTGCCGGTCAGACAGCAACTGAGATCATGAAAAATATTCCTGCACTGAATGTAGATGTTGATGGCAATGTAACCCTCAGAAATGCAGCCCCTACCATTTTTATTGATGGTCGACCTACAACTGTTACACTGGATCAGTTACCAGCAGATATTATTGAAAGAGTAGAACTGATTACCAACCCCTCAGCCAAATTTGATGCATCGGGTGGTAATGCAGGTATTCTGAACATTGTTTTGAAAAAGAACAAAAAGACCGGTTATAATGGTGGTATCAGAACAGGTATCGATTCTCGTGCTCGTGTGAACCTAGGAGGTGATATCAATATTCGTCAGAATAAAGTAAATGCTTTCTTAAGTGCCAACTTTAACCAGCGTAAATCCATCTCTAATAACTATACAGATAGAACCAACCTTTTTACAACACCTACTAATGTAAAAACGACTGGCAAAGGTGTAAATGAAGGTTATTTTGGTTTCTTCCGTGGTGGTTTTGATTTCCTGGTTGACAATAGAAATACGATTTCACTTGCAGCCAATTATAACAAAGGTCAATTTGATAATGTAAATACTCAAAGAGTTGACTCTACTGTACAAAACAATTTTACATCTTACAACCAGATTCAGAATAACAGCCGCAGTAATTTTGAAAACTTCGGAACACAGTTAAGTTATAAGCACAATTTTGCACGTAACGGAGAAAACATTTCAGCTGACCTGAATTTTAATTCGAGTAAAAACGACAATAATGCCTACACCGGTACCAGCACTTTTAAAGCTGACAACAGCGTTAAATTCCCTGCACTGCTGCAACAAACAACTGGTAGTGGTACCAATAAATTTTACACTCTCCAGACCGACTATGAAAATCCGTTAAGTGACGACAGTAAGCTGGAACTCGGTGCCCGGGCTGCATTCCGCGATTTTGGCAATACCAGCAACCAGTTCAGGTACGATTATGGCACCAGCAAATACACACTGGTTCCTGCTATCAGTAACCGTTACAAATTCAATGATCAGGTATTTGCAGCATATGCTACATACAGTTTTAAAGTAAAGAAATTCAGCTATCAGTTAGGTTTACGTGCTGAAAGTTCAAACTATACAGGAACACTTTTAAAAACGACGGGTGCCGATTCATCGCAGTTCAAAGTAGATTTCCCTTTGAGCCTCTTCCCAAGTGCATTTATTACGTATAAGATGACCGATAAGGAAGATTTACAACTGAACTATTCACGTCGTGTAAACAGACCTAATTTCTTCCAGTTAATGCCTTTCCCTGATTATTCTGATCCACAGAACATCAACATAGGTAATGCAGGACTGAAGCCTGAGTTTACCAATTCATTCGAGGTTTCTTATAACAATGCTTATAAGCGTGGAGCTAATTTCCTCGTAACAGCTTTCTTTAAATACAGTACCAACCTGATTACCCGTTATTCCTACACCGGTAAAAATGAGTTGAATCCAACAGATACCACACCAGTATTCTATAACTCATATATCAATGCCGATAACAGCATTACATATGGTTTGGAACTGAGCAATAAAATGCCTGTTACCAAGTGGTGGGATCTTACATTAAGCGCCAACTTATTCAGCGCTAAAATCAATGCTACCATCCCTGGTCAGAATATTAATAACGATGCCCGGGTAAGCTGGTTTGCTAAAATGAACAGTAGCTTTAAAATAACCAAAACACTGTCTATTCAGTTCAGTGGTGATTACCAGGCTAAAACTGTATTACCTCCAGGTGGTGGAGGTGGTGGTCGCGGTGGCGGCGGTGGTGGTATGATGTGGGGTGGTGGTATGCAAGGTACCGCTCAGGGTTACAACCTGCCACGTTATGGATTTGACCTGGCCATCCGTAAAGAATGGACCTGGAAAAATGGAAAAAGCGGCGCTTTAACATTAAGCATGAACGATATTTTCCGTACTCAATTATTTGAATCTTATTCTGAAAGCAACCTGTTCACACAAACCAGTCAGCGCAGAAGAGACCCGCAGGTATTGCGCCTGAACTTCAACTTCCGTTTTGGTAAGTTTGACGCTACCCTCTTCAAACGTAAAAACACCAAAGCAGATCAGGGAGGTGGAATGGATATGATACAGCAGTAAGAGAACAGAAGAATAAGAAATAAGGAACAGAGAAATGTCCAAGTGAATTAATTCGCTTGGACATTTTTTTTCGATGCATAAAAAAATCAGGAGATGAGAAGCAGCTAACTCAAGCTCTTCCCGGCTCCTGATTCCTCATCCTTAATTTTATATTTCCCTTTCTCTGTTCCTTATTCCTCTGTTCTTCTGTTTCTCTGTTCTTCTGTTTCTCTGTTCTTCTGTTTCTCTGTTCTTCTGTTTCCTACCTGTTTTTCCCTGTCAGCATGGGCACAAAAGAAAACTCTTCAAATGCTTCTTCCTGCAGGGTTCCGTCCTCAAGTTTTGTAATGCGGAGCATGCGTTGGTTCTCTCCTTCATCAACATGTAATACCATCATGCCTCCTGTTTTTAATTGTGCTACGAGTTTGGGAGGGGTGAAGGGTGCTGCTGCGGTGATTAATATTTTATCGTAAGGCTGAAATGCGGGAAGCCCTTCAAAACCGTCTCCAAAAAAGAATTTGAGGTTTGGATAACGCGATTTGAATACAAACGAAGTATGCTGATCGTATAATTTTTTTTGACGCTCAATCGTATACACTTTGGCACCCATTTCGGCGAGTACAGATGATTGATAGATACTACCCGTTCCAATCTCTAACACTTTTTCCAGTTTTTTTATTTTGAGTAACTGGGTCTGGTAGGCTACGGTATAGGGTTGTGAAATGGTTTGTCCCTCTCCAATTGGAAAGGCCCTGTCTTCATAAGCAATTTTATCAAACGCTGAATCAAGAAAAAAATGTCGGGGTATATTATTCATGGCATCAAGCACTGCTTCATCGGTAATACCTTTTTCACGCAACAACTGAATTAATTGTCTCCGTAAACCTTTGTGCTGATAAGTATCGTCGAATTTTGGTTTCATAAGCAGATACGAATATAATATTTCCCCTCTGCCCTGTTCAGGAAATCAGCAGACTGTGCAAAGAATTGTACAGCAGAATAATTACCCACATGTCATGTTTTCTCTGCGTAAACGCTGAATTTTTACTGTAAATTCATATCTGCTATAATCCGTTTTACCTTATTCTGCAAAGCTGCATACTGTTCATCAAAGGCAGCTTTTTCTTTCAATATCGTATTCACACTAAAATAAAACTTGATTTTAGGTTCAGTACCCGATGGGCGTGCCGATATTTTGCTGCCATCTTCCGTTATGAATTGTAATACATTGCTTTTGGGTAATTCAATTTTCCAGCTCTCTCTTGTAATCAGGTTTTTACCAGTCTGCAAATCATAGTCGAGCAATTCTACCACTTTTGCACCATCAATGGTAGCAGGTGGTTGCTGACGATAGCTTTCCATCATGGCAGCAATTTCTTTCTGGCCATTCATCCCCTTTTTTGTAATACTGATCAGGTTCTCATAATAAAAACCATATTGAATATATAGTTCTATCATCTTATCAAACAATGTCCTTCCTTTTGCTTTTTCGTAGGCAGCCATTTCACACATGAGGGCAACAGCACTGATGGCATCTTTATCGCGTATCTTATCCCCTATCATCAGGCCAAAACTTTCTTCTCCTCCTATAACATAATTTTCTTTACCTTCTTTCTCTTTGATCAATTCTGCAATCCACTTAAACCCGGTGAGTACATTATAACAGGCTACATTATTCTGCTTCGCTACCTGATTAATCATTTGTGTGGTTACGATGGTAGATATAACCATATCATTCGGAGTGGCGATACCCTTGGCTTTTCTGGCTTCCATCATGTATGCAAAAGCCAGTACGGCGGTTTGGTTGCCATTCATCAGCACCCATTCGCCTTTATGGTTTTTTACCCCTATTCCCACGCGATCGGCATCAGGATCGGTACCCAATAAAATATCTGCATCAAGTACTTTGGCTTTCTGCAAACCAATGCTCATGGTTTCACTTTCTTCCGGATTAGGATAGGCAACCGTAGGAAAATTACCATCCGGATTCGACTGCTCTTCCACCACAGTAACATTGGTAAACCCAAAAGTTTTTAATACCTGTGGTACCAAGGTAATTCCGGTTCCATGAATGGGGGTATACACTATTTTAAGATCATGTTGTTGAGCAATGACATCCGGGTAAACACTCAGCTGCTTTACCATATTAATGTATGCTTCATCCATTTCAGTACCGAGTAAAGTAATATTTGCAGCCCCTCCATCCCATTTTACATCATCTACATTGGTAATGGCTTCTACTTCTTTGATTACATTTTTATCATGGGTAGGTACCAACTGCCCTCCATCATTCCAGTATGCTTTATACCCGTTATATTCCTTGGGATTGTGGGATGCAGTGCAAACTACTCCACCCTGACACCCCAGGTGTCTGATGGCAAAACTCAACTCAGGTGTAGGCCTCAACGCTTCAAAAAGGAATACTTTTATTCCATTGGCCGCGAATACATTGGTAGTAGTTTCTGCAAAAAAACGGCTGTTGTTCCGGCTATCATGAGTAATGGCCACTTTGATCTCTGCACCTGTATAAGATTTTTTCAGGTAATTGGCAAAGCCTTGAGTGGCCATACCGATGGTATATTTATTTACCCTGTTGGTTCCAACACCCATAATACCGCGAAGTCCGCCCGTACCAAACTCAAGGTTCCTGTAAAATGCATCTGCCAGTTCATCAGGCTGGGTTTCCTGCATTTTGCGTATGGCATCTTTTGTAGCTGCATCATAATTTCCATTAAGCCAGCTATTTACTTTTTACAATATGGCAGCATCCATAAATGATTGATTTTATAATTGCTTTGATTGAATATAATAAGTTTGGAGATATTTTGTTCATTTTCCCTGTAAACGCCTGGATAACATACCCTTTCTCAGGAAATATAAGCCCCTTCCACCTGACCTTCTCTCACTTCTACCTGAATATGGTCCTGTATGGTAGTGGCAACAGATAAGCCTACAAAATCGGGTTTTACCGGGAAGAGTTTATGCATACGTTCCACCAAAACTAATGTCTGGATGGTTTTTGGGTGAAATTCCAGCAAAGGTTTTAATGCATACAAAAGTGTTTTGCCACTATTGGTTACATCATCTGTAATAACCACATGCATGCCATTCAGATCGACTGATGTGTTAATCTCAACATCCCGGGGCATAGATTTATCCAGCGATAAAGAGGCAGTGAGTATATCATTGGAAATATATTCTTTAAGACAGGTTGCTATTTGCTCAGCGATTACGGTACCGCTGTTACGTATGCCCAATATCACAACCGGTGTAAGGTCTCCGTTGAGTTGTTCGGCCAGTTCAAGGGCCATACGATGTAGTTTACGGTTAGCGGTTGCTTTATCGAGGATATAATTACGTTCAGGCATGAATCGGGTTTATCTCTCAAATGTAACAACAATAAAAGCAATCAACAATCACCCGGTCAAACAATCAAAACTATTATCTTAGCACCATCAAGCCTTGCTTATGCAGTATATCCAGCAAATTATATTCGTTGCAGTTTCTGCAGTATCCATCTGGTTGTTTGCACGGAAAGCCGGTGAAATACGCCGGAACATTTTTCTGGGGAAAGACGAAAACCTGAACGATCACCCTTCCCGGCGATGGAAGAACCTCTTGCTGCTGGCATTTGGACAAAAAAAGATGTTTTCCAATCCATTGGTCGCCATCATGCACTTTATAATTTATGCCGGATTCATTATTATCAACCTCTAAGTATTAGAGATTGTATTAGACGGTATTTTAGGGAAACACCGTTTATTTGCCGCACCATTAGGCAGCCTATATAACTGGTTGATCAATGCTTTTGAATTTCTTGCTGTGGGTGTGCTACTTGTTTGTATTGTTTTCCTTTGCCGCAGAAATATCATCAAACTAAAGCGGTTTATTGGCAAAGACCTGAATGGTTGGCCTCGCTCAGACGCCAACTATATTCTTTTCACAGAAATAGTGCTGATGAGCCTGTTTCTTACGATGAACGCTACCGACCTCGTTTTACAGGGAAGAGGCAATAGTCATTACCCGGTAACAGGACAATTTTATTTTTCCGGCTTGCTCAGTAACTTATTCACCGGGCTAAGTGATGGAACACTGGTTACCATTGAAAGTATTTGCTGGTGGCTGCATATTGTTGGCATATTTGCTTTTTTGAATTACCTCCCTTATTCCAAACACCTGCATATTATGCTGGCCTTCCCCAATGCTTATTATGCAAGACTTGAAGTACAGGGTAAGATGAAAAATATGCCCAGTGTACAGAATGAAGTATTATACGCCATGCAGCCCGAAACAGCCCCTACCTATGCTGCACCACCTGCTCGCTTTGGTGCAAAAGATATTTTCGACCTGAGCTGGAAAAACCTGATGGATGCTTATAGCTGCACAGAATGTGGCAGATGTACCGCTGCATGCCCGGCCAATGCCACAGGCAAATTATTAAGCCCGAGAAAAATCATGATGGCCACCCGCGACCGCATGGAAGACGTTGGTAAAAACATCAATACCAATAAAGCATTTGTGGACGATGGCAAATCATTATTACACGATTATATTTCTGTGGAAGAGCTGAGAGCCTGTACCACCTGTAATGCCTGCGTGGAAGAATGCCCGGTAAGCATTTCACCATTAGAAATTATTCTCGAACTACGCCGTTCCCTGATTATGGAAGAAAGCAATGCACCACAGGAATGGAACGGGATGTTTAGTAACACGGAAAATAATTTTGCCCCCTGGAAATTTTCACCTGATGAAAGAGACCAATGGGCAGCAGAATAAATAAGAAATGAGGAACATGGAATAAGGAATCTTGAAGTAAAGCCAGATTTCCTTTCATATTCCTTATTCCCTATTTCTTATTTCATGTTTCATGTTTCAATCCATTTGTATGACACTTTCTCCCTTTCCATTTTCAATTACTGATTTCAAAGATGTAGCGGCTGAACTTCACCAGGGTATTACCGGTGTTGCAGAGTGGAAGATTATCCGTAGAGATGATATACGCATCAGACTGGTTATTTACTCACCCGAATACCTTGCCGATCACTGGTGCAGCAAAGGCCATATCATTTTCTGTGTTGATGGTGAAATGGAAACTGAACTGGAAAATGGAACAAAGCATGTATTAAAGAAGGGGCAGGTTTATACTGTTGGTGATCAGTCAGACGCCCATCGTACCTATTCAAAAGAGGGCTGTATTCTTTTTATTGTAGACTGAATTATATCCAGGGCTTGTACACCATCCTGTACAATTGAATCAATGCAGTAATGATAAAGATTACTCCCATGATCTGGTTTAATGTTTTATTACTGGTATTATTCTTTTTAACCAGCCAGTTACCGCCGTGTATATAAAGAGCAAGCCCACCGATAGTACCCATCCCTGCTCCTGCCGTAAACATATTAAACGCTTCCGGAGTTACCGGTAATACTTTTGTCTGAATCATGGTAGAAGTCCATAAAAACCAGAACGGTATCTGAATCGGATTAAGTGCGCTCATCATAAGTCCGAGCAGAAAACGATGTAATTTATTATCCAGTATCACTGATTTTTTTTCTGAAGCCTGTTTTCTGGCAGACAGGAAAGAAAGTATCCCAAGCACTAAAAACAAGACTACTGTTACCCAGCCCAGTGCCACAAACCAACTGCGGTGCTTCACTACCCAATCCATACCTGTAAGGGCAAAACGCAGGTAAAGCATTTCCACAATGGCCACGCCAATGGCAAACATCCAGGCCTTTTTAAAGCCTTCCTGTATACCAATCTGGGTGGAAGTGATACTCATATTGCCTAAAGGCAATTGCCCGAGAAAACTAATCAATGCAGCGATAAAAAAAATATACGTCATATGGCAACTAAACCTTGCAATAATAACAATAGCCTGTGAATATAACTATCCCTTGTGAAATTAGCGATTATAGTGCCTCTAAAAGGGCACTTTCATTTACATTCGTAAAAACTTTTGCTATGAAAGTGATGACCATGGCTGAAATGGCAATGAATGGAGAAACACCCGAAGTATTGTTTTGGGTAGGCTGTGCAGGTAGTTTTGATCAGCGTGCGCAAAAGATTACTAAAGCTTTTGCAAGCATCCTTGATAAAGTAGGATTCAGTTATGCCATACTAGGTAAAGAAGAAGCCTGCACCGGCGACCCCGCACGCAGGGCAGGCAATGAATTCCTGTTCCAGATGATGGCTTACCAGAATATTCAGGTATTGAACGGGTATGGCATCAAAAAAATCGTTACCACCTGTCCCCACTGTTTTAATACCCTGAAAAATGAATACCCCGAGCTGGGCGGAAACTATGAAGTCATTCATTATACCACCCTGTTACAGCAACTGATAGATGAAGGACGTATAAAATTAAAAGAAGGGGGCAGTTTTAAAGGAAAGAAAATTTCATTCCACGACAGTTGTTACCTGGGGCGTGCCAATAATATTTATGAAGCTCCGCGTAAAGTACTCGAAGCACTGGATGCAGAACTCGTAGAAATGAAGCGCTGCAGAAGCAAGGGACTTTGCTGTGGTGCAGGCGGCGCTCAGATGTTCAAGGAAGATGAGCCAGGCGATAAACGAATTAATATAGAAAGAACAGACGAAGCATTGGCTACCGGTGCGGGTTTTATTGCAGCAGCATGTCCATTCTGTAATACCATGATGACCGATGGTGTAAAGAACCGGGAGAAAGAGCAGGAAGTAGAAGTATTGGATATAGCAGAGATGGTAGCGAAGAGTATGATTTAATGGCAGATGTCGGATTTCTGATATCTGATACAGGATATCGGATATGATGGTAATCACCTATTCATTCTTAGTATGAATGCTGTTATAATTTTTTTCAAAAAGGGAACGGAGCAGTTTCGCTGGCGGTATTTTTCCTGTAAAAGAATGTGCTGGCTCAGCCTTTTTTTGTTTATTTTTTTTATTGGCTGGCGTTTATTATTTCAAAAAGAAGCTGCTGAAGAGCTTGCTTCCCCCCGTCTGTTCAGACACTTTAGCCTTGCCATTTTCATGGGTTTCATATCCGCTTTCTCAACACCACCTGAAACAGAGACTGACTAACCCCAAAAGAATCTGACATCAGAAATCAGCCATCTGCCATCCATAAATCAAACCTGCTATCTTTGTCCTATGGATCTGAACTACCAATCTTTTATCCCCGCCGATTTTCATCCCGGCTCACGTGTGTGGGTGTACCAGTCTTCGAGATTATTTCTCATCAGTGAAGCATTTGAAATTGAAAATATATTGAAAACGTTTACCAGCCAGTGGCTGAGTCATGGCACACCTGTAAAAGGATACGCCAATCTCCTCTTTGGCCAGTTCCTTGTTTTTATAGCCGATGAAACAGCCACAGGGGTAAGCGGTTGTAGTACCGACAGTTCTGTTCGGGTGGTAAAAACGATTGAAGAACGTTTCAAAGTAAGTATGTTCGACAGACAGCAGCTTGCCTTTGTAGTGAAAGATAAAATACAACTGATCCCATTGGCGCAATTCAGTTATGCACTGGAGAATAATTTTATCAATCCCGACACGCTTTATTTCAATAACCTGGTAGCCACAAAAAAAGAGTTGATGGAGAAATGGTTGGTACCTGTGAAAGAGAGTTGGTTGAACGGGAGGATACACAAAGTGTCCAACTAATTCTGTACTTTCTTTTTCTTGAATAGCGGGCGCATCCATTCTGCAATCAAACCCACCACTGTAGTACTGATACCAAGAGCAAGTGATTGTTTCAATTCAACACCAAAGCCCCAATAACTTAAGGCAAATAACAGAAACCCAATGATTGCCGAAGCAATTACAAGACTAATCTGGTATTTCATTTTTTTATTTTACAGTAAAATAGAATTAATATTTTATATTATGGAGTGAATGGGATAAAAATATCTGATATTATGAAGGATAGATTTTAAGCCACAGATTCACAGATTATATTTAACACTTATCAGGCTTTACTTGCTTTTTGCAAAGCTGCTTTTTTGTCTTTCTCACTCAGTTTCGATTTCTGTACCACCCTGTTTAGCTGGTAACTTACCGATAACCTGAAATTGCGGGTATTGCTTGAATTGAAGCTCTCCAGATTGAAATTAGCACCATAAGTATAAGTAGTATAACGCTGGGTTGTAAACGGATCTATCGCATTAAAACTTACAATCAATCTGCGTTCAAAGAAACGATGCTGTACACCCAGGTTCATGTTTACATTGCTCCTGCTTCTTCCCTGCGGATTGGCAAAGTTGCTGAAACGAACGCTTCCTTCAAATGTAAGTACGTTACTGGGCGTAAACGTATAATTGAAACTGCTGTAAAAACTATTCCCGTCGCGGTATTTATATAATGTTTTTTCTGCGATACTGTATCGGTTCATGGTATACCCCATACTGGTATTAATACGCCACTGCCGACTGATGGTATAACCACCCCAGATACTGGCTTCATATTCTTTTCTGTCGGCAATATTCAGCCAGCTTACTTCTGTTTTACCACCACCAATCAGGTTACGGATAGAGTTAAACACATCTCTGAGTTTATTATAGCCTACCGAGGTATTGATATAATATTTCCCCTTGATCCAGCTTACTGTCCAGTCGAAATTATCAGACAAAGTAGGTCGCAGGTAGGGATTACCAAAACGGAGATTATAGGGATCACTGTAATCCACATTCGGATTCAGTTCGCCAATACCCGGTCTGCGTATAGTTGCTCTGTATACAATAGAAGTGTTCAGTGTTTTATTAAACTCTTTGCGCAAGGTAAAATTGGGTAAGAGGTTCCAGGATCCATTGTTTACATTGGTGCTATTGCCTTTAAAGAAAGTGAAACCCATAGCAGTATGTTCGGCCTGTAGTCCCATATTCAAACGCCAGCCTTTGGCCATCTGCAATCCAAAGCCAGCCCTTGCCGTAAAAATCTCCTGACGAAAAGCAAAATCATTACTCAGCAGGTCATTGGGTATAAACAGGCTGTCTGATTTCCTCAGAAAACTTGTATTTAAAGTGTTATGAAAATAAGAGCGATTATAGGTTACGCCCGTTGAAAAATTACTCCCTTTTTTCTTCAGGGGTTTATTATAATCCACCCTTGCAGAAACAGAGCGGTTATAATTATCGAAGAATTGCGACTGTGTGGAATCAATACCTGTGGGCGACAAATCGGGTTGCAGGAATTCCTGGAAAAAACCACGGTCATTATTGTTCTTATTAAAATTGGCATTTAAAATAACCCTTACAAATTCAGCAGGATTTTTTGCCTTGTGGGTATAAGATAAAGAAGCATTGTGTCCATAACCCTCCCCTTCACTCCGGTTGGTACGGGTACTGTATCGATATACTTGTTTGTCTTTATTTATATTGGTAAAAGTGCTATGACTTTCGTTATCATAATAATTCAGGTTACCCTGGTATGTAATATTTAACTGATTTCTTTTATTGAGTTCAAAATCGCTTTGCACCCGAAGGTTGGGTCGGATATTTCTATTTTCAAATGCACCTGTATTGTTAAAGTAATTGACAGAATCCTTGTATATATTTTCGCGTTTGGAATAGCTGTTACCCGTTAATATACTTCCGCCAATACCTGCGGTAATATTCAGTGAGAAAGGTTGTGTACGGTAGCTTGCATTCAATGCAATATTGCCTTCTCCCCTTGTACCCCCACTTATTGTTGTTCTACCCACCCATCCTATTTTTCCTTTTTTGGTCACAATATTAATCACACCACCTGTTTCTGTTGCGTATTGCGGTGGTGGATTGGTCATGATTTCTATTTTCTCGATACTGCTTCCGGGCAGACTTTCCAACAGATCCTGCAGTTGTTGTGCATTCAGCTCTGTGGGTTTATCATCGATTAATATCTTGGGTTCTTTTCCCTTGAGTAAAATTTTACCGGTAGGGTCATTATTAATCAATGGCATATTTTTCAATAACTCTGCTGTTGTAGCACCGCCACTCAATGCACTCTCGCCAACATTATAGGTAATTTTATCGTCTTTGTTTTAAATCAACGGCTTCTCTGCATAAACAATCACTTCATTCAATGCGCTTGCCGCATCACTTAGTTTAACATCTCCGAGATTAAAATCATATCGTTCGGGCCTAAGATAAATACTGTCAATCTGCGTTTCGGCAAAACCCACCATATTAACAATTAAACGGTAATATCCCAAGGCAAGTTTACTAAACTCAAATGCCCCATTCTTATCGGCAACCTTGCTCATTTTTTTTGTGGTGTCGGCTAATAACTGCAATTGTACACTCGCAAATGCCAGTGGCTTACCCGTTTTAGATTCCAATACATTACCAATAACAAGCCCCATTTGAGCACGGGGTTTATCTTCTGATTTTTGGGCGAATAGTGATGGAGTACCCAATAGGAATACCCACAATAAGTAAATTCTCAAGGTTTATCGATTGCTTGTCAACAAAATAAAGATTATTGGGTTATAATCACCGGGAAATTAGATAATTGGTTCTATCCACCGGAAAATCGGGGAATGGGCTGTTTTACCGGCTCTTATTATATTCGCAGCCAATTAAATTCAGTAAACAAAATGTACAAGATATACGGCATCCCCAATTGCGACACCGTGAAGAAAGTGTTCACCTGGATGAAAGAACAGAAAATAAGTTTCGAGTTCCATGATTATAAAACCATGGGCATTACTGAAAAGGAGTTAAAAAACTGGTGCGAACAGGCAGGCTGGGAAACCATTTTCAATAAACGATCCACTACCTATAAAGAATTATCACCCGAAATACAAGCTTCCATTACCAGTGCAGCAAAAGCCATTCCGGTGATGCTCGTACATACCAGTATCATTAAGCGGCCTGTTATCACTAAGGGCGATGAAGTAATATTGGTTGGATTTGATGCGAAGAAATATGCTGAAGTATTGTTAAGTAAGAGATGACTAGTGAGTAGTCAGTAGTGAGTAAATAAATTAGATGTTCACTACTAACCACTCACTACTCACTATTTCAATATTTCCTTTAACTTCTGTTGTAAAAACTGCTCTCTGAGATCACGTGCGATAATTTTTCCATCCGGGTCAATCAGCATATTGGCAGGGATGCCCTGTATGCGGTATAATTGTGCTGCTGCGTTGTTCCAGTATTGCAGATCACTTACATGGGTCCAGGTAAGATTATCGGCTTTAATGGCCTGTAACCAGCTACTACGTTCCTGATCGAGCGAAACCCCCAATACGGTAAAGTTTTTGTCTTTGTAAGTATTGTACGCCAACACCACATTCGGATTTTCCATTCTGCAGGGTCTACACCAACTGGCCCA
>Ga0164290_1001859_pt1 | contig 21927 bp, 23 predicted proteins | sample Micstemetagenome_FD_108782 | JGI IMG/M metagenome (GOLD analysis project Ga0164290, IMG submission 108782) | Contaminated culture microbial community from soil near Moab, Utah, USA - Microcoleus steenstrupii SON62 (Illumina Assembly) | ecosystem: Environmental > Terrestrial > Soil > Soil crust...
GCGCACCCCCGAAGGCCTCTCGCGGTACATCGGAGACCTTCTCAAGACCATCCGACAATCCGAATGCTGCAACTACATTCACAGCGCCGGATATGCTCTCGTCAAAACGTGAAACGCTCTAGTGACGCCCGGCGCGATTGACCGGGCCTCCGCGATTCACCGCGCCATCCACGCCCTCTCTCGGCGCCACGCCGGCACCCGGAGCCCCGACGCCCACGCCGGGCGCAACGCCGACGCCTGGCGCTCCCGCCCCGACGCCCGGCGCTACGCCGACACCGGGTGCGCCGACGCCCACGCCGGCGCGCGGCGCCCAGACGCAACCGTGCGGCACGCCTTCGGCCCGGCAATAGACCTGCGCTTCGGCCGAGCCGGCCATCAGCGCCAGTCCCAGAGACGTGCAAACGATTGTGCGGATCATGGATTTCTCCCGTACTTAGGTTGTGCGTGGAAGGGTGGTGGCACCTACCACGTCATGCGCAGGCCGGCGCGAAGAGTCTGTGCCGTCGAGGATGAACCGATCGAGCCCTGCCAGCCCGCGAAAAATGCGACGCCATCGTCGACAGCGAAATCGGCGGACAGGCCGACCAATGCCGAATCGCGGGCAATCGGCGCGGTCGTCGTCGTAAAGCCCACGCCGGGAGCCGCGGCGAAGGCCGCCTGGGTGGTGGTCGACACGTCCGCGAACTCATGCGCCCAACCAACGAGCCCACGCACCGCGAGCGAGCGCTGGTCGGCCAGCGCAAGCGTGCGACTCACCGGCAGGGTGACGGCGCCGCGCACGCTGGTGAGCGACTGTCCGTTGACCTGCTGCGCAAGGCCGTTCGGGTTCTGCTCGACCGTGGCCGGCGACGACAGGGAGAGCGCGGCCAGCGCCAGCGTCGGCTCGACGGTCCATCCGTCCCACGACAGGCGCAGCCCCGCCGCGATCTGTCCGCCCACACCGCTGGTGACGAGACTGTCCCGCGACACGCTGTTCCAGGCGCCGAGGGGACGGGTCGTGGTCTGGTCGAAGAGCAGATAGGCGACCTGCCCGCCGAGGAAGAACGATCCGGCGGCATACTCGCCATAGACCATCGCCTGCAGCGCCGATCCCAGCGCCGTGGCACCGTTGCCCGCGAAGCTGTTGGCGCTGCCACCGCCCAGCGCGACACCGCCGACGAAACCCGGCGCCAGTTCGACGTCGAGACCGGCCATCACGCCTGCGAGCGAAGACTGGAAACCAGGTGCCGCTGCCGCTGCGACCTGCGTCCACTGACCGAAGCCGGACAGCCAGGCCGTCGTGCCGAGCGGCCCGGCCACCGACCGGGGCGCGGCGTTCGGAAGACCGGCGCAGGCATCGCCGCAGGCCGCGGCAACTTGCGCCCCACCCTGAGCCGCGCGGCGGGTGCCCAGCCTCTGGCTCACCTGATCGGCGAAGCCATAGAAGCCCTGGCGCGCCGACAGCATCATGTCGCCGTAAAGGCTGGGCGAAAGCTGGTCCAGCGCCTGCGGGATCGCGGCGGCAGGCAGGCTGTAGAGCGGAGCGAAGAGCGACTGCGACAGGCCGCTCATGCGGAGGCCGGCGGCGGGACGCAGAACGTCGAGCGCCTGACCGACCGACACCTGGTTGGGAGTCTGGAACAGGCCGGCGGCGCCGAGATTGCCGTAAGCCGCGGGCGTGACCACCAGCGAGACCGAGCTTGGCGCGTAGAGCGCGTCGAAGCGCGTTCCCGCCGCCAGGCCCGCCGGCTGGGCAAGACCGGCGAAACTGCCCTGCACGCCGCCCTCGGCCACGACGACCGCGAACTGCTGGCCGATCGAGGGCGTGAAGCTGTTGGTCGCCGCGCCGGTGATGCCGCGCAGGACGGGCAGCAGCGTGCCGCCGGCGGTGAAGGTGTTGCCGGCGCCCGTCACCACCACGCGGCTGAAGTTGCCGGCGCCCGCGCCGGTCCCCGTCCCGTCGATGTCGAGCGACAACGTGCTGCCCGGCGCCATGACAACCGGCGCGGCGAAGGTGAGCGTGCCCGGGCTGTTGCCCGGCGCCAGTGTGCCGCCGCTCTGCACCGTGGTGGCGCCGCCCACCGTTCCCGTACCCCGCAGCGTGCCGTCGACCGAGACCGGCGAGGCGATCGAGCCGTCGACCGACAGCGTGGCCCCGGACTCGATGGTCGTGAGGCCGGTATAGGTGCTGTTCCCGGTGAAGCTGACGCTCCCGCCCAGGCCGCTGTTGGCGATGGTGAGGCGGCCCGGCGTACCGGGCACGGCATCCGACAGCACGCCACTCAGGGTCGCCGAGTTGCCCCGCAAGTCGAGGCGGTTGGTGGCCGAGCCGTCGACCACGAAGTTCTGTGTGTAGGTGCCGCTCGTCTCGTCGACCTGCAGCGTCCCGCCGGTGAAAGCCGGGATCACGGACGAACCGACATTGCTCAGGAAGTAGGTCTGTCCGGGCGCGATGGTGGAGACCGGCATGATGCTGGCCAGGGTCGGCGCGCCGGTGGGGCCGGAGAGCGTGTAGCCGCGCAGGGCCATGCTGCCGGTCGTGGCGTCGCCCGTGATCTGCCCCGACAGACTGTCCAGCGACGCGCCGAACAGCAGGCTGAACAGGACGTTGCCCTCGGGCGTCATCGAGCCCAGTACGGTGAAGTTGCCGACGACGCTGTCGAGCGGCGCCGCGCCGACGCCCCAGTAATAGCCGTTGCTGTAGCCCGTGATCTTGAAGGTGCCGGGCGTCGCCGTACCGAACACGGTGGGACTGCTCACCTGCCAGGTCGTGCCGGCGGTCCAGCGCCATTCCGGCGAGGTGATGTCGGCCGGCACATACTGCGTCGGCGAGGGCGGCGTGAGGACGGCCGGATTGTAGGGCGCCATGTAGGCCCAATGGGTGACCAGCAGCGAGGAGCCGGTGATCATCTGCATTTCCATCAGCGGCACGCCGCCGATCTCGCGCATCTGCCCGATCCCGACGATGGTCGGGCTGTCGGCCGACGTGAACTGAATCCGGATCTGCCCCGCCTCGGTGACGATTCCCTGCATCGACGAGGTGGTGGGCGCCGTCACCGTGGAGCCGATGGCGAACGTCGCTTCGCTCTGCCCCGTGAAGACGCCATTGGTCGCGGTGCCCAGCGCCCACAGGGTCTGGTCGCCGATCGGGAAGGGATTGCTGGTCAGGCTGCGGTTGCCGCTGGCGTACGCGACCAGGTTGGGGATCGCGACGTACCAGTTGGAGTTGGAAAGAAGCCCATCCCAGCGCGTGTCCTGCGCGGAAGCGGTCCCGGCCATCGAGGCGACGGCGGTCAGGACCAGGGCCGGCAGCCGCGTTCGTCCTCTCCTCGCCCCCGCGCGCCGACGGCGCTGTCCGCTACGCGGCGCCTTCACTGCACTGTCTCCCCGGTTCACCGACGCATAGTTGGCCTCACAGCCTGTGCATTTCAATATCGAAGCGGGAACAGTTGTGTAACGTCTATTGCGTGACGACGTAGCTCTTGGGCGGGTGCCGGCGCATCGCCGCCTCGTTCGGCTCGACGCCCCAGCCCGGCCCCTTCGGCAGGATGTAGTCGCCGTTCTCGAAGACCGGCGGGTTGTCGACGATCTCGTCGCGCCACGGTACGCCGTCGATGTCGATCTCCATGATCCGGAAGTTCGGCACGGCGGCGCAGAAATGCGCCGAGATGGCGCTGGCGAGATGGCCGTAGAAATTGTGCGGCGCCACGTTCACCTCGTAGACGTCGGCCAGCGACGCGATCTTCAGCGACTCGGCGAATCCGTTCCAGATCACGTCGACGATGGCGGTGTCGAAGGCATAGGCCTCGAGGTAGGGGCGGAAGTCGCGGCGCTCCAGCAGGGTCTCGCCCGAAGCGATCGGGCACGGCGCATGTTCGCGGATCATCGCGATCGACCTGGGGTCGTGGATGTCGAGTTCGAGCCAGGTGAGGCCAGTCGGTCCCACCGCCTCGGCGATGCGCTTGAACCCCTCGGTGCGGAAGTGGAAGTTGGTGTCGAGCATGATGCCGACATCGGGCCCGACGCCGGCACGGAACGCCTCGACGGTCTTTGCGGCACTGCGCGCGATGAAAGCGTCCCAGTTGCGCTCGGGGAAGCCTTTGCCGACGACGAAGCCCGGCCGATAGGCGCGCAGCTTGCCGTCGACTTCCATGGCGATGTTGGTCTTGCAGGCGGTGAAGCCCTTCTTGCGCACCTCCTCGCCGGTCCGCATGAAATCGTCGTAGGAACGCACCGCCGGCGTTCCGCAGAGGTCGGGATTGCGCATCCGGTAGGAGCCGCAATGCGACCAGTAAACGGGGATGCGATCGCGCAGCTTGCCGCCGAACAGCTGATAGACCGGCACGCCCAGCGCCTTGCCCTTGATGTCGAGCAGCGCGTTCTCGATGGCGGCGATCGCCTGCCGCACCACGCCGCCGCGCGACTGCGTCGACTTGGTCGCAAGCACGGCGTTCACCAGCTCGATGTCCATCGGGTCCATACCGAACACGCTCGGCATCAAATTCTCGATCACGCCCGAGAGGCCGGGGCTGCCGAAGCTTTCATTGTATTCGGACCAGCCGACCGGGCCGGTGTCGGTCACCAGCTTGAGGAACGAGAAGAGACGCCAGCCGGCGTCGCAGCGAAAGATTTCGTAGCTCTTGATCTTCATGTTCCCTCTCCCGCGATTCTTCTATTTGCGCCAGGCGCCCACGATGGAAGTCGTCTTGACACGGACCGTGGCCGCATCGTCGCCCGGCTTGTAGAGCGAGGAGCCGAGGCCGAAACCCGCGGCGCCGGCCGAGCGCCAGGCATCCATATTGTCCGCGCCGATGCCGCCGACCGGGATCAGCGGCGTGCCCTTGGGCAGCACCGCCAGCAGGGCTTTCACAACGGCAGGCGAGGCGATCTCGGCGGGAAAGAGTTTCAGGCCGTGCGCACCTGCTTTCAGGGCGGCGAAAGCTTCCGTCGGCGTCAGGATGCCGGGCAGGCTCGTCATGCCGAGCCGCACCGTCTCCTCGACGACCTCGCGATCGAAGTTCGGCGCGACGACCAGTTCGCCGCCGGCGGATGCAACGTCGCGCGCTTCGGCCGCCGTCAGCACCGTGCCGGCGCCGATCACGGCGTCGGGAAAGTGCTTTCGCAGGGCCGCGATGCTGTCGAGCGGACGCGGCGAGTTGAGCGGCACTTCGATCAGGCGGAAGCCCGCCTCGACCAGCACGTCGCCGATCGCCGGCGCCTCCTCGGGTTTCAGCCCGCGCAGGATGGCGACGAGCGGCAGCTCGCCCATCGCGGCCTTGAATCGTTCGACGCTCGTCATCCCTGCAAGGCCCTCATGCCCGCCCATGTCGCTTCGCCGCCGAAGCAGCGCACGGCGACATCCCTCGCCTTCAAGGCGAGAGCATAGCGCGCCGTGAGCGCCGGCGCGCCGATCGCGATCACGTCGCGGGCGGCCGGGGCTTCGTGGCGCAGTTCTTCCCCGATCAGCAGGCCCGACAGGTAACTCGCCGACTGCGCTGGCGACAGCCTGTCGAACAGCGCGAGCGCCCGCACGCCGAAGGCGTTGTGCAGCAGCCCCTCGCCGTTTCCGGCACGCGTCACGCCACGCAGGAACATCGCCTCGTCGAGTGCTGCGTCGGCCGCGAGCGTACGCGCCAGGATCGAATGCTGGCTGAGCAGGCCGTAGAACTCGCCGGTCATGCAGGTGCGAAAGCCCACGATGCGGCCGTCGCGCACGGTGGCCCATTTGCTGTGCGTGCCCGGCAGGACGAACAGCCCGTCTGAAAGGCCCGCCAGCCGCAGCGCACCGAAGATCTGCACCTCCTCGCCGCGCATCACGTCGGGCACCTCGCCCTGCTCGACGCTGAGGCCGGGCACCAGCGCGATGCGTCCCGGCTCGATCCAGTGCAGGTGCTGCTTGAGGTCATCAGGCCCGGCGGGACAGGCGACGTAAGGCGCTTCGACCCAGCCCTGCCGGCTGCCCGCCATGCCGGAGATCAGGCAGACGCTGCCGGGTGGCTTCATCCACTCCGAGAACAGCGAGGCGAAGACGCCGGCGAAATCGCCGTCGGGAACATTGAGGATCCCGAGCGGCGCGCTCTTCTCCTCCTGCACGTTGCCGTTCGCATCGAGGCGGGCGCCGCGAAGGGAACTCGTGCCCCAGTCGACCGCGATCAGGTGCGACACGGCTTCGGCCCCAGTTCACGGGCGGCGATTGCGAACAGCTCGTCGGCCGAACCGACCGCCACGAAATGACCGGCCCCTTCGACGGCATGCCATACGGCGCCCGGCATCCGGTCGGCGATAGTCTTGTTGATGAAAGCCGGCACAAGCCGGTCATCCGTGCCTTGCCAGAGATGGACCTTCCGCTCGATCGCCCTCACGTCAAAAGCCCAGCGGCGATAGAGAAGTTCACTGTCGCGAACCAGGCCGTCGCTGCCGCGCGCAAAGCATTCGGCGGACATTTCGCGGAAGATCGCGTCGACGTCCGGTTGAAGCAGGATCTTTCGATCGTGGTCATTCACGGCTTTCCGCACTTGCTCGACGAAGGTCGCACGGAAGAATTTGGCGGTCACGCCAAGAGCAGCATACATGAGACGGAAGCCGGGCGGGAAGCGCAGCGCCAGAAATCCGCCCAGCGCGTCCGCCTTCGAAAGATGATCCGCCGCCCAGTTGTCGCCGAAGGCGCCGTAGCTGCCGCCCGCGATGCTGCTGACATGGCGCAGCCGAAGGGGATCGATGTAGGCGGCCGCCGCCAGCGCCCAGGGCCCACCCTCCGACCAGCCCGTCACGCCGAACTCGCGATACCCCAACGCATCGGCGATGGCCGTCAGGTCGTCGGCCCAGCCGGCGTAGGTTCGCAGTCTCTGGGGCGTCGACCGTCCGATGCCGGGCCGGTCCACGCAGATCAGCCGCAACCGGTTCTTCGATGCCGACTTCTCGAAAAGGCGCGCTTCGAGCCGGCAACTGGGTCCACCATGATTGTGGATGACCAGCGGTCCCTGCGGATCCCCGACTTCGAGATAGCTGAGCGTCCGGCCGTCGCGGGTTGCGATCGTGCTCGTCATGGAGGGGAGAGTCTTTTCTCCGCACCCGCCTCCAGGCCTAGTCCCGGCAGGACCACTCGAGCATGCGCTTCATGAATTCCTCGCCGGCGTCGATCTGCGAGGCCAGGATGAATTCGTTGGGCTGATGCGCCTGGGCGATGTCGCCGGGGCCGCACACGACCGTCGGCACGCCCAGCACCTTGCGGAAGATGCCGGCCTCGGTGGCATAGACCACTGCGCCCACCGTGTTGGAGCCCGACCAGCTTCCGGCCAGCGCCTTTGCGTCGTCGTTGCCCTCGGGCGAGAAGGCTGGCGTCGAGGCACGCAGCTCGGTCTCGATCCCGGCGGCGGGATGCTTGGCCTTCATCTTCGGCAGCAGCTCTTCCTTCAGCCACTTCTTGGCGCGTTCGCCCAGCTCCTCGATCGGCCGGGTCGGCAGCTCGCGATAGCCCCAAAGGACCTCGCATTCGCGCGCCAGGATGTTGCCCGCGGTGCCACCGATGATGGTGCCGACGTTGAAGGTCGCGGCGGCCGGCATGAACTCGCTGTTCTTCGGCGCGGCGGCCTCGAGTTCCTCCTGGACCGTGTTGAGGTAGTGGATGAACTCGCCGGCGAAATGGATCGCGCTGACGCCGAGATGGGTCATCGAGGAATGCGCCTCGAAGCCGGTGAACTTGGTGACGTAGCTCTGGCTGCCCTTGTGGGCATGCACCACGGTCATCATGGTCGGCTCGCCGATGATGATGACGCGCGGCTTCGGCACTTCGCTCGCCATGCGGGCGGCCAGCGAATGGGCGCCGAAGCAGCCGATCTCCTCGTCGTAGGACAGTGCGAAGTGGATCGGCTTCTTGAGCGGCGCCTTCAGGAATTCCGGCAGCATCGCGAGGCCGATGGCGTAGAACGCCTTCATGTCGCAGGTGCCGCGGCCGTAATACTTGCCGTCCTTGAGCGTCAGCGTCCACGGGTCGGTCACCCACGGCTGGCCGTCGACCGGCACGACGTCGGTATGGCCCGACAGCACGACGCCGCCCGGCACGTTGGGGCCGATGGTCGCGAACAGATTGGCCTTCGAGCCGTCCTCGTTGGGCACCAGCTTCGACTCGATGCCGTGGCCCTTGAGATAGGCCTGCACATACTCGATCAGCGCGAGGTTGGAATTGCGCGAGGTGGTGTCGAACGCCACGAGCTTGCGCAGCATTTCGATGGAACTGACGATCTCTCCGGCCATGATGTCCTTTGCTCACTCAATTCCGACCTCACCCTGAGGAGCCGCACGGCGTGCGGCATCTCGAAGGGTGGGCAACAGCCCTGTTGTATCCCATCCTTCGAGACGCACGCCTGCGGCGTGCTCCTCAGGATGAGGTTAAGCTCAAATCGACGTGCGCCCGATCATGGACAGGAATTCGCGCCGTGTCTCGCCATTGTCGCGGAAGGCACCCAGCATACGACTGGTCACCATGGTGACGTCCGACTTGTGGACACCGCGCGTGGTCATGCACTGGTGCGCCGCCTCGATGACGACCGCCACGCCGCGCGGCTGCAGCACTTCCTGGAGCGTGTTGGCGATCTGCGCCGTCAGCTTCTCCTGGATCTGCAGGCGATGGGCATAGGCGTCGACCACGCGTGCAAGCTTGCTGATGCCGACCACGCGCTTGTCGGGCAGGTAGCCGACATGGACCTTGCCGATGATCGGCACCATGTGGTGCTCGCAATGCGATTCCAGCCGGATGTCGCGCAGCGCCACGACCTCGTCGTAGCCCTCGACCTCCTCGAAGGTCCGCTGCAGCATGTCGCGCGGATCCTGGCCGTAGCCCGCGAAGAATTCCTCGTAGGAGCGGACCACGCGGTCGGGCGTGCCCGCCAGACCCTCGCGGCCGGGATCGTCGCCGGCCCACTGGATCAGGGTGCGCACGGCGGCCTCGGCCTCCTCGCGCGACGGCCGGGTCAGGTCGGTGGCGAGCGACATGGCTCCGCCCGGCTTCACCATCTTGTTCATCTGCATTCTCCTCGATCCGCGTCGCCTAATTGAGGCTGCGCTGCGCCGTCGGCGTATCCAGCGAAAAAGTCGGGATATCGACGTCGAACTTCACACCCGCCTCGTCAACCATCTGGTACGTGCCGGCCATGATTCCGGATGGCGTGGAAAGCGGCGTGCCCGACGTGTACTCGAACCTCTCGCCGGGACGCAGCAGGGGCGTCTTGCCCACGACCCCGGGGCCCCTGACCTCCTGCAGCCGGCCGAGCCCGTCGGTGATCTTCCAATGACGGCTGCGCAACTGCACCGCGACATCGCCGTGGTTCTCGATCCGCACCGTGTACGACCAGACGAACTGCGACTTCGCCGGCTCGGACTGGTCGGGCAGATATTGCGGTTGAACCGTCACCAGAATGGCACGGGTTGTGGCTTTATACATGCTGGGGCGAGATCCTCATGGTCTCTGACATGGGAGTTTCGACCCAAAAGGTCAAATGCGTCTACAGCCACTTCGGATCGGCGGTGAAGTCGATGGTGAGCCAGCGATGCGGGCCCTCGCCGCCGATCGCCTCGGAAATTTCGCGACGCAGGGCATCGGCCGTGCCGACACTGTCGATCGACGACTCCGGCGGCACGGCGACATGGATCTCGATGAACTGGGCACGACCCACCTTGGCCACGTAGCTGGTGTAGGTCTTGAAGCCGTGGCGGGCGATCACGCCATCCATCACTTCGCGCACCCGTGCATCGAGTTCGGGCGGCGTGATCAGCAGGATTTCCTGCAGCGCCTTGCGCACCGCCTGGATGGGCACGAACACCAGGACCATCGTCAGCAGCGCCAGGACCGCCGGGTCGGCATAGGGCGCGAGATGAGCGTATGCCGTTCCCTTCAACGAAGCGCCGATGACGAAGGCCACCAGCAGGGCCAAAGTGATGGAGCCGGCCATCAGCCAGCCCTGCGTGTCGAGCCGGATGAAATCGGAGCCGATCGCGCGATTGAGGCGGCGTTCGTAGAAGAACATGCTGAAGCAGGCCACGCACACCAGGACGGCATAGGCCATCGCCCAGTCGAAATCGAGCTGCCGGCCGCCGATCAGCAGGCTGTCGACCGCATTCAGGAAGGCATAGAAGCACAGCAGCATCAGCGTGCCGCCGTTGAAGGCCAGCACCATCGGCTCGATGTGCCAGTAGCCGAACTGGAACCGCCGGTTCTCGGCGACGCGGGTTACGAGGCGCGAGACGAACAATGCCAGGCCCGACATGGCGGCATCGATGGCGGAGAAGACGCCGTCGAACAGGATCGACATCGATCCGGACAGCAGGCCGAACAGCACGCCGAAGGACGCCACCCCGATGGTGACGGCGATGGAGATTTTCAGGAGTCTTTGTTCGGCGGACGCGGTCGGCATGGGATGGACTAGACATCATGCTCCTCTCCCCCGCTAGGGGGAGAGGTTGGGTGAGGGGGTTGCCGACACCGATCGAGGCCCCCTCACCTAGCCACTCCCCCGAGCGGAGGAGAGGAATGTAAGTGTCAGATCGGGAAAATGAGGCAGGTGGTCGTGCCGTGCGCCAGCAGCTTGCCGGATGCGTCGGTCAGGCGCCCTTCCGAGGTGGCGATGCGCGAGCCGACGTTGATGACCTTGCCCTCGGCGCGGACCGGGCCGGTCCTGTCGGTCATGGCGCGCACGTAGTTCACCTTGATCTCGACCGTCGTGTAGCCGCTGCCGGCCTTCAGCCTGGTGTGGATGCAGCAGCCCATCACCGAATCCAGCAGCGTGGCGGCGACGCCGCCATGCACCGAGCCCAGCGGGTTGTAATGCTCGAAAACCGGCGTATAGCCGAAGACGACACGGCCGTCTTCGACCTCGATGAGGCTGAAGCCCAGGGCCTTGGTGATCGGCGGCGCCGGATAGCGCCCCTCCAGCAGGCCCCTGAAGAGATCCAGCCCGTCCAGCGTGCGCGCCACCTCGATCGGCACCACGCCAAATCCTGCTTCTCCAGCCATGCCCGTCTCCGTGCAAAATTAAGTGCATATACACATTGAGACTTTGCCGGCGCAAGAAGCGGCGATAGTCTCAGGCCCATGACAGCCGTCCCGCCCCCGTTCCGCCTGTCGCCGGCCGAATGCACCTGCTTTCGCGTACGCAGCGCGGCGCGCCGCGTCACCCAGATCTACAGCCGCCACCTCGCGCCAACCGGCCTGCGCATCTCGCAATTCTCGCTGCTCGGCCACGTGATGGCGCGCGGCCCCCTCAGCATCTCGGAACTGTCCGACCGGCTGGCGACCGACCGCACGACGCTCACGCGCAACCTGCGCCCGCTGCTGGCCTCGGGCGTGATCGAGCGCGCGGCCGCAGGCGACAAGCGCCGGCACGAGCTGGTCGCGACGGTTGCGGGCCGCGCCCTCTTCAAGCGCGCCCTGCCGATGTGGGCCGCCGCCGAGCAGGAAGTGCGCGACGCGATGGGCACGAAGCTCACCGCCGACCTGCACGGCGCCCTCGACCGCTCGATGGAAAAGCTGGCGCCGCTTTAGACGTTTGCGGCGAAGAAGCCGAGTTCGAGTTCCATGGCGCGGCGGTAGTTGGCGCGCACTGCTTCCGTGTCCTCGGCATGCTGGTCGAGCAATGACTCGAGCTGGACGGCCAGTTCCTCGAAGCCCGGATCGGCGTAGGTCTTCACCCATTCCGAATAGAGCGGCGCCGCGTTGTTGGCTGCCAGCGTCCGGCCGAGATAGGCGTAGAGGCGCATGCAGGGCGTCATGGCGGCGATCGTCTCGCCGGGATTGCCGCGCCGCGCCGTCTCCAGGAGGAAATCGACATAGGCCCGCGTCGCCTCGACCGGCGTGACACCCGTGAGATCGACCTGCCAGCGGTCGGCGTAGCTCCTGTGCAGCTTCAGCTCCTGCAGGACGCCGGCGATGAGGCCGGCGAAACCGTAGAGGTCCTCCCGCGACCGTGAGTTGGCGAGGCAGAAGGCATAGGCTCGTGCGAACGCCTCGAGGAAATAGGCGTCCTGCGCGACGTAGCCCTTGAAGTTCTGCACGGGTAGCGACCCGTCCCGCAGCCCGCGCACGAAGCCGTGCGCGAGGATGCGTTTGGCGAGGTCGGCATTCGCCGCCCACAGGTCGGCCGACAGCGGCACGCTTGTACTCCAGCCCGATGCGTCAGCCGCCCAGCGCCTGGACGAGATCGCCGATGATGTCCTCGACATCCTCGAGGCCGACCGAGATGCGCACCGTGCCGTCGGTGATGCCGAGCTTGGCGCGCTCCTCGGCGCCGATGCGCATGTGCGTCGTGGTCGCCGGATGGGTGACGAGACTCTTGGCGTCGCCCAGGTTGTTGGAGATGTCGACGATCTGCAGGCGGTTCAGCGTCTCGAAGGCGGCCCACTTGCCGGCCTTGAGATCGAACGTCACCACGCCGCCGAAGTCGGACATCTGCTTCGCCGCCAGCGCATGCTGCGGATGGTCGGGACGCCCCGGATAGAGCACGCGGCCGATCGCGGGATGCGCGGCCAGCGCATCGGCGACGCGGCGGGCATTGGCACAATGGCGCTCGACGCGCAGGCCGAGCGTCTCCAGACCCTTCACCAGGACCCAGGCATTGAACGGGCTGAGCGCCGGGCCGGTGTTGCGGATGATCGGCTGCAGCTTGTCGAGGATGAACTCCTTCGAGCCCAGCACGGCGCCGCCCAGGGTGCGGCCCTGGCCGTCGATGTACTTGGTGGCGGAGTGAACGACGATGTCAGCGCCGAACTCGAGCGGACGCTGCAGGATCGGCGTGGCGAAGGCATTGTCGAGGACGACCTTGGCGCCGGCCTTGTGCGCGAGATCGCACACCGCCTTGACGTCGACGATGTCGAGCATGGGGTTGGACGGCGATTCGAACAGCACCGCCTGCGTCGGCCTCGAAAGCGCCTTCTCCCACTGCGCGAGATCGCCGCCGTCGACCAGCTCGCTCTGGATGCCGTACTTCGGCAGCAGCTCGGCCACGATGTAGTGGCAGGAACCGAAGAGCTGGCGGGCCGCGACGATGCGATCGCCGGCCTTGAGCAGCGCCAGCAGCGCGAAGAACACCGCCGACATGCCGGTCGAGGTGGCGCGACAGGCTTCTGCGCCTTCCAGCGCCGCCAGCCGGTTCTCGAACATGGTGACGGTCGGGTTGCCGAAGCGCGAATACTGGTAGTGGTTGCTCTCGCCCTTGAAGGTGGCCTCGGCCTCCTCCGCGCTCGAATAGGCATAGCCCGAGGTCAGGAACAGCGCCTCCGACGTCTCGTCGAAATTGCTGCGGATCTGCCCGCCGCGCACGGCGCGGGTCTGGGTCCGCCACTTCGAGGTATCGGCTTCGGCCTTCTTCTTCGGAATCGATCCGTCCATCTCACTTCTCCTCTCGCCGCGCGCCCTTTCCCGACGACGCAAACGAAAAACCCCCGACCTGGAAGGACGGGGGTTTTGCGTAACCTCCGACCTTTTAGCGATGTTTAACGTGGTCGCAAGCCGGTCGGCTCAAATCTCCACGGCCGCCTCTATAAGGGCGGCGGTCGCCCGGCGCAAGCCCGTCAATCGGGCTTCACGTCGGCCGCCCGGGCGACTTCGGTCCACTTCTTCAGCTCGGCGGCCGTATGCGCGGCCAGCTCCGCGGGCGTCGACGAGGCGATCTCGTAGCCGAGATCGGAGATCTTCTTAGCGACCTCCGGATCCTTCAGCGCCTTCAGCAGCTCCGTGTTCAGGCGCTGCACGATCGGCGCCGGCGTGCCGTGGGGCGCATAGAGACCGGCCCAGGTATAGGCCTCGACACCGGCCACGCCCTGCTCGCCGATCGTCTTGAGATCGGGCAGCGCGGGCGAGCGCTTGGCCATCGCGAGGCCCAGCGCGCGCAGCTTGCCCGCCTGGATCTGGCCCATTGCCGGCGCCAGCGCGTCGAACACCACGTCGATCTCGCCGGCGAGCAGCGCCTGCTGGGCCGGCGCCGAGCCCTTGTAGGGAATGTGCTGCATCTTCACGCCGGTGCGCAGCCGGAACAGCTCGGCGGTGAGATGCAGGATCGAGCCGTTGCCCGAGGAGCCGTAGTCGAACTTGGGGCTGCGCTGGATGAGAGCGATCAGCCCCGGAATGTCCCGGGCCGGCGAATCGGGCCGCACCAGCACCACCATCGGCACGATGGCGGCGAGGCCGATCGCGGCGAAGCTCGTCGGATCGTATTTCAGCGACGGATTGACCGCCGGCACGATCGCCATCGTGGAGACCGTGCCCATCAGCAGCGTGTAGCCATCGGGCGGCGCCTGGGCGAGAAGCTGCCCCGCCAGTCCGCCACCCGCGCCCGGCTTGTTGTCGATGACGAAGGACTGACCCAGCCCCTCGGCCATCTTCGGCGTGACGATGCGCGCGATAATGTCGGGCACGCCGCCCGGCGCGAAGGGGATGAGCACCTTGATCGGCTGGCCCTTCGGCCATTCCGCCTGGGCCCGCGCCGGAACGGCCAGCGCGGCCAGCGACGCCGCACTCAACGCACCGAGTGCAGCGCGACGTGTGATGCTCATCGTTTCCCCCTTCGTTTCTGTTTCTTCTCTATCGGAAGTCCGACATGCCCTCGCTCTTCAACCTCCCCCGTTTGACGGGGGAGGCTTTGATCGGATCGGCGCGCTCTAGTGCTTCTGCTTGGCGAGCGCCTGCTCGCGCAGCTTGGTCATCGTGATGCGCGAGGTGATGGCCTCGGCATCGGTCTTCACATGGATGATCGAAGGCTTGCCGGCGCCGAGCGCACGCTCGAACGCCGCCTCGAAATCCGCCGTGCGCTCGACCGTCTCGCCGTGGCCGCCGAAGGCGCGGGCGTAGGCCGCGAAGTCGGGGTTCTTGAGTTCGGTGCCATGGACGCGCGTGGGATACTCGCGCTCCTGGTGCATGCGGATCGTGCCGTACATGCCGTTGTCGACCACGATGAACACCACATTCGCGCCGTGCTGGACGGCGGTGGCGAACTCCTGCCCGTTCATCAGGAAGCAGCCATCGCCACTGAACGACACGACGGTGCGGCCGGGCGCTGCGATCTTCGCCGCCACCGCCGACGGCACGCCGTAACCCATCGAGCCGTTGGTCGGCGCGAGCTGGGTGCGGAAGCCGCGATACTGGAAGAAGCGGTGCACGAAACCGGCATAGTTGCCGGCACCGTTGGTGACGATCACGTCGTCTGGCAGGCGCTTGTTCAGCCAGCCCACGATCTCCGCGAGATTGGCGGAACCGGGCTGCGGTGTCGGCTCGATGTTCTTCAGGTAGTCGGCACGGGCCGCGGGCACGGCCGCTTTCCATGCCGAGGCATCGACCGGCTTCATCGCCTTCGCCGCGGCGGCGAACTGCGCCATGCCCGAGTTGATCGGCAGGGTCGCCTGGTAGACGCGGCCCAGTTCCTCGGCGCCGGCATGCACGTGCACCATCTTCTGCGCCGGCACGGGCAGGTCGAACATGGTGTAGCCGCCGGTGGTGGCCTCGCCGAGGCGCGGACCGATCGCGATGATCAGGTCGCTCTCCTTGATGCGCTTGCCGAGCGGCGGGTTCACGCCGAGGCCGAGATCGCCGACGAAATTGTCGTGGCGGTTGTCGATCAGGTCCTGGTTGCGAAAGGCGGTCGTCACCGGCAGGTGGTTGGCCTCGACGAACGCCCGGATGTTGTCGCAGGCCTTCGCGTCCCAGCCGCCGCCGCCCAGGATGACCAGCGGCTGCTTCGCTGCGGCGAGCAGTTCGCGGAAGGTCGCCATGTCCTCCGGCGCCGGCGCGCCGCGCGCGACCTTGTAGGGTCCGGTATCTGCGACCTCGACTTCGTCGACCAGCATGTCTTCCGGCAGCGCGATGACCACCGGACCGGGCCGACCGTTCATCGCGCGATGGAAGGCCTGGCTCACGATCTCGGGGATGCGGCGGGCATCCTCGATCTGGGTCACCCACTTGGCCATCTGGCCGTACATCCGGCGATAGTCGATCTCCTGGAACGCCTCGCGCTCGGCCTGCTCGCGGGCGACCTGCCCGACCAGCAGGATCATGGGCGTCGAATCCTGGAAGCCGGTATGCATTCCGACGCTGGCATTGGTGGCGCCCGGCCCGCGCGTGACGAAACACACGCCAGGCTTGCCGGTCAGCTTGCCGTAGGCCTCTGCCATGTAGGCCGCTCCGCCTTCCTGCCGGCAGATCACGTAGCGGATGGAATTGCGCTGGGCATAGAGCGCGTCGAGGGCGGCCAGGTAGCTTTCGCCGGGCACGCCGAAGATCGTGTCGGTGCCGTGGATACGCAGTTGGTCGATCAGAACCTGCGCGCCGCTGCGGCGCGGGTATGCGGTAGCCATTTTCGAGGTCTTTCCCTTACTTCGTGGGTGAGAAGGTGGTGGGCACCAATATCTTGTTATTCATGTGCTTCATATATTCTCGGCTTTTCTGCAAATAGGCTTGCCACGCGGGATCGGCGGCCATCGCCGCGCGGCGCTTCGTGCGGTCGGCGAGATCGGCGTAGCCCCAGATGTGAACGATCTCGTTCACGTTGCCGACCTCGGTCGTGTAGTAGCCGACCAGATTGCCGAGATGCTTCAGCTGGACCGGCAGGCCCTCTTTTTCGTAGAGCGCGAGGAAGTCGCGCAGCCGGCCCGGCTGCAGTTCATAGGTTCGATGGTCGACGATCATTTTCCAATCCCTCCCGGATCCGGGGCGATTGTGTGCCGTGCTTCGTTGCGCCTCAACCCCGCCGCAGCGGTGGACTCATGATGGGAATCGGCGCATAAGTGCTGCATTGCGACACTAGCCGACGAGCATCATCACGAGTCTCGGCACAGTCGCGGAGCGCGATACCGGTCAACGTCTTCCCGTGAGCTACTTGGTCATCTGTCAAAGGTCATCGAAACGCTTGGACGCAATCGTCCAGCAAGCGCGCGCCGGACTCCGCTCGATTCTTCCTCCAGCCAAGAGCCTTGAATGAGTCGCAAATTGTTTGTGGGCAACCTGCCCTATTCGGTCACGTCTGAGCGTCTGCAAGAAGCCTTCTCTCAGTTCGGCACCGTTACAACCTCGAAAGTGATCGTGGATCGCGAGACCGGCCGCAGCCGCGGCTTCGCGTTCCTCGAGATGGAAACCGATGACCAGGGCGCCTCGGCCATGCAGGCCATGAACGGCGCGTTGTTGGATGGCCGCTCGATCGCGGTCCGTGAAGCGGTCGAGCGTCAGCCCGGTGGTGGCGGCGGCGGCGGTGGCTACGGTGGCGGTGGTGGTGGCGGCGGCCGCGATGGCGGTGGCTTCCGTCCGCGCGGCCCGCGTCCGCCCTACGGCGGTGGCGGCGGTGGTGGCTACGGCGGCGGCGGTGGTGGCGGCGGCTACGGTGGTGGCGGTCGTGACGGCGGCGGCGGTGGTGGCTATCGCGGCGGCGGTGGCGGCGGCTACGGTGGCGGCGGTCGCGAAGGCGGCGGTGGCGGCTATGGCGGCGGCGGTCGCGAGGGCGGCGGCGGTGGCTACGGTGGCGGCGGCGGCGGTTACCGCGGTGCCGGTCCTGGTGCCAGCGACGGCGGCCCGATGCGCGATCGTCGTGCCGACTTCTCCGGCGCGCCCCCGCAGGGTGGCGGCTACGACAATAGCGGCGCGGCTCCCCCCGCTGGTGGCGACTTCGGCAAGCCGCCGCGTCGTCACGGCGGCGGCGGTGCTCCGGACCGTCCGCGCCGCGAGCGCGACTACGAGCCCCGCAAGCGTGGCTTCGACGACGACCAGTAGAAATCGGACTGACCTGTCAGTCGACGAGAGCGCCGGAGGGAAACCTCCGGCGTTTTTCTTTGAGTCGGGCATTACGGTGTTATGCTTCCGTCATCGACGGAGGTGGGCATGAAGCGACGGTCGGCGCTCGTAGGCTCCTTGGCGGCGCTGGCGGCTGGAACGCCGGCCCGCGCCCAGACACCGGTCGACCTGCAACTCGTCCTGGCCGTCGACGTCTCCCGTTCCATCGACGAGATTGAGGCCGAGCTTCAGCGACGCGGCTATATCGAGGCCCTGACCAACGATCGCGTCATCGACGCCATCCTGTCGGGCGAGCACAAGCGCATTGCCGTCTGCTACACGGAATGGGCCGGCACGCACTATCAGGTCGTCGTCCTGGACTGGACCGTGATCGACACGCCGGGTGCCGCGCGGCGCTTCGCCGAGAAGCTCGCGGAGGCGCCGCGCGCGTCGCAGAGCTGGACCGCCGTCGGCGCCGCCCTCGCCCATGCCGGCCAGCGCTTCGAGAATTCGCCTTTCGTCGCCAAGCGCCGCGTCATCGACGTGTCCGGCGACGGCCGCACCAACGACGGCCCGCCGGCGGAAATCGTCCGCGACAAGCTGGTGTCGCAGGGCATCGTCGTGAACGGCCTGCCGGTGATGATGAACCGCACCAACTTCGGCCGCCCGCCCGACCTCACGCTCGACAGGTATTACGAGGAGAGCGTCATCGGCGGGCCGGGATCGTTCATCATCGTCGCCGACAATTTCGACCATTTCGGCCGCGCGGTCCGCACCAAGCTGGTGCGCGAGATTTCGGCGACCGACGGGCCGGTTCGCTCCTCGCCGGCCTGATCGCTCCAATTTTCCTTGGCCCCGATTGCAGGAAGCCGCATCATCGGCGCTGCAACGGCCGTCGAAGATGGAGCTCCCCAAGATGCTGGCGAACGACCCGGTCACCCAGGCGCGGATCGACCTGACCACCGCGCTGCGAGCGGCGGCACGGCACGGACTGAACGAAGGGGTGTGCAATCACTTCAGCATGACCGTGCCCGGCCGCGAGGACCTGTTCCTGGTCAATCCGCAAGGGCTGCACTGGTCGGAGATCACGCCGTCCGACATCGTGATGGCCGACGGCGAGGGCAACATCGTCGAGGGCAAGTACGAGGTCGAGCCGACCGCCTTCTACATCCATGCCCGCATCCATGCCGGCAACCCGCGGGCCAAGGTCGTTCTGCACACCCACATGCCCTATGCGACGGCCCTGACCTCGATCCGCGACGGCCGAATCGAGATGTGCACCCAGAACGCCTTCCGCTACTGGGGCCGCATCGCCTACGACGAGAAGTACGGCGGCGTGGCGCTGTCCAACGACGAGGGCGAGCGGATGTGCCGGGCAATGGGCGACAAGGACATCCTGTTCCTGCGCAACCACGGCGTCATCGTCTCGGGCCCGACCGTTGCCCAAGCCTACGACGACCTTTATTACCTCGAACGTGCGGCGATGGTGCAGGTGCTGGCGATGCAGACCGGGCGGGAACTGCACAATATCGACGAGGCGATGGCCGAGCATACGGCCAGGCAGATCGCGGGCGAGGCGCAGCAGGCCTTCCTGCATTTCGAATCGCTGAAGCGCATGCTCGACCGGGATGAAGCCGGCTGGAGCAGGCTGACGGCGGTCGAGGGACGTTAGGGGAAAGACGCATGCGCATTGCCGCCACTCTTGTCGCGCTCTCGGCACTCTGCTTCGCCGCGCCGGTCTCGGCGCAGGGCTATGGGCTGGGATCCGGGCCGAAGCTCGGCCAAATCGAAATCAAGGCCTACCAGAAGATTCCCAAGGTCAAGATCGCCGTCCAGCTCACCTCCGACACGCATCTCGCGCGCGAGCTGCGCCGCCAGGTCATGGTCCGCCTCGGCCAGCGCGGCAACCAGGTCGGCTTCAGCGGCGGCAACATCATGCGCATGGACGTGAGCTACTTCGACCTGTCCGGCGGCGCCGACCGCGAGATGCCGATGATGCAGAGTCAGGACTACGAGACCGGCGCCAATCCGCGCCTCATGCTGCCCGCCAATCCGATCGGCCGGCGCGACACCATCCCGGCGGCGCCTTCGGGCGCGACGCTGCGCGTCTCGCTCACGCTCTACGAAGCCAGCGGCGGCAAGGTGCTCTGGACGGCGACCGGCTCGTGCAGCGTTCGGTCGAGCCAGGCCATGGCGGGCGGTCTGTCGATCGTGAACCATATCTTCGACAATGCCGATGCCAACCGCGTCGCCGACGCCGGCTGCCCGCTCTAGAAATCACCGAAAATCGACAACAAAGGAAACGTCATGCCGCGTCTGGCTCCGCTCGACCTGAACAAACTCGCTCCCGAACAGAAGAAGGTCGCCGATGCGATCATGACCGGGCCGCGCGGCGGCCTGCGCGGACCGTTCGAGCCGTGGCTGCGCAGCCCGGTACTGGCCGACCGCGCCCAGAAGCTCGGCGAATACTGCCGCTTCCACAACACGCTGCCGCGCGACCTCTCGGAACTCGCGATCTGCCTGGTTGGCCGTCACTTCAAGGCGCAGTTCGAGTTCTACGCCCATGCGCGGCTGGCCCGGGAAGCCGGCCTCTCTGAAGACGTCATCGAGGCAGTCCGCGTGCGCGCCACGCCGCCGTTCAAGCGCGACGTCGAGAAGGTCGTCTACGACTTCGTCACCGAGTATCTCGAAACCAACCGCGTCGCCCCGCCCAACTACCAGCGCGCCATCGATGCCTTCGGCGAACAGGGCGTCGTCGATCTGGTCGGCGTGTGCGGCTACTACATGCTGGTCTCGATGACGCTCAACGTCTTCGAAGTGCCGCTGCCGCCGGGCGAACCCGACCCGCTGCCGTAAGCGGCGATGGATCTCGCGAACCTCGCGCTGTTTTCCGTCGCGGCCCTGGCGATCGCCGTATCGCCGGGTCCCGGCATCTTCTACGTCGCGGCGCGCACGCTGGCCGGTGGCCGCGGCGAAGGCCTGGCCTCCAGCTTCGGCACAGGGCTGGGCGGGTTGGTCCATGTCGCGGCGGGCGCCGTCGGCGTGTCCGCGCTGGTGATGGCAAGCGCCGAGGCCTTCACGATCCTGAAGCTCGCCGGCGCAGTCTATCTCGTCTGGATTGGCATCAAGGCGATCCGCGAGGCGCGCCAGCCGTTCGAGGCTAAAGTGACGACGACCGGCGCGGCCAGGGCCTTTCGCGAAGGCATCCTCGTCGAGGCACTCAATCCCAAGACCGCCGCTTTCTTCCTGGCGTTCCTGCCGCAGTTCGTCGATCCGGCCGCCGGTCCGATCTGGCTGCAGTTTCTGCTGCTCGGCCTGATCTCCGTGGTGCTCAACACCGCCGTCGACGTCGTGGTCGCGATGCTGGCGTCGCGAGCCCGCTCGATCGCCGTCGGACGGCCCACGCTGCTGCGCCGTCTGCGAACGGGCGCGGGCGGTGCGATCGCAGCACTCGGCGTGGCGCTCCTGTTCGCGCGGCGACCGGCGAGCCTGGGATAAGTTCGCTTCCCCATTCACATGGGGAAGTGCCCCGTCATACGGGGCGATGGGGTCATGCGCGTAGCCGCCGCAGATCCTGACCCCTCCGTCGGCGATTACGCCGACACCTCCCCATCTGAATGGGGAGGCGAAAGACCCTTACCCGTTACTCTTCAAAGATCGCGACGGCGCGGGTCCAGCCGGCGGAAGCGCCACGAATCTTGTGCGGGAAGCAGGCGATGGTGAAGCCGTCGCCGGGCAGCGCTTCGAGATTGTGCAGCTTTTCGAGATGGCAGTAGCCGATGTCGCGACCGGCCTTGTGGCCTTCCCAGATGATCGACGGGTCGTGGTCCTTGGCCCATTTCTGGGCGGTGAAGTAGAACGGGGCGTCCCAGCTCCAGGCGTCGGTGCCGGTGAGGCGCACGCCCTTCTCCAGCAGATAGATCGTGGCGTCATAGCCCATGCCGCAGCCGGAATTGACGTAGTCGTCGTTGCCGTAGCGCGAGCCCGCCCGCGTGTTGACCACGACGATCTCCAGCGGCTTCAGCTCGTGGCCGATCCGCTTCAGCTCCGCCTCGACCTCGGCGGCGGTGATGACATGGCCGTCGGGCTTGTCGCGGAAGTCGAGCTTCACGCCGGGCTGGAAGCACCATTCGAGCGGCACCTCGTCGATGGTGATGGCGCGCTCGCCCTTGTTCATCGTCGGATGGAAGTGATAGGGCGCGTCGAGA
>Ga0164290_1001860_pt1 | contig 21921 bp, 24 predicted proteins | sample Micstemetagenome_FD_108782 | JGI IMG/M metagenome (GOLD analysis project Ga0164290, IMG submission 108782) | Contaminated culture microbial community from soil near Moab, Utah, USA - Microcoleus steenstrupii SON62 (Illumina Assembly) | ecosystem: Environmental > Terrestrial > Soil > Soil crust...
CAATTGCTGGAGCCGGCTGTGAAAACCATTTGGGTCCGCTTTCTGTCATGTATACGCAGTCTTCATGCCTCACACCAAATTCACCAACAATCGAAATATTAGGTTCAATACTAAAACACATACCTGCCTGCAAGCGTAACTTGTTTCCTTTTACCATATTACCCCACTCATGGCCATCCATACCAATACCATGGCCTGTGCGGTGTGGCAAACCGGGCAACTGGTAGCCGGGGCCGAAACCGGCATCAGTAATTACTTTACGCGCTGCCGCATCAACATTTTCACAAGCTGTTCCAATCTGTGCGGCTTTATAACCTGCGGTTTGTGCCGCTTTTTCCAGGTTCCATATTTCCTGCTGGCGTGCAGTGGGTGCAGCACCAAATACAATGGTGCGACTGATATCGGATGAATACCCCTCTACCCTGCAACCGCAGTCCATCAACACAATATCTCCTTTCTTAAGTTGCTGCGGCTGGGTACTTCCGTGCGGAAATGCCGATGCTTCTGCAAAATTTACCATGGCAAAATCGCTGCTGCCACCAAACCTGTTCTGAGCCGTTGTAACAATATCAGAAAATTCTTTGGGCGACATCCCTTCGTGTAAACTGCTGATACCAATTTTCATCGCGGCTATGGTAATATCTGTTGCTTTCTGCATTAATGCAATTTCTGCGGGCGATTTAATGAGTCTGCAGGGAATAGGAACAGGATCGCCACTTACAAAACTGAATTGTGGTGCCAGTTTACGTACGCCATCCATGATAAAAAAGCGGATCGATTCTTCCACCGCCAATGCCCCTCCTGTAATACCCACAGCCTGCAGGGATTGAACGATTAACTGGTATGGACTTTCATCTTCCTGCCATGCATATACCTGTTTACCAATTTTTATCAGTTCGCGTAAACGGTTTTCTTCAAAACCGGGGCATATATAAAATACTTCGCCTGCCGCAGGAATAACAGCTACCATGGTTCTTTCGCTTCTGCCCCAGCGGATACCGGTATAATACACCATGGCGGTTCCTGCATCGAGTATCAGCGCCTTCATATTGTTTTCAGTGAGCAACTGTTGCGCTTTTTTAATCCTGGCCCCTCGTTCTTCCGATGTAATAGGCTGAATATCTTTTGTCATAGGTTGCAGCGCTGCCAATATGTTAGCAGGATCCTTACTGTCTGACGCTTTTGTTGAACAGGCATTTAGCCCAATGACTGCGCCGGTACCGGCAGTTACTACAGACAGGTTGATAAAAGCTCTTCTTTTCATAATAGTGTATTAGGAAAAATCAAGTTAGCAGAAGAGCAGTAATACTGTGCCCAGAATATTGATCGAAGGTTCTTATATCTTATCCAAAAAAGGGCAGGAATACTTACTGCCTCTTACATATTCAGGTAGGCCAGTAAATGGTTATAGTTTTCTTTTAATTCATTGGCATACTGTTCTTCACCAAAATAATACCGTACCACATAATCGTAGCGCTGGAAAGTGGCCACAATATCTGATACTTCAATTTTATTGATCTTGATGGTTACAATTACCAGCCCTGTATCGCTCTCAGGGTAAGTATTAAGCTGCGTTATATAAGCATCATTGGTTTCTACCAGGCGGCTGATTTCACCAAAAGAAAAATGTCGTTTATCTGTTTCAAGTACAATTACACCGCCTTTTTCATTGTTTCCCAGAAAATGCGACACATGGGTAAATAAAGATTTAGCAGGAATAATGCCCTGTAATTCATGTTGCTCATTAATAACCGGCAGCATACTCAGTTCATTTTCTGCCACCTGTTTAACAGCTGCCAGAAAATGTTCTTCGCCTTTTACAAAAAGTTTTTTAAGTGATTGTTCGAGCGATGCCAGTAATCCATCTTCGTCTGCATCAAGCAGGTCGGCTTTTTCAATAATACCGGCAAATTTTTCTTCACTCAGTACGGGCAGGTGCAGCAAATCGTAGTCTTCCATTAACTGAAGTGCAAAAGATACCTTATCGAAAAGATTAACTGCGGGAAATCCGGTATTGATTAACTGCGATGCGAGCATGATAAATCCTCCTCTTACTAAATATACGCTTCAATAGTTATTAAGGTTGCGGGGCAACACTTAATTTATGCAAAAAATCATCCAGTATACGATTGAACTCTCCTGGTACTTCCATCATAGGCGCATGACCACATTTATCTACAAAATGCAACTCACTGTTTGGAATCAGTCGATTAAATTCTTTTCCTACAAATGGTGGTGTGATGGTATCGTTATTACCCCAGATGAGTAAAGTAGGTTGTTTAATCTGGTTCAGTTCTTCTCCCAGGTTATTACGGATGGCGCTTTTAGCCAGTGCAATAATTTTAATGACTTTAATACGGTTATTGGTAATTTCAAAAACCTCATCTACCAGTTCTTTGGTAGCCGTATTGGGATCGAAAAAAGTAAGCTGTGTTTTCTTTTTAATGTACTCATAATCGCCACGCTTGGGATAACTATCGCCCATTCCATTTTCAAACAAACCACTGCTTCCGGTCAGGATCAATGACTTGATTCTTTCAGGATGCTTCAGTATATGCACCAATGCCACATGACCACCCAATGAATTACCCAGTAAATGAATACCGGTGTAATCACGTGCCTCAATAAATTTCTGTACGTGTTTTTCAAGTCCACCCACAGAAGTATGAAAAATATCAAGGTCAAAAAGTGGCAACATAGGTACCACTACTTTGTATTTAGGTTTGAAATACTCTATAAGGTCCACGAAATTGCTCAGTGCCCCGAATAACCCATGCAGCAATAACAAAGGTTCTCCTTCTCCTTCTTCGATGAACTTAAATTTATCCTGGTGTTTGATCTCGTAATTCATGGGGCTTATTTCTTATGCAAGCATTATGACCGGTACAAATAAAAGAAAAACCATTTACAAATTCAGTAACGTTTAAATCTGGCTTCAGATTGTATTCAGTCTTAGCTAAAATACTGATTTAACGGCAAAAACGAATGTTTAAATACTTACAGATATTACTTGCCCGTTTCCTGTGTCTTACCAACGCTTTCGAAAAAGGAAGATAAACGCTCAAACATATCGCTAAATAAAGGAATAAGTTTACCAATTCCGTCAATTGTTTTCGGTCCCCATGGCTGTACAAAGCCGTATATTTTTGATGTTGCAATTGTATTGGCATCCACTAAATGAAGCTTTTCAGCAAAAAACAACAATACACTCATCCCTAATATATATAGAATGGCATACAGTGCAATTCCTGCGAGTTTATTCAGCCATCCCAGTAAAACAAGTTCCGCCATTTTTTGAACTGCAGTAGCACCTAATCTTACCAGAATCACTACTGTTATCATTACCAGTGCAAATGAAAGAAAGGGTAACCATGATTGCGATACCGATGTGTATTCACCCAACTGCTTTGCAACATATACCGATAATTTCATGGCAGCAGCCAAACCAATAATAATGGCCAGCAATGAAAATACCGCCACAATTAATCCATTGCGGTAGCCCTTGAAAATGGCGAAAACCATACAGATGATGAAGAGGATGTCGATAAGCATAGAAGTGAGTAGTCAGCAGTGAATAGTGAGTAATTAATATCTTTTAGAATTTATAGCAATTATTAAATGTATAAATAATGTTTATTTATACATTCTCTATATGTGAATGATAAGCCAGCCATCCTCTCTACTCACTACTGACTATTGACGACTCCCTTAGCTCCCCGCTAATAATTCCTTTACCACTGCCGAAATAGTTTTACCATCGGCTTGTCCGGCGAGTTGTTTGCTTGCTGTACCCATTACTTTACCCATATCCTGTGGACCTGAAGCGCCAACAGTAGCAATTATTTCGGCTACTATTTTTTTCAGTTCTTCTGCATCTAATTGTTTGGGCAGAAACTGCTCTATTACAGTAATTTCTTCCTGTTCTTTCTGTGCCAGATCGGTACGGTTTTGTTGCTGAAATATTTCGAGCGAATCTTTTCTTTGCTTCACCAGTTTCTGCAGCAGCTTCAATTCGCCATCTTCCGAAACCTGGCCATTGGCACCGGGTTCTGTTTTGGCTTTAATGATTTCTGCTTTTATGGCACGAAGACCACGTAACAATGCTTCATTTTTCGATTTCATGGCTTCTTTCATCCCCGCCATTACTTTTTCTTCTAAGCTCATATCAGTAATTTTTATTGGTTTTCTTTTACCTGACTGTCACGGAATTTTTTGTAGAAGTCTTTGGCAAATTTTTTCATGTCATCCACCAATTCTGTTTGCTGGGTAGCACGCATATAAGTGTCGGCCATACCCATCAGTGTCTGGTAATAAAAATCGGCCATTTCATCCACCATCATATCTTTTGTCCAGAGATCAATACGAAGGGCCGATTTATCAGCTGCATCCCAAAAAGCTACCATCATAGCCCTGGCCTGCTGAGCCATGTCGGCGGTACTGTCGCTGGCTTTCCACTCAATATTCTGTGGCACTTTATTTTCATCCAGGTGAACGTCGATCGTAATCGTTGACTGATGCATAGTATCAAATATAAATGAGGCGCAAAAATAGGATTAATCGGAGAGATATAAGTGCTGTGGCTTTACTATTGAGGTAAAACAGCCTGTTTCAGTTCCTTATAAACAGCAGCAGCAGTTATATCCCAACTAAAGGATTGAACCCTTTGCAAACCCTTTTCAATAAAAGCATTACGAATACCTTCGCTGCGATACAGTGCCAGCATTTCTTTTCCGATTGCATCATGGCTGGCCGGATCTATAAGTAAGGCTGCATCTCCTGCCACTTCGGGCATACTACTGGTATTGGAGCAGATAACGGGTACTCCTGCCTGCATAGATTCAAGTATGGGCAATCCAAACCCTTCAAACCAGGATGGGTATACCAATGCATAAGCAGCACCCACCACTTTTTGCAATTGCGCTTCTGGCAGGTAACCAAGTAATACCACATCATCGCGGTATTTATAGGTTTTCATTTTTTCAAGCAGGTCATCGTACTGCCATGCCAGTCTGCCCGCCACCAGTAATTTCATATTACTGTGCTGCCATTTTTTGAAATGGGAAAAAGCTTTGAGCAGGTTCAGCAGGTTTTTACGCGGATGAACACCTCCTACAAACAAAAAATATTCTCTCCCGTCTGCATATCCATTTTTTACTGCCAGTTTCTCTTCCCAGTCAAGCGGTATAAAACCTTTTCTGGCGGCTCCCGGAATCACTGCTATTTTATTTTCAGGAGTACGGTAGTTTTTGATGATATCATTTTTTGAAAAATCTGAAACTGTGATAAGTTTTTTCGCTTTACGGATAAAAGAAGGTGTAAACCAGCGGTAATACAAACGCTGGTACCAGCTTATATACTGCGGGTAATGTTTAAAAGACAGGTCATGTATCATTAATACCTGTGGTACACTGCTGGTTAAACTGCAAAAACCATAAGGCTGAAACCATACATCAGCCTTCCACCTTTTTACTGCAGCACTTGCCTTTATATCGTACCAGTATTTAAAACTTAATGGATGACGGGCAGCAGGTGTTACGAGCAGGTGGGTAACATTGGGTTTATTGATAAAGTCCTTGTCCCATGAACGGTCGTAGACCAATAAAAAATCATCTTCCGGATGTGCTTCTATCATTCGCTGAACCACTTCGGCAGTATAATGACCATAGCCTTCCATTGGATTGTTCTGCAGAAATATAGCGTTGATAGCGATGCGCATGTGGGGGCAAAATTAGCGGCATTAATTGTTAAAATACACTTTCACCTTCACAGATGACTCATTTTTATATATTATTGTATTCATCTATGCGAAGTTTTTTATTATTGCTCGTTTGTCTTGCTGGCTTTACTATTGGCCATGCTGCCGATTCATTGATGGTAGACATCAATAAAACAAGTTTTAAAAAAGGCGATACGATTGATTTCAGTTGTATCATTCCCAATTTCGAGCAACAGAAACTCAATGCCGCTTCCCTGCATGTATGGATAGATAATATTACTACAGGTACAAGATGGAAATTTCGCTACCCCTTTATCAATGGTGAAGCGCAGGCTTCGATTGTGGTCGGAAAAGAAATTCCGAACGGACATTATGCCGTTAATTTTCTGGTGCAGAAAGGTTATTTCAGGATGACGGGTGAAATAAAGAACCATCTGGAATCGGAGAAGCAGATCAACTATATGATGATCCCAAAAAACAAACGTACTTATTTTGAAACCATATCGCTGAACCCCGATGGACAGTTCAGGCTCAAAAGTACCCTGTTTGAAGACTCGGCCTATTTTGTTTTTACACCGGTAAAAAAGACGACAAAAAATACATTACATATTGGTATTGAAACACCACTTGATTCTTCTTTTATACCCATTATGGAAAGCAGGGTTTGGGTTACGGTAGGTAACACATCTGCCAGAATCAATAAAAACGATTCGTCGGGTTATGTATTTAATATGGAAACAACTGCCGGTACCGATCTCTTGCCAGGAGTTACAGTAGTAGGTAAATACAAGAAAAAAATTGAACAGTACGATGAGTATTATTCCAGTGGTCTTTTTCAAAAACCCGAGGCCCTGGTATTTGATGGTATTGAAGATGAAACTATGTCCCGTTCCATGAGCATTCTTCGTTTCCTTGAAGGAAAAGTACCTGGCCTGATTGTAGAGAAAGACCAGGAAACCATGACTGAGTTGGCAAGATGGAGGGGCGAGCCTGTAGAAATTTATTTAGATGAATTCAGGGTTTCTACACAGGATATATGGGTGGTTTCGCCATCAGATGTGGCCATGGTAAAAGTATACAGGCCACCGGCCATGCTTTCACCTTTATCGGGTTCTGCAGGTGCCATTGCTATTTATACCAAACGAGGTGAGTTTAGTACTAAAAACAGGTTCAGACATAGTTTTACGGTTAAGGGATACACTTCTGCACTAAGTACATGGCAATAATTTTTTCCTTGCCCGGTATTTAAATACCGGGCAAGGAAAAAATTATTGTTTAGTGGCCCACAAATCCATTTTCTTTTCGAGCACTTCCAGTGGCAGTGCCCCGTCTTTCAGTATTGCATCATGAAAAACATGCACTTTAAATTTATCGCCCAACTGCTGTTCATATTTAGTTCTCAATGCCCTTATTTTTAAAGCCCCCATTTTATAGCCCAATGCCTGTGCAGGTATTACCATATACCTTTCTATTTCCGCAACAGCACCAGCTTCGCTGATCTGTTCATTCTCCATCATATACCTGATGGCTTCTTCTCTTGTCATATTTTTTGCATGCATACCCACATCTACTACCAAACGTATAGCCCTATGCATTTCATCGCCCAATGCACCAATGTACTGATAGGGATCTTTATACAAACCCAGTTCATTCCCTAAACTTTCACAATACAATGCCCAGCCTTCTACGTATGCATTATTACCTCCAAAACGTCTGAATTTAGGCAGTTTGTTATTCTCCTGTTGCAGACTTATCTGGTAATGATGTCCCGGTATGGCTTCATGCAAAAACAGGCTCTGCATACCACTGGTAATATTGAATGTAGTGGCATCGAGTATGGGCACGTAAAAAACACCGGGTCTGCTTCCATCGGGTGTACCCTGCTGGTACTCGGCACTGGCACTCGCCGCACGAAAGGCTTCGGTTTGCCTGATCTCAAATGCCGTTTTCGGTGTTTTACTAAACAGCTTTTCCAGATTGGGTTGTATAAGTTCCTGTATCGACTGAAAAGCGGCAATTACTTCTGCGGCTGTTTTATACGGTGTAAATTTTTTATCGGTATTGATGTATGCAAAGAAAGCTTTCAAATCGCCTTTGAAACCAACAGCTTCTTTTGTCTTTTCCATTTCTGCCCGTATGCGTTTTACTTCTGCCAAACCTGTTTCATAAATCTCATCGGGTGTAAATGTGGTAGTGGTTTGTTGTTTTACCAGGAAACGATAATATTTTTCTCCATCAGGAATAGCTGCAATACCGGTTGAAGTTCTGGCTACCGGCAAATATTCATGCTGCAGAAAATCGGCTATTCTTCTGAAAGCTGGCGTTAACTGTTGCAGGATAAGGGTATTGAATTCACCCGCCAGTCTTTTTTTCTCTGCTATATCGAATGAAACCGGCATCAGGTTTACCGGACCATAAAACAAACTGGCTGCAGCCGTATCTGTAACAACTGAACGAAACTGCGGAATCATTCGCTCTACCAGTATTTTAGGTAACACATGACCCGAGCTCATTCCTTTTCTAAAATATACAATGGCACTATCGAGATAAGCCGGGAAAACAGTCGCACGTTTTAACCAGTTATCATAATCCTGTACGGTTTTAAATGGCTGGAATACCTGTCCACTACCCATTTGCATAAATATCAGGTGGGTACTGGAAAACTGATTCAAAGGCATATAATTATCCTTGAACCCTAATGCTTCGATGTTCACTTCGAGTTCTCTCTTCAATACATCATAACTCAACTGATCGTTGGTATTCAGGTACTCCCGGTCGAACTTGCTGAGATAAGTGAGTTGTTCTTTATAAAACTTTTTCAGTGTTGAACGATGTTCATCCGTAAAATCAATCAGCAAACGGTCATTGTATCTTTCATCGCCATTAATGGTAGCTTCAATAGGATAAAATTTTAACCGCTCCTCATAGTAAGTGTCGAGAAACACTGCCAGTTCTTTATTGTCTTCACCTGTAACATTACTATTACTTAACTGGCAGGCCGATAAGAGCAGGAGAAAACCCAACCCAAGAAAAAAATATTTCATATAAATTGATTTTGCGGACACGACGATAGACTATAGTCCATGGACCATGGTCTATTAACTAATAACTATAAAATCCTTTCCCTGTTTTTCTACCCAACTCTCCTGCCTCCACTTTTTCACGTTGTACAGACGATGGCGTTAATCGGGATGGTTTACCCAATGCTTCCCAAACAATATTACTTACACTATAATTTATATCCATCCCTATCAGGTCCATCAGTTTAAACGGACCCATTTTAAAACCACTGGCTTCCATTAGCTGATCTATGTCTTCAACAACCGCCTGTTCTTTCTCTACAAAACGCATGGCTTCGAGGTAAAAATGACGTGCCACACGGTTTACAATAAAACCGGGTGCGTCTTTACAAAGCACCGGTGTTTTCTGCATTTGTTTTGTTACCGCCATCGTTTGTTCAATGGTTGTGGCTGAGCTTTTATGGGTGCTGATTATTTCCACCAGTTTCATCAATGGCGCCGGATTAAAAAAATGCATCCCTACCACTCTTTCAGGATTCGGGAGTGCCTCAGCAATTTCCGTAACCGCAATGGAAGAGGTATTGGTAGCCAGTATGGTTTCACTGTTATTAATAGCTGCCAATTCCTGAAACAGGCTGATCTTGGCTTCTTTTTTTTCAATGATGGCTTCAATAATCATATCCGCCTTACACTCTTTCGCATCGGTGGTAAATAATATCCGGTTCATGATGCCAGCCTGTTCATCAGCAGTTAATCTTCCTTTCTCTACCAGTTTGGCCAAACCAGCATTGATTGATTGTTTGCTTTTGGCAACCATTTCGGGGTTCAGGTCGAACTGAATGGTTTGGAAACCTGCCTGAGCAGCCACTTGTGCAATACCACTACCCATGGTTCCGGCACCACAAACGCAGATGGTTTTAGTATTGGTCATATGACTCTTACTTAAGATGATTGCAAGATACTTACATCTTTTCCACTTTAACTAACCCACATAAGTTACTGCTTTACAGATGCATTACTTTTATGGTATGCAAAAACCTCTTCAACAGCTCGATTTGTTTGGCATGCCCATTGAACCGGTGGTTAAAAAAAAGCCGGTAGTGAAGGAAAAAGCGGCCGAACCTTTGCCTGTTGTTGCTGCTGAACCCGAAATGGTAGCTACTCCCATAGTACCTGTTACTGAAACAATAGTTCCGGCAACAGACCCTATTGTGTTTGCAGATGAGCGTATTGTAGTAAAGATTAAAGCCAAAATTCCAGAACCCCCTGTTGTTATTGAAAAGCAGCAAACGGAAGAGCCTGTTATTACTGTGGAAAACAGTATGCGCCAGCCAGGCAAACGTGGACGGAAATCGTTTCGTGAAATGGATACAGAAGTTGACCTGATTGATATACCTGATGAAGAAGTACTCAAACAAAAATTATATTATTCCATCAGTGAAGTGGCGGGATGGTTTAAAGTGAATACTTCTTTGCTTCGTTACTGGGAAAATGAATTCGAGGTTTTACAGCCCCGTAAAACACGCAAGGGCGACAGGTTATTCAGGGTTGAGGATATTAAAAATTTACAGCTCATTTATTTTCTCCTGTGCCAACGAAAGTTTTCCATTGAAGGAGCCCGTAATTACCTCAAACAAAACAAGGGCCAGGCCGATGTACAGTTACAATTAGTACAGTCGCTTACCAAATTCAAATCTTTTTTACTGGAACTCAAAGCCGGGCTGGGTAATTAATTTTTTTTCTTGCCCGGATTTAAATCCGGGCAAGAAAAAAGGATGATTATACTTGTTTTACTGTAACAGATGTATTAGATGCAGCCATGGCAACTTCATGTTGTTCCATCCAGTTGATGATGTGCAGGTTTACCTCCTGCCTCAGCTGGTTAAATGCTTCTATCGGTTGCTCGGCATTGGTAAAAAATTCTATTGTTATAATGTGTGCATTTTTTCCTGTTTCGCCCAGGAAAACCACTTTATTTTCAATATCCGGCACGGTAAGTATTTGTTTGATGGCATCGGTTAAAGCCTGTAATTGCAAAGCAGTAGCGGCCAGATCGATTTCCAGTCTGAGTTCTGCTTTTCTTTGTGTGCGCAAACTCATATTGTCTACAATACTGTCTACCATTTGCTTGTTAGGTACCGAAATATAGGTTTTATCTGTTGTTCGTATTCTGGTACTTCTCAATCCTATCTTCTCAATATTACCTGTAAAGCCGTTTACTTTTACCAGGTCTCCCACCACAAAGGGTTTGTCGAAGAAAATAATAAAAGAAGCAATCAGGTTTTCCATGCTTTCCCTAGTAGCGAGCGCGATGGCCGCACCCACAATACTCAAACCTGTAAGCAGGTTACCAATACTTTTGTTGAAAGCAAATTTCATCATGAGCAATATGCCGATAATCACCAGAATTACTTTAAAAAAGTCTTTGAAGAAAATGATGAGCTGGTTATCGGTCTGGTCCTTTGTAAGGTTGGCTTTTTCTTCCAGTACAGTTGCAATAAAATCAATGATCCGTAAACAAAGCCTGATAAATACGATCACCATAATTGCATTGGCAATAGATTCTATCAGTTGTTTAGATGTGATGCGGTATATTTTAAAATCGAGTATACCCGGAAACCTCAGCTTATCGATAGCGATGATAGAAATAGAGAGCACTAAAAATAACCCCAGCGGCTGCACCACCAGATCGAGAAAAGATTTCCGCGCGGTCTGGTTCTTTTTATTGGCAATCATTTTAAATAACTGCTGCGCGAGGTATTTAGAGATGAGCTTTTTCAGCAATAGCATCAGCAGTATGGTACCCAATACATAGAGATACGATTCAACCGTATTATCAAATACTTTCTGTTGTAAAAAACGATCCATCATTACAATTTAAAAGTGTTACTGCTCCCATTTATGCAACTGCATATTAGTGCCATCAAAACTGGCATAGGTATAGTTTCGTATCCAGTCGCCCAGGTTAATATAACGACTTTGTGCTGTCAGTGCAAAATCAATCGGGTAATGGCGATGACCAAAAACCAAATAATCGTATTGTTCATGCTGTAACAGCTCTTTACAATAAACAATCAGCCATTCCTTATCTTCTCCTAAAAAATGTTCGTCGGCTGAACCGGTTTTCTCCCTGCTCTTCCGGCTGAAATAGTTGGCCAAACCAATACCCCATGTAGGATGTAACTGACCGAAGAGCCACTGGCAAAATGGGTTCCTGAATATTTTCTTCAAAAATTTATAGCCATGGTCACCCGGGCCAAGTCCATCTCCATGACCAATATAAAACCGTTTACCATTCCATTCAAAAACTTTGGGATGATGGTACACGGGTATATTGAGTTCTTTTTCAAAATACCCACTCATCCACATATCGTGGTTGCCAATGAATACGCGAACATCTATTCCGCTATCAGTAAGTTCAGCCAGTTTACCCAACAGTCTTACATAACCTTTGGGTACTACTTTTTTATACTCATACCAGAAATCAAAAATATCACCTACAATAAATACGATAGCTGCATCTTTCTTCACCTGATCCAGGAATGCCACTATTTTTTTTTCACGAACAAGACTGCTTGCATAATCGGGTGCACCCAGATGAAAATCGGATAAAAAATATATTTTCTTTTGTGGTGTAATCAATTGCATCCGCCGTATAAAAGGGGTTATGATTTTTTTTGTTGCTGCATGTAAAGCAGAAGATCGCCACAGTCAATTTTCGGTTTTCCTTCCACTGATCCATTGAACCAATATATCCATGCTTCTACTGATTGTCCGTTCAGATGAACCGTTGTTTTATCTCTTCGGTAAAGTTGTGACTCGTCTGGTTCTCCGTTAATGCCTTCATAATCGTCTAACTGACCAATGGCCCATGAAAATTCTTCTTCCCGCTGAATAGCATACAATTCGCCAGTAATCAATTTTTCTCCAGTTGAAGGAATAGCAGCGGGGTATTCGCCCATATCATACAATTCTCCTTGAGCTGTTGCAGTACACAGTAAAGTAAAATAACGGCTTATATAGGCATAGGCCGGATGCTGAAAACCACTTCTCAGCGAGCCATATACAAACAAGGGTAAAATTTCAGTTGGCATATACAGATCATCCGTTTCGTTGTACTAAAAAACAAAATACTTCTTTAGGCCCATGCACACCCACTACCAACGTTTTTTCAATATCGGCTGTACGGCTCGGACCGGTAGCCAGTGTAATCATGGAAGGCAGTTGTTCGCCATATTCTTCTTTCAGCGATACCAGTGCCTCTTCCACATCGTACACCAGTTGATCGGTATAAGCAATACAAATATGAACCGGTGCATACACACTTACCGTTCTGCCGCTTTCCTGTCCACTCGACATTACCATGCTGCCCGTTCTTGCTATCAGGTACTCACAGCCGGTAACTGAAGCGTCGCAGCTTTCTACATCAATGGCTGTCATGGCTTTAAATCCAGCCTGCTGAAGGTTTTGTTTCAATTCTTCTTCCCTGCAATAAAGCGCTTTCCACTCTCGTTTGATAAATAGCATATTCAATTGCGATGCCAGCTCTTTTTCATTTTCACAAAAAGCGAACCGACCCTGCAATTGAGTAAAATGCTGTGCAAAGAGTACGTCAAGATCATCTGATACCGGTTGAAATACCGAACCTGTTTCCTTAACTCTTTCAGGAAAGGGAACAGGCACTGGTTGAGTCAGTGCCTGTTTTATTTTTTTCAAGATATTTTCTCTTGCTGTTTGTGACATTATGCAATGACGGTTGAATCTGTTGCTGTATCATTATCTCCTGCCTGTTCAGCTGGTACAGAGCTTACAGTTTCTGTAACCGGTTCTGCTGCTACTTCTGTTTCTACTTCCAGTATTTTCTTTTCTTCAAACGGGCGTTTTCCAATCAACTCTTCCACATCGCTTTTGTGTAAGACTTCTTTATCAAGTAACTCTTTTGCGAGTTTTTCAACCTGTTCTTTTTTCTCAGTCAGTAATTGAATAGTACGTTGGTATGCTTCATCAATAATACCTCTTACTTCTTCATCAATAATTTTTCCGGTTTCTTCACTAAAAGGTTTTGTGAATGTATTTTCCTGGGTAGGATCATAAAAACTCACATTACCTACCTTACTGTTCATGCCATATGCAGTTACCATACTATAGGCAATACGGGTAATCTGTTGGAGATCATTCGCAGCTCCGGTTGATATCTTACCAAAGAATATCTGCTCTGCGGCACGGCCACCTAATGTCATACAGATCTGATCCATTAACTGATCGGTATTGTACAGGTATTGTTCTGTAGGTGTGTATTGTGCATACCCCAGCGCTGCAGTACCTCTTGGCACGATGGTTACTTTCAGCAATGGATAAGCATGTTCGAGGAACCAGCCACATACAGCATGTCCGGCTTCGTGATAAGCGATCACTGCTTTTTCATGTGGTGCGATGATTTTATTTTTCTTTTCCAGACCACCAATCACACGGTCAATGGCATCCTGAAAATCGCTCATGTCTACCGCTTCTTTTCCTTTACGTGCAGCAATCAGCGCCGCTTCATTACATACATTGGCAATATCGGCACCGGCAAATCCGGGTGTTTGTTCAGCCAGTTTATGCAGATCGAGTGTTTCGGAAATTTTAATTGGCATCAGGTGTACTTTAAAAATCGCTTCACGACCTTTTACATCCGGACGATCAATTGAAATTTGTCTGTCGAAACGACCCGGGCGTAATAAAGCACTATCCAATACATCGGGTCTGTTGGTGGCAGCAAGTATAATAATACCGGTATCTCCACCAAAACCATCCATTTCTACCAGTAACTGGTTCAATGTATTTTCTCTTTCATCATTGCTCATGATGGCGTTTCTGCCGCGGGCACGACCGATGGCATCTATCTCATCAATAAAAATAATACAAGGTGCTTTTTCTCTTGCCTGTTTAAACAGATCACGTACGCGACTGGCGCCCACACCCACAAACATTTCCACGAAATCGCTACCACTCAGACTGAAGAACGGCACCTGCGCCTCACCAGCCATGGCCTTGGCCAATAATGTTTTACCAGTACCCGGAGGACCTACCAGTAATGCTCCTTTTGGTATTTTACCACCGAGTGAGGTGTATTTTTTAGGATTCTTGAGGAAATCAACAATCTCCATCACTTCTACTTTGGCTTCATCGAGTCCGGCTACATCGGCAAAAGTGATATTTACTTTTGCACCTTTATCAAATAAAGTAGCTTTTGATTTACCAATATTGAAGATGCCACCCGGACCACCACCACTGGATGGGCCGCCCATTTTGCGCATGAGTAATACCCATGCCACAATGATGATGAGCAATGTAAATACCGTATTCAGCAATGGACCAAACCATTCCGGTGCTTTTACCACACGCATATCTACTTCAGCAATATTGTTGGCTTTACAGAATACATCCAGTCTTTCTTCAAATGCTTTCCAGTCTACCACTTCAAAAGAAAAAATGGGTGAATTCCCTATTTTCTTGGGATCAAGTCTGCTTTTGAATTGCTTAACATAAAAATCTTTATTCAGTCTGTCCTTGTATACATATACATGCACCTGTTCTTTGTTTTTGACCAGGTCAAGTTTTTGTACATCGCCCTGAACTAAAATATTATCTCTGAACTGTTTTTCAGTAATCACTTTTAATTCGGGAGAAAAATTAAAGACCTGTGCAGATATCAGAACAATGATAATGATACCGTATATCCAGTAAATATTGAATTTGGGGCCTTTACGTTGGCCATCACCTTTTTCCATGTTTAATTTCGGTTGCTTGTTTTCCTGTGACATATTCCTCTCAGTATAATGACGTTTCAGGTTCCTGTATATTCAGAGATCCTGTAATTTTTTCTTTATTCGTGTATTTGTGAGGCCGCATCGCTCCACATTTCTTCCAGTTTATAAAACTTGCGTGCATCCGGATGCATGACGTGTACCACAATATTTACATAATCAATCAGTACCCATTGTAATGCCTGTCTGCCCTCATGCTTATAAGGCGCTTCACCGCAAACTTTTTTTACTTCATCTTCCACCGAATCGCAAATAGCCCTGATCTGGGTAGTAATGGATGCCTGGCAAACCACAAAAAAATCGGCCGCGGCTTCCGGTATTTTTCGCAGGTCAAGACTTATAATATGCTCTGCTTTTTTATCCTGAACAGCTTTAATAATGGCCTTGAAAATTTTCGAGTTGCGTGAAAGCCTCGTTACCGAGCTTTTAGTACGGCTTTGTAAAACAGAAAGCGGTTCCAATAATAGATATGATTTAAAATTTAATAATGACTCCTGACATCCGTACCCGCAATAAACATCGGGTGTTTAACGGTCTCGGTGGTAACTTCGTCAAAAATAGTAATTCTTTGGCATCAGAGAACGTTAAAGCACCAATCGGACAGCCGTTCGTGGAATTATCCGAGACTGATAGTACCAACATTTATGCCATGACCCATATTCAACACAATATGGCAACACATGGTTCAGTTTTTTTTGCGCATCGCCAATGGGCAGGCAAGGGACAGCATGGAAAAAGCTGGATAACGGAATCGGGGCAAAACCTGATCATGTCGGTGGTAATTGACCCCCAACCACTGGTTCAGGGTCAGCAATTCAGGCTAAGCGTTGCCGTTGCATTGGCCTGCTATGATTTTTTTTACCGGTATGCGGGAGATGAAACATCCATTAAATGGCCCAATGATATTTACTGGCGTGACAGAAAGGCAGGGGGTATTTTGATTGAAAACCAGCTACGCGGTCAGAAATGGCAGTGGGCCGTGGCTGGAATAGGCATTAATATCAACCAGGTATTATTTGATGCTGCTTTACTAAACCCTGTTTCGCTCAAACAAATAACCGGTAAAACCTTTGATCCTGTTCAACTGGCCAGGGAATTATGTATACATATCGATGTTCGGCTGAGGCAGTTACAAGAGGCCTCTTTTGACGAATTGCTCACCGCATACAATGAACATCTATACAAAAAAGGAGCCCTTATTCATCTAAAAAAAGCCAATAGTCTTTTCTCCTGTAGCTTACTGGGTGTAAATGAACAGGGTGATTTGCTGGTTGAAAACGGGCCTTCCGATCGTTTTCAGTTTGGTGAAATCAGTTGGATCATTGAGTAACTTATCTTGCAACTCTATGGAACCTGTTAAACTCACTCAATTTTCACACGGTGCCGGTTGTGGTTGTAAAATAGCACCTGCTGTATTAGATACCATTCTTAAAACAGACCAGCCCGCAGCTATATTTCCGCAACTGCTGGTAGGTAATGCCAGTAAAGATGATGCGGCAGCTTATGATTTAGGAAACGGACAGGCACTTATTAGTACCACAGATTTTTTTATGCCGATTGTTGATGATGCTTTTGCTTTTGGAAAAATAGCAGGCGCCAATGCCATCAGCGATGTATATGCCATGGGGGGCAGCCCTATTATGGCCATTGCTATTTTGGGATGGCCCGTTGATAAACTTTCTCCCGAACTGGCACAACAGGTAATTGAAGGAGCCAGGGCTATTTGCATGGAAGCTGGTATTCCATTGGCGGGCGGACACTCCATTGATTCACCTGAACCCATTTTTGGCTTGTCGGTTAATGGATTGGTGAATAAAGATCAACTCAAACAAAACAATACTGCCAAAGAAGGCGATCTTCTTTTTCTCACCAAACCTTTGGGTGTGGGTATTCTTTCAACAGCACAGAAAAGAAATGTACTGGCAGATGAAGACCAGATATTATTGTTGAAACAATTGATGCAATTGAATAGTGTTGGAGCAGCACTTGGTAAAACAGAAGGAGTACATGCCATGACCGATGTTACCGGTTTTGGATTACTCGGTCACCTGATTGAAATGGCAGAGGGTAGTGGTTTATCGGCTGAAATCGGTTATTCAAAACTACCCATCATTACAGCCGCAAAAACTTATCTGGCTCAAAGAATTGTACCCGATGCTACTTACCGTAACTGGAACAGTTATAGCAGTAAAACCGGTTTTGGAACAGGCGTAAATGTAATGGAAGCGTTTAATATATTACCCGATCCTCAAACCAATGGCGGCTTACTCATTGCAGTTGCCCCTGAAGCTGTAAGTATTGTTCAGTCAATTCTTGAACAGCACCAGTTACAAAATTTTATTGAGCCTGTTGGAAGAATGATTCCCAAAACGGATAAAACGGTGTTGGTGAATGCCTGATATTATTTAGCCTGTAACCATACAGGTGCCAGCATAGCATTTAACCCCGCATCGCCGGCTGCTTCAATGGGTTCGAGTGCTACCGGAATAACCTGCACCTGTTTACCGATTAGTTTTTTTTGCTCTTTGGTTAATGACGCTACAGCGGCTTCACCCATCAGCAATAAAGACTCCCCCTTTTTGTTTTTACATGAAAAACTGTTCCCCATAAATAAAGTCAACTGATCGAGGCTGAAAGGAATAATTCGATAACCGGTAGACAAGAGCAATTGTTTTACAGCAATCAGGTCCATATCATCTGTGAAAGCTTCTTCACAAAGCAATGCAAAATCTTCCCCGAAATGCATGAGCATATTGGTATGTAGTGGCGTTTTACCAAATGCATCTCTTGCGCTGAAGGTTATGGCTTTGTATTTATGCGCTGTCGAAAATTTTTCAAGGATGGCAGGATGTGTTCTCGGAGAAAGTGCGGCATAAATCAATTTGTGTTTTTGATCGATTACCATACTGGCTGTACCTTCCAGGAAAAAGCCTTCTACTTCATATTCACTCCAGTCTTCCACATCTTTCAGTAAATATTTTTGCTGAAGTGTATTAAGAATATCGTCTCTTTTCTCCTCTCTTCTTTCTCTTCTGTGTATGGGCAATACCAATACTACTCCATCAGGTAAAGTGGTGAGCCAACAAGCGGGGTAGAGAGCTCCCACTGTGCTATTGTCAGACTGGTTAAACAATACAATTTCTATGCCTTGTTCTTCCAATAAATTGTACAAAGATTGAAATATTTTTACAATGGGCTTCCCCATTTTTGCATTGGGTTTAATCAGCATAACCGTTGTGGGAAGTGTTGCCATACTATACCAGTTTATCAATTCTTTTCGCGAGCTGATGATCAAGATCGGTTACCACATCTCCTGCATCATGGGTATTCAGCCATATTTCAACAGTATTCCATACATTGCTCCAATAGGGGTGATGATTCATTTTTTCGGCTTCCATGGCAACCCTTGTCATAAAAGCAAAAGCCTCCGAAAAATTGGCAAACTGAAATTTTCTGTACAGCTTATTATTCTCTTCTATCCACATAAAACATCATTTAAATAATGAATATCGAAATCGGACATTCCTCTGTTTCTCTGTTCCTCTGTTCCTCTGTTCCTCTGTTCCTCTGTTCCTCTGTTCCTCTGTTCCTCTGTTCCTCTGTTCCTCTGTTCCTCTGTTCCTCTGTTTTAAAACACCATATTCCCTTTGTTCTTAATCTGCTCATTGGTAAGTTCGGCTACTAATTGCACACCCGCAAGGTTTTTGACCGATTGTTTGATCCAGTTGCATTTGTTATCGTCGACCAAATCACCTTTCATGAGCCATAAAAAATCCATGTGTTTGAATTCGGGTAGTAAATATTCACCATCGAACTGGTTATGATAGAGATAATGTACCAGAAAACTATTGGGTTCTCTCTTCATAAATGCTGAAATAATAACTCCTTTCTTTTCTGCGGAGATGTATTTCCAGTCCCGGGTTAAGTCTGAACTGGTAACCCAACAGGTTATTCAACTGCAAACAGAACTGGTAATTTTTTACCGGTGCCGTTATACCCAGTAGCCGGGTATCATCAAAGAAGTCTTCGTTGAGTTCTTCAATGTTCAGTCTTAGTTTGGTTGTTGCCATGGTGGTAGCCCATAGTCCATAGTCTATGGTCCATGGGCTATGGACTATGAACTACGAACCTTTTTTAGAATTGAATATCGTACTCCTTTTCTTCCGTTCCTCTTTTGATGCGGAGTTTAGTTTTGTCTCCTGATTTAAAGCTACTCAATGCTTCTGAATAGCTTTTTACATCTATAAATTTAAATGTTCCAAGTTGAATCAGCACGTCACCCGCTTGCAGACCAATTTTTTCTCCTAATTTTCCCTGACTCACACCATCAATACGCATACCGGTACCTGTGTATCCATAATCAGGCATTACACCAAGAGATACCGTGAAACGACGTGTTTGTCCCATTTGTGGTTCACTTGTTTTAGCAAATGCAAGTTTCCCTTTTGTATCGGTTTGTGTAATCAGTTCATAAATCAGTTTTACAATATCGCGTTGTGCATTGTAGTTTATTTTATCGGCATCGTCACTGACCTTATGATAATCTGCATGGCTTCCCGTAAAGAAAAACTGTACCGGAATACTGGCACGGTAAAAACTGGCATGGTCACTGGGGACACTGCCGGTACTATCGAATCGGGTAATTAAACTTGTTTTTAGTCCTTTCCAAACCTCACCCCATACCGGAGAAGTACCATAACCACCAACAGTTAATTTATGCGCTGTATCATACCTTCCTACCATATCCATGTTGATCATGTAATTGGGCGCTACTTTCACCGTAGGGTTTTCGAGCCAGTATTTACTACCCAGTAAACCCAGCTCTTCACCAGAGAAGTGCATGAGAAGATAGTTATTATTAACGGGCGATTTTTCTTTCAGCAGGCGTGCCAGTTCCAGTAAAGCTGCTGTTCCGCTGGCATTATCATCTGCTCCATTATGAATGGCATGAAAAGTATCCAATGTCGTTTTATCTTCTCCATAACCCAGGTGATCATAATGTGCGCCAATGATTACGGTGTTGGCCGCATTGTTATCTATAAAGGCAATGATATTTCTTCCTTTTCTTTTCTTCTCCGATAATGACACACTCAAAGCAACATCCATACTCGCTTCTTCATCAGAGAAATATTTTTTCCATCCTTCTTTGGTAATATAAATAACAGGAACAGGCAATAGTGCAGAACGATCATTTTTATTGAACTGAATATTATCTGTAAGTGTGGAGCTGTTGTACACAAACAAAGCTGTTGCACCTTTTGCTACTACAATTTCTACCTGCTTCTTAATAGCAGCTTCAAGATCAAAATGAGGATTGTTTTTTTGTTCTTCCAGTATTTCTTTTACATCATAAAACCAGGGCTGGCCTTTCTCACTCAAAATCATGGCCGGCTTTCCTTTCAGTTTTTTATTCGGACTATAGGGTAGCGGAAAATAATCTTTACGGATAGTCAGTGTTTTATCATCAATAACAAGACTGGTTGCAGCATCAATCTGTTTGCCTTCATTGATATCAAATACCTGCTCGTATCCTTTTGTTCCTTTTGGGGTAATACCGAGTTGTTCGTATTGTTTAATGATGTATTGAGCCGCCAGTTCTTCTCCTTTACTGCCTGTTAAACGGCCTTCTAACTGGTCATCGGCCAGGTAATTCACATGGGTTTTAAGATTGGTTACCAATACGGCATTGGCTTTTTCTTCGGCAATTCTCTTTTTCCGTTTACTCTGCGACCAGGAAAGAACAGGCACCAGTAACAACAAAAACAACAGTTTCTTCATAATATCTACTTAGCTGAAGCAAAAGTACGTTGCACAACATGAGTATAACAAGTTGTTTTGGAAATAATGTTTATTTTTGGGATATGCCTGATAAGGTTTTACATAAATACGAGATTTTTAAACAACTAAGACTTCATAAAGATGTCCTAAGGGCTTTTGGTGTTCAGGAAATCGGCTTGTTTGGTTCTTATAGTAAAAATCAGGCCACAAAGGAAAGCGATATAGATTTTTTAGTTGAGTTTATTAAAGGCAAAAAAAACTTACACAATCTGGTTTATTTAGCAGATTATCTGGAAAAATTATTTGATAAAAAGGTTGATCTTATTACCCCTCAAGGGTTGAGTAAACATATTGGAAAATACATTTTGGAGGATACAGAATATGCAACCCTCTGATATTGATTTTCTCAACCATATTCTAGATGAGACCAAGTATTGTCTTTTTGAGTTAAAATCAACGACTTATGATGAAATGATTTCCGATGAGCGATTAAGTCGTGCTATTGTTCGTAGTCTTGAAATTATTGGAGAAGCAAGTAAAAGAATTCATCCTGATGTAAAATCCCGTTATCCATTTGTAGATTGGTTCAAAATGACTG
>Ga0164290_1001864_pt1 | contig 21823 bp, 11 predicted proteins | sample Micstemetagenome_FD_108782 | JGI IMG/M metagenome (GOLD analysis project Ga0164290, IMG submission 108782) | Contaminated culture microbial community from soil near Moab, Utah, USA - Microcoleus steenstrupii SON62 (Illumina Assembly) | ecosystem: Environmental > Terrestrial > Soil > Soil crust...
CAAGCTGGCGGTCGATGGTCCCCGTAAAGAGAAGGTTGCCCAGGCTCAGGCCCGACGTGACACGGCAGCTGAACAAGTGAACCTGCTCGAAGACCGACTTGAAAAGTTCACCATCAAGGCGCCATTCGACGGCTATGTGGTGGCCGAATTCACCGAGAATGGGGCATGGATCAACCGTGGTGACCAGATTGCGGAGGTGATCGAGGTCGATCCCATCGAAGTGATGGTGTCGATCCCCGAGCAATTTGTAGATGGCCTGCAGCAAATGATGGTACATGCAGCCTCTAGCGAGGCTTTCGCAAATGCCGATGTTCGCATTTCCGCACTCAGCAAAGAGCCGTTTGAGGGGAAGATTGTCAGCATCGTGCCGCAGGCCGATCTGCGATCGCGCACCTTTCCGGTGAAGGTGCACGTCGCCAACCCGGTCAGCCAGGCCGGCCACGTGCTGAAGGCGGGCATGCTGTCGCAGGTAACCTTGCCGGTCGGAACTCCTAAGGCGACCACGATGGTGCCCAAGGATGCGCTCGTGATAGGCGGCGGGAAGCACTCGGTGTACGTCGTTGACACCGATCCGGCCAGCAAGATGTCCGTCGCTCGTCCGGTGAATGTCGAGATCGGCTTGTCACAAGGTTCCCGTATCCAGGTGCGCGGCGACCTGAAAGCGGGGCAGAAAGTCGTCACTCGGGGCAATGAACGTCTCCGCCCAGGACAGCCGGTGGCGGTCATGACCGGTTCGGAAGCGCCGGCCACCGCCAGCCGATAATCGCCGCTTAGGTCACCCTGCCGAGTATTACGCGCCTCCCGGCGCCTGAACGCAGTTTGAGCTCTACCGATGCATCCGATTGAAGCCTTCGTTCGCAATCCCGTTAAAGTGGCGGTGGGCGTAATTCTGGTCGTGCTGTTCGGCGTGATCGCGCTTACGCGCATGCCGATGCAGCTGACGCCCGAAGTGCAGATTCCGACGATCAGCGTCACCACCACCTGGCCTGGTGCCAGTCCCCAGGAAATTGAACGCGAAATCATTCAGGAACAGGAAGAACAGCTCAAAGCGGTCGAGAACGTCACCAAGATGACGTCGGAGGCGACCGATTCGCAGGGAACGATCACGCTCGAATTCGTCGTCGGCACTGATATGTCGGAATCCCTGCTGATGGTGAACAGCCGCCTGCAGCAGGTGCCTGAGTACCCGGAAGACGCCGACGAACCGGTCATCGCGACGAGCAACTCGTCTGACTCGCCGATCGCCTGGTTCATTCTCACGGCACGCATGCCCGATCGCGAAGTGTTCGACGCCTTCATCGCCAAGCATCCGCAGCACAAAGAGGTTCTCCAGCCGGTCCTGAGCGCCCACAGCAGCAGCCTGGCGGAGCTTCGGCTGCGGCGACTTGTGAACAAGGTGGGTGACAAGCATCCCGAGCTGAAGGAACTGATGCCGCCACCAATCGACGTGCCGAGCATGCGCAAGTTTGCCGAAGACGAGATCGAGGCCCAGTTCGAGCGTGTCAGCGGCGTTTCGAACTCGAATGTGCTCGGCGGTCGCGATCCCGAACTGCAGGTTGTGGTCGATCCCGAGAAACTCGCCGCACGGTCGCTCACGATTCAAGATGTCCGCCGCGCCCTGCGTGCCCAGAACAAAGACACCTCAGGTGGCGATCTGTGGGAGGGAAAGCGGCGCTGGGTGGTGCGCACGCTGGGCCAATTCCGCGACCCGGCCCAGGTCGAGCATCAGATCCTGGCCACCGATGAGGACGGCTCGCCGGTTTACATTCGCGATGTGGCTGAGGTGCGTCTCACGCACAAGAAGCCCGACGGGTTCGTAAAGTCGTTCGGAACCACCTGCATTGCCATCAACGTGATTCGGCGAACCGGCGCGAATGTGCTCGACGTGATGGAAGGGCTCAAGGAAGAGAACCAGCGACTGAACGACGGCATCTTGAAAGAGCACCATCTCAAGCTCAAGCAGGTGTACGACGAAACCGAGTACATCAACGCGGCGATCCATCGAGTCGAAGAAGACATTTTCATCGGAGCTGCGCTGACGATGCTTTCGTTGATGCTGTTCCTGCATCCCGGCGCGAAAACCATGGTTTGTGCGCCGATCATCATCCTGTCGTCGCTGGCGGCAGTATTTATCTCGCCGTGGTTCTTCCTGGTGACGATTCTGCTGATCGTTGTCGTCGGCTTCTGGTTCGCCCGGGGTGCCCTGGTGGTAAGCCTTGCAATACCGGTAAGCATCATCGGCACATTCATGATCATGCTCGCCCTGGGCCGATCGGTGAACGTGATCAGCCTCGCCGGTTTGGCCTTCGCAGTCGGCATGTTCATCGATAACGCCGTGGTGGTACTGGAAGATATCGTCCGGCACCATCAGAACGGCGAAAGCCCAGTCGTTGCAGCGCAGAAAGCGACCAAGGAAGTGTGGGGTGCCGTGCTGGCGTCGTCACTCACCAATATGGCCGTCTTCGTCCCCATTCTGTTTATTCAGGAAGAAGCAGGTCAGCTCTTTAGCGACATCGCCTTGGCGATCAGCGGCGCACTTCTGATGTCGGTGCTTGTCTCGATCACTGTGATTCCGACCGCTGCCGCCCGGCTGCTGAAGCACGTCGACGAGACCGGCGACACCTCCGAGGTCGGTGCCGCGAATCAGCCGGAACGATCGGCGTTCTGGCGGGCTGCAGCCAAGATCACCACGCCGCTCACCAACGGTCTGGACTCGCTCGCAGAAGGCTTCGTGCAACTGCTGTTAGTAATCAACACATGGTTTCAATATTCGATCGCGCGCCGCCTGGCGCTGGTGATCGGGATGGTGTTGCTGTCAACCGGCCTGACTTGGCTCTTCTGGCCGAAGGTCGAGTACCTGCCCAACGGAAATCGCAACCTGGTGTTCGGCATCGTGCTGCCGCCGCCTGGTTACAACATAGAAGAGCTCGGCAACCTCGGCCAAATCGTGGAGGACGAACTAGCACCGTACTGGAATGTCGACCCGGATAGTCCAGAAGCGAAGGACCTTAAGTATCCGCCGATCTCGGACTTCTTCTACGTCGCACGCGGCCGACAAGTATTTATCGGCCTGAAAGCGCACGATGAAAATCGTGCGGGCGAATTGGTGCAGCCGCTGATGGAACTGCGGCCGAAATTGCCTGGCGCTTTCATGGTGGCCCAGCAGTCCAGCCTGTTTGCCCGTGGTTTGCAGGCCGGGCGGACGATCGATATCGAAATCACCGGCCCCCAACTCGAAAAACTGGTCGGTTACGGCGGAATGATTTTTGGTCAGGTCACACCCGTGCTGGAACCCGAGAAGTCGGGTGAAAATGCCGATCCGAAGAATCCTCCTTTAACCCAACTGCGGCCGATCCCCAGCCTCGATCTTTCGAGCCCCGAAGTGCACATCAGTCCTAAGCTGGTCCAGCAGGCGGGTGTGCAACTTTCGACCGAAGACCTTGGCTACACGATGAACGCACTGGTAGACGGCGCTTATGCAGCCGACTACTTCGAAGGGGCGACCAAGATCGACCTGAGCATCGTCGGCGACATCGGCGGGCTGGGTTCTACCGGCAAGACGCAGGACATCGAGTCGCTTCCGATTGCCGTCGAAGGTGGTCGGTTGGTGACTGTCGGCAGCGTGGCCGATGTGATCATCAGTAGTGGCCCGGAGCAGATCAACCATCGCGAGCGTCAGCGGGCTATCACGGTTCAGGTCACACCGCCGCCCACGATGGCACTCGAGGACGCGATTGAACGGATCGAGCGAGAAATCGTGCAGCCGATGCGCGAGAACAAGGTGCTGGAGTCGCAGTACAACATCACGCTGAGCGGCACGGCAGACAAACTGGCCCAAACGTGGGCGTCGTTGCGAGGGAACCTCGTGCTGGCCGTGGTGTTGACTTACTTGCTGATGGCAGCCCTGTTTGAATCGTGGACCCACCCCTTCGTGATCATCCTCAGCGTGCCGCTCGGCGCGGTCGGGGGCGTCATCGGGTTGAATCTGCTGAATCTGTATCTGGGGCTGCAGGGACAAGCCCCCCAGTCGCTCGACGTGCTGACAATGCTTGGCTTCGTCATTCTTGTCGGTACGGTAGTGAACAATCCGATCTTGATCGTGCATCAAGCGCTCAATCACATGCGCGAGGATGGAATGAACGCGCGCGACGCGGTGCTGGAAAGCACGCGCACCCGCATTCGTCCGATCTTTATGACCACGCTCACGACGGTGATCAGCCTGGCGCCGCTGGCCTTGCTTTCCGGTGCCGGTAGCGAACTTTACCGTGGTATCGGTAGTGTGCTGCTTGGTGGTCTGGTGGTTTCAACCTTCCTGACACTCGTCCTGATACCGGCACTGTTCACCTTAGCCATTGATCTGCAGGATTTCGTAGCCCGCAGGCTCGGCATCCATTCAAACCGGCATCCGCTGATCGATGAAGAGGAGTATGTCGAAGCCGCCGTGATCAGCGGCAACGGTGCTCCACCGGTGCTGGAAGAGGTGAAGGCTGGGCACTAAGCCGTATCTGGATCATTGGAAGATCGTAGCGACCTTCAGACCGAATCCAGGTAACAACTCGGCTGATGTAAGCTCATCGCCGACGTTGAAGACTCTTCCTATCCCATCTGGCGTGTGTGCCACAATTTGCCGTGTTCGCGGGAGAGCGATCCAAACCTCTGATGTGCCAGCAGACAGATATTCGGCAACCTTCGCTGCAATATCTTCGGCCGAATCATTTGGCGAAACTACTTCCACGGCCAAGTCGGGAGCCTGTTCCCAAAATCCTTCGGGAACGCCGGCATCAGGAATGCGCTCCTGGCGAACGAACGACACATCGGGGCCTCGCAGCGTGTCGGGATTTCTAGAAAGCAGGAATCCCGATTCCAGCGTTACATAGCCGCCGCGCTCTTTGGCCCAGGTTCGCAGCGCCGCGTAAATGTCGCCCTGAATCGGGCCATGTTGTCCGCCAGGAGGCATTTGTTCAATAATCTCCCCGCGCACGAGCTCACGCCGTTTGTCATTGTGGTGCTGCCAGAAGGATTCGGCAGTCAGCGACGTTGTGGGAGTGATCGTGGCCACCGGAAAATCCTCGGCGCTCGTAGTTCCTGTTGCTTAATTCTATCTCGGCGCCAGCCGCTGAGGCAATTTCGGCCTAGCGCCGGCAAAAGGCCGTGCCCGTCGAACCGGAAGAAATTGGGAAAGCTGCAAGCCAACGCCACGGCAAAGCAGCCCCGGCAGTTTATCGACCTGGCGACTAGTCTTCAAAGTCCCGCTCTCGCCGCTGCTTCTTTTCGGCCGCTTGCTGCAGTTGCTCAACTAACTCACCGCGAAACTGCGTGAATTCAGCCACGTTCGGCTGCTGCTCGAGCAATTGATCCACCAGAGCGAGCGCCTCTTCCGGCCGGCCCATGTCCCGGAGGAAGATACCGAGCACATAGGTATAGTTCGCGTTCGATGGTTCCAGCATTGCAGCCGCACGCAGGGACGCTTCGGCTTCTTTCCGCCAGCCGAGCAGGTATTGCGAGAGGCCAAGACGATGCTGGATGGCTGCATTTCCCGGCGCTAGCTGCGCGTCCCGCTCGAGCAGATCCAACTCCTGCCGGCGGAGCTTGTCGGCTTCGTACGACATCGAAGGGATCGGCCCGAGTGCTTCTTCCACTCCCTGGCGATCCCCCTGATTCGCGGCGGCTTGGGCTTGCTCCTGCGCCTGCTGGATCATCCGGTCGAGCAGAGCGGCAAGGTTCGTGCGGGCTCCCATGCTGGCGGGTTCGACGAGGATCGCCAGCTCATACTCCTCACGGGCCTTCTGGATCTGACCAAGATTCTCATACAGCACACCGAGCAGCAGATGGCCAATGGCTCGGTCGTTGATCGCCTCCATGCCTTCTTTGAGCTCACCGATTGCCTTGCGAAGGGATTGCTGCTCCTTGCCGTTGAGCTGCGCTTGGGGCACACGGGCCAGCACGCGGGCTGCTTCGGTGCGAACCAGCCGCGCGGGGTCGTCGAGCATTTTCGGCAGCGCTCGGAGCAGTTCGTCATTTGAGAGCCCCTGCAAGCTGTTCACCGCCGCGCTCCGGACCTGTGGATCGCGATCATCCAGCGCTTTGAGGAGAGATTCAGCTACTTCGCCGCCCGGCTGCACGTAGTTCGACAGCTCAAACGCCGCCGTCGCGCGGGCAATTGCGGGCATCTGGTTGTCGTGCAGCAGCTGCGAGAGTTTCTGCGGTGCCGCATCGGATCGTCGACGGGCAGCGGTGAGCGCTTCGGCAAAATGCGGCGGTCGTTCTTTCTCCCCATACCACCGGTTCACGGCCGCATCGGCCCATTCATCCACCTTCTGCAGCTGCTCGCGCACCTGCTGGTTTCCCTGCTGCGCCTGACCGAGCCAGTGCTGATAACTTTGCGTCCTGAGCTCTTTGGCGACCTCGGGCGGCGAGGCTTCATGCAAATGGCAGCCGGTGCAGGCGTTCGGAATGCCGAGTTTCACACTCAGATCGGGTCGAGGCACACGCAAACTGTGATCGCGACGCCCGTCAACGGCCATGTACGTCGTCTCCGGCATGTGGCAATTCACGCACTTGGCGCCCGACGAGTTCATGTCGTGCCGGTGATGAGCCGGCGTATCGTACTTGCCCGCTGGGTGCTGATGGCACGACGTACAAACTTTGTTGCCCTCGAACTTCAGCCGGCCCGAGTGCGGATTGTGGCAATCGCTGCAGCGGATGCCCTTGTGAAACATCTTGCTCTGCAGGAACGAGCCATACTCGTAGTCCTCGTCCTGGATCTGCCCATCGGCGTGGTAGACGTTTTCGGCCAGCACTTCGTTGGCGAAGTTGTCGTAGTAGTTGCAGCCGGCGACGTAATCGCCATGAATGATTCGCCGCCGCGAGTGGCAGGGAGCACAGGCCTGGATCTCCGCGACATTCGACTCCTTCAGCGAAGCGAGCGCATATCCACGCTTACGGTCCCAAAAAGGAGAAAGCTTGTTGGCGAGATCTACATGCAAACTGCCGGGGCCATGGCACGTTTCGCAGCTGACGTCAATCTCCGAGAAGGTCGTGCGGTACTGCTGCGAGTGGGGATCGTAGTTCTTCTGCAGATTCGTTGAGTGACAGTCAGCGCACATCGTGTTCCACCGCTGCGCGACGCCGGTCCAGTGCAAATCGTCGGAAGGATCGAGGCGGCCGCTCACATCTGGCGCGTCGAGGTGGAACCACTGCTTCTTGTGCGTGTCCCAGCACAGCCGCAGCACTTGCACCCGGCCGATCTCGTCCGGCTTCATGTCGGGCGTGCGATCGAACTCAACCATGTACTGCTGGAGCGGGTCGACGCCGAAAACCCACTTCACCTCGAAGTCGGCCAGCTTTCCGTCAGCCCCTTCGGTGTTGACGAAGAACTTCCCGTCCCTGCGAAACATCGTCGATGTCACGCCGTGATGCTCCAGCTTCGCGCCACTGAAGTCGCCCAGCACCGTCTCCTCAGTCGCTACGTCCATCGCCAAGTCGTGGTGCGAACCCTGCCACTGCTCAAGTTCCTGCTGATGACACTCGGCGCAGGTCTGCCGGCCGACGTACGTCGCCTTCGCATCGTCGGGCAGGGCATAGTACCAATCGGCAAACACCGCGCTGCCACCGGCGAGGAGGGCTGCGAACAAGGCGACGGCGACCCAAAAGCTGCGGCCACGTCGGCGAGGTGCCCGCGTTTCAGCGTCCGAGAGCTTAGTGCGAGCAGGTTGAGCAGCGGACTTGGTGGCTGACTGCTTGGGACGCTTCGACATGAGTCTGGTTATTGGGGCGTTTGCGCTTCAACGGCGCGAGAGGGGACGAGTTGCTTTCTTCGTTCCACCTTATTTCATGAAGCAGGCGGGCGAAAGGTGAGGCTGGCTCCGCCGTACTGGAGTGGAGTCTTCCAAGCCCCCGGCCGAAGCCTTCGGTCGACCTGCTCCAACGGCCAAAACAATCGGGCCAACCATCGAACGCCGTAGCGATAGTTGAAACGCAAATACTTCGGGATCAATTGAGTTTGCTTTGAATCGAGTTCGGCGGGGAGTTCGTAGCCGCCGCCGTTTGGCTCGCCGGTCCAATGAGCGCTTGATGGAAACAGCCTATCACCACGACTTGCGTGGCAGACGCGTAAGGAGATTACAATGCGACTTACGAATCAATAACACCTGCATGATAGGCTGCAAGCATGCGGCCTACCGGTGATCGGCTGATCCGCCTAAACAACAAGTTATGCGAGTCGTTTTCCGTGAGCCGCACGACCAATCATATCCTCGTAGCGTGGCGTGAAGGCGAAGCTGCTGTGTCGTCTGAGGACTCTGAGGGCTTCGCCTCCGCGCGGCAATTCTTCATTGATCAAGGCTTCATGAACCTTCAAACGGAGTGGTATGCCCGGGGAGCGGCGGCGCTTCCCGATCTGATTCGGCTCTTCGTATATTGGGAAGAGCCTGACACGAGCCCGTCCTATGAGCAGCTTCGCACATGGGGGAACGAGAGCGTTGCTCGGCAGGCTGGAGAACCCGATTAGCGTCGCGGTCGGTGTGCCGTCGCATGACCACTGTCTGACCAAAGCCGAGTGGGCCGAATCGGAGGCATAACGAGCCGTGCAGCGGACCGGGGGCGTCGCGATCCTTCTAGTTCGAAAATGCGTCCGGTGCTTGCTCGGCCGCTGAACGTCGGTTCCGTATGCGGGGGGCACACCCATAGACGGACGGGAAATCTGTGAATTCGTCGATGGACTGGAATTGTCCGGGCGGCTCGAAGATCGGAGACGGCTCCGTCGACTCATGCGGTGTTGCTGCCGGTTGCTCTCCGGTCTCCTGCCGCCCGAAGCCGAATTGTGGCTCGGGGTAGCCGACGGCTATTGCGCGGGTGATGTCCCGGCAAGCGACCTCCTTGCCGCCCGACTCCAAGCCTGGGAGCACCTCCGGGCCGAGTCGTGCGAATTCGCCTCGCCGCGGGTCAACGCGGTGAGGGCGGTCCTATTCCTCCTGTTTCCCGACGACGATCCCAGCTTCGAAGACGCTTCCGTGCTCGTCGCTCACTTCGTAGACTTCTGCGAGGGTGCTGGCGTGCCCTCGGGGCAGCAACGCGTATGCTTGGCCGAAGCGTATGGCCTCTCACTTGGCGGCCAAGCCGGCGCCTAACCTCGCGCTGCAGCGAGCCCGGCCACGCTTCTACAAGTCTCATGGCCCAGCGGTCTGTCGCCAGGTCCGCTGAGCTTGGTCGTTCGGCAACATGGGAGCCCGACCTGTCTCCATGGGGACACTCTAGCCGCGCCACCATGAGTGCGAATCCCCTGCTATTGACACCAATGCCTGCCATGTGGCTTAGTGTGTAATAGGTGAAAATGTATTGACAAATTGATGTAAATGCGATAGCATGCGGGATGGTTGCGTGAGGTGGGACTGCGACGTTTCGGGCTGATCGCGCGGGGCGTCGCAAGTACGCGACGTCCGAGGCAATGGTTGGAAGACTTACGTCGATCGGCCAGTGCGCCTCAAGAGAGGGGGGTGGTGAAAAACCTCCTAGGTTTTTCACCAAGTTGGGGGCCCCTGGAGGGCCGGTTTTTGTTGAAAAACCGGGGTGGTTTTTCAACAAGGTCGTTACGGCGGCCAGGGATGGATTTGACGTAAGTCGGCGAATGCCCAACAGCCGTTGAAAGCACTTAGGATAAATGTAATGGCTGCGAGATGGTGAGAGACGACTACCTGCCGTTGAGGACTTGCTCGCTGTTTTCCGGCCGGTGGTGACCCGCCGGCTAATCGTGTTCGTTATGGGGCGGTATACTGCTTCGCTATCGCTTTGCCTGGATCGAAAACGCAAATTGCAGGAAGCCACGAATGTCGTCTGTTGCCGTTGAGCATGTGCTGGTTGTGCCTACCTCGGAGTTCCACCAGTTGGGGCATTTTCAGGGGTTCTCGCCGGAGGTCGACCGGTATCTGAACGGCCTGCTGACGCCCGAGCACACGAGCTATCGGCCGCGGAGTGAAATGGAGCAGGACCCCAGCTTCAAGCAGCTCATTCCTTACGTGATCTTCCGGCACACGAGCAGTGACGGCACCGTAAGCTTGTTCCAGTACAAGCGCGGGTCAGGGCAGGGGGAGAAGCGACTGCACGCCAAGCGAAGTGTCGGCATTGGCGGGCACATCTCTTCGGACGATGCCGCGTGCGATGACGTATACGCGGAGGGGATGCGCCGGGAACTGGCTGAGGAAGTGATTATCGAGACGGAGTACCAATCGACTGTCGCGGGGCTGATCAATGATGATTTGACTGAAGTTGGCAAGGTGCACCTGGGCGTCGTGCACATCTTCGATGTCGATCAGCCGGCGGTCCGCTCGCGCGAGGATGACTTGTGCGACGGCCGATTCGCTCAGGTCGCGGAACTGCTGCGCGACATCGAGCAGTTTGAAACGTGGTCGCAAATTTGCTTGAAGGCGCTCTTCGTTTAGAAGGCAGTCAGTTTTAAAAGACAGTCAGTGTAGTGACTCCCGCTTCGGCGGATGCTGGAAAGGAACGTGTGGTCATGTTTTCTCGTCGCGCGCTGCTGTCAGGGGCGGTTGTTGCCGGGGCTTCGGTTGCTTCGAGAAGTGTGGCGCTTGGACAGGACCAGGCTGAGCAGCAGCCGACGGCTGATCTGCCGCCGGCTGATTGGAAGATTGAAAAGGGCCAGATCAAGCAGTCGGTCGTGCCGTGGTGCTTCAACCCGATGCCGATCGGTGATTTGGCCAAGGCGGCAGCGGCGATGGGCTTCAGCTCGGTCGAGTTGTGCGCGCCGGAACACTGGCCGATGCTCAAAAAGCTCGGCCTGACGTGCGCGATTGCCAGCAGCCACGGCTTTGAAAGGGGCTGGAACAACAAGGCGAACTGGGATTTCTGCCGGGAGCGGATCACTAGGTCGATTGAGGCCGCCGGTGACTTCGGCTGCCCGAACGTGATTACCTTCTCCGGGATGCTAGGAGATCTGGACGAGGAAGAAGGAAAGAAGAACACGATTGAGGGGCTGAAATCGGTCATTGGCCTGGCCGAGAAGCACAAAGTGAACCTGGCGATCGAGATGCTCAATACTCGCGTCGATGTCACGATGAAGGGGCACCCCGGCTATCAGTGCGACTCGATCGAATGGGCCGCCGACGTTTGTGAGGCGGTCGGATCGGACCGGATGAAGATTCTGTTCGACATTTATCACGTGCAGATCATGCAAGGGGACGTGATTACGCGGATCCGGAAGTACAAGGATCTGATCTCGCACTATCACACGGCGGGCGTACCGGGGCGGAACGAGCTCGACAATCGCCAGGAAGTGAATTATCCCGCCATCATGCGAGCGATTCTCGAGACCGGTTACGACGGCTACGTTGGACAGGAGTTCATTCCGACCTGGACCGATAAAGTTGCTGCGTTGCGGCATGCGGCGCGGCTGTGCGACGTTTGAGCGGCCAGCAGCGCAGGCAGTTGACGTGGCGCTAAGATACCCTCGTAGCTGAATTCGCCAGAATTCAGACTGACGATTGAACGGCGACGTTGGTTTGTCTGAGTTCTGGCGAACTCAGCTATGCGGGATGTGCTGGATGGTGGTGCGATGCGGGCGGAAATCATTTCGATTGGCGACGAACTGACCAGCGGCGAGCGGCTGGACACGAATACTCAGTGGATCGCCCAGCGGCTGAACGAAATTGGGATGCCGGTTTCGTATCACAGTACCGTCGGAGATGACCTGGCGGCAAACGTGCTGGTTTTCCGCCAGGCCTGCGAGCGGGCCGACGTGATTGTGTCGAGCGGTGGATTGGGACCGACCGCAGACGACCTGACGCGATTCGCCCTGGCTCAGTTGGCCGGGGTGGAGCTGGTTCAGGACGACGCGGCGCTAGAGCACATTCGAATGATTTACTCGCGCCGGGCTCGCGAGATGCCGGCGACCAACCTGGTACAGGCTCAGATACCTCGCGGCAGCCGGACGATTTTCAACCCGCATGGAACGGCGCCGGGGATCGATCTTGAGATTCCCCGCCCCGGCAAGCAGCCGGCGCGAATCTTTTGCCTGCCCGGCGTGCCCGCCGAAATGCGCGAGATGTGGCAGGGCACGGTGAGTCCGGCCATTCAGCAGATGCTGGGCGTGACGAAGACAATCGCCCATTACCGCATCAAGTGCTTCGGCGTGGGGGAAAGTGATCTGGAAGCGATGCTGCCCGACCTCATAGCCCGCGGCCGTTATCCGACCGTGGGCATCACGGTGAGCAAGGCGACGATCACACTGCGAGTGACCGCGGAAGGTGTAACCGCGGACGAGGCGCGCGCAAGCATGCAGCCGACGATCGAGACCATCCACGAGTGCCTCGGTGACCTGATCTTCGGCTACGAAGACGACGAATTGCAGCACTCCGTAGTGCGACTGTTGCGCGAGCGCGGACAACGATTAGCGGTGGTGGAGTCCGGAACAGGCGGGCTGATTTGCAATTGGCTCAGCGAATGCCCAGGTGTAGCCGACGTTTTTCAGATGGGCAGCGTGCTGCCAAAGTTCGAACGTCCGCCGACACAGTCTAGTGTGAAGGCCCTCGAACCAATGCAAGCCAGTTTTCTGCGCGAGCTGGCCGAGATGGGTCGGCGGACCCCGGATGTCGACTATTGCCTCGCAATTGGCCCGTTTCCAACCGACGATAGTGCTGGGGGCAGCGGAAAATCATTCGACGTGGCGCTGGCTCATGCTGCGGGAGTGGAATTCAAGACATTCCCGTACACGGGGCATCCGGATATCCTGAAGCCCCGCGCCGCGAAGCAGGCGCTGAACATGCTCCGCCTGCACTTGCAGGGGAGATTGGTTTGAAGGCGCCCGACCAGCGGAGGTGATGGAGCGCGTGTAAATTACGAGCGAGAGTCGCTACTTCGCAGCCGTCTGCTCTTCCTGTTTGGGAGCTTCGAACGTCGCGATCGGTTGACCTTGGTCGTTCCAAACTCGCAAAATGCTCTCTTGCCCGCCAGCAATGATCGTTTTGCCGTCCGCGGCGGCTGCGGCTGCGTAAACATAGTCGGTCATGCCGGGATAGTCGCGGACATTGCCGCCGTTCGTCGCATTGACCATGCGCACTTTACGATCGCCGCTGCTGGCAATGACGGTGTCGCCTTCGCCGACGAAACGCACACTCGAGACTTCCTTCTCAAAACCTTGAATCGTCCGAGCCTGATCGCCGGTGCGGGAGTCCCACACTTTAATCGCATTGTCTGCGCCACTGCTCACGAGCAGTCGACCGTCTGCCCGCCAGGTGACGCTTAACACGTGGTGCGTGTGGCCTTCGAATGAGCGGACGAATGCGCCGTCGGCGACATTGAAGAGCTTGATGAACCGGTCGGCACCGCAAGTCGCCAGTTGCAGTCCATCGGGCGAGAACTGAACACAGTTGACGGTATCGCTGTGCGGTTCCTTGAGCGCCAGCTTTAAGGCCCCGCTCGCAACATCCCACAGCTTCACCTCACCGCTACGCGAAGGCTCGCCGCCACCGGTGGCCAGCGTCTTGCCGTCGGCGGAGAAGGCAACCGCTGTGGCGCGATCGACTAATTGTGCCGGATCATCGACGCTGCCGATGGTCCGCTCCAGCTTCCACTCGGTGGCTAAGTCCCAAACCACGGCAGTGTTGTCCGCGGCGGCCGAGATCGCGTTACCGTCGGCGGTGAAGGCGACCAGGTTTAGCACGGCCGCGGTGCCGGCATGCACACCGACGGCAGCACCCGTCTCGCTATCCCAAGTGTGCAGCAACTGGTCATCGCCCACCGTTGCCAGCAATGCACCGTTTGGCGAGAAGGCACACGCCTTGATCGGCTTGTCGGCCTGCGGAGCCGCTTGCTGGGCGGTTTGCAGTTCGGCTTCGCGGGCTTTTTGAGCCTCTTCGAATTGCTTCACAATTTGTTCGACGCCGGGGAGGGCCTCCGTCGCCTTTTTGACCGACTCAGCGGCTCGCTCGACGCTTCGCTGGGCGGCCTTGAACGCCCGTTCTGCAGCAGCGAGTTCGTCAACGGCTTTCTGATAGCCCGGCTGGATTTGCTTGACCTTCTGGTCGGCCTGGTTGAAAGCGTTTTGAGCGTCCTGGGCAGCCTTATCGGCAGCTTGCTTCGTTTCGTCGGCTTTCTTCTTCGCCGCATCTGCTTCCTGGAAGGCCTTTTCAGCGGCGGCCTTTGCGTCGGCATTGTCGCCTTTGTTGGCTTCGTCGCGAGCTTGCTGTGCCTTGGTCAGCGCCTCTTGGGCAACTTTCTGAGCTTCCTCGGCTACCTTCTTTGCTTCGTCCGCCTTGGTTTTGGCCGCGGTAGCTTCTTCGAGTGCCTTATCCGCTACCATCTTGTCGGCGGTCGGCTGCTTGGCTGCTTCCGTCTTCGTTTGGAACTCTTTTTCGGTCGTGACAACCGACTCTTTCGACTTCTTATCATTCTCCTCTTCGGCGGTCTTGCGCTTTTGAGCTTCGGTCAGGTCGTTCTTGGCGAGTTCGACCTGTTTCTTTGCCAGATTTACGGTGCGGGTGAGCTCGGCCAGCTTCAGGCCGACGCGATAATCGCCGCGCAGCTCGGCGACTTGCTGTCCGTTCTCCGCATTCCAAAGCTTGGCGGTGTTGTTTGCACTGGCCGAAGCATACCGCTTGCCGTCGGGCCGTAGTGCGACGGCTTCGACCGGTCCCCCATGGTTCAGCGTCTGGACGGCATTGCCTCCCGCAAGGTCCCAGACGCGGAGCGTGGTGTCCTTGCTACCTGAAAGCAACCGGCCGTTGGGCATCGGGACAAGCGAAGTTACCGGACCGCCGTGACCACCCATCTCTTTGACTGGTTTGGGCGCTTCGGCTGGCTGAGCTGCAGGAATCTCCCAGAGGCGGATTATGTTGTCCTCGCCGCCCGTCGCCACTTGCTTGTCCTCTGCAATCAGCGCCACCGCGTTGAGCGGGGCCGGCGTCTCGATCGAAGCGATTTGCTGCCCGTCAGCGAGGTTCCAGACGCGGAAGGTTTTGTCCTGCGAGCCGCTGATCAGGCGGGCATTGTCCGCCGAGAAGGCGATCCCGCGCACGGCGGCCGTGTGCCCTTCCAGCTTCTTGGCAATTTGACCTGTTGCCACGTCGAAGATCTTGATCTTGCCCGTCTCTTCGCCGATGGCAGTTTGCTTGCCGTCGGGGCTGACTGCGATGGAACGCGCGGGACCTTCAAGACCTGTCAGATCGAGCTTCTTGCCACCCGCTGGTCGCTTCCAGATTTTCACGGTGCGGTAACCGCCGGACGCGAGACGCTCTCCATCGGGACTGAAAGCGAGCGACTGAATCAGGTCTAAATCGGCAACGCCCGGCTTGGTGTAAACGCCCTTTTCGAGCAGCGAGGGATCGGTGAGCCGCCCAAGTTCTCGCTTGCTTGGTACGTGATAGAGAAAAATCTGATTTGCGCGACTGGCCGCTGCATATTGGCCGTCGGCTGTGATCGCAACGGCGTAGATCGGATTCACACCAGCAGGGAGCGGCTGCCAGACCAGGGGGCCGTTCAGGCTCTTTACATCACCTTGGGCACCTTGGTCGATCCAGAGCTTGATCAGGCCGAGTTCTTCTGGCGTGAGATTCTTCGCCTTCACGTCATTATCAGCCGGCGGCATGACAGGGTCTTTTTGATGCGCCGCGAGTTGCAGGAGCAGGCTTTCCCCGCTCTTTCCAGCAACAACGGCCGGCCCCTCGCTGCCACCTTTCAGAATGGTCTGTGGCGTTTCGAGCACCAGGTCGCTTTGCGCTTCGGTGGCGCTGTGGCAGGCCAGGCAGTTCCGCCGCAGGACGGGGAGGACTTCTTTTTCGAAATCGACCGGTCCGTCGTGCTTGACCTCCGCAATCTGGATGGGCGTCGGCTTGTCGGCAGCGATGGCACCAACGGCCGCGGAGCAAACAGCCAGCAGCGACAAGCTATAGGCGAAGGGACGGCTCATATCGGTCTATCCTGTCAGGGTCGTATTCGTTGGGTTGGTTCGCTGCCGTTTGAAGAGGCGACTCGGCTTGAATCGATCACTGAGCAGCGGCAGCGGCTTCGACTTTGATCACAACCGGAACGTTGAGTTCCGATTGCACGTTATTCCACCGGCCACGAACTTTCAGATTGCACTTGTGCTCGCCGGGCGGAGTGTTGCCGCCCGCTGTGACTTCCAATTTCGCTTCGTTCGTTCCGTTCGGAACATTCTGATTGCCTGCCGATAGGCCGGGGACGCCCTGCGGCTCGAAGTTCACTTCGACGTTCTGATCGAAGCCGTAGAGCCGGGTGAGCGGCACCGTCAGCGGCTGCTTTTCGTTTTGCTTAATTGCCAGAGGTGCCGCTACGGTTGCAGTAAACGGCGCTTCGGCGATGCGGAGCTTGATCGGCGTCGAGACAACGACGAACTGCACGTCCTTCGGCTGATTCTGCTGCTTGGTCTGATTCACTCGCTGATCGAGTTGCTGCTTGAATTGATTGGCCTGGTTTACCTTGTCCTGGGCAGCTTTGAGATCCGCTTCGCCTTTGACCTTGGCTTCCTCAGCCGCCTTCTGATTCGTTTGAGCGTCCGTCAAAGCCTTATCCGCGGCGGCGAGTTTTTCGTCGGCTTGCTTGCCCGCGGCGGTGGCTGCTTCCAACTCCTTCGCCGCCTGGGCCTCCGCGTCCTTCAGTGCTTGATTCGCGGCGTCCTTGGCGGCTGCCTCTTTTGCCTGGTTCAGCTTGTCGGTTGCCGCTTTTAGAGCTGCCGCCTTCTGCTGCTGCTCGGTGGCTGCCGCTTGCTTATTCTGCGTCGCCTGGTTAAGAGCGTTTTGGGCTTCCTGAGCCTTTTGATTCGCCTGATTGCGGGTCTGTTCGGCCGCCTGAGCCGCTTGCTGGAACGTTACCTGCAAGTCGGCGAATTGCTTCTGCTCGGCTTCGATCTGAGCGACTGCCTCTGGGTTGCGGATGAACTTCTGCTTGGTCTCGCCCCGCAGGTAGAACGTGTACATGCCCGGCTTGATGTTTTGCTGGGTCAGCGGAACGGCGTAGGTGGCCTGGGCAGCGGCGGCGTCGACGTTCACTTCCGGCGGTCGGATTTCGTTCGGCAGGCCGCCGGTTGAGAGCTTAATCGCTTCCTTGAACTCACCTCGTCGGACAACGTTCACGGCAAATTCCACCTTGCCTCCGAGTGCCGTTTCAAACACTTTGTCTTCAGCCGGCTGTACGGTCGCCGGCTGCATTTCGCGGTCGATAATTCCCAGTTGCAGGCTCTTCGTCAGCCGGAATTCTGGCATTTGCTGCTGACGATTCTGCGTGCCCCAAACCGTCTCGCAGTAGCGCGCTTCGCGGATCATTTCCTTTCCAGCAATGTTTGCCTTGCCCACGATTTTGATCGCCGTGAGCCCAGCCGTGACGTTCTCCGCAGCCGTGAGGACCAGCGACGCTTCCTCCACTTTTCCACCAACGAGAGCAGGGGCTGCGGCGACGCCTGCCGGCAATCCCTCGGCGGTGATCGTAATATCGCCTTCGAAACCGTGTCGCCGTTCGATCTTCACCGGCACCAAGACGGTCCCCCCCTTCTTCAACAGCAGTGGGGCGACGTCCGTGCGCTGCTGATTATTCGGGTCGCCCATCTTGGGCGGATCGGTCGCGGCCAGCAGGCGGAAGTCCGGCTGCTCGGGCGTAATCGACAAACGGTAAACGACCGAGGGATCGTTCCGCGCGGTGCCGAACTGATCGCGCACCAGCAGACGATAGGTGCCATCTTCAGGCGCGGTGAACTTGTAGGACGGATCGTCACTCGTCGTGTCGAAGTCGGTTCCGATCCGATTCTGCCGCTCCTGCGGGTCGTCAACCTGAGCGATTTCATTAGCCTGCTCTTCGCCTTTTTCATCCTTCGTGACGCGGAGGACGGTCAGGTAGGGGTCTGCATCAACGCCTAACTGGTGCGAGGCAACTTCGATCCAGTGCCCCTCCCCCTTCTTGGCGTCGAACTGGAAGTAATCATTGTCTCCAGCGGGATAGAACTGGCCGGCGACTTCGCAGGGCAACGTGAGCTTTTGGGCTTGGGCAGTTTCGCTATTGGGCTCCGCTTCGAGCGTTACGGTTGCACGTGCGAAGTAGATGGTGAGCGGGTTCGAGGGCCCTTGCGGTGTGCTGAGACGGTACTCAAAGCCGTCCTGCCAGGCGCGCTGGGGGCGACCGAGCGGACCGACCGCGAGCTGGATTTTGGCCGCCTCGTCGCCTGGAGCTGGTATGTTCACAACCAGCTTCTGCAATGGGATGCCCTGCATCGACATACCTTCCGCCGGCTGACCGCCTGGCAGATTCACCCCATACACAGTGAAGGGGCCGTTACTACCGGGAACCGCTGCAGGCGGGAACACGAAGTCGACGAAAGGCGTGGCCGCGACGGTCATGCGGTACACGTACTCCGGCCCGCCGGCATAAATGCCGTCGCTAAGCTTGATCGTGTAGGCGCCCTCCGCCGGAGCGGTGAAGTCGAGCACCGGGTCGTCACCGATCGTGTCCCGCATTCTTGCCAGTTCTTTGCCGCTTGGGCTTAGCACCGCAATCACCGGGTCCATACGGGAATCGATCCGCTGGGCCGAGCAGTCGATCAGCACACGCTCCCCGGCCTTGAGGGGTAGCTTGAAGTGATCGTAGGAGTTCGGGTTCACTCGCCCGCTGACGGTGCTGCCGACCACGATTTCGAGCGGCTTGTCGGGGGATTCGTTGCCACCCATGTCGACGATTTCGTTCAGTGTGCCGACGACGAAGGGCCGCGGGTTACTAACACCAAAGCGGCCGATGGTTCGAGCTTCGTAAGTGCCTGGTGGTACGTCCGCGGCGACGGTAACGGTGAATTGCCCAAACAGCGGTTTGGCCGTCTTCTCGAATTCCGTAGGCGTCGACATTTTGATTGCTGCCGTGATGCCCGGATGGGTAAACAGCAGTTTGTCGGCCTCATCCAGATCCGCGCCTGCGGTACTCACTTCTACTGTAGTTCCCGGCTTGCCGCCCGGAGGGAAGACAGCCGAGAGCTGCGGCGTTGGCAAACGCTCTTGCGCGTTGAGCGTGAAGCCCGTCAGAGCCGAAAGTGAGAACACCAACGCCAAAAGGGCGCGGCTGGCGAAGCATAAGGAAGCGTCGTACTTCATGAGAACTGCTCCGGTGGGGAGGAGAGCAGGCGGTTCGTCCCGCGCTCGCATCATTCACTGACTATCGCAGGCAGGACTACGGTGGGCAAAGGCTGGCAGGTCGGAGGCTGGCTGGCATCCGCGGCTTTTCCGCCCCGGCGCAAAGCCGGGAGCGAATGGGTTTACAGTTTGATGCCAATACGCCCGGCCATGACCGGCCAGCGACGGGCCAGCGACGGGCCCGCAAGCAACTAGTGGTTAAACAGAAATTCCTTGGTATTGATCAGAGCCCAGACAATGTCCTCGTAGGCTTTGTTGGGTTCCTTTTCATTCTTCTGAATGTGAGCCATCGCGATGGCTAGTTCGTCCGGCTGTGGCGGGCGCCCGAATGCGAGCAGGTACAGCTCACGTAGCTTCACATCGTGTGTTCGTGACGGATCTCGCGCCAGGACCACGGCTCGACCATTGCCGTTAGTTAATTTGCCTTGAATCTCGTTCGAATTCAGGAGGTGCAGGCTCTGAGCCAGGTTGGCTTCGCTTGAGCGTTCGCACTCGCAGGCACTGCTGGATTCGGGACGGCCGAAGACGGTGAGGAAGTACGACTGGAAACCGTTGTCGGGCAATTGCACCGCACGAGTTCCAACCGGCACCCCGTTGAAGTTCGTCTGCGATGCGGTCACTTGATCGATCGCGTCGAGCAGCACTTCCGCATTCAAGCGTTTGGGATAGTACCGCGAGTAGTTTTGCTTGTCGTCTTGATTCCATTCATTCGGCTCAGCGCTGAGCTGATACGTAGTGCTCGTGCAGATCGTGCGACAGAGCTGTTTCAGATTGAAACCGCTGTCGATGAAGTTCTGTGCAAGCGCGTCAAGCAGTTGTGGATTGCTGGGCGGATTCGTCACCCGCATGTCGTCTTCGGGATCGACCAGCCCGCGGCCGAAGAAGTGCTTCCAGTATCGGTTAACCAGTGAGCGGGCAAAGAACGGATTGTCTTTGCGCGCCATCCAGTCGGCCAACTTGTGGCGCGGGTCTTCGACAGGAGTGAGCACGAGAGCTTCACTGCCGAGGCCGGTTGGCTTGACAGCTTCACCGGTTTTGGGATTGGGCGTCTGAGCCATACCGGGTCGGTGGAAGATGCGTTCTTCGTTCTGGCGGTAGCCTTTTTTGCGACCGACCTGGGAGAAGAACGCGGCGAACCCGTAGTAGTCTTGCTGGCTCCACTTCTCGAACGGATGGTGGTGGCAGCGGGCACACTGGATGCGAAGCCCCAGGAACAACTGCGCCGTGTCTTCGACTTGGGCCGATGAATCCTTTACTTCTTTGTACCATGCAACCTGCGGGAACTTGCCCACTTCGCCGCTGGCAGTGATCACCTCGCGGACGAACTGGTCGTACGGCTTGTTCTCGTGCAGGCTTTGGCGAATCCAATCGTAGAAGGCGAACGTGGCCCGCTTGTCGAGCTCATCTCGCCGCTTGTTGCGGAGGATGGCATTCCACTTGTTGGCGAAGTAGTCGGCATAGTCGGTGCTATCGAGCAAGCGATCGACAGCGGCCACTCGCTTTTGCGGGCTAGGATCGGCAAGGAACGTTTCTGCTTCTTCAAGCGTCGGCAGACGCCCGGCCAGATCGATGGTTAGACGGCGCAAAAAGGTTGCGTCGTCACAGACCGCAGAAGAAGGCAAGCCCAGGCTCTTCAGTTTATTGAAGACGTGTTCGTCGACAAAATTGCTCGGTGCTGCGAGGCTGTCGGTCTTCACGCCGAGCGGAATTGTTGCTCGCGATACGCCGACATGCCCCTGATAACGGGCCATGATGGCCACGCTGCCAGTGAGTTGACCGGTGGTCAGCAAGCCAGTGACACTGCACTCGGCCATTTCGCTGTCGTTGGAATCGAACTGCGTCATCCGGGTGACGTCTTCCATCGAGCCGTCGCTATAGTGCGCGATGACTACCAATTGCTGCGTCTGTTCACGCTCCATCAGTCGCTCAGACGGGAACACCTCGATGTGCGATACCTTCGGGTCGCTCTCGCTACCGTACGGCATGCCCTGCTCAATCCAGCGGCGAACCACTCGATAGGCAGGCGAGTCGAACTCGATCCGCTGACCACCACCGTGCGGCAGACGGGCCGTTGCCTTTAGCAGAAGCAGACTTTGATCGGGCGAGGCGGGAAACAGACGGCGTCCGCGCCCCTCTTTCACCAAGTACTCATAGTCTTCCTTAGGTTCGAAGCCGAGCAAGGACAGGCGGAAACCGTTCTGGCCGCCCGATTTGCCATGGCAGCCGCCGCCATTGCAACTGTATTTGGTGAAGATCGGCGTGACCTGATTGGCGAAGTTGATCGACTTCTCCTGAACCAAGTGAGCCACTTGCATCTTGAGCGCAGCTTCGACCCCGGTGCCCGCTGAGACCTGGATGGTCGCCTCGCCCTCAGCCACGGGGGTGACGTAGCCGGTCTCGTCGACCTTCACGATCCCGGGAGGAACCGCCTGGTAGGTCACCTTGCGGGTGAGGTCGCGCGTTTGGCCGCTGTCATAGTTGCCGGTGACGACGATTTGTTGCCCGGCATCTCGGCCAGAAATCACCGCAACGGTACCCGCTCCTCGGCCGGTTTCGGCCTGAATGGATACGAGTTTGCCGGGGTCTCCCAATCCTGGGGCCTTCGGTTTGGCCGATGCGTCGGCGCCGAGAGCGTTCACAGGTATTGCGAGGGCGAACAGGATCGCCGTCAGGCGGACGCTCGGGGGGAA
>Ga0164290_1001865_pt1 | contig 21813 bp, 22 predicted proteins | sample Micstemetagenome_FD_108782 | JGI IMG/M metagenome (GOLD analysis project Ga0164290, IMG submission 108782) | Contaminated culture microbial community from soil near Moab, Utah, USA - Microcoleus steenstrupii SON62 (Illumina Assembly) | ecosystem: Environmental > Terrestrial > Soil > Soil crust...
ATCGCTAATCGGCTGGTTTTGCAGCCTTTGGCATCGCCCTATCTGCATCCGAGCCTTCTTTACGCCAAATTTGGTCAAAGGAAGGCGTGCGGTGCACAAAATTTAACTGAAGTCAGTAAGACTCCATTATAGTTAAAAGAAGGTTATCAAAACTTGAGAGCGAGGGTGCGGCAGTGAAGCGCGGGGTATGTTGATATCGCGGGCGAGGAACCCAAAGCGGCCGATTCCGGTGCCTGTGCGGCCAGCCAAACCCTCCCAAACGAGTCCTCACCGCCCGGAGATGCGGTGAGGTTTAAAGAAGTGGGCTGGCCTTCCTATTTCAGTTCCCAAGCCTTGAGATCGTCGACGACATCGACAAGCTGGTCGAAGCCCGACTGCATGCCTTCGGCCATGCCGAGACCGAGATATTCGTTCTTTACGGCGATGCTCTCGAAGACGGTTGTCACAGTGAGCGTCGTGCGACCATCGAATTCATCGAAGAGCACGGTGACGTGAAACCGGGCGCTGCCCGGTGCTTCGAAGCCATTGTCGTAAACAATCTTACGGTTTGGTACGATTTCCAGATAGGTACCGCCGAACGGCGGGCCGACTTCCCCCTCGTCGCTCGTCATCTGGAAATGGAACTCTCCGCCCTCGCGGAAATCCATCTCGCATTTGCTGATCGGCCAGCCCTTCGGTCCGAACCATCGTCTGACATGTTCGGGCTTCGAATGGGCGAGAAACAGGAGTCGTGCCGGCGCATCGTAGACGCGTTCGATTGTAAACTGGCGGTCGGCCAGCGGCTCCGCGGTCTTCGCAAGGATATCCATGATCATTCTCCCTTTTCAATGAGATCTTTGACGTAAGTGCCGAGTTGCTCCAGGCTCTCTTCCCAGAAGCGCTTGTAGTTGCCGATCCACATGGAAGCCTCCTTCAGCGGCGTTGCATTGAGCTTGACCGGCCGAAACTGCGCATCGCGGCCCCGCGAGACGAGGCCCGCGCTTTCCAGCACCTTGATATGCTTCGTGATCGTCGGCTGGGCGAGCTTGAACGGCTCGACCAGTTCGTTGACGGTCGCCTCGCCATCGGCGAGACGAGCAAGGATGGCGCGGCGGGTCGGATCGGCAAGCGCACCAAAGACGAGATCCAATTGAGCAGCGGTTTGCATCATCATATTTCCAACTAGCTATATTGCTATTTATCTATATAAGGCTCGCAAGTCTTCGTCAACCCCGAATCTCGCGGTCGACCCTCTCAGCCCTGCATGAGGATATTTGCCGCTTTTACGGCGGCGGAAGCGCGGTTCTCGACGCCGAGCTTCACATAGATCTGCTCGAGATGTTTGTTCACGGTGCGCGCGGATAGGCCGAGGATTTCGCCGATGTCGCGGTTGGATTTGCCCTTGGCGATCCAGGCCAGCACTTCGGATTCGCGAGCAGTCAGCGAGAAATGCTGCTTGAGCCGCTCGCTGTCGCTGCCCTGCGTCTGGCCGGTCAACCGAAAGAGATGCTCGTCCTGGCCGATCGACCCGAGGAAGGATAGCGCCAGCGAGGCCTCGCCGCCGGTTTCCATCACGAAGCCGGGATCTCTGTGGCTGCCCACCAGCCGGCGCTGTTCCATCCACGACAGGATGCGCGCGGCCACGAGATCGATGCCTTCGTCGCTGCCGGTGGCGGCATTGACGAGCCGGATCGCCTGCGGTGTCGACCACAGGATCTTGCCATTGCCACGGACCGCAAGCAGGTGCCGGCCAGCGGCATCGAGCGCCACGCGGGCGCTCTGGGCCGAGCGGGCATTGGCAAGATGCACGCGGATGCGGGCGCGCAATTCGTCCACGTTGATCGGCTTGGTGAGATAATCGACGCCCCCTGCCCCCAGTGCCCTGACGACATGCTCGGTCTCGGTGAGGCCTGTCATGAAAATCACAGGCACCTGCGCGGCCGCGCCATGCGACTTGAGCCGCTGGCAGGTCTGGAACCCGTCCATGCCGGGCATAACAGCATCAAGCAGGATGAGATCGGGCGTGATGCGATCGGCAATCGACAGCGCCGAGGCGCCCGACGTGGCGATCAGCACCGAGTAGCCCGATTGCTCCAAAGCCTCGGTGAGAAAGCTCAGCGATTCCGGGCTGTCATCGACCAGAAGCACGATATCGCGTGGATTCTCCACGGCATTCATAATCCCATCTCCTCGCGTTCGAGCTTGCGGAGGTCGGCGAGATAGGCGTCGATGTTGAAGGCCTTGATATGCGCGGTCATGACCTCTGCGAAATGCCGGTTATCGCCGTGCTTTGCAAGGTCGTTCAGCTTGGCCTCGATGCCCCTGACGTAACCGATCTCGCCTAGCCGGATGAGTTCTTGCACATGATCGGCGCCTGGGCTGCGGAAAACGGGCACATGATGCCCGTTGACGGCGGCCACCGGGACGGTCGCATAGACCCATTCGAGACCCATCCAGGTCGCAAGCTTGTCGTGCAACTGGCGGAAATCCACCGGCTTCGCAAGTGTATCGCTGTGATCGCTGCCCGGCAATGCGCCGGCCGCGCCATCACCGATATTGGCCGACAGCATGATAACAGGCGCGCCGAATCCGCCCGCGCGCAGCTTTGCTGCGAGCTCCCAGCCGTTCATGCCGGGCATGGAGATATCGACGAGGAATATATCCGGCCGGGCGGCTTCGATCAGCATCAGGCAGTCCGTTCCAGAGACGGCTGTCAACACGACGAAATCGAGCGGCGCCAGCGCCTCGCGCATCAGTTCGCGGTGCTCCTCGTTGTCATCGACGACCATGATCGTGCGGCGCGGACCCGTATAGGTGAGGATCTTGCGATCAGGCGCCGGCGCGCTCGGCTTGTTGAGCCCATAGAGCATGAGACGCACCTTGAAGGTCGTGCCGTGCCCATGCTCGCTCTCGACGGTGATCTCGCCGCCCAGCGTCTGGGTCAGCAGCCTCGTAATGGTCAGGCCGAGGCCCAGGCCGGGCGCCAGCTTGGCCTGGTCGCCGGTGCCGCGTTGGAACGGCTCGAAAATCACCGGCAGGTCGCTCTCGGAGATGCCGGGACCCGTGTCGGTGATCGTCAGAGTCGCGACCTGCCCGCGATAGGCAAGGTCGAGCGAGACGGAACCGTCGCTGGTATATTTCACCGCGTTGGAGAGTAGGTTGACGAGGATCTGCCTCAGCCGCTTCTCGTCGGTACGGACATATTGCGGCAGCGCATCATCGATCGTCACGTTGAAGACGAGACCCTTGGCCTCGGCCTGCGGCCGCATCATTCCGGTGAGTTGATCGAGGAAATCGCGGATATTGATCTCATTGGAATAGACCTGCAGCCGTCCGGCCTCGATCTTGGAAATATCGAGTAACCCATCGATCAGGCCGGACAAGTGGTCCGCGCTGCGCTTGATCACCTTTATCGCCGAACGCTTGGTGTCCGGTATGGCCTCGTCGCGCTCCAGAAGCTGGGCGTAGCCGAGCACGGCATTGAGCGGCGTGCGCAGTTCATGCGTCAAGCCGACGACATAGCGGCTCTTGGCGCGGTTGGCGGCTTCTGCAGTCTCCTTGGCATACTGGAGTGCGGCGTCGGTCTTCTTGTGGGCCGCGATTTCCTTGAGCAGCAGCGTGTTCTGGCGAGAAGACTCCTCTTCCGCCACCACCCGGCTGTCATGGGCCAGCACGAAGAACCACGTCGCGATGCCGGTCAGGATCGCGAAGACGAGGAAGACGATCCACACCGTCGCATTCACCACCCCCGCCGCCTCGGGAAGCACGCTTTCGGCCCGTTCCGCGATAATCCACAGGACCGCGCCGATCGATGTCAGCGCCAAGACCGTGATCATGGAATAGCGGCCGAGGCGGGTCCCGAGCTTCTGGACGACTGTTTCGGGCAGGATCGCGCGCGCCACCTCGGTCGCCTGGTATTGCAGCCGGGCCTTGGGCTTGCAGAGGTCGTGACAGCGGCTGTCGAGCGAGCAGCACAGCGAACAGATCGGCGCGGCATAGGCCGGGCACCAGGCCATGTCCTCGGGCTCGAAGGGATGCTCGCAGATCGAGCAGGTGATCGTGGCAAGGTTCTTCCACGCGTGGCGGGGCTTGCGGGCGAGATAATACTTGCCCTTGGTCGCCCAGGCGATGGCCGGCACCGAAATGAAGGCCACGACCGGCGTGATGTAGATCGCCAGCGAGCCGGCATAGGTGCCGAACAGGCCGAAATGCGCGGCTAGCGCGATGGCCACCGTGATCGTCATGCTGCCCACGCCCACCGGATTGATATCGTAGAGATGGGCCCGCTTGAACTCGATCCCGGGCGGCGACAGGCCCAATGGCTTGTTGATGAAGAGATCGGCCGAAATCGAGCAGAGCCATGCCGCCGAAATGATCGAAAAGACTCCGAGTGTTTCCTCGAGCAGTTTATAGATACCGAGCTCCATCAGCAGCAATGCGATGGCGACATTGAAGAACAGCCAAACCACGCGGCCGGGATGGCTATGCGTCAGCCGCGAGAAGAAATTCGACCATGCGAGTGAGCCCGCATAGGCGTTCATCACATTGATCTTGAGCTGCGAGACCACGACGAAAGCGGCCGTAAGTATGAGCGCGAGCGTGTGGTTCGGCACCATGTAGCCGAAGGCGGTGACATACATATGCGCCGGATCGGCCGCTTGCTCCGCCGGGATACCCGAGCTGAGCGCCAGCACGACGAGGAACGAGCCGGCGAGAAGCTTCGGCGCGCCGACCACCACCCAACCGGGCCCGGCCAGGAACCGCATGATTCTCTGCCTGACCGACGGAGGCGTGTGATCGGCCGGGAGGAAGCGCAGGAAATCGACCTGCTCGCCGATCTGCGCCATCAGCGACAGGATGACGGCCGAGGCCGCGCCAAACATCGCAAGATCGAATGGTGCGATCGTGCCGATCTCGCCAGATTCATGCCCCCTGCCCGCGAAACCCAGCCAGATATCGAATTTCTGCCAATCCGACATGGCGATGAAGATGAAGGGCAGGATGTTGAGCACGATCCACACCGGCTGAGTAAGCAGCTGGAAGCGCGAGATCATGCGCACACCATGCGTCACCAGCGGGATCACCGCGAGCGCCGAGATGATATAGCCGAGCCAGAGTGGAATGCCGAAAACGAGTTCCAGGGCGCCTGTCATGATCGAGGCTTCGATGGCGAAGAGAATGAAGGTGAAGCTGGCATAGATCAGTGACGTGACCGTCGAGCCGATATAGCCGAAGCCGGCGCCGCGCGTGAGCAGGTCGATATCGACCCCATGCCTGATTGCATACCTGCTGATCGGGATGCCGATCAGCAGTAGCAAAACCGAGGCGACAATGATGGCAAAGATCGCATTGGTCGTGCCGTAGGACAGCGTGATCGCACCACCGACGGCCTCCAGCGCGAGGAACGAAATCGCGCCGATGGCGGTCTGCGAAATTCGCGATGGGGAATATTGCCGGGCACTCTTCGCCGTGAAACGAAGCGCGTAATCCTCAAGCGTCTGGTTGGCGACCCAGCGGTTATAGTCGCGGCGCACTGGAATGATGCGCTGGCGGGCCGTCTGATGCATCGTCCGCACGGCACCATTGCCTATTTCAGAGGCAGATTTTGGATTTGCGGAATTTTCGTTCATTTCCTATCAAAAGCATGACGCCGAAAAGGACGCAAGCCTATTGAGCGCCTGCTACTCCTGCATATCTTCCACGGCGTGTGCATTTGGCAAGGTAATCGCGTTCATTAGACAGGCCCCAGGATCATGCCTGATCATCCAGCGCGCATCCTGCATCGTCATCCATGACTCCCACTTTGCCCCCTCCCGGTACGTCAAATGACGTATGTCGCGGTGCACCATTCAGACGGATAGTCCTCGTAGACAACGGCAGTTTAAGACTTTGTCAAGCCGTTGCGACACGCTCAAAGCGAGGGGAAAAATCATGAATTTCAAGAACCTGATCACAGGTACACTGGTCGGCGGCATGCTTTCGGCATCCGCGTTCCAGTTCGCCTATGCAGCTGAAGACACGATCAAGGTCGGCATTCTGCATTCGCTGTCGGGCACGATGGCGATTTCCGAAACCACGCTGAAAGACGCCATGCTGATGCTCATCGAAGAGCAGAACAAGAAGGGCGGCGTTCTCGGTAAGAAGCTTGAAGCCGTTGTCGTCGATCCGGCGTCGGATTGGCCCCTGTTTGCCGAAAAGGCTCGCGGCCTGATCGAAAAGGACAAGGTCGCGGCAGTGTTCGGTTGCTGGACCTCGTCGTCGCGCAAGTCCGTGCTGCCCGTCTTTGAAGAGTTGAACTCCGTTCTCTTCTACCCGGTGCAGTATGAAGGCGAGGAATCCTCGCGCAACATCTTCTATACCGGCGCCGCGCCGAACCAGCAGGCAATCCCGGCCGTCGATTACCTTGCTGCCACCGAAGGCGTCGAGCGCTGGGTTCTGGCCGGCACCGACTATGTCTATCCGCAGACGACCAACAAGATCCTGAAGGCCTACCTGATGTCCAAGGGCGTCAAGGAAGAGGACATCATGATCAACTACACGCCGTTCGGTCATTCCGATTGGCAGACCATCGTCTCCGACATCAAGAAGTTCGGTTCTGCGGGCAAGAAGACCGCCGTGGTCTCCACCATCAATGGCGATGCGAACGTTCCCTTCTACAAGGAACTCGGCAATCAGGGCATCAAGGCGGAAGACATTCCGGTCGTCGCCTTCTCGGTCGGCGAAGAAGAACTGGCCGGCCTCGACACGACCCCGCTCGTTGGCCATCTCGCTGCATGGAACTACTTCCAGTCGGTCGATGCGCCTGTCAATGCGGAGTTCATCAAGACCTGGCACGCCTTCACCAAGAACGACAAGCGCGTGACCAACGATCCGATGGAAGCCGCCTATATCGGCTTCAACGCCTGGATCAAGGCCGTCGAAGCTGCCGGCACGACCGATACCGATCCGGTTCTCGATGCGATCATCGGTGTCTCTGTCCCGAACCTCTCGGGCGGCTACTCCACCGTCATGCCGAACCACCACATCACCAAGCCGGTGCTGATCGGTGAAATCCAGGCCGACGGCCAGTTCGAAATCGTCCAGCAGACCGCAGCCGTGGTCGGTGACGAATGGTCCGATTACCTGCCCGACTCCAAGGATCTGATCTCCGATTGGCGCAAGCCGATGTCATGCGGCAACTTCAATGTCGCCACCGGCAAGTGCGGCGGCAAGGGCTCCTGATCATCCCTTTACCCCTGGGATGAGATCCGGAGCGGGCAGTGACGAACTGCCCGCTCTGTTTTCCGATACCTGAGAAATAGATGGACCCGAGATGTCGCGCGCTCTTCAAACCATCCTTCTGGCTTTATGCCTCGTCCTTTCGCTGTTCGGCCGGATCGGCCACGCCGACGACAACCTGAAAACCCAGATCGACGAACTGGCTGTGACCAAGCTTCCTGATATGGCGGAAAAGGTTCAGGCTCTCGCCTCGACCGGCGATCCAAAGGTGGTTCCGGTCCTCGAAGCGCTCGGCGAAGGCGATCTCTATTTCCGCAAGTCCGACAGCGCAGTTTTCCTTACCAAGCCGGCCGGCGCCAATTTTACCATCATCGATCCGCTTTCGGGCGAGACCGTCGGCGAGGAAGCCAAGGGCGCGTTGACCAAGATTCGCGTCAACAACAGCCTGCGCCGCACCATCCGTTCCGCACTTGGCGGCCTGACCTTGTTGAGCGACGACCGCAATGTGCGCCTGCAGGCCGCCGATGCCGTGCTCAAGTCCCCGAGCGCCGAAAATCTCGGCCTGCTCGAAACCGCCATCGCGAAGGAAACCGATGCCGCCGTCAAGACCCGCATGGAAACCGCGCGCGCCGTCTCCATCCTGACCTCCGACCGCAGCGCAGAAGAAAAGCGTGCGGCCATCGCTATGATCGGCGAAAAGGTCGGCGGACGCGATGCCGTCGGCATCCTGATGTCCGCAGCGCCCTCGCTCGATGCGTCCTTGAAACCCGACCTCGACACCGCCATCGCCAGGATCCAGAGCACCTTGGCCTTCTGGGATCTCGGCCAGAATGTCTGGTACGGCATATCGCTCGGCTCGGTCCTGCTGTTGGCCGCAATCGGACTCGCCATCACCTTCGGCGTCATGGGTATCATCAATATGGCGCATGGCGAAATGGTCATGCTCGGAGCCTATTCGACCTTCGTGGTGCAGGATGTCGTGCGCGACAACTTCCCCGGCCTCTTCGACTGGTCGCTGGCGATTGCCCTCCCCGTCGCATTCATCGTAACCGGCGCGGTGGGCCTGATCCTGGAGCGCGGCGTTATCCGCTTTCTTTACGGCCGTCCGCTCGAAACGCTGCTCGCCACCTGGGGCATCTCGCTGATCCTGCAGCAGCTGATCCGATCGATCTTCGGCCCGACCAACCAGGAAGTCGGCAATCCGTCCTGGATGTCCGGCTCCTTCCCGATCGGCGGCATGACGATCACCTGGAACCGCATGTGGATCGTGCTGTTCTCGCTCTCGGTCTTCTTTGCGCTCCTGGCGCTGATGAAGCGTTCGCCCTTCGGCCTGCAGATGCGCGCCGTCACCCAGAACCGCCGGATGGCGTCCTCCATGGGCATCCGCACGCCGTGGGTTGATGCCTTCACCTTCGCGCTCGGCTCGGGCATCGCAGGCATCGCCGGAGTGGCACTCAGCCAGATCGACAATGTCTCGCCCAATCTCGGCCAGTCCTACATCATCGACAGCTTCATGGTCGTGGTGTTCGGCGGCGTCGGCAATCTCTGGGGTACGCTGGTCGGCGCGCTGTCGCTTGGCATCCTCAACAAGTTCCTCGAACCGACGGTCGGCGCCGTGCTGGGCAAGATCCTCGTCCTCGTCCTTATCATCCTCTTCATCCAGAAGCGGCCGCGCGGTCTCTTCGCACTCAAGGGAAGGGCGATCGAAGCATGATTACCGGCTTTCTTCTCCGCGCACTCGATCAGAGAATCATCATTGCCATCGCCATCATCCTGGCCGTGGCCGTGTTGGTGCCCGCCTCCAACCTGCTGCTGCCGGTCGACAGCGCGTTCCGTATCCCGACCTATGTCATGAGCCTGATGGGCAAATACCTGACCTATGCCCTGCTGGCGCTGACGCTCGATCTCGTCTGGGGCTATTGCGGCATCCTCTCGCTCGGCCACGCCGCCTTCTTCTCGCTCGGCGGCTATGCGATGGGCATGTATCTGATGCGCCAGATCGGGCCGCGCGGCGTCTATGGCGATCCCATCCTGCCGGATTTCATGGTGTTCCTGAACTGGAAGGAACTGCCCTGGTTCTGGCATGGCTTCGACATGTTCTGGTTCGCCTGCATCATGGTCGTGGCTGTGCCGGGCCTGCTGGCCTTCATCTTCGGCTGGTTCGCCTTCCGCAGCCGCGTCAACGGCGTCTATCTCTCGATCATCACCCAGGCGATGACCTATGCCCTGCTGCTCGCCTTCTTCCGCAACGACATGGGCTTCGGCGGCAACAACGGCCTGACCGACTTCAAGGAAATCCTCGGCTATTCCGTGCAGGCCGATGGCACGCGTGCCTCGCTTTTCGCGGCCAGCGCCGTCATGCTCGCGGTCTGCCTGCTGATCTCCTCGGCCATCGTCCGGTCGAAATACGGCAAGGTGCTGATCGGCGTGCGCGATGCCGAAAGCCGCACACGCTTCCTCGGCTACCGCGTCGAAAACATCAAGCTCTTCACCTTCGTCGTCTCCGCCATGATGGCGGGCATCGCAGGCGCGCTGTTCGTGCCGCAGGTCGGCATCATCAATCCCGGCGAATTCGAACCGGGCAATTCGATCGAAGTCGTCATCTGGACGGCAGTCGGCGGGCGCGGCACGCTTATTGGGCCGATCATCGGCGCGGTTCTGGTCAATGCCGGCAAGACCTTCTTCACCGGCGCCTTCCCCGAAGTCTGGCTGTTTGCGCTGGGGGCGCTCTTCGTGCTGGTCACGCTGTTTCTGCCCAAGGGTATCGTCGGCACCTACCAGCAGTTCATGGCACGCCGCAAGGAATATTCCGACGCGGCGGTCAAGGAGAAATCCCGCGTGGCGACCATGCCAACCGCCATCGCCGAACCGGGAGCCGCCGAATGAACGCCGTCACCAAGGAAATGAAGCCGAAGAGCATCCTCTATCTCGACGGCGTATCGGTGTCCTTCGATGGTTTCAAGGCGCTCAATTCGCTTTCCTTCGTCGTCGAGCCGGGTGAATTGAGGGCGATCATCGGCCCCAACGGCGCCGGCAAGACTACGATGATGGACATCATCACCGGTAAGACGCGCCCCGATTCCGGGGACGTCTTCTTCAACGGCGATGTCGACCTGACCAAGCTGGACGAGGCCTCGATCGCCCAGCTCGGCATCGGCCGAAAGTTCCAGAAGCCGACGGTGTTCGAAAGCCACACCGTCTGGGACAATCTTGAGCTCGCGCTCAACCGCAGCCGCGGCGTCTTCGGCACGCTGTTCTACACTCTCTCGGCAGCCGACAAGGCGCGCATCGAGGAAATCCTCGAAACCGTGCGCCTGACCCATCGCAGGGATGACTTCGGCGCCAATCTCAGCCACGGCCAGAAACAATGGCTGGAGATCGGCATGCTGCTGGCGCAGGAGCCGAAGCTCTTGCTGGTCGATGAGCCAGTTGCCGGGATGACCGATGCGGAGACCGCCGAGACGGCGATCCTGCTGAAAGACATCGCCAGGACGCGATCGGTCGTGGTGGTCGAGCATGACATGGGTTTCATCCGCGATCTCGGCGTGAAGGTGACATGCCTGGCGGAAGGCTCGGTGCTTGCGGAAGGTTCGATCGATTTCGTCAGTGCCGATCCGAAGGTGATCGAGAATTATCTTGGACGATGAATGGAAATAGAAGACGGCAATTGAACGTCGATGAGAAATAGGCTTCAAACTGATGCAACCTTTCCTCGTTGGAGTTCGATCATGCCGTTTCTGGGTGTCCTGTTGATGGTGGCTGCGGGTGCAGCCGTATGGTGGTGGCGATTGAAGATGGTGAAGGAGGCGGGTAGCGAGGTCATCGACTCTGTCGAACGGATGCGTGGCGCCTTCAAGCGCCGGCAATTCCGCAAGAAGGCCGAGGCAGCGCCCCTGGCTTCGATCCAAAATCCGGCGATAGCGGCCGTGGTATTCTTCCTGACGCTGGCGAACGAAAAGCCGATGCAGAAGGATCTGGCGAAGGAAATCATCCGCGAGCGGATGAAGGACATCATCGACGCCAAAGATATGGACGAGGTGCTGATCTTCGCCGACTGGACGGCGGGCAGCGTCATCAACGTCGATGATCCACTGCGCCGCTTCCGGGACCTGTGGCTCAATGCGCTCGATGATGTCGAACGCCGACAGCTGATCTCAATGGCCGAGGACGTCGCCGATGCCGGTGGTGAACGAACAATGCAGCAGGCCGATGTGCTTCAGAAGCTGAAGAGGGCTTTGCTCAACTGACTTACGAAGGGAAACGAGATGCTGGCAGTCGAAAACGCCAATCTGCATTATGGTGCCGCCCAGGCGCTGCGCGGGATCACGATCGAGGCCGAGATGGCCAAGATCACCTGCGTTCTCGGCCGTAACGGCGTCGGCAAATCCTCGCTGCTGCGCGCCGTCACCGGCCAGCATCCGCTCTCTGCGGGCAAAGTCAGTTTCGAAGGCAGGGAACTCAACGGCATGGCGCCCTATAATCGCGCCAAGCTCGGCATCGGCTATGTGCCGCAGGGTCGCGAGATCTTTCCGCTGCTGACAGTGAAGGAAAACCTTGAATCAGGATACGCGCCGCTCAAGCGCGCGGATCGTAGTATTCCGGATGATATATTCAGCTTGTTTCCGATCCTCAACAGCATGCTCGGCCGGCGCGGCGGCGACCTGTCGGGCGGCCAGCAGCAGCAGCTCGCCATCGGCCGCGCGCTGGTGACGCGGCCGCGCATCCTGGTGCTGGACGAGCCGACCGAGGGTATCCAGCCATCGATCATCAAGGATATCGGCCGGGCGATCAAATATCTCCGCGACTCCACCGGGATGGCGATCCTGCTGGTCGAACAATACCTTGATTTCTGCCGGGAACTCGCCGACCATGTCTACATCATGGACCGTGGCGAGATCGTGCACGAAGGTCCCGCCGAGACGCTGGATACGCCAGAGGCCCGGCGCCACTTGACAGTCTGACAGGAACGCATGCTCGCTCCCAATCCCGAAGTCCTGCCTCAACGCACCAAGGGCATCGCCCGACTTGCGACCAAACAGATCGACGGCCAGACACGCCTCGATGTCTTCTACCAGGAGAGTGCCGCCAAGATCCGCATCCCACAATCCTATGACGGCCGGATGGAAGCGGTGTTGATCAATACATCGGGCGGGCTGACCGGCGGTGACCGCATCGAATGGGAAGTCACTGCGGGTGAGAACACCGTGGTCACCGTCACGACTCAGGCCTGCGAGCGGGTCTACAAATCCTCAGGCGGCGAAGCGCATGTCGTCTCGCGCTTGTCGGCAGCATCGGGCGCGAGATTGCACTGGCTGCCGCAGGAAACCATCCTGTTCGATCAGAGCGCATTGAGCCGGACGCTGGATGTCGATCTCGCCGAAGACGCCGAACTGATCACGCTGGAAGCCGTTCTCATCGGGCGCAAGGCGATGGGCGAAATCGTGCGAAGCGGAAGTTTCCGCGACCGCTGGCGCATACGCCGTGCAGGCCAGTTGATCCATGCCGAGGATGTGCGTTTCGCCGGTGATATCGAGAGCCTGCTCGGCAGCCGTGCATCGCTGTCGAGCAACCAGGCCTTCGCGACATTGCTCTATGTGGGCGACCGTGCCGAGGCTCTGCTGCCCAAATTGCGCGCGCTGTTGGGCGACCATTTTGCCGGCGCCAGTCATTGGAACGGCAAGCTTATCGTGCGGCTCATTGCGTCCGAGGGCTTCGAGTTGAGAAAAATGCTGATCCCGGCCATTTCGCTCTTGCGAAACGGGGAGCCCGCGCCGAAAGTGTGGAACCTCTGAGCCTCTGTGGATACACCGTCATACGGCGTATTGCGTCATGCCGCCAAGTCCTTGAATATGATGCCAGATCATTGCGGAGCAATTCATGAACCTCACCCCCCGTGAAAAAGATAAGCTGCTGATCTCGATGGCCGCCATGGTGGCCCGCCGGCGGCTCGAGCGCGGCGTCAAGCTCAACTATCCCGAGGCGATCGCTTTGATCTCCGACTTCGTCGTCGAAGGCGCCCGCGACGGCCGCTCGGTCACCGATCTGATGGAAGCGGGCGCCCATGTCGTAACCCGGGCTCAGGTCATGGAGGGCATCGCCGAGATGATCCACGACGTGCAGGTCGAGGCCACCTTCCCCGACGGTACCAAGCTGGTGACCGTCCACGAACCGATCCGCTGAGGTGACACCATGCTCGACCTTCGCCCCAATTGCGAATGCTGCGACAAGGATCTTCCGCCGGATGCGCCGGATGCGATGATCTGCACCTTCGAATGCACGTTCTGCGCCGATTGCGCGGAAAATACGCTTAGTGGCATCTGCCCGAATTGCGGTGGCAATTTCGCCAGCCGGCCGATCCGCCCCGCCGCAATGCTCGCCAAATATCCGGCGTCCACCAAACGCATCCTGAAAGCCGAAGGCTGCACGCCGCAAAAGGCCGCTTGAAGAGGAACATCCATGATCCCCGGTGAACTGATAGCCGCCCCAGGCGAAATCGAACTCAATGTCGGCGCCCCGACCATCACGATCGACGTCGCCAATACCGGCGACCGGCCGATCCAGGTCGGCTCGCATTACCATTTCTTCGAGACCAACAAGGGCCTCGACTTCGACCGCGACAAGGCGCGCGGCATGCGGCTCGACATACCCTCGGGTACCGCGGTTCGTTTCGAGCCCGGCCAGAAACGCACGGTTCAACTGATCCCGCTCTCGGGCAAACGCGAAGTCTACGGCTTCCGCCAGCAGGTGATGGGGAAACTCTAGAAAACCAATGGGAGATCACGGATGAGGAGACTCGCCCTGACGGCACTATTCCTGTCAATCACGACACTTGCCTCAGCCCAGGAAGATCCGCCTGTCGATTGCGCCAACGCCATCACGCAGGCCGATATGAACCAGTGCGCTTACCAGGATTACGAGAAGGCCGACAAGGAACTGAACGCGGTATGGAAGGAAGCCGTGAAGAGTCAGGAAGAGGTCGATAAGGCCGCAGCCGAAATGGGCGAAGGTTATGTCGGTGCGGTCAAGGCACTGAAGAAGGCCCAACGCGCCTGGATCGACTATCGCGACGGCCAGTGCGAGGGCGAAGGTTATGCCGCGGTGGGAGGCTCCATGCAGCCCATGCTGGTCAGCGGTTGCCTTGCGGCCAAGACGACCGCGCGCACCAAGGAACTGCGCGAACTCATCGAAGGCATGGGCGACTGATGGCACGCCGGGTCGTGATCGTCGGCAATGGAGAGATCGGCGAGGGCCTCGGCGATACCATCGATTCCGCCGATCTGGTGATCCGCTTCAACGATTGCCGCTCCGTCGGTGCCGGCGGCGGAAGGACTGATATCGTCGCGGTCTGCAACACCGGCCGTCCCGGCAAGGCCATGCTCGATGATGCCGGCTGGATGTGCAACAGGGCCGTCTGGCTCGCCTCGACCATCTGGTGTGTGCGCGACCCGCAAAAATTCGCAGCCATGCGCGCGCCGCTGGCGCAAACCCATCCCGAACTCGACGATTTCTGCGACGATTATACGGATGGTTTTGCCGATTATGCACGCCAGAACGGCAAGGATTTCCATATCATTCCCGCAGCCACACATGAGGCGGTCGATCGCGAACTGGCAGCCTTTTCGTCCACGCCGTATGTCGTGCCCTCCAGCGGCGCGATCGTGATCGCCGAATTCCTCGCCCATTACCGCCAGCCCAGCGACGACCTGTTTCTGGCCGGCTTCGGTCACCAGGGCTGGGATGGCCATCCGTGGGATGCGGAGCGGGAATGGGTGAATGGGCTGACTGCCGACCACAAGCTTACCCGCCTAACCGCCATCCCGTCCAGACATTTCGCTTCAGGAGCCTGACCCATGTCCTACAAGATGTCCCGCGCCGCCTATGCCTCCATGTTCGGGCCGACGACCGGCGACAAGCTCAGGCTTGCCGACACCGAACTCTTCGTCGAGGTGGAAAAAGATTTCACCACTTATGGCGAAGAGGTGAAGTTCGGCGGCGGTAAGGTGATCCGCGACGGCATGGGTCAGAGCCAGGCGACGCGTGCCGAAGGCGCGGTCGATACCGTCATCACCAATGTACTGATCATCGACCACTGGGGCGTCGTGAAGGCGGATGTCGGGCTGAAGGATGGCCGCATCGCCGCGATCGGCAAGGCTGGCAATCCGGATACCCAGCCGGGCATCACCATCATCATCGGCCCCTCCACGGAGGCCATTGCCGGCGAAGGCAAGATCCTCACCGCCGGCGGCATGGATGCGCATATCCACTACATCTGCCCGCAGCAGATCGAGGAAGCCCTGATGAGCGGTGTCACCACCATGCTCGGCGGCGGCACGGGTCCTGCCCATGGCACGCTTGCAACGACCTGCACCGGCGCCTGGCATATCGAGCGGATGATCGAGAGCTTCGACGCCTTCCCGATGAACCTCGCGCTCGCTGGCAAGGGCAATGCCTCCCTGCCCGCGCCGCTGGTGGAAATGGTTCTTGCCGGCGCATCGGCACTGAAGCTGCATGAGGACTGGGGCACCACGCCCGGCGCGATCGACAACTGCCTGACGGTGGCCGATGAACTGGACGTCCAGGTGATGATCCACACCGATACGCTCAACGAGAGCGGTTTCGTCGAAGACACAATCGACGCGATCAGGGGCCGCACGATCCACGCGTTTCATACCGAGGGCGCGGGCGGCGGCCACGCACCTGATATCATCAAGGTTTGCGGCTCGCTCAACGTCATTCCGTCCTCGACCAACCCGACCCGGCCGTACACAGTCAATACGCTGGCCGAACATCTCGATATGCTGATGGTCTGCCACCATCTGTCGCCCTCGATTCCCGAAGACATTGCTTTCGCCGAAAGCCGCATCCGCAAGGAGACGATCGCCGCCGAGGATATCCTGCACGACATGGGCGCATTCTCGATCATCTCCTCGGACAGCCAGGCCATGGGCCGCGTCGGTGAAGTCGCTATCCGCACCTGGCAGACCGCCGACAAGATGAAGCGGCAGCGCGGGCCACTGAAGGAAGAAACCGGCGACAACGACAATGCCCGCGTCAGGCGCTACATCGCCAAATACACGATCAACCCGGCGATCGCCCAGGGTCTGAGCCACGAGATCGGCTCGATCGAAGTCGGCAAGCGCGCCGATCTCGTGCTGTGGTCCCCCGCCTTTTTCGGCGTGAAGCCGGACATGGTGCTGCTCGGCGGCTCGATCGCGGCCGCCCCGATGGGCGATCCGAACGCCTCGATCCCGACGCCGCAGCCGATGCATTACCGCCCGATGTTCGCGGCCTATGGCAAGCTGCGGACCAATTCCTCGGTGACTTTCGTCTCGCAGGCGTCGTTGGATGCGGGGATCGTCGGCCGGCTCGGCGTCGCCAAGCAGCTGCTTGCGGTCAAGAACACACGTGGCGGCATCAACAAGAAATCGATGATCCACAACGACCTCACACCCCATATCGAGGTCGATCCGGAGACCTATGAAGTGCGTGCGGACGGCGTCTTGCTCACTTGCGAGCCCGCGACAGTGTTGCCGATGGCACAGCGATATTTTTTGTTCTGAGCAAGACGACCGAGACGGGCTCGGTCGCCAATCGCCACCTCACTCAGTCTCGCCGAGCATCTTCCAAACCAGTCCCGCGACGACCGCACCCAGGATCGGCGCCACCCAGAACAGCCAGAGCTGCGGCAGTGCCCAGCCACCCTCGGCGAAGAACGCCACGCCGGTCGAGCGGGCCGGGTTGACCGAGGTATTGGTCAGCGGGATCGAGATCAGGTGGATCAGCGTCAGTCCGAGGCCGATGGAGATCGGCGCGAAGCCGGTCGGCGCGCGGCCATAGGTCGAGCCCAGAATGATGAGCAGGAACATGAAGGTCAACAATGCTTCGGCAATGAAGGCCGACAGCATCGAATAGCCACCGGGCGAATGCTCGCCATAGCCGTTCGAGGCAAACCCGCCAGGCACCCAGCCTGCCTTGCCGCTGGCGATCAGATAGAGCATCAGTGCCGCAACGATCGCGCCGACGACCTGAGCTATGATGTAACCCGGCAGACTTGCGGCGGGGAACCGGCCCGCCGCCGTGAGGCCGAGGGATACCGCGGGATTGAAATGGCCCCCTGATATGCCGCCGACGGCATAGGCCATGGTCAGGACAGTCAGGCCGAAGGCGAATGACACGCCGACAAAACCGATCCCGAGTTCCGGAAACCCTGCCGCGATCACCGCGCTGCCGCATCCTCCGAAAACGAGCCAGAACGTACCGATGAACTCGGCGAAGAGTTTCTTGAGCATGTAGCCCCCCGATAATTGTCTGTTTGCAAGGCGATGATATCGATCGGGAAATGATCGTCGTCAACAAGAAGCTGCAATGCCCGTCGGTTCAACCACTGAAATCTTGCAACCGGGCACTCGGTTTATGCGCTGTTTTGTTCCAGAAGAACGGATTGCGGCGTAATTCGATCACCGCTCTCCACGCGGCAAGCGACATCAACATCCAATAGACAGGTACGTAGCGCCATTTGATGCCGACTCGCATGCGTTCGTTCCAACCCATGGCTTCCCAGCCCAGTCGCATGAAGATCGTATAGGCCGCGGTCACATTGAACCAATCGACGCACAACATGCCGATTTCGAATGATGTGGCATGCGGCGCAAATATCAGGCTCCACATGCTCATCGCGATGAAAAACAGGATTAGGGGATGGCCGAGAGCGGAAACCAGCATACCCGTCACCAAGACGTGAAACATCATTGTTCCGCGCAGTCCCAGCTCACGGCTGAGTTTCACCGGCGCCCGCATCAGAACCAGCCAGGTCTGAATCCAACCTTTGAACCAGCGCGTCCGTTGGCCGAGCCACACCGCTCGCTCGATGGGCGCGTCCTCCAGAGTGTAGCGCGTCAGCGTCTCGGCACGATAACCGAGGCGATAGAGGCGCATCCCGAGATCGGCGTCCTCGGTGACATTGAATGGATCCCAGGCGCCGACCGCCTTGAGCACATCTGTGCGGAAGTGGTTCGACGTACCTCCAAGTGGCATCGGCTGCTGGCGAGCACCAAGGAAAGGGAGAAGCCGGCGGAAGAGACCGGAATATTCAAGCGCGAACAAGGCCGACAGCCAGCTCTCGGCGGCGTTGGCAATGATCAGAGGCGCCTGCAGACAGGCAAGATCCGTAGAGGCGCCCTTGAAATGGTGGTAGGCCTCAAGCAGTTGCTTTGGGTGCGGTCGATCCTCGGCGTCATAGATCACTAGGAATTCGCCCCTTGCGCCGGCAAGACCATAATTAAGCGCCTTTGGCTTGGTGCGCGGCGCGCGGTCCGGTACTTCGACGATCTCGATATGTGGTGGCAGGTCCATCGCCTTCAGCGCGTCTATCGTCTCGCCGTCATCGGCCTCGCAGACCAGCTTGATGTCCAGCCTCGACGTCGGCCAATCGAGCCGCAACAGGGAAGCCACGAGTTGCGGCACGACCTCCTTTTCACGGTAAAGGGCCGCAAGCACCGTGTAGACCGGCAGGTTCGAATCCTCGGCCAGCGGCGCGAGCGGCTTCGGCTTGGGCGCGCGCTTTATCGCAACCGCCCTCGATACGATTAGGATGCAGAAGGCCGATGACAGCGCGACATGCGACACATGCAGTGTTGTCATGGTAAAAAGGACGAGGCAGCAGAGATACGCCATTAGCATGAAGCCGGCGAGAAACCCCTGCCCACCCGTCAGCACCGAGCGCGCGCTAAGCTCGGGACTCGCATCGAACAACTGGTCCGCGGCACTATCCACCCGACGCGCAGCACCGGCTTGCCAAACGGCACGTCGAAGCGCGGACGGCGTGGTGACGGCGAGCGCGGAACGCAACGTATCGGATCCCTCCATTCGCCTGAGCCAGATCGCGAAATCCCGCGCTTCGGGGATGACAAGCGTCAATGGGGTCCCAATCGCGGGGTTCAGTCGAAGAATGGAGGGCTTGAGAAGTTGGCTGTCGAGCCCGGAGTTGTCGACCACCGAGCGAGCGTCGATTTCCTCTATGAAGCGCAGGCCGAACGCCTTGGCGAGCGCGGCGTAATAGGAATCCTCGCGCACCTGGCCGCTTGCCAGGAGTTCCACTTCGATTGTCGTGCCGTTTCGAGACGCCCGCGCATTCATCGCTGCAATGTACGGCTTGGAAAAGCCTAGCTTCAGGAGAAAACGCTCTTCATCGCTTTTCTCTTCTTGTATAGTGCGCTGGAAAGCGCCCTGCCCGCCTCCAGACCGGAGAGGCCGGGAAGGTCTTTCAACAGTCGGATTATAGTCGACACGCCCCCGGTCGCCCATGTAGTTTCGTAACCCAACGCACAAAAGTTTTAATAAAACCGGAAACAATATTCATGAAGCCAGCGGTTGTGTCACGTTGTTTTTCGACATTCGCAATCATTCTTGTCATTTTATCGCAGATACCGATCGCAAAGCCGGTGAAAGCGCAGGAAAACGGCGTGATTTCCTTGCCGTTGATGTTTGATCCGCGGGAACGCTTGCAGAAACCCGATCTTAGATCCGTTCCGCGCATCAGATTTCTCACGACGGTCGATTTCCCGCCCTTCAACTTTATCGATCAGTCCGGCAAGCTCTCGGGATTTCATGTCGATCTCGCACGCGAGATCTGCCGCGAACTCAATGTGCTGGAACGCTGCCAGATCGAGGCAGTGCCCTACAAGGATCTGAAAACGGCGCTGGAAAAAGGCAATGGCGAGGTAATTGCGGCGGGCATCCGCATCACGCCGGAGCTGCGGCGCGATGCCGGGATATCCAGGGTGTTCATGCAGCTTCCGGCACGCTTCATCATTCGGTCCGATTCGAACTCCGGCGTAAACTTGCCATCCGCCCTGAAGCCGGGAGAAGTCGGTGTCGTCGCGGGCACAGCGCATGAGGCCATGCTGGCATCGTATTTCCCCGATCTCAAGCCGAAGACCTTCCCCAAGCGCGAGGACATGTTGGCCGCGCTCAAGAAGGGCGACATCAAGGCTGTCTTCGGCGATGGCCTCCAACTATCCTTCTGGCAGGAATCGCCGGATGCGGACAATTGCTGCGGCTTCCTTGGCGACCAATATTATTCATCGACGTTTTTTGGCGATGGGCTGGCGCTGATCACGGCCAAGGATGCGCCGCTGATCACGCGTGCGATGGATGCAGCGCTTCTGGCGCTGGCACGCAACGGGCGTCTCGACGAAATCTATCTCCGCTATTTCCCGAACGGACTTTAGGGTCGCGCCCTTCCGCTTTTACGCATTGCATGGCGCGACGAAATGCGATGAAGATGAGAGGGAATTCAAGTTGAGGAATGCGCATGCCCTATCGCTCCACACGCATCGAAAAACCCGGCCACGCGGACAAGCCGCCGATCGACGTCGTAGTCTTGACCCATGACGAGCGCCATTTGCGCCGCAAGCTGCTGCACATGGTCCATGACGATGTCGTGATGCTCGACCTGAAGGAGCCTGTCGTGCTCGAACACGGCGCCCTGCTGGCGCTGGAAGGCGGCGGTCACGTGGAGGTCGTCGCCGCCGATGAGGACCTGCTTGAGATCAAGGCCCAAAATCTTGTCCACCAGATGGAACTCGCCTGGCATCTCGGCAACCGCCATCTCGCAGCGCAGATCGAAGAAGGCCGCATACTGATCGAGCGCGACCATGTGATCCAGGCGATGCTTGCGGGCCTCGGCGCTATTGTTACGGATGTGGTTGAGCCGTTTCATCCGGTTCATGGCGCCTACCACAGCCATGCATCGCACGGACATGGGTCGCATGACCACGGATCACACGATCATCACGACCATGACCATTGACCACGACACGCAGTCGCTGCTGCGGCTGATGACCTGGCTGTCGCCAGCTTTTCCGGTTGGTGCATTTGCCTATTCCGGCGGTATTGAAGCCGCAGTCCGCGACGCAATCGTCACCGATGCCGGCGAACTCCGGCAATGGGTGGAAACCCTGCTCCGGAAAGGATCGATCTGGAACGATGCCGTGCTCCTAGCGGAAGCATGGCAGGCGCGGGGGAATCTGCCGCGGCTGGCTGCAGCCACGGAACTCGCAACCGCGCTCGCCGGTTCGGCCGAGCGGCATCTCGAAATCACAGCACAAGGCGGAGCGTTCCTCGAAGCCGCCTCCGCCTGGCCGCATCCTGTTCTTGCCGTGCTGGATCCTGCGACTCCCTATTGCGTCGCAGTCGGGGCGACTGCCGCTGCGAATGGCGTGCCTCTTGAGCACACGCTCGCAGCCTATCTCCATGCGCTAGTCTCCCAACTGGTATCTTCGGGCATAAGACTCAGCGTGCTCGGACAGAGGCAAGGCGTGGCCATGCTTGCCGCGCTGGAGCCTGATATCCGCGACGTCGCGGCGCACGCAAGCCGTTCGACGCTGGACGACCTCGGAAACGCCTCGATGATGGCGGACCTGATGGCCATCCGGCATGAAACCCTCCATACGAGGCTGTTCCGCTCTTGAGATTTTTACCCGGAGATCACATGCTATGACTTCACGCAACGGACCTCTTCGCATCGGAATTGGCGGCCCCGTCGGCTCCGGCAAGACCGCGCTGACGGAAAAGCTCTGCAAGGCCATGCGGGAGGATTTTTCGGTCGCGGTCGTC